>Ga0255182_1001357_pt1 | contig 12860 bp, 10 predicted proteins | sample Atl_UVDOM_RepA_8_FD_188420 | JGI IMG/M metagenome (GOLD analysis project Ga0255182, IMG submission 188420) | Freshwater microbial communities from Altamaha River, Georgia, United States - Atl_UVDOM_RepA_8d | ecosystem: Environmental > Aquatic > Freshwater > River | place: USA: Georgia... | reverse complement strand
TGCGCGGCCAGCGCATCTCCTGCCTGTACATGGGGCAGGAAATCCTGTTCCGAAAAAGTCCACAGCGCCTCATCAAACGCATGCAGCTGACGTCCATCCTCCAGATGCACCACGACTTTCATGTCTGCTGCGCGCGCCTTGCGCACCAGACGGCAAGCGTACAGTAACTTGTCCGGTACCTTGCTATGAAAATCTACGCGCGTCATCGCTCTCTACGTCAGGTTGTGGATCAGGCCGACACCATGCCATTGTGCCGCAGTAGCGCATCAATGCTGGGCTCGCGGCCACGAAAGGCAGTGAAAGATTCCAGCGCGGGACGCGAACCGCCGACTGACAAAATCTCGCGGTGAAACGCCATCCCGGTCTCGGCGAGGCGGTTTGGATCGCCCTGGGCTTCCTCGAACGCGCCGTACGCATCCGCGGACAAGACTTCCGCCCACTTGTAGCTGTAGTAGCCTGCTGCATAGCCACCGGCAAAGATATGCGAGAACGAGTGCTGGAAGCGGTTGAATGCCGGCGGAATGATGACGGCCACTTGATGCCGTACCTCGGCGAGTAGCTCAGCGACCGTCTTGCTGCTGTTCGGATCGAAATCGAAATGCAGATGCATGTCGAATAGCGAAAATTCGACCTGTCTCAGCATCTGCATACCAGACTGAAAATTCTTCGCAGCGATCATTTTGTCATACAGATCACGTGGCAGTGTCTCACCGGTGTCTGTGTGCTCAGTCATGTGCTGCAACACATCCCATTCCCAGCAAAAGTTCTCCATGAACTGCGAGGGCAGTTCGACCGCATCCCATTCGACACCGGCGATGCCCGATACGCCTAGCTCATCAACGGCAGTCAGCATGTGATGCAGGCCATGGCCAAATTCATGGAACAATGTGATGACCTCATCATGCGTGAAGTAGGCTGGCTTTTTCACACCATCAACGATCGCAGGTTCGGTGAAATTGCAGGTCAGATAAGCGATCGGTGTCTGCAAGTCGCCAGCAAGATTCTTGCGGCCGCGTGCATCATCCATCCATGCGCCGCCACGCTTGCCCTTGCGCGCATACAGATCGAGATAGAACTGACCAATCAGCTGGCCTTTTTTCTCGATCCGATAAAACTTCACATCGGCATGCCAGACCGGGCTCTGGTCAGGCTGGATCTCGACGCCGAACATGTTTTGTATTAGCCTGAACAGACCGCCAACGACTTTATGCTCGGGGAAATAGAGTTTCACTTCCTGTTCGGAGAAGGCGTACCGTTTCTCACGCAGTTTTTCCGAGGCATAGGCCATGTCCCAAGCGTCGAGCTTATCCAGTCCGAGTTCGGTTTTTGCAAAATTCTTCAGCTCCGCGAGGTCATTCTCTGCAAACGGACGCGCGCGCTTGGCCAGATCTTGCAGAAACTGGATTACTTGCTGTGGCGAGGTCGCCATCTTGGGCACCAGCGACACTTCGGCGAAATTGGCATAACCGAGCAATTGTGCTTCTTCGTCGCGTAGCTTCAGGATGTCGATAATGTTTTGGGTGTTGTCCCAGTCCGGATTCGCGCCAAGTTCTGATGCCTTGGTCGCGCTGGCTCGATAGAGCGTTTCGCGCAGAGCGCGGTCGTCCGCGTACTGCAGCACTGGGAAATACGAGGGGAAGTGCAGGGTGAAGCGCCAGCCGGTCTTGCCTTCGCGTTCCGCTGATGCGCGTGCCGCCTGTTTCACATCGTCCGGCAGTCCGGACAGGCGGCTTTCGTCGTCGACGATAAATTCGTAGGCGTTGGTCGCGTCGAGCACATTCTCGGAAAAGCGAGTCGACAGTGCAGCCTGCTGCTCCTGTATCTCGGCAAAGCGCACTTTTTTGTCGTCCGGTAGCTCGGCACCGCCCAGACGAAAATCACGGATCGCATGATCGACGATTTTTCTGCGCGCGGCGTTCAGCGTTTGATATTCACCGCTGCCTTGCAGCGCCTTGTATTTTTCAAACAGCTTGAGGTTTTGCCCCAGCTCGGTCCAGAACTCGGTGACCTTGGGCAGGTTATCGTTATAGGCGGCGCGCAGCTCGGGTGTATCAACCACGGCGCTCAAATGACCGACCACGCCCCAGGCGCGTCCGAGTCGCTCGGTGACGCGCTCCAGTGGCAGCACAAATTCCTGCCAGCTGAAGGGCGCCCCGGGTGATTCAAGCGCGGCGACGGTAGCGCGCGCTTCGTCCAGCAACTGGCTGATCGCAGGCGTCACGTGATCGGGTTTGAACAGATCGAAGCGGGGCAGGTCAGTAAAATCCAGTAATGCGTTATCAGTCATGGTTCAGGATTGGGTCAGTTCGAGTGATCAGCCGCGCTCTGCGGCCTCGATCGTATTCACCAGCAGCATGGTGATGGTCATGGGTCCGACGCCGCCGGGTACCGGCGTGATCCATCCGGCTACCTCAGCGCACGGGCCGTAGTCCACATCGCCGCACAGCTTGCCGGCATCGTCGCGGTTCATGCCAACGTCGATCACCACTGCGCCGGGCTTGACCATGTCGGCGGTCACGATGTTCCGCTTGCCGGTCGCCACCACCAGAATGTCCGCGTCGCGCGCATGATGACCGAGGTCGCGTGTTTTGGAATTACAAATAGTGACGGTGGCACCCGCCTGCAAGAGCAGCATGGCCTGCGGCTTGCCGACGATATTCGATGCGCCGACCACGACCGCATGCGCACCGCGCACCGGATAATTGATCGATTCCAGCATTTTCATCACGCCGTAGGGCGTACAGGGCCGGAACAGCGGCTGCCCAGTCATCAGCAGTCCAGCGTTGCTGATATGGAAACCATCCACGTCTTTTTCCGCAGCGATGGCTTCGATGACCTTGTGCGAATCGATGTGCGGGGGCAGCGGCAACTGCACCAGAATGCCGTTGATTTTCGGGTCTTTGTTGAGCGCGTCCACGCGCGCCAGCAGCTCGGCCTCAGACATCGACGCATCGTACTTCTCGAACACGGAGTGAATGCCGTTGTCCTCGCAGGCCTTGATTTTGTTTCGCACATACACCTGCGATGCCGGGCTGTCACCGACCAGGATCACGGCCAGACCGGGCTGCCTGCCTTTGGCGGTGAGGGCGGCCGCACGTTCAGCCACCTCGGCGCGGAGTTGTTTGGAAAGCAGGTTTCCGTCAATGATTTTTGCGTTCATAAGGAGAGCAGGTGGAGGAGGAATAGAGGCCTGATTATACGGGGCGGCCTCGTTTGATGCCGTGCAAGGTCAGGCCGTTCCGGACGTCGCGGAAGGCCGCAAGCGATTACATTAGAGCCCCTTTTCAGTTTACTTTTTGTTTACTTATCATATTATGAAATGTAATATCGCAGTTTGAAAAAATCGGCGGTGCTGATACACTTCCGTGAATTCTGGATACCCGCCAGAATGAAAGGCATGCTGGCTGTGACCCGGCCCGCGACCTGCCTCCCGGCACCTCATAAAAGCAAGGAGACCTGCTCATGTCAGCCCAGCTCGACAACATCCTGGCGCAAGCCGCGAATGATCCCGATGTGATGGAAACGCAAGAGTGGCTTGATGCCCTCGAATCCGTAATTGAGCTGGAGGGTGCGGAGCGCGCGCACTATCTGCTTGAGCGCATGGTTGATCTGGCCCGCCGTCGCGGCGCGCACATTCCTTTTTCCAGTAACACCGCCTACGTCAATACGATTCCCGCGCATCTGGGCGAGCACTGCCCGGGCAATCTGGAATATGAAGAGCGGCTCCGTTCCTACATGCGCTGGAATGCAATGGCGATGGTGGTCAAGGCCAACCGAGCCGATGGCGATCTGGGCGGCCATATCTCGAGCTTTGCGTCGCTGGCGAACATGCTGGGCATCGGCTTCAACCATTTCTGGCATGCGCCGACCGAGCATCATGGCGGCGACCTGCTCTATATACAAGGCCACTCTTCGCCGGGCATTTATGCGCGCGCCTTCCTTGAAGGCCGTATCTCAGAAGAGCAAATGCTGAATTTCCGGCGCGAAGTCGATGGCAAGGGCCTGTCGTCCTATCCGCATCCGAAGCTGATGCCGGACTTCTGGCAATTCCCTACCGTATCGATGGGCCTGGGTCCGCTGATGGCGATCTATCAGGCGCGCTTCCTGAAATACCTGCACGCTCGCCAAATCGCTGACACCGCCAACCGAAAGGTCTGGGCGTTCTGCGGCGATGGTGAAATGGACGAACCGGAATCGATGGGTGCAATCGGCATGGCCGGTCGCGAGATGCTCGACAACCTCGTATTCGTCATCAACTGCAACTTGCAGCGACTCGATGGCCCAGTGCGCGGCAATGGCAAGATCATTCAAGAGCTCGAAGCCGATTTCCGGGGTGCAGGCTGGAATGTCATCAAAGTGATCTGGGGCTCGAACTGGGACGATCTGCTCTCGCGCGACAAGGACGGCGTGCTGCAGCGGATCATGATGGAAACCGTCGATGGCGAATACCAGAACTACAAGGCCAAGGATGGCGCCTATGTGCGCAAGCATTTCTTTGGCAAGCATCCCAAGGCGCTGGAGCTGGTGGCCAATATGTCGGACGACGATATCTGGCGTTTGCTGCGCGGTGGTCATGATCCACACAAGATTTACGCCGCGTACAAGTCGGCTCAAGAGCACAAGGGTCAGCCGACGGTGCTGCTGGTAAAAACGGTCAAGGGTTACGGCATGGGCAAGTCGGGCGAGGCGCGCAACACCGCGCACCAGACCAAGAAGCTTGATGACGATGCCATTCGCGAGATGCGCGACCGCTTCGGTATCCCGGTGCCCGATGACAAACTACACGACGTCCCGTTCTACAAGCCGTCCGACGATGCGCCAGAAATGAAATATCTGCACGAGCGCCGCAAGCAGCTGGGCGGCTATCTGCCGCAACGACGTCGTGTCGCCGAAGAGACCTTGCCAGTCCCGCCGCTGTCGGCGTTTCAGCCGGTATTGGATGCGACTGCCGAGGGGCGCGAGATCTCGACGACGCAGGCCTATGTGCGCACCCTGACTGTGCTGCTGCGCGACGCTAATCTCGGCCCGCGTGTCGTGCCTATCCTCGTTGACGAAGCACGCACCTTCGGCATGGAAGGTTTTTTCCGTCAGATTGGTATCTTCAGTCAGCAAGGCCAACTCTACGAGCCGGTCGACAAAGATCAGGTCAGCTACTACCGCGAAGACAAAGCCGGCCAGATCCTCCAAGAAGGTATCAATGAAGCCGGTGCGATGAGCTCATGGATCGCCGCGGCGACCTCGTACTCGACGAACAATCGAGTGATGATACCGTTCTATATTTTCTATTCGATGTTCGGCCTGCAGCGCATCGGTGATCTGGCCTGGGCAGCGGGGGATATGCGTGCACGCGGTTTTCTGCTCGGCGGCACCTCAGGCCGCACCACACTGAACGGCGAAGGCTTACAGCATGAAGATGGTCACAGCCATGTGCTGGCTTCGACCATACCGAACTGCATGCCCTATGACCCGACCTTCGCGCACGAAGTTGCGGTGATCATTCAGGATGGCCTGAAACGCATGGTCGAGAAGCAGGAAGATGTGTTCTATTACATCACCCTGATGAACGAGAACTACAGCCACCCGGGTCTGAAAGCCGGACAGGAAGAGGGCATACTCAAAGGTCTGTATCTGCTGCAGCCATCCGCAGCGAAGAAAGCGAAGCACAAGGTGCAGCTGATGGGTTCGGGCACCATCTTGCGCGAGGTCATTGCCGCCGCTGACTTGCTTGAGAAGGATTGGGATATTGCTGCCGATATCTGGTCAGCGCCTTCGTTCACGTTGCTGGCACGCGATGGTCAGGATGCGGAACGCTGGAATCTGCTGAACCCGACAGCCAAGACACCGCGCATTCCTTTTGTCACGCAAGCACTGCAAGCCTCGGAAGGTCCGGTGATCGCAGCAACCGACTACATGCGTACTTACGCCGATCAGATTCGTGCCTACATGCCGAAAGATCGCCACTACAGAGTACTCGGTACTGACGGTTTTGGTCGCTCGGATACGCGCGCCAAGCTCAGGGAGTTTTTCGAGGTCAATCGTTACTTCGTGACTGTGGCTGCACTCAAGTCACTGGCTGACGCGGGCAGCATCGATGCATCTGTCGTTGCGAAAGCAGTGCAGAAGTACGGCATTGATCCGAACAAACCCAATCCTGTGCTTCAGTAATCCCGCAGCGTACCGTCGTCGCCACGCCGCGGGCTTGCCAGCGGCGCTTGTCGTGAACAACAAGTTGTGCCTCGTTGCTCACCGTCGGCGAGATACCTCCGCAAAAAGAAGTCGTGACATCACGGAGCAAGAAGATGAGTCAAGTAGAAATCAAAGTGCCGGATATTGGTGATTTCAAGGAAGTCGAAGTCATCGAGTTACTGGTCAAACCAGGCGACACCGTCAAGGCTGAGCAATCGCTGATCACCGTCGAATCCGACAAAGCCAGCATGGAGATACCCAGCAGCCACGCGGGCGTCGTCAAAGAGTTGAAGGTCAAGCTCGGTGACAAGGTCGCCGAGGGCTCACTGATTTTGCTTCTGGAGCCATCAGAAGCAGGTGCAGCTGCCACCGCGCCCGCTGCTGCGCCCGCTCCGACTTCCGCCGCGGCGCCCGCAGTGGTGCCCGCAGTGGTTACGCCCGCAGCTCAAGCTGCTCCAGCACCTGCCGTTGCCACCGTACCCGCTGTCTCGGCCGCTGCTACGTCTGAAGGGCAGCGCGCGCATGCATCACCGTCCGTGCGCAAGTTTGCTCGCGAGCTGGGCGTCGATTTATCACGCGTGAATGGCACCGGGCCCAAAGGCCGTATCCTGCTCGAAGATGTGCAGGGTTTCGTCAAAGGTGTGATGTCGGGTTCTGCTGCTGCCCCGGTGTCGGGTGGTGGTGGCACAGGGATGTCACTACTGCCCTGGCCCTCGCTTGATTTCTCCAAGTTCGGTCAGACCTCGCTCGAGTCGCTGTCTCGTATCAAGAAAATCAGTGGCCCGAATCTGCACCGCAACTGGGTGATGATCCCGCATGTGACGCAATTCGATCAGGCTGATATCACCGAGCTGGAAGCCTTCCGCAAGAGCGCCAACGAGTCGCTGGCCAAGTCTGGCGTCAAGCTGACCATGCTCGCCTTTGTGATCAAGGCCAGTGTTGCCGCGCTAAAAAAATTCCCTGCATTTAATGCATCACTCGACGCGAATGGCGAGAACCTGATCCTCAAGCATTATTACAACATCGGTTTTGCAGCCGATACACCGCAAGGACTGGTGGTGCCGGTGGTGAAGAACGCCGATCAGAAAGGCCTAGCCGAGATCGCGAAGGAAATGGGCGAGCTCTCTGCACAGGCACGTGACGGCAAGCTGAAACCTGCAGACATGCAGGGCGCCAGCTTCACGATCTCTTCGCTCGGCGGCATTGGCGGAACGGCATTCACGCCGATCATCAATGCGCCGGAGGTCGCCATACTCGGCTTGTCGAAATCCGAGATCAGGCCGATCTGGGATGGCAAACAATTCGCGCCACGGCTCATGCTTCCGCTGTCGCTGTCCTATGACCATCGCGTGATTGACGGTGCGCTCGGCGCGCGCTTCACCGTGTATCTCGCCGACGTGTTGGCAGATATGCGCAAGACACTGCTGTAAGCGTTACGGAGCCAAACAATGAGCCAGATGGAAATCAAAGTCCCCGATATTGGCGATTTCAAAGAAGTGGAAGTCATCGAATTGCTTGTCAAGCCGGGTGATACCGTCAAACCCGAGCAGTCGTTGATTACGGTGGAGTCCGACAAAGCGAGTATGGAGATACCGAGCAGTCATGCGGGTGTTGTCAAAGAGCTCAAGGTCAAACTGGGTGACAAAGTCGCAGAAGGTTCGCTGATCCTGTTGCTGGAAGCGGCCGATGCCAGCGTCCCCGTAGCGGCCGCATCATCATCAGCCGCTGCATCATCAGCACCAGCGCCCGCCGTGCCGATGCCTTCGGGATCCGCAGCGCCGGCCCCTGTTGCTGCCAGCTTCGCCGGTCATGCTGATATCGAGTGCGACACGCTGGTGCTGGGTGCCGGCCCCGGCGGCTACACCGCAGCTTTTCGTGCGGCTGATCTGGGTCAGCGCGTGGTGCTGGTTGAACGTTATGCATCGCTCGGCGGTGTCTGTCTGAACGTGGGCTGCATTCCTTCGAAGGCTTTGCTGCACGCAGCCAAGGTGATCACCGAAGCAGAGGAGATGTCGCACTTCGGCATAAAAATGTCCAGGCCCGAGATCGATATCAGTGCACTGCGAGGCTGGAAAGAGAGCGTGATCAAAAAGCTGACCGGCGGTCTCTCCGGTCTGGCCAAGGCGCGCAAGGTACAGGTCGTGCAGGGCAAGGGTGGTTTCACTTCGCCGAACTCACTCAGCGTGGAGACCGCAGAAGGTACGAAGACCATCGCGTTCAAGAATGCGATCATCGCTGCCGGTTCGTCGGTCGCGAAGATTCCCGGTTTCCCTTACGACGATCCGCGTCTGGTAGATTCCACCGGTGCGCTTGAGCTGCGCCAGATCCCCAAGCGCATGCTGGTCATCGGCGGCGGCATCATTGGCCTCGAGATGGCTTGCGTGTATGACGCGCTTGGTGCCAAGGTCAGCGTGGTTGAATTCGCCGATGGGCTGATCCCGGCGGCTGATCGCGACATCGTCAAGCCCCTGCACAAGCGCATCGAAAAGCGCTATGAGGCGATCATGCTCAAGACCAAGGTCACGAAGCTCGAGGCGCGTGCCAATGGCTTGCTCGCGACGTTCGAAGGCGAGAACGCACCCAAAGAACCGCAGATGTACGACATGGTGCTGCTTGCTGTAGGTCGTCGTCCGAACGGGAAAGAGATCGCGGCTGATAAGGCTGGTGTCATCGTCAATGAGCGAGGTTTCATCCCAGTCGATCAGCAGCAGCGTACGAACGTGCCCCATATTTTTGCGATTGGCGATATCTGCGGCGACCCAATGCTCGCACACAAAGCCACCAATGAAGCGAAGGTTGCCGCTGAAGTCATTGCGGGTCACAAGGTTGCATTCGATGCAATGACTATTCCCTCGGTCGCCTATACCGATCCTGAGATTGCGTGGATGGGCGTCACGGAAGCCGAAGCCAAGGCCAAAGGCATTCCCTTTGAAAAAGCTAGCTTCCCCTGGGCCGCGTCAGGCCGTGCACTCGCCATGGGACGCGATGATGGCGTGACTAAATTGCTGTGGGATCCGACCACCAAGCGCATCATCGGTGCCGGTATCGTGGGCGTGAACGCCGGCGAGCTGCTGGCTGAGACAGTGCTGGCGATGGAGATGGGAGCTGATCTCGACGATCTGGCGCTGACCGTGCATGCGCATCCGACTTTGTCAGAGACGCCGATGTTTGCTGCGGAGATGGGGTTGGGGAGTATTACGGATTTGTATATTCCGAGCAAAAAATAGCTTTTTACTTTGACTTACAAGCAGCCCGCTCGACGGGCTGTTTTTTTTGTAGGAGCTGCTGAAAACCATTAATTTCTGCATTGTTTATTTTTCCAGCAATATTTTTTCTGCATCTTCATTGAAGACAACCCTACGAATTCGTTTCTCAAATTCTTTTGCTGATGCATATGAATGAATACTCAGCGCAGCGCCGCAAGATCCTCTATCGCTTTCATGGCGGCTCATCAAGCGTCTTCTTTATCGACAAAAAGGAAGACATTGTGAAGATTTTCGGTAATCATTCCCTCGAAGTGAGCACAAGCACAACTCGATCTGATTTTATAAAAGAACTGAGTAATTTCGGATATTTTTCTGAGCTCGAATTTGGATGCAAGGATGGTACTCAGGGAATGTTCTTTGTCCGCGAGCATGGTTTCATCTCAGTCGATCAGAGCCAGCGTACTAACGTGCCCTTATTTTTGCGATTTACATATGATCAAAATGAGTAGATTTCATCGATCATGTTTGTAATTGAATTCCATTAGATTTAATTCGTTCAGGTATTACTTGGAAATGTTTTTAAGCGCTACTAATTTTTTAATATCATTCAGCTTACTTGAAGGATGAGTAACAATTTCCGCGCCGCCTTTTTTCCGTAGGTAACGGTCAGCAAAGATTTTTGAAATTTCATACTTGGTGAGTAAATCAGTTGTGTCCTTTAATTCATCCCTATGCATGATTTTGGCAAGGGTAATTGCATCGTTTATCGGTTCATTGTGGGAGTCCATTGCATAGTTTGCAAGCCTGCAAAGCTCATTGATCGTTTTTATTTCGTCGGTATTGATCACCGTATACGATTCATTTTTTGCTAGAAGTTTTTTGTATTTCTCTTCAAACAATCTCGCTTTTACTTTAAAGTGTTTTGGTTGCTTTATCTCTTGGTACACATTTTTTATATTGCTAAATGCATTTTTTTTTGGACTTGTACCTGGAAAATTCCTATAAGCTCCATTTTGGTTTACTTTTTCAAGAAAAATTTCCTCAGGGTTTTTAGAAAATTCATCAAATGCCGACATGGAATTTATAAACGTTTCTGCTAAAGACTCCAATTCAATTTTAGTTTTTGAATTTATTTCTTTTGACTCTGAAAAGAATAAATATTGAGCGGTTAGTCGATTTTCTATTTCTTTTTTCCCTTCCTCATAGCTAATTCTTTTTAACTCATAAGACTTTCCTTGAATTTTTGCAATAACTTTTTTTCCGAAGCCGATTGCTCGTTCAAAAAAAGTGTCCTGCTTGATTTTTCCTGAGGGAGTTTTCAGCAGAGTTGCATCTTCGGCGATTTTTGCTTGTGTAACCGCATGAAGATCACGAATAAAGCTTTTTATCTTCATATCAATATTTTCTTTCTGTGTGTATTTTTTCTTCAAGACAAAAGTAAAAGGATTATGACTGTCTATTGGTCTCATTTTGATCCTCAAGCTATGCACCAGCTGAGTTTTTTTGTATAGGTGATGTACTAACCCAAGACTCCGAGAAAACTCTACTCGGGGAAGCGTGACTGATTGTCAACGTACCTGATGGAGAAGCGGAGTCATGGGTCGATTGTCGACAAACACACGTATTCAATCTGATAGCGCTAGCTCCAGGGCTATGCTGGAAGAGATGGCGGCTAAACTCGATGGCAAGGGGCAAATCAAGAATTGGGCGACGGAGCGGAGCGGCAGGCGATTCGAGGTGAGGTTAGGGAAGCTCGATTTCATCGAAAAGCAGTCATCACTTCTTCGTAAGGATTCCTAAAAAACCCATATAAAGGCGGTGTTTGATGCAATCAAGGAATTAGTTTTGCGTAGTAAAGTGCAGAATGGTGATCTACTGCTGAGCAGTATAAAAAATACGATGGAGCGGACAGGTAAGCTTCGGGAAGTCGATATCGCCAATGCGATCAGGTATTTTCAGAAGAATAGGTGTTAAGAACCAAAGAAGGTCTAGCCAGAACAACCAAAGGAATATTCAATTTGTTTTTTGGATTGGGGGAAGTGAATGTCCTTTTGATAGAAAAATCGAGGGCTCTGATGAAAACAAATTTAGTTACTCATCTTCAGGCAGGCCAGCTGAATGATGCAATAGAATACTTAAATAAAAAAGATACGGTCAATTTTGCGGAAACATATACTTCCTTAACTGATTCTACGACAACCGTAAAAATAAAATCAGGGGGTTCATTATCCAGGATTCGCGGCCTGCTTTTATCCAAAAAGGAAAGAGAGGAAAAGGCCGATACTGCTTGTAGAAGAATCGATGAAGTTTTGAAGGGCCGGTGTAACGAAAAAGCACTCGAATCTGTGAAAAAAAATATCCGAGCACAAATCACTAAAACTGGTTGCCTGACAGGCGAGTTTTTGGCTAGAAATTTAGTCGCCCTACAACAAGGTGAATCCCTCATACGTAAAGACGAAAACAAGCCTTGAAATTGTACGGCGCCAAGGAACCAAAGGCACGTTCACTGTATTTTGTCGGTTGAGCAAAGTGAGTAGCTGCTCGATGTCATTCTGAATGGGATAGGCGATTCGATGAGTGCATGACAATTACTCTCGTGTCGACCAATAATGAGGTGCTTTGCATGCTCCGCAAACTGAATGATCAGCTCGTATCGGAGCAACGTCAGCCGTCTCCCCCCCCATCCTGGCAATAGTGCACTACCAGTTGGCTAACCCTGGGGAAACAAGGGGACATTGGATTGTTTTGATAGCAAATGAACTGCCCTATCTGTCTTTGAGGGAGGGTAATGGTAGACAAGATCACCATCGATACGCGCATGCGTTACCAAGATGTCGCGACTAAGCTTGGTAAGCTGGCTGAGCTTCGAGTAGATAATCAATATGAAAAGAATGGCATCACATATGTAGTTCTACGAGAGCGCACCTTGGTTGAATGGCTCTCCGATGCCTTCTCCAGAGACCGGTCTGCAGCAAAGAAATCCGGAGAGGCCGTGTTGAACGCTCTCGAACCCTTGATAAAAAAATCGGATTATTCGGATCAGTTATTCCAGAACATTCGCGACAGGATCGATCAAGGCTATGGTATCAGCGGCCGTAATTTGCGGCGTGACCTTCAACCCGTAAGGGAAGGCGGTAGACCGATGCCTTTGCGGGGAGGTACTGTTGCTGCGCTGAGTAAAGGCAATAGTGTTCAAATCCTTGAAGCTGACCCTGCAAAAATCAAATGCAGTCATGCTGTGCTGCAACTGTCGACAGCTAGTACTGAAGCTTCGCGACATTCGCAACTTCAAACAGTACATAAAAGTTTAGGAAGATTCGCTGCAGCGAATCCGAATCCGCCACACCAATCGCGAGACCAACCGGTGCAGATAGGAATCACCACCACACCCTTCAAGGTCAATGTTGCAGCTACTTCCTGGAGCTGTATTACTGATCTGCAGCTGCCAGAATTCGGGAAGAATCAGGC
>Ga0255182_1001353_pt1 | contig 12900 bp, 12 predicted proteins | sample Atl_UVDOM_RepA_8_FD_188420 | JGI IMG/M metagenome (GOLD analysis project Ga0255182, IMG submission 188420) | Freshwater microbial communities from Altamaha River, Georgia, United States - Atl_UVDOM_RepA_8d | ecosystem: Environmental > Aquatic > Freshwater > River | place: USA: Georgia... | reverse complement strand
CACCCCGACCTGGCGCGCCAGCTGGGCGAACTGGCCACACCCGACGATCCGGCGGTGCTGATCCACTCTTCGGGCACTACCGGCAAACCCAAGGGCGTGGCGCTGTCGCACCGCAACGTGCTCAGCAGTGTGGCCAACGCGTTCAAAGGCCAGTCCTTCGAATTTGGTGAAGACATCCTGGCCTACCTGCCCATGGCCTGGGTGGGCGACTTTGCCATCACCATGGGCGCGGGGGTGGCGCTGCATTTTTCCATCCACATCCCCGAGCGGCCCGAGACGGTGTTGCACAACCTGCGCGAGATCGCGCCCACCTACTACCTGGCCGCGCCCCGCAGCTGGGACAACATGCTCACCCAGGTGCAGGTGCGCATGGAGGACTCGACCTGGCTCAAGAAAAAGCTCTACGACTTTTTCATGCACCACGCCATCCGCGCCGAAAAACGCAAGCTCGCGGGCGAGGCCCCCACCACCCTGCAAACCCTGCTGCGCCCCCTGGGCGAGTGGCTGGTGACCGGCCCCATCAAAGACCAGCTGGGCATGAGCCGGCTGCGCAACGCCTTCACGGGTGGCGAGGCCATTGGCGAAGACACATTCGTCTTCTACCGCGCCCTGGGCGTGCGGCTGCGCCAGCTCTACGGCCAGACCGAAAGCAGCGCCTTCAACGCCATGCAGGCACCCGACGAGGTGCGCCTGCACACCGTGGGCCGACCGCTGCCGGGGGTGGAAGTGAAGATCAGCGACAGCGGCGAGATCCTGATCCGCTCGGGCAGCGTGTTCAGCGGCTACCACCAGAACGAAAAGGCCAGCGCGGAAACGCTGGCCGAGGGTTGGCTGCACACCGGCGACGCCGGCTACCTGGAGCCCGACGGTCAGCTCGTGGTGCTGGGGCGCCTGTCGGAGGTGGTCTACACCGCCCACAAAGAACGCTACATCCCCAACTACATCGAGAACCGCCTCAAGTTCAGCCCCTTCATCAAGGACGTGGCGGTGCTGGGCAAAGACCGCGACACGCTGGCGGCCATTGTCTGCATCGACAAGGAGCCGGTGGGCCACTGGGCCGAGGTGCGCGGCATCTCCTACATCTCCTACGCCGACTTGTCACAAAAACCCGAGGTCATCGAGCTGCTGACCAAGGCCGTGCGCCATGTCAACGAGACCTTGCCGGAGGGGCTGCGCCTGCGGCACTTTGTGAGCCTGCACAAGGAGTTCGACGCCGATGACGGCGAGATCACCCGCACCCGCAAGCTGCGCCGCAACGTGGTGGAGGAGCGCTACGCACCCATCATCGAGGCCATCTACAGCGGTCAGCCGAACGTGACCATGCGCGCACAAATCACCTACGAGACCGGCGAGACCGGTGTCACCGAACGCCTGCTCACCGTGAAGAAAGTCTGAGCCATGGACCTGATGTACTTCCTCGAACTCGCGGTCAACGGCGGCCTGGCCGGTCTGATGTACGCGCTGGTGGCCATGGGCATCGTGCTCATCTACAAATCGTCGTCGGTGCCCAACCTGGCGCAAGGGGCACTCACCATGCTGGGCGCCTACCTGGTGCTGGCCTATGCCAACGGCGCCGGCCTGCCCATGTGGCTGGCCATTCCGGCGGCCATGGGCACGATGTTTTTGGCCGGCGTGGGCATCGAACGGGTGGCGCTGCGTCGGCTGGCGGGCCGCCCCATCGTGATGATCCTGATGATGACGCTGGGCATCGACATCTTCATCCGCGCCGTCACCATGACCATCTGGGGCGGCAGCGGCCGGCCCATGCAAATCGGCATCAGCGATGAGCCGCTGTTTGTGGGCCCCTTGCTGCTCAACCGGGCCTACGTGGTGGGCGCAGCGGTGTCGCTGGTCTTGTTCATCGCCTTCATGTTGTTCTTCCGCACCCGGCGCGGCGTGGTGCTGCGCGCCATCGCCGACGACTACACCGCCTCCTGGTCGGTGGGCATCTCGGTGGAGCGTGGGGTGGCCTTGTCCTGGGCCTTGTCGGCCATGGTGGCGACCACCGCAGGCGTGTTGTGGGGCTCGGTGCAAACGGTGGACCAGACGCTCGCCCTGCTGCTGCTCAAGGGTGTGACCGTGGCGGTGCTGGGTGGCATGGACAGCCTGGGCGGCGCCATCCTGGCCGGCCTGCTGCTGGGCATTCTGGAGAGCGTGGCCTCGGGTGTTCTCGACCCGCTGCTGGGCGGCGGCACCCGCGAACTGGTGGTGGCCGCCGTGCTCATCCTGACCATCATGATCCGCCCCCATGGCCTGTTTGGCCGCCACGACATCGAAAGGGTTTGAGCGATGTTTTACCGACAAGCGGGCATCTTCCACACCAACTACGCGAGCGACCGCGGGCTGTTCCCCATCCCCTTCGAGCGCAAGGCCATCGTCGCCATCCTGCTGGTGGCGTTGGCCGCGCCCTGGCTGTTCAGCTCGCTGGTGCTGGTGAGCTACATCAAGCCCTGGCTGATCTGGACGGCGGCGGTGCTGGGGCTCAACCTCATCCTGGGCTGGGCAGGCCAGTTCCATTTTGGTTACGCGGCCATCATGGGCATAGGCGCCTATGCCTCGGTGCATGCGGCGCGCCACGGCGTGCCCTGGGAACTGGCGGTGGTGCTGGGCGGCCTCACCGCGGCGGTGGTGGGCGTGGTGTTTGCCTTTGCCGCCCTGCGCGTGAAGGGCCTGTACCTGGCGCTGTCCACCCTGGCCATGCAGTTTGTGATGGACTGGGTCATCTCGCACGTGCCCGCCATCAGCGGCGGGGTGTCGGCCACGCTGCAGGCCCCTGCCTTGAAGCTGCTGGGTCAGGCCATCACCTCCGAGGTGGGCATCTACTACGTGGCCTTGGCGTGGGTGATTCTGGTGACCATGTTCATGCTCAACCTGCGCCGCACCGCCCTGGGCCGCGCCCTGGTGGCGGTGCGCGAAAAAGACTACGCCGCCGCCGTGATCGGCGTGCAAAGCTTTTATTACAAGCTGGTGGCGTTTGCCACGTCCGCCTTCATCGGCGGCGTCAGCGGTGCCATGCTGGTGTTTGCCTTCTACAAGGCGGTCACACCCGAGCAGTTTGCGGTCAACGTGTCCATCGAGCTGTTGGCCATGGTCATCGTCGGCGGCCTGGGCAGCATCATCGGCAGCTTTCTGGGCACGGCCTTCATCTTGCTGCTGCCGGGGCAGATGAACACCTTTGTGGCCTGGGCGGCACAAATGCTCAACCTCAACGTGGGCGTAGAAACCCTGGCCCACATCCCGCACGTGGTCTACGGCGCCACCATCATCGCCGTGCTGCTGATCGAGCCCATGGGCCTGGGCAAGCTCTACGGCAACGTGCGCAACTACCTGCTGGTCTGGCCGTTTGGCTACGCACGCAAATGAGGCGAGCAACATGAGCACGACTTCCCCCATCCTTTCGCTCAACAACATCGAGGTCATCTACGACAAGGTGGCCCTGGCCATCAAGGGCGTGTCGGTCGAGGTGCCACAAGGCGGCATGGTGGCCTTGCTGGGCGCCAACGGCGCAGGCAAAAGCACCACGCTCAAATCCATCAGCGGGCTGCTGCAGGCCGAGCGCGGCGAGGTCACGCGCGGCGACATCCGCTTCATGGGCCAGGACATCGCTGGCCTGGCACCGCAGGCGCGGGTCAGGCTCGGCATCGTGCAGGTGCTCGAAGGCCGGCGCGTGTTCGAACACCTCACGCCCGACGAGAACCTGGTGGCCGCGTCTGCCGTGGCCGGCAGCTCGCGCGCCGAGATGAACCGCAACCGCGACATGGTGTACGCCTACTTCCCGCGCCTGCACCAGCGGCGCACGGCGCAATCGGGCTTTTTGTCGGGCGGCGAGCAGCAGATGCTGGCCATTGGCCGCGCGCTGATGACCCAACCCAAGCTGCTGATGCTGGACGAGCCCAGCCTGGGCCTGGCGCCCTTTCTGGTGGCCGAGATCTTCGACATCGTCAACCGCATCAACCAGCAGGAGGGCCTGTCGGTGTTGCTGGTGGAGCAGAACGCGATTGCCGCGCTGGAGGTGGTGTCGCACGGCTACCTGCTGGAAAACGGCCGCATCGTCATGCACGACAGCGCCGACGCAATGAAGAAGAACCCGGACATCCAGGAGTTCTACCTGGGCGGTTCGGAGGGCAAGAACTTCCACGACATCAAACACTACAGCCGCAGAAAACGTTGGCTGAGCTGATGGCGACCACGGTCCCGGGCATGCGCGTACTTGGTGCCCTGCGGACGCTTCACTCCACCGTACGCAGGAGACATGCAATGAAACGAGCTGTGCTATCCACCTTGTCAGGCATTGCCCTGCTGCTGGGCGCGTCCTCCGCGTCGGCGCAACAGGCGCCGGTCAAGTTTGGCCTGTGCTACGACCTGAGCAAGGCCTACACCTTCATCACGCCACAAATTGTGCAGGCTGTGAAGGACTACGCCGACATCCTCAACGCCAAGGGCGGCCTCGAAGGCAGCCCGATCGAAATCATCGCGCAAGACCACGGCAACGAGCCACAGCGTGGCATCGAGTGCTATGAAAAACTCAAGCGCGAAGGGGTGATGATTTTCGACACCTTGTCCACCCCGGTCTCGCGTGCGGTGCTGCCGCGCGCCATGACCGATGGCAACATCCTGCTGCAATCCTTTGTGGGCCGGGGCGACGCCATCGATGGCGACGTGTTCAAGTGGGTCTTCCCCATCGGCCCCACCTACTGGGGCCAGATGGCCAACAACATCCAGTACATCAAAAACCAGCACAAGGGCAACCTCAAGGGCGTGAAGGTCGGCTTCATCTACCCCGACTACGCCTTTGGCCAGGAGCCCATCCCCATCCTCAAGACGCTGGCCGAAAAAGAAGGTTTCGAGCTCAACCTCTTCCCCAACCCCATGCCAGGTCGCGACCAGGCCGCCGTGTGGACCCAGATCCGCCGCTTCAACCCCGACTGGGTGATCACCTGGAACCTGTCGGCCATGCACGTGGTGGCCGCGCGCGAAATGAAGCGCAACGGCATCCCGATGGACAAGCTGATCAGCGTGAACTGGCTCAACGAGGTGGACATCAACAACATCGGGGCGGCCGATGCCAAAGGCCTCAAGCGCGGCACCAACGTGGCCGGCGGCCAGGACCACGCCATCATCAAACAAATCATTGCCGACCTCTACGACAAGGGCAAAGGCAACGGCGACCGCAAGAACCTGCAGGATGTGTACTACAACACCGGCCTGGCCATGTACTCGGTGGCTTTTGAAGGTGTGCGCAACGCCATCAAGGCCGGTGGCCGCCCGCTGACGCCCGCCAAGATCAAGACGGGGCTGGAGAGCCTGCGCAACTTCGACGCCAACGGCTTGCTGGCCCCGGTGACGGTGACCGCCCAAGACCACGGCGGTGGCGGCAAGACCCGCATCGAGATGTGGGACGGCGCCAAGTGGGTGCCGCAATCCGACTGGATCTCTGCCTACAACGACGTGGTGATGGAGGTCGTCAAGAAAGAATCGGCCGAGTTCGCCAAAACAAACAAGTGACGGGCCAGCGCCGCCTCACCCGAGGCGGCGCAACTCAATCCTCCAGCGGCTCGTTGTCGCCGTCGCCATCGCCCCCCACGTCCAGCGCCTGCATGTTGTCCAACATCTTGAGCAGGTAGTGGACGGTGTGCACGATGTCGTTGGTGGAGAAGTCCTTCAGCGCCTGGTCGTAGTAGTCGTAAATCTTGGGCAACGCAAAGTGTTGCCACACATCGCGTCCGCTGTCGGTCATCTGGATCAGGCGCGAGCGGCGGTCGCTGGGGTCGGCGGCGCTGGTTAGGTGGCCGGCTTTTTCCAGGCGCCCGATCACGCCGGCTAGGTTCTGGCGGCTGACCATGAGGTAACGCGCCAAGTCACCCAGCTTCATGCCAGCGTCCACCTGCGGGCGCGACAAAGCCCCCAACACCGCCCACTGCTGCGTGGTCAGCCCCTCCTCTTCAATGGCCCGCGAACCGGTTTTATGCAGCATATTTGCACATTGATACAAACGGAAAAACAGCCGATTGGCCAACTCCATTCGCATATCTTGGGCTTTATTCATAGGGTTTCTCTCTACAAAATCCGAATTTATCTGTCTTGATCATCACGACGATCAACGGCCATAATAAGACCATATATTGTCATATTTCACCATCCAACCAGCCGGTGCACAACTGGCTTTTTAACCCAAACCACAAGGAGCACACGATGGGCAGACTCGACAACAAGGTGGCCGCCATCACCGGTGGTGGCGGTGGTATCGGTGGCGCCACCTGCCGGCGTTTCGCCCAGGAGGGCGCGCGTGTGGCCGTGCTCGACCGCGACCTCGCCGCCGCCCAGCGCACCGCCGATCAGATCTTGGCCGAAGGCGGCACCGCCCTCGCATTGGCCTGCGACATCACCGACCGCGCCGCCGTGGACGCCGCCGTGCAGCGCATTGCCGCCGAGTGGAGCGGCATCGACATCCTGGTCAACAACGCCGGCTGGGACGTGTTCAAGCCCTTCACCAAAACCGTGCCCGATGAGTGGGCCCAACTGATCGCCATCAACCTCACGGGTGCGCTGCACATGCACCACGCGGTGTTGCCACTGATGGTGGCCGCCGGCCGGGGCGGGCGCATCGTCAACATCGCCTCCGACGCGGCACGTGTGGGCTCCTCGGGCGAAGCGGTGTATGCCGCCTGCAAGGGTGGGCTGGTGTCGTTCTCCAAGACCATCGCCCGCGAGCATGCACGCCATGGCATCACCGTCAACGTGGTCTGCCCCGGCCCCACCGACACCGCGCTGTTTGCCGACTACAAGCAAGGCGCCGGCAACCCCGAGAAGCTCGAAGAGGCCTTTCGCCGATCCATCCCGCTCGGCCGCATTGGCCAGCCACAAGACCTGCCCGGCGCCATCCTTTTCTTCGCCAGCGACGACGCCGCCTACGTCACCGGCCAGGTGGTCAGCGTGTCTGGCGGTCTCACCATGAACGGCTAACCCCAGGAGCACCCCATGGACTTCCAGGACATCACTTACGAAAACCGCAACGGCGTGGCGTGGATCACCATCAACCGCCCGGAAAAGATGAACGCGTTTCGGGGCACCACCTGCGACGAACTCATCAAGGCCTTCAACAAGGCGGGCTACGACAAGCACATCGGCTGCATCGTGCTGGCCGGCGCGGGCGATCGGGCCTTTTGCACCGGCGGCGATCAGTCGGCCCACGATGGCAACTACGACGGGCGCGGCACCATCGGCCTGCCCATGGAAGAGCTGCACGACGCCATCCGCAACGTGCCCAAACCCGTCATCGCGCGAGTGCAGGGCTACGCCATTGGCGGCGGCAATGTGCTGGCCACCATCTGCGACCTCACCATCTGCTCCGACAAGGCCATCTTCGGTCAGGTCGGCCCCAAGATGGGCTCGGTGGACCCCGGCTACGGCACCGCCTTCCTGGCGCGTGTGGTGGGCGAAAAGAAAGCGCGCGAGATCTGGTACCTGAACAAACGCTACTCGGGTGAAGAAGCCGTGGCCATGGGCCTGGCCAACAAGTGTGTGCCACACGACGAACTCGACACCGAGGTGCAGGCCTGGGCCGAGGAGATCTGCGAGCGCAGCCCCACCGCACTGGCCATTGCCAAGCGCAGCTTCAACATGGACACCGCCCACCAGGCTGGCATCGCGGGCATGGGCATGTACGCGCTCAAGCTCTACTACGACACCGACGAATCGCGCGAAGGCGTGAAGGCCTTGCAGGAAAAGCGCAAACCCGAGTTCCGCAAGTTCGTGAAGTGAGCACCGCCGCCATGCGCAACCCCTACATCGACGACGACCTGCTGGCCCTGGCTGAACACGCACGGCGCTTTGCCGACAAGCGCGTGGCGCCGGGTTTTCTGGAACGCGACCAGACCCGTGTGCTCGACCGGGTACTGATGCGTGAGATGGGCGCGATGGGCTTCATCGCACCCGAACTGCCCGAGGCCCACGGCGGCCAGGGCTTGGGTTGCCTGGCGGCCGGTATCATCCACGAAGAGATCGCACGCGCCGACCTCTCCATCAGCTACATCAACCTGCTGGCCTCGCTCAACGGCCAGATCCTCAGCGACCATGGCCGCCCCGAGGTGGTCGGACCCTGGCTGAAAAAGCTCACCGCAGGCGAGGCCCTGCTGGCGATTGCGCTGACCGAACCACGCGGCGGCTCCGACGCCGCCAACCTGCGCCTGCGGGTGGAACGTGTGGGCGACGAATACGTCATCAACGGCGAAAAAACCTCCATCTCCGCCGCCGACCAGGCCGACGCGGTGGTGGTGTTCGGCCGCACGGGCAGCGTCGATTCGGGGGCCCACGGCGTGACCGCGCTGCTGGTGCCCACCGACGTGCCGGGCCTCACCCGCAGCCGGTTCGACTGCCACGGCCAGCGCGCCATTGGGCGCGGCTCGCTGTTCTTCGAGAACGTGCGCGTGCCGGTGAATCACCGCCTGGGCGACGAGAACAAGGGCTTTGTGCAGGTGATGCAGGGCTTTGACTTCAGCCGCGCGCTGATCGGTCTGCAGGTGCTGGCGGTGGCCCGCGTGGCGCTGGAGGAAACCTGGGCCTATGTGGCCCAGCGCGAGGCCTTTGGCAAACCGCTGTCGGCCTTCCAGGGCGTGTCCCACCCGCTGGCCGACTTCGACACCCAGGTGGTGGCCGCGCGCCTGCTGTGCCTGCAAGCGCTGTGGCTCAAAGACCAGGGCCTGCCCCACACCTCCGAAGCGGCCATGTGCAAGTGGTGGGGCCCCAAGCTGGCCTACGACGTGGTGCACCAGTGCCTGCTGATGTTCGGCCACGGTGGCTACGACCACGGCGTGATGGAGCAACGCCTGCGCGATGTGCTGGGCTTCCAGATCGGCGATGGCACCGCGCAGATCATGAAAACCATCGTGGCGCGCGACCGCGCGGGGCGCCAGGCCGTGCCCAACTGAGCGCGCCGTTCAGCGCCCGGCCCGCATCAGCGTGCTTTTGCCAAACAGCGACTCCACCAGATCGACCGCCAGTTCGGCGGTCTTGTTGCGCACGTCCAGGGCGGGGTTGAGTTCGACGATGTCCAGCGAGCCCAGCCGGCCGCTGTCGGCGATCATTTCCATGCACAGCTGGGCCTCGCGGTAGGTGGGGCCGCCGGGCACGGTGGTGCCCACGCCGGGGGCGATGTCAGGGTCGAGGAAATCGACGTCGAAACTCACGTGCAGGTGGGTGTTGTCGTCGAGGCCGTCGAGGGCTCGCTCCATGGTGCGGCGCATGCCCTCCTCGTCGATGTAGCGCATGTCGAACACCTCCAGCCCGTGCGCGTGCACCAGGCGTTTTTCGCCTGCGTCCACACTCCGAATGCCGATCTGGCGGATCTGGTCCGGGCGCAAGGCCGGCGTGTGGCCACCGATACCGGTCAACTCGGCCGGCCCCAGACCACACAGGCAGGCCACCGGCATGCCGTGCACGTTGCCGCTGGGGGTGAGGGCGCTGGTGTTGAAGTCGGCGTGTGCGTCCAGCCACAACACACGCAGTTTGTGACCTTGCTCGCGGCAGTGGCGCGCCACGGCGGCGATGCTGCCCACGCCCAGGCAGTGGTCACCACCCAGCAGTATGGGCAGGTGCCCACGCCCGAGCGCGCCGTACACGGCCTCACACACCGCGCCGTTCCATGCCACCACCTCGGTCAGGTGGCGGTAGCCGTTCAAGGGGGGTAACCAGGGATTGCCGGGGCCACTGAGGTTGCCGGCATCCAGCACCCTCAGGCCGTGCGACTCCAGCGCCGCCTGCAGACCCGCCACCCGCAGCGCCTCGGGGCCCATGGACGCGCCGCGCGCACCGGCCCCGATGTCGGTGGGGGCACCAATGAGTTCGGCGGTGATGGGTGTGAGAGTGTGTGGCGTGTCCATGGCAAAAGCATAGCCGCCTTTGCCTGGGGTGCAGCTGCCGGGCTCAGGTGCCCCAATCGGCAGGCTTGTCGCCCCGGCGGCGGGCCGCACGCTCCTCGCGCTCCTGCGCCAGTTGGGCTTCGAGCTGCTCACGGCCCTGGCGTGCCACCGAAATCTGGCGCTCCACATCGGCGTGGTGCGGGAACTGAAGCTCCATCATGCCGAGGTTGTGGCGCCGGAAACGCATGGCCAGTTCGCGCGCTTCGAAGGCGGTGTGGCCCACCGCCTCCAGCACTTTGCGGGCGCTGGACAGCGATGACTCGAACAGCTCGCGATCGATCAGCGTCACGCCCCGGTCGCGCAAGGCGTTCCAGTGGCCCACATCCACCGCGCGCGCCACCAGTTGCAGTTGGGGAAAATGCTGGCGCGCCAGGTCCACGATGGCCAGGCTGGTGTCGCGGTCGTCCACCGCCACCACCAGCACACGTGCGGTGTCGGCCCCCGCATTGCGCAGCAAGTCCAGCCGGCTGGCGTCGCCGTAAAAGCTCTTGAACCCAAAACGGCGCAGCGCCTCGACCTGGTCGGGATCGTGGTCGAGCACGGTGGGTTTGAGGCCAGCCGCCAGCAACACCCGGGTGACGATCTGCCCGTAGCGCCCGATGCCGGCCACGATGATGGGTGCGTCCTGCACGTCGAAGCTGTCGGGGGCCGGGCGGGTGCTGGCACCGGCGTGGCGCCGCGCGATGCGATCCACCACCAACAACAGCAGCGGTGTGAGCAACATGGACAAGGCCACCGCACCAATCCACAACGCCGCGGTGTCGGCGGGCACCAGCCGGGTGGCCGCCGCCGCGCCAAACAGCACAAAGGCAAATTCGCTGCCCTGTGCGATGAGCAGGGCAAACAGGTTGCGCTGGGGCAGCGGTATGCCCACCGGCCCGGCCAGAGGGCGCAGGATGGCGAACTTGACCGCCATGAAGCCCAGGGTGATGCCCAGCGCCTGCAGCGGCTTTGCCAGCAGCACGCCAAAGTCGATGGACATGCCCACGGCAATGAAAAACAAACCGAGCAACAGGCCTTTGAATGGCTCCAGGTCGGTCTCAAGCGCGCGGCGGTATTCGCTGTTGGCCAACAACACCCCGGCCAGGAAGGCGCCCAGGCCCATGGACAGATCGACCCAGCGCATGAGGTAGGCCACGCCGATGACCAGCAGCAGCGCGGCGGCGGTGAACACCTCGCGCACGTCGCTGCGGGCAATGGCGCGGAACAGCGGGCGCACCAGGTAACGACCACCGAACACGATGACCACCACCACGCCCAGCGCCTTGGCCGCCAGCCAGCCGCCGCCGGCGGCTTCGGCGCCCGCATCGCTGACCACCACACCGGCGGCCAGCGCCGGCACCAAGGCCAACATGGGGATGGACTGGATGTCCTGCGCCAGCGACAAGGCCACCGTGGTTTCGCCGGTGCTGGTCTGGGCCTGGTGGCGTTCAGCCAGGGCCTGCAAGGCGATGGCGGTAGACGAGAGCGACAGGCCAAACCCCAGCACCAGCGCGGCCTGCCAGCTCAGGCCCAGCCACCAGGCCACCCCGGCGATGGCCGCAGTGCACGACGCCATCTGCACACTGCCCCAGACAAAAATGGGCCGCCGCAGCCGCCAGACCTTGGCCGGCTCCAGTTCCAGCCCGACCAGAAACAGCATCAGCACCACCCCAAATTCGGCCACGCCCAGCACCGAAGCGGCATCGCCGATCAGGCCCAGGCCCCAGGGCCCGATGGTGACGCCGGCCAGCAGGTAGCCCAGCACGGCACCAAAACCCAGGCGTTTGGCCAGCGGCACGGCCAGCACCGCCGCGCCGAGGTACACCAGTGCAGGGGTGAGCCAGTCGCCGCTGGCCACGGCGTTGGCTGCGTCGGCGCTCATGCCTGCCCCCCGGTGGACGGCCGGTCCTGGTCGGGCACCTCACATCCTGGGCAAGTCATGTCCTCGATCTCGGGCCAGTCCGGGTAGCTTTGCAAACGCTGTACGAACACGTCCACGTGGTCGCGCAGGACCGGCTCGTCCACCTGGTGCGCGCCGTGCAGCACCAACGGCGGCAGAAAACGCAGGCCACACAGGGCGGCCGTCTGCTCGTAAGGGGGCAGGAAGGCGTCGAAAAAATAGCGGTTGTAGCCTTGTGGGTGGTAGGCCGATTCGGCGCCGCCGGTGCTCGTCACCAGCCAAAGGTCTTTGCCCCGCAGCGCCTTGCCACCACGGCCGTAGGCCCAGCCGTGGGCAAACACCTCGTCGAGCCACAGCTTGTGCAGCGCCGGCATGGCATACCACTGGATGGGGTGCAGCCACACCACCAGCTGCGCCGCAGACAGGCGGGCTTGCTCCGCCGCCACATCGATGTGGAAATCGGGGTAGCTGGCGTACAGGTCCACCCCATCGACGTGGTCCAGCGCGCGTGCGGCTTCGAACAGCCTGCGCGTGACGCGCGAATCGCGCCAGTGGGGATGGGCCGCCACCAGGTAGATGGACGGGCGGGGAGGAGGTGGGTCAGCGGCCATGGCACACGATAGCGCATCGGGGGCGCCCAAAAATGTCAACTGGCTCTAAGATGGCGCTTCGTTCGCGGTGGCGCCGGCCCGCCGCGCCTGGAGCCACGGCCATGATCGAAAACAACCCCCATTTCCGGCTGGTCAACAACGCCTACCCCCACATCGGGAAAAACATCCGCCTGCTGTGGGGCCACCCCGAATTTGCGCTTTACATGGCCAAGCTCATGGCCGATACCCGCAATGGGCAGCGCAAGGGGTTCCCGGACGATGTGCACGACTCCATGCTGCGCCTGCTGGAACAACACGACCGGGACTTTCCCCCCGCGCCCGACAAGCCCAACCCCAAGAACCTCTGGGACGACCAGCCCGACTACTGACGCGCCCAAGACCCCCCACCCCACTGGGCTACAAGGGCTTGCCGGCCCGGCTAGATTGCGGGCATGCCCAACGCCCACCCAGCCACCTGCGCTCTGGTCTGGTTCAAACGTGACCTGCGCCT
>Ga0255182_1001352_pt1 | contig 12903 bp, 5 predicted proteins | sample Atl_UVDOM_RepA_8_FD_188420 | JGI IMG/M metagenome (GOLD analysis project Ga0255182, IMG submission 188420) | Freshwater microbial communities from Altamaha River, Georgia, United States - Atl_UVDOM_RepA_8d | ecosystem: Environmental > Aquatic > Freshwater > River | place: USA: Georgia | collected... | reverse complement strand
TGTGAATGAGGCTGTTGAGGCCGCGCTGCGCTTTGGGCACGGCCGATGCAGAATAAAAATCGCTGAGCAGCAGTTTGATTTCACAAGCCAGCTCGCCTGCAGCGACTGCGCGATGAGTTACTCGGAACCCCGGCCAGCGCTGTTTTCATTTAATTCTCCAATCGGCGCCTGCGAGACCTGTAAAGGGTTCGGTCGCGTCATTGGGATTGACCCAGGACTCGTGATTCCCGACGAGAAAAAGTCTCTCGCTCAAGGCGCGGTCAAGCCGTGGCAGACCAATGCCTATCTCGACTGCCAGAAAGAATTAATGAAGTACGCGGTGAAACGGGGCGTACCCGTCGACATCCCATTTCATAAACTCTCTGCAAAGGATAAGGCCTGGATTTTCCGCGGCGATGACGACTGGCGAGGAGATTGGAATCGTCAGTGGTACGGCGTAGATCGCTTCTTTGAGCACCTCGAGAGCAAGTCCTACAAAATGCACGTACGGGTTTTGCTCTCACGCTATCGCAGTTACACCGAGTGCCCTGCCTGTCATGGCGCAAGACTAAAGCCTGATGCCCTGCTCTGGACAATTAACAAGAAAAACATCCATCAGGTGATGCTGATGTCGATTGAGTCCGCACTAGACTGGGTTCGTGAGATTGACAAAACGACCAAGGGGAGCGCCCATCAGGCCGCAGTTGACCTTGTTACGAAAGAGATCGAGTCACGTCTGCGTTTTCTGGTTGATGTGGGTCTGGGCTATCTCACGCTCGATCGTCAATCCCGAACCCTATCGGGAGGCGAGGTCCAACGGATTAATCTCACCACAGCACTCGGATCCTCGCTGGTCAATACCCTATTTGTTTTAGATGAGCCCTCGATTGGCCTACACCCTCGAGACCTCCATCGGATTGTTCGTGTCATGCATCAATTACGTGATGCTGGAAACACCCTGGTTGTTGTAGAGCATGACCCCTTGGTGATGCAGGCGGCAGACCGCATCATCGATATCGGCCCGGGGCCCGGAGAACTCGGGGGTGAGATTCTATTTAACGGATCTTTTGGCGCCTTACTGCGGGTCAATACCCTCACTGCCATGTATCTATCAGGCCAACGACGGGCCCGTGTCAGCGCCCCGACAGCCGTCAAAGCCCCAGAATCCGCCGCAGTGCTCTCGATCATCGGGGCTCGGGCGAACAATCTCAAATCGATCGACGTCACTATTCCTTTAGGTCAACTCGTCTGCATCACCGGCGTATCAGGAAGCGGAAAATCCACACTTGTGCGTGATGTGCTCTACCCAGCGATCTGTAAAGCCCAGGGTAAGCCCACCGACACTCCAGGTGCACACGACCGTATCGAGGGGCTTAGCGAGCTGCAAGAAGCAGTTCTAATCGATCAGTCTCCAATTGGGAAGACAGCCCGTTCCAATCCCGTGGTCTATGTTGGCGCCTTTGATGCAATTCGAAACCGTTTTGCGGTTTTACCGGAAGCAAAGCAGCGGCAATACACACCGGGGACATTTAGCTTTAATGCGGGTGATGGTCGATGCCCCGCCTGCGGAGGGAATGGATTCGAACATGTTGAGATGCAGTTTCTCTCAGATGTCTATCTGCGCTGCCCCGATTGCGATGGCAAGCGATTTCGTAAAGAAATTCTTGAGATCACGCTCAATGAGCACTCGATTGCCGATGTGCTGGATTTCACCATTAGTCAGGCGCTCGAATTCTTCGCAGGTGATCATGAGATTGCACAACGGCTAAAGCCGCTCGTCGATGTTGGTCTGTCGTACCTGAAATGCGGCCAGCCGGTACCGACCCTGTCCGGCGGAGAGGCTCAGCGGCTAAAAATTGCGGGCAAGCTCGCAGAAGCGGCGGATAAGAAAATCCAGAAGGCCTTGCTTATTTTTGATGAGCCCACTACAGGACTACATTTTGACGACATCGCAAAACTACTCAAAGCGCTGTCAGCCCTTAAGCAAGCAGGCCATAGTCTCTTAGTGATCGAGCACAACCTCGATGTCATGGCGAGCGCTGACTGGCTGATCGATCTCGGCCCCGAGGCCGGTGAGCATGGCGGCGAAGTCGTAGCCCAAGGCAGTGTCGCCGACATCATGGCCTGCAAGGCCTCTCATACCGGCCGGGCTTTGCGCGAGGCAGCCGAGTCTCAAAAGCCCTCCTTGGCACAGGAGCCCCGTCCTGCTTATAACGCAGCCCAGATCAGTAATGCGATCGAGATTCGTGGGGCACGCGAGCACAATCTTAAGAATATCGATGTGAGTATTCCGCGTGAAAAAATGACGGTGATCACCGGCGTATCCGGAAGCGGCAAATCAACACTCGCCTTTGACATCTTGTTCTCCGAAGGCCAGCGTCGCTATCTCGAATCACTCAACGCCTATGCCCGACAGTTTGTCCAGCCAGCTGCACGTCCCGAGTTGGATGCGGTATTCGGCATCCCACCCACAGTCGCGATCGAGCAGCGCACGAGCCGCGGTGGTCGAAAAAGTACCGTGGGTACACTCACCGAAATTCATCACTTCCTGAGACTGCTCTTTGTCAAAGTCGGGGTTCAGCACTGTCCCGACTGTGAGACGGCCATAGAGCCGCAGAGTATTGAATCAATTCTGGCGACACTATTTAAACGCTATCGAAATCAATCGATTGGGGTTCTCGCGCCGCTTGTTGTTAATCGAAAAGGGATCTACCAAGACCTGGCCAAGTGGGCCGCATCCAAAGGCTATACGCATTTACGAGTTGATGGCCAGTTTGTATCGGTCACCCCTTTTCCAAAACTTGATCGCTTCAAAGAGCATTCAATCGAGTTGCCCATTGGCGATGTAATCGTAAAACCCAATCAGGAATCTGTAATTAAAACCCTGCTGCAGACCGCGCTCCAATTCGGACAGGGGGTTGTTGAGATTCTTCCTTTGAGCAAAACCGGCGACACCGCCTCCCGTGGCAGCGTGTTGTCGACGAAACGGGCCTGCCCAAGCTGCGGCACTGGATTTCCTGAGCTTGATCCGAGACTCTTTTCCTACAACTCGAAGCACGGCTGGTGTGACGAATGTTTTGGTACAGGAGAGCGAATCGCTGATTTCGATGAGGCACAAACCGGGGAGGAAGAGGCCTGGCAGACAACTGAACCCGATGAGAATCCGCACGGCAACACTCACTGCGCAAGCTGCCATGGTCTGCGGCTTAACCGCACTGCCCTTGCAGTAAAAATACGCGACACCAATATTGCCGACCTCTCACATCGGCCGGTCTTGGATATACCGGGCTGGCTCACGACAGTTAGTAAAGGCCTTTCGGTTCGCGATCGCGCAGTGGCTCAGGATCTTATTGTTGAGATTAGCGCGCGACTCGACTTTCTCACTGAGGTCGGTCTTGGCTATCTCGCGCTTGATCGAGGAGCGCCAACCCTCTCGGGCGGAGAGGCACAACGCATCCGACTCGCAGCACAGCTCGGCTCAAACCTTCAAGGGGTCTGTTACATCTTAGATGAGCCTACAATCGGACTCCACCCGAAAGATAACCAAGCACTCCTGCACCTGTTGTCCGCCCTCAAAGACAAGGGCAATACACTGGTCGTGGTTGAACACGATGAAGACACCATTCGGCTTGCCGACCATGTCATTGATATCGGGCCGGGTGCCGGATCTCAAGGAGGCCGGGTGATTGCCCAAGGCACCCAATCCGATATCTGCGCATCCGAAGAATCGCTCACCGGGCAATACTTACGCAGCCCGTTGCGCCATGCCAAGACCCCAAAGCGCGGGCAAGGCACAGAAATACTAACGATTCACGGCGCCCGCCTTCACAACCTGCAATCGATCACGGTCGAGGTTCCTCTGCATCGATTAACCGTCATGACGGGTGTCTCAGGCAGTGGAAAATCCAGTCTTGCCCGCGATGTGTTGCTTGCAAACCTGAAGTCAGTGATTCAAGAAGACCGCGACTCCAAACGTACTGCGCGCAAGTTGGGCAGCCAGAGGGCGACAACACGCAGCAGTTGGCTCGGCTGCGAATCGATCAGTAATTGGCAATCGATTGACCGGGTGCTTGAGGTCGATCAAACCCCGATTGGCAAAACACCGAGATCAACGCCTGCAACCTATATCGGATTTTGGGACAGTATTCGCGGGCTAATGGCCGACAGTGAAGAGGCGAAAATGCGGGGCTGGAAACCCAACCGATTCTCATTTAACACCGGTGATGGCCGATGCGGTCACTGTGAGGGCCAGGGCTGGCAGAAAATTGAGATGAATTTTCTGCCAGATGTTCGAGTGCTGTGCGACGCCTGTTCAGGAAGTCGATTTAATTCTGAAACCCGTGCCGTGCTCTGGCGAGGCAAGAGTGTTGCCGATATTTTGACGATGACCGTCGATGCGGCTGTAGATTTTTTTGAAAACCATCCCTCGGTCTACCGCCCCTTACAACTGCTTCAAGATGTGGGGCTTGGCTATCTCACCCTTGGCCAACCCAGCCCAACACTCTCGGGCGGCGAGGCCCAGCGCATCAAGCTCGTCACCGAGTTATCCAAGGCGTCGACGAGCTCCGGCAAAACAAGCCAACACACACTCTATGTACTCGATGAGCCAACCGTAGGCCTGCATATGGCCGATATCGAGAAACTCATTCATGTCTTGCACCGGCTTGTTGATGCGGGCAATACCGTAGTGGTGATTGAGCATCAACTCGATATCTGGGCTCAGGCCGACTGGTTAATTGATCTTGGTCCCGAAGGCGGAGCAGGTGGCGGGCAGATTGTTGGGGCCGGCACACCCGCAAGTGTGGCCCGACTCAGAACCCACACTGCAGCTGCGCTAAAAGAATTCTTAAAGGAGCGCGCTCTCTAGTCGCAACGCGCGCACTGGCCGCAACACGCCCTCGCCTTAGCTTTTCTTTGCGAGATCTGCAGCGGTTGTAAACGCATCCGCATAAAACTCATCTTCGGGTAGTTTGCAACTCGCGACGAAATCCCGCAATGCCGACTGCACTACAATCGGTGCGCCACAGGCATAGACCTGATGACCTGAGAGATCGGGATAATCCTCCATCACGGCATGATGCACAAAGCCGGTTCGTCCCGTCCAGCGATCATCAGGCTCTGCATCACTAATCACCGGAATGAATCGAAACTGGGGGTGCGTCTTCTCCCAGCTCTCAGCAAGCGTCGACTGGTAGAGATCCTGGGGCCGCCGACCACCCCAGTAGAGGACCATCGGGCGCTGAATATTTTTAAATGCGGCATGCTCAATCACGGCCTTAATCGGTGCAAAGCCAGTACCACTGGCCACGAGAATCATCGGCTTAGTACTCTCCTCACGCAGGAAAAAAGTACCCTGCGGGCCCTCAAAGCGCAAGATATCTTTTTCCTTCACAGCATTGACCGAAGGCGTGCCGGTACCGAAGACTGCGTCGGTAAACGCGCCGCCTGGCGTATGACGGATATGAAGTTCTATCGGCCCCTCTTGATGAGGCGCCGACGCCATGGAGTAGCTTCGACGCTTACCATCTTTAAGCAGAATATCGATATATTGGCCCGCGAGAAATTCAAACTTCTCGCTTGCCGGCAGCTGGAGTTTCACAATCACCACGTCGGGCGCTACTTTCTCAATGCTCTGTACGCGACAAGGCATCTTGCGAATCGTGATCATGCCCTCGGCGGCCACGACTCTGGCCTTCACTACGACATCCATCTTAGGCGTTGCGCAACAGATCAACACACCGCCTTGGGCACGCTCATCATCGGAGAGTGCTTTCTTCTGATAGTTGCCGTAATCGACCTCGCCTTCAAGCAGCTGTGATTTACAGGATCCGCAGGCACCATCCTTGCAGCCATAAGGCAGCACCACGCCGGCCCGCAAGGCAGCCTGCAGAATTGTTTCATTGGGTTGAACAGGGAATTTCTTGCCCGAGGGCTCAAGCGAACATTGAACAGTCAAAATCGAACGACTCCTAGAAAAAGGGTTACTTCGGAAAAGTCTACCCTAACGATACTGGACCCAATAAAAGAAGAAGCCGGCAACCAGCAGGGCTATCGCGCTTGGCAGCAGGGCCATAATCGGCGCGGGCCAGGTATTGAGCACACCGAGATGGGAAAAGAGGCTATTGACCAGGTGAAAGCCTACCCCCACCAAAATACCGGCAAAGACCCGAGCACCCACTGCCCCAGAGCGGGCCTGTAGGAATGCCGCAGGTAGGGCAAGCAACATCATCACCCAGATCACAAAGGGGTAGACCAGCCGTTTCCATAGCGCTGTCTCGTATCGCTCAGCCTGTTGTTTATTTTGTTTCAAGTACTGCACATATCGGAACAAATCCAGTGACGACATGCGATCGGGGTTCGTGACCAAGGCGCCTAGCATCTCGGGTGAGAGCATCGAGTCGACACGGAGTTGCGACAGGCTGCTCTGCGTTACGGAGCCGTCTGCCAAAAAACGAACGATCTTCACATCACGTAACTCCCAGGCGTAGACCGCATTGACCTGGCCCAGGAAGTGCCCCGATTTTGCTTCAATGGTCTGGGTGAGCCGCTGGACGGAATCAAAGTCATACATCATCACCCGATCAAGTACCTGATCCTGTGTGAACCGACCTGCGTTTACAAAGCGCATGGTTTTCTGTCCGGCTGCGCGATCCAGCCCGCTTGACGCATCACGCAGCCACAACCCCGAACGCAGCTGACTCGAAGAGGCCGAGGTAACGCTGCCATCACGAATTCGGCCACGAAACTCTTCCGAGGCCGGAACCACCAACTCAGAAAATAAGGCCGTCACCAGCACCATCGGCAGGCCAATGCGCAGAATCGATTGCACGGCAGTGCCGGGCCGCAGCCCCGAGACACGAAACACTGTAAATTCTGAATTGGCTGCACTCTGTGAGAGCGCCCAGAGCGTGCCAATCAAGGCGGCGATCGGGGCGAGTTCGACCACACGATTTGGGACACCCAGCAATACGAAGGCGATGGCATGTGAGAACCGATATCCGCCGATTCCGACCTCATCCATCTCGGCCAGAAAATCAAAAAACAAAAACATCGACAAGAATCCACAGACTACAAAAATGGTGGACTGAATAATGCTGACACCGAGATAGCGCTGAAATAATCGAGGGGTCATAGTCTGCTGTTACGCCAAAACATCGCTGCAGCCAACAATAAAAGCCCTAAGGGTAATGGCCACCAGGCGAGATAAAACTCAAGCCGGCCCTGTGAGACTGCCGCCTTGACGGTAGTAAACAAATTACTCGCCGTCAGATAGATCAGTAGGGCGACGATGAGATTAACTGCCCGGCCCGATCGCGCGCTTGAGACCGACAGCGGAATTGCCAGCACGCCCAAGGCCAGTGTGAGCAGCGGCAGGCCTATGCGCAGCGCCAGCTCCCCCTTGGCCGTCGGCTCTGGCTTTGCAATCAGATCAAGCGTTGACATCGAACGGGTGCTCTCCTGGGTCTTAATGCCTGGTGTTGATGGGTCGAGCCGAATTCGATAAACATCAAACCCCATCGTGCGCGCCTCGAGCTGACCCGGACGCATATCGGTGCGATACCCTTTTTCGAGAATCACCCATTGCTGATCCTGGGCGTCACGTTCGAAGCGGCCGGTCGACGAGACCATCAACACCTGCTGGCCAGAGCGATCCATCGATCGAACAAAGACCGTGCCGATTCTGCCGTTTTCATCGTCGGGGTTTTCAAGAAAAAAGACCCGCTGCCCAGAAAAGGATTCCCGAAACTGCCCCGGACTTACCCGTTGCGCATCACTGCGATTCTGAATCTGATCTTCAAAAGAAATAATCTGCTGCCGGGCCCAGGGCGAGACCACGGTCGACAATAAGGTCACGATGAGCATGGCAGGCCAGATAAAACGCCAGATCGGCTTTAAGAAATCCGTCAAGCTCTTGCCCGACGACAGCCAAATCACCATCTCGGAGTCTCGCCACCAGCGCGACAGCACCATCAGAATTGCGGTATAGACGGTCAGCATCAGGACCGTATTCATCAGACTGATGGTATTAAAGACGATCAGGGGCAGGACCAGTTCGCCATCCACCCGGCCAGAGGCCGCCCGCCCGAGTGCCCGGATCAGAATCATCGTGACCAGGGTCGTCAAAAGCACCGCCAAAACCCCGCCGGCGGTTGATCTTAGTTCCCTGAGCAGGGCTTTTTGGAAGAGCATTTTCTTTATAATCGCAAGATTCCCGAATTAAGGCATTTTGTCATGACTGCATCCGTCGCCCCCAAGGACTTAAAAGAAACCAAAGATCCCGGCGAACACCGGGAGCCGGCACAATTTATTGCCAGCAACAAGCCGGTAGATCGCGCCACCGCCGACTGTGTCTGGGTAGGCGTTTTCGCGACCGCCTCGGGCGCCGTCGAGCTCTCGAATGCAGCCAAAGTGCTCGACAAGGTCTCCAATGGCGCTGTCGCCCGGGCCATCAAGGCCGGTGATATCGATGGCAAGGTCGGCAATAACCTGCTGCTGCGCGACCTCTCAGGTCTTCCCTCGCCCCGCGGGCTCCTTGTGGGCCTTGGAAAGCGCGAGGAGTTCACCGACAAAATTTATTGTGATGCGATCCGCTCGGCAATCAAGTCAATTGCGGGATCAAAAGGCATCAAGCGAATCGCATCCTTCTTAACGGATGTTCCCGTGAAGTCAAAATCGGGTGAACGTTCAGGCGCATGGCGCGTAACCGCCCATGTCACCACAATTCGAGAAACAGGCTATCGATTCGAGCGATTCAAAACGAAAAAAGAAGACGGCGCCGATTCCGCTACAAAGGGTAAGGCTGCAAAGCCTTCGGTGGAGGGCATCAGCCACGTTGAGATGCTTCTGCCGGGAGATATGCGGCCGACCGAAGCGCCCAAAGTCATTGAGGATGCCCAGGCGCTCGCCAACGGCCTTGAGCTCACCAAAGACTTAGCGAACCTACCCCCCAATATCTGCACGCCAACCTTTCTTGCGAACCAGGCAAAGACGCTCGCGCGTGAGTGCCGCCTGAAGGTTGAAGTCCTCGATCGCGCCGCAATGGAAAAGCTCGGAATGGGCGCCTTGCTTGCGGTGGCCCAGGGTTCGGTGCAGCCGCCTCAGTTCATCGTGCTTTCGCATCAGGGTGCCACCACAAAAGACGCGCCGCATGTCTTGGTGGGCAAAGGCATCACCTTTGATACCGGCGGAATCTCTTTAAAGCCGCCCGCCGATATGGATGAGATGAAATACGACATGTCGGGTGCTGCCACCGTCATGGGCGTGATGCGCGCGGTAGCGCAGATGGGATTAAAGCGCAACGTCATCGGCGTGATCCCCACCTGCGAGAATATGCCCAGCGGCTCTGCGACACGGCCAGGCGATATCGTCACCTCGATGTCGGGGCAGACGGTCGAGATTCTGAATACTGATGCCGAAGGCCGATTGATTCTCTGCGATGCGCTGACCTATGTTGAAAAATTTAAGCCCGCCTCTGTCGTGGATATCGCCACACTGACAGGCGCCTGCGTGATTGCCCTGGGTGCCGTCAATACAGGCCTCTTTACCGCTGATGATGGCTTGGCCGATGCCCTCTCAAAGGCAGGCCAGGAGGCCCTGGACACCGCATGGCGGATGCCCCTGCAAGAGGAATATCAGGAACTTCTTAAGTCGCCCTTCGCCGACATGGCCAACGTCGGTGGCCGTGCAGCGGGCAGCGTCAGTGCGGCCTGCTTTCTGTGGCGCTTTACCAAAGCCTATCGCTGGGCCCACCTCGACATCGCAGGAACCGCATGGAAATCAGGTGCCGCAAAGGGCGCAACGGGTCGCCCCGTGTCGTTACTGGTCGAGTTCCTGAAAAACGGCCTGGAGTAATCCACATGCTCCGCGGCCATGACCTCAATTGATTTTCATTTCAATACGCCAAACCGACTGGAATACGCCTGCAGGCTCGCTAGAAAAATTCTAAATGCAGGACAGGCGCAGCCTGAAACACCACTCGCAGTCTTCTGCTCCCACCGGCCACGACTCGATGAGTTCGATGATCTGCTGTGGAGCCTGTGGCCAGAGGAATTTATTCCTCATGCCCATATCGAATTGCCTGAGGCCGCCGAGTCGCCCATCGTCTTGATGCACGATGAGTACAAGCTAACGAGCCATACCCTGCTGCTCAATCTTGATGATCAGCCACCTGCCTTTTTCTCGCGCTTTCTTCGGCTCTTGGAAGTTGTATCCACCGAGGAAGACGATCGAAAAAATGCCCGCGAGCGTTTTTCTTTCTATCGCGACCGCGGCTATGCAATTAACAACTACGACCTCTCGAAAAAAACATCATGACGGAACTGGCCAAATCATTCGAACCCGCTGATATCGAGTCCCGCTGGGGGTCGGAGTGGGAAAAACGTGGCCTCTATCGAGCGGGCAAAGCCCCCAAGGCCAAGGCCTTCTCAATCCAGCTGCCGCCCCCAAATGTCACCGGCACCCTTCATATGGGCCACGCGTTTAATCAGACCTTGATGGATACGCTAACGCGCTGGAATCGTATGCGGGGTAACAATACCTTGTGGCTGCCGGGTACCGATCATGCAGGCATTGCCACCCAGATCGTGGTGGAGCGCCAGCTCGACGCGCAAGGCCTGTCTCGGCACAGCCTTGGCCGCGAACAATTTACCGAACGTGTCTGGCAGTGGAAGGAGCAATCGGGCTCGACCATTACGGGCCAGATGCGCCGGCTGGCCGCAAGCTGTGACTGGGATCTTGAATACTTCACAATGAACCCGCAGTGCTCTGAGGTCGTGAAAGAAGTCTTCATTGCATTATTTCAGCAGGGCCTAATTTATCGCGGTAAGCGGCTTGTTAACTGGGACCCAAAGCTGCTAACGGCCGTCTCAGACCTCGAGGTCGTCAGCGAAGAAGAAGAAGGCGCACTCTGGTCGATCCACTACCCCATGGCCAACGGAAGTCAGGGTTTAGTCGTTGCAACCACGCGACCCGAAACCATGTTGGGCGATGTCGCTGTGGCGGTGAACCCCGATGATGAACGTTATCGCCATCTCATTGGCAAAACCCTGTTGCTACCGCTGGTTGGCCGGGAGATTCCCGTCATTGCTGATGACTATGTTGATGCGGCATTCGGAACCGGATGTGTCAAGATCACGCCCGCCCACGACTTTAATGATTACGCCATGGGCGAACGTCACGGCCTAGAGAAAATTAATATTCTCACGCTCGATGCCCGCATCAACGAGAATGCACCTGCAGCCTACCAAGGGCTTGATCGATTCGAGGCCCGCAAGAAGATCCTGGCTGATCTGCAATCCCAGGGCCTTTTAGTTGAAACTAAAAAACACACGCTGATGGTGCCCAGAGGCGATCGTACCAACGCCGTGATCGAACCGATGCTGACGGATCAGTGGTTTGTCGCAATGCGTAAGCCTGCGCCTGCCGGCACCTTCACCCCAGGCAAGAGCATCGCAGGCCGCGCGCTTGAGGTCGTTGACAGCGGCGATGTCTGCTTCGTGCCAGAGAACTGGACATCGACCTACCGCCATTGGTTAGACAACATTCAGGATTGGTGTATTTCTCGCCAGCTCTGGTGGGGCCATCAGATCCCTGCCTGGTACAAGGCCGACGCAGAGGGCCAACCCATTCATGATGGTGTGGTCTTTGTTGCACGCAATGAATCCGATGCTTCAGCACAAGCCGCCAAAGCGGGCTGGAGCGGGCCGATCGTTCGCGATCCAGATGTCTTAGATACCTGGTTCTCATCAGCCTTAGTCCCATTTTCAACCCTCGTAGACCCCAAACAAGTCTGGGATCACGACAAGAAAATTCCCAATATCCAGCGAGAGCTTGCTCAGTTTCTTCCCTCAAGTGTGCTCGTCACCGGCTTTGACATTATCTTTTTCTGGGTTGCACGGATGATCATGATGACCTGCCACTTCACGGGCAAGGTGCCCTTTCATCATGTCTATGTCCACGCCCTCGTTCGAGATGCAGAAGGTCAGAAGATGAGCAAATCAAAAGGTAATACGCTCGACCCGATTGATCTCATTGATGGCATCGATCTCAGCGCACTGGTCGCCAAGCGCACAGCCGGCTTAATGAATCCGAAGCAGGCCGCACAAATCGAGAAGAAGACCCGGGCGGAATACCCGAACGGTATTTCAGCCTTCGGTACCGATGCCCTGCGTTTTACTTTTGCAAGCCTGGCCACGCCGGGCCGAAATATCAACTTCGATCTCAGTCGTTGTGAGGGCTACCGAAACTTCTGTAATAAGCTCTGGAATGCAAGCCGCTTTGTGCTGATGAATTGCGAAGGTCAAGACAATGGTCTAGACGTCTGTGCCGGCGACTGTGGCCCCGACGGGGTTTTAAACTTCACCTTTGTCGACCGCTGGATCACCTCGCAGTTACAGCGCACCGAGGCCGCAGTTGACCAGCACCTCAACGACTACCGTTTCGATTTGGCGGCCCGTGAAATCTATGAGTTTGTCTGGAATGAATTCTGCGATTGGTATCTTGAGTTAGCAAAAGTCCAGATCGCCTCAGGCAGGCCCAATGCACAGAAAGCAGCTCGCCGAACGCTTCTGCGTGTGCTTGAGGCAATTCTGCGTCTAGCCCATCCCATCATTCCCTTCGTGACCGAAGAGCTCTGGCAGACCGTAGCCAAGACCGCGAAGCGTTCTGCCCGGCTCGAGGCCGGTGAGTCTGACTCCATCGTGACGGCGAGCTATCCGCAGTCTGAACCAAAAAAGATTGATCTCCTGTCAGAGGCGCGGGTTGCCCAACTCAAGGCGATGGTCAATGCGATTCGGGCCCTACGCTCAGAGATGAATCTCTCGCCTGCCCAGAAGGTGCCACTGAGAATCAGCACAGAGAACATTCAGTCACTCAACCGTGATACCCAACTCGATCTTCGTCTTGAGGGTCTTGAGCGCCAGCAGA
>Ga0255182_1001351_pt1 | contig 12910 bp, 9 predicted proteins | sample Atl_UVDOM_RepA_8_FD_188420 | JGI IMG/M metagenome (GOLD analysis project Ga0255182, IMG submission 188420) | Freshwater microbial communities from Altamaha River, Georgia, United States - Atl_UVDOM_RepA_8d | ecosystem: Environmental > Aquatic > Freshwater > River | place: USA: Georgia | collected... | reverse complement strand
GGACCCGCGACGGTCGAGCCGCCGCTCGTTCTCGAGGAAATCGACCTTCGGCCGCTCGATGTCGCGGAACATGCCGTTCCAGGCGGCCCAGAGCAGCATGCAGAAGAAGCCGGCGCTCGCCAGCAGATAGTTCATGATCGGGGCCACGGCGAACTCGCCACCCGAGGCGCCGCGGTAGATGTGGACGAACTCCACGAACTTCCCCACGAAGCCATACATGCTGGGGATGAGGATCAGCACCGCCATCGCGGCGGTGACCCAGGCCTGCCGGCGGCTCATGCCGGCGCGGGCGACCGCCGCAGGGGACGGCTGCGAGGCGATCGGCCGCTCGCTCATTGCTGTACCTCCGCGAGTTCCTCGTAGTAGGGATACGAGTCGAGCCACGACCCGAGCCACTGCACGTAGGTCATGATCGCCAGGCCGCGGCGGTTGGGCTTGTCGGGGGCGCCGTCGAAGAACCAGGGATAGGCCGGCATCGGCGAACCCGTCGACACCGTCTGCGGATGGTGGAAGTGGACGGCGTGCCAATCGTTGCCGCGGCGGCCGCCCTCGCGGCTGAGATCCGGCCCTACCCGCCGGGTGCCGAAGAGCACCGGCCGCTGCAGCTCGTTGTCGTATTCGGTCGTCTTGGAGACGGGACCGAACCGGCGCGACTCGTTCGAGACCGGCCGCACGAACTGGCTGTGGCAGTGCCAGCAGCCCTCGCCGATATAGATCTGCCGGCCCAGCCGCAGCGCCTCGGCGCACAGCTCGGGCGTCGGGTCGCCGAAGGCCGCCGCGAACTGCTCGGGGTAGCGGGATGCCAGGTCGCGGAACTGCATCATCGTGCGGGTGTTGACCACCTGTTCGGCCGTCTGCTCGGGGCGATCCTTGTACATCACCATCGGCACCACGCCGTTGCCGAGGAAGGCGAGGAGGAAGAACCCGATCCCGGCGATGAAGAAGATTCCCGACTTGCTTTCGAACATGCCCTGGCTCCGCGCTCCGAAGTGTGCCTTCCGGCCGGCGTCACGCCGGCGCCATGCCGCCCGCCGACCCCGACCGCCCCCGCCCGACGGCGGCCGGCGTGCCCGCCGCCTCACGATCCCGCACGGTCAGCACGAGGTTCGTGATGAAGCAGAGCAGCCCCGCGAACATCGCGAGCCCCGCGAACACACGGGTGATCCAGAACGGCTGCGAACCGTTCGTCGAGACGTCCCACGGCTGGAGCGACGCCCAGTAGTAGCCCTGGAAGATGCCGGCGAGCGTGAGGTCCAAGAACATCACGAACAGGCCGCCGGCCGAGAGCCAGTAGTGGTACTCGCACAGCGCCCGCGAGTGCCACGGCCGGCCGAGGAGCCGCGGGAAGAGGTAGGTCATGATGCCGAAGAGCCAGAGGCTGAACACGCCGAACATCACCAGGTGCGCGTGCCCCACGACCCAGTCGGTGAAGTGGATCAGCTTCTGGAACGTCAGCGTCACCTGCAGGGCGCACTGGAAGCAGGTGATGAAGTAGAAGACCATGCCGGTGTAGAAGTAGCGGATCGGCAGGTTCGTGACGATCTCCGACCACTTCGAGCCGAGCGTGCCGAAGAAGTTGATCACCACCGTCGCCACCACGAGCTCCACGGCGATCGTCGAGATGACGGCGCCATACTGGAGGAACATCGGGATCGGCGTGTAGAGGAAGTGGTGGATGCCCTGGAGGGGATAGAAGAAGGCCAGCCCCCAGAAGCCGACGAGCGAGAGGCCGTGGCTCCAGATCGGCTTCTTGAGCAGGATCGGCACGAAGTAGTACATCAGCCCCCAGCCCAACGGCGTCACGAACAGGCCCACCAGGTCGTGGATGAAGAGGCCGCCGATCGCCCCGGCGCTCGTGCCGGCCACGGCGTATTCCGGCAACAGGTTGCCCATCGCGTAGGTGAGGAAGGTCCAGACGAAGGCGGCCATGAAGTACCAGAGCGTGACGTACATCGGCCCGCGGCTCTTGGCGATCGGCACCATGAAGTTGACCGCCACGAGCGCGAGCCCGACGAGCGCCACCGGATCGATCCAGAAGGGCGTCTCGCCCCACTCGACCCCCTGGGCGCCGAGGCCCAGCGGGATCCGCCACGAGCGGGCCAGGTCGAGCAGCCAGGGCTGATCCTGGAGCGACGGCCCGAGCACGATCCCCGCCGCCGTCGCCAACACGATCACCTGCCAGGCGCCGAAGATGAACCAGCTCAGCTTCTTGCTCGCCACCGGATGGAACGTCAGCCGCGGCACCGCCCAGTGGAGCGTGCCCAGGAAGGCGTTGGCGAGGAAGCCGTAGGCGATGGCGTTGGTGTGGATCATCCGCCAGCGGCCGGGCGAGAGCAGCTCCACGCCCTGGAGCGGATTCCAGTGCACGAGCTGCAGCGCCACGAGCAGCCCGGCGAGCATCGAGATCGTGATGAACGTGAGCGCCGCGACGTAGTAGGCGATGACGATCGGCTCGTCGACCAGGTCGTGATGGTCGGGGACGTCGTGGTCGGCCGCGGCGACGGCCGGCGAGTGCTTCTTCATGATCGCTCCGTCTGCAGCCGGTACGGATGGTAGAGGCCCCAGGGATAGATCAGCGCCATCGTCCACCCGAAGACCAGGTGGGTCGCCAGCGCCACCCACCAGGGAAGCTCCTTGTTGTCGATGATCCAGTTGCCGCCGAAGAGCAGCGGCTGCAGCCAGGCGATGAGGCCGTAGAAGTTCACGAGCCAGACCGCCACGGCGATGCCGGTGGCCCAGGCCAGTCGGCCCCAGAGCCCGGCGTCGGCCGCATAGCGGGTGAGGATGACGTGGAAAATGATGCCTAGGAGCATGCCCGTGGCGATGTAGAGCACGCAGCCGATCGCAAGCGCCAGCCCCGAGTCGAGCGCCGGATCGAGCGCCTTCGCCCCCAGGCCGAACGTCAGGTAGACCTTGATGAGCTGCAGCGGGTTCTTGCCCGCGAGGCTCGCGCCGACCACGTTGAAGACGAGGCTCACGAGGGCCGCCACCATGCCGAGGAAGAACCCGGCCGTGGCGTAGTAGGTGAGGTAGTAGCCGCGCCGTTTCCAGTCGTCGCCGCCGGCCCGCGAGGCCTCGATCTCCGCGGCGAGCGCCGCCGCCTCGGCCTCGAGCCGCTCGAGCCGCTCGATCTTCTCGGACAGGGCATCGGCCGGCATCACAGCCCCCCTGGCGTCAAGGAACCCGTTCCAGAGGACCGCGCCGCCGTGGCTCCCGCGTCGATCGCCGAGCGGATCGCGGCCGCCTTCGCGGCCGGCTCCGCCGGCGCGCTCGCCTTCTGCAGCACCTCGTCGATCGCTGCCTGCTCCTCCGCCGGCACGCCGTTGTTCTCGATGACCTGTGTCACGAAGTGCACCAGGTGCCAGATCCGGTCCGACCGCTGCTCGGGCGTCTCGTTGATCGTGGTGTTGGGATCCTTCGAGGACGGCATCGGCGTGCCGTTGATGCCCGAATAGATCCGTCGGTAGATGTCGATCGGCCGCCGGCCGCCGTGGAGCATGCCCATGGCGAGGTTCGCCGGATAGGCGGTGCGGCCCCAGATGTCGACGCCGACGTCGGCCGAGCGGCTGCCCGCCGCGTCGCGGTTGTGGCACTTCACGCAATAGAGCTCGGCAAACGCCACGGCGCCGTCATGCACCGTCTCCGGCGTGACCGGCGGGTTCACCGTCAGCGGCATCACAATCTCCTGGCCGGCGCGGCCCCAGGACGCGTCGATGTCGGTGACGTACTCCGCCACCGTCGCCGGATCGAAGTCCTCGTCCTCGCCCAGCTCGTCGGTGGCCTCGCGGATCAGGTTGATCTCGAGCTCGCCCCGGGCGCTCAAGACCTGCACGTAGTCGATGACGGCTTCCGTGTCCTCCTCGGAGAGGAAGCGAAACGCCGGCATCGAGGTGCCCTTGGCGCCGTATTTCAGGATCCGCCGCAGGTCCTCGCGGGTCGGCTTCGCGCCCCGCGGCGTGGAGGTGAACTTGAAGACGCCGTTGCGGTAGTCACGCGGGGGCGGGTTCAGGTAGCGGCCGGCCGGCCCCTGGCCGTCGCCGGTCGTGCCGTGGCAGCCCGCGCACTGCTGCGTGTAGACCTGCCGGCCATGCTGGAGATGGAGCCGGTCGTAGCCCGGCTTGTCGTGCTTGACCTGCGGATCGTCTTCCGCGGGCAGCGTCATCCGGGGATTGGCCGGCGTGCCATGATAGGCCGCGAGGTACTCGGCGATCTGCGTCGTGTGCCGGGCAGGCAGCTCGAGCTTCTCGGTGTCGGTCCGCAACGTGTAGGTCGCGTCGGGGAGCCGGGAGCAGCCGGCGGCCACGCAGGCGATGCCGACACAACACATCACGATCGCGCGTCTCATGCGCGAAACGATACCGCTTGCCCCGCACCCCCGGCAACCCTTCGGCAGGGCGTCGGCAGGACGCGTTAAACGCAGTCTTGCTTGTGAAAAATGCGTGCTTGAGCGCGCGCGGACACGCGCGATGTTCTCACTGTTCGCGCGGGTCGCCGGCGAGCATCGCACGGGCTTCCGGCTTCGTGTCCACGAGGATCTCGCGGATCGCCCGCCTGTCGGCCGCCGACAGATGCGCGTAGGTCCGCGCATCGTCCCGCCCGGAGAGCACCTCGTCCATCCGCCGCCAGAACCGCGCGCGGAGTTCCGCCGGCAAGCTATCGAAGCTCGCCGTGTAGATCAGGTAACTGCATGGGTGCTTGAGCAGCCGGCAATCGAGATCGAGGTCGCGGAGCGACCGCCCTGAGGCATCCGCCGGGCCACGGGCTTTGAACTCCGCCGCGAACTTCGTCGTCCCCTCGAGCGGCCCCTCGAGCGGCGGCTCGTCGCAGAAGAGGAAGCTGGCCATGAGCGACTCGGCGGCGGCCGCGAGCACGGTATCGGTGCTCGGCCAGCGGCGGTCCGCCGGCTCGCCCAGTTCCCGGTTGAGCGCGGCCTCGCGATGGAGCGCCGTCCGGACGTCGAAGCCGGCCCGCGTCAGGACGTTGTGCGCCGACGCCTGGTGGGCGAGGACGGAGAGCGCGACGATGTCGCTCGTGGCCGCGAGATAGCCGTCGGCGTCGAACCGGTCGTCGGGAGCGAGGTCGAGGCGGGCGAGGCCGCGCATCTCGGTCGACTCCGCCCCCGGATCGCGGCGGTAGACGGCGTTGCCCAGGTGCGAGCCGCTGCCCGCCTTGCCGGTGACGTACCAGCCGCCCCAGCGATCCTTGACGGGCGAGGTGTGGTCGATGCGATGCGAGCCGGCCGCGAAGATCGGCTGCCCGGCCGAGTCGGGATAGACCGACCGGACGACGTGGCCGGGCACGCCGCGGGTCTGCGAGCTGCCGTGGCACTGCAGGCAATCATCGCTCTCACGGATGAACCGGGGCTTTTCGGCCGGCGCCTGCGAGAGCGTGTAGAACACCGCCCCGAGCGCGGGGTCGGCCACGGAAACCTCCACCACCTCGCCCGACCGCACGTAGCCGATGTAGACGTCGTCGTTGAAATAGAGCGCGCGGGGGTTTCGCGGGCTGATCCGCGCCTGCTGCAGGCTCGTCTTCGAGAAGACGAGCGTCTGGCTCGAGATCGGCACGTCGAGCGCGGCCAGGACGCTCGCGAGATACCCCGTCCGCTCGTCGTGCTCGAGCCGGGCCGCGCCGCTGTCGAGCCGTGACTGGAGCGCCTCGATCGCGTTCCGTGGCGGAGTCGCGCCGTAGGAGATCGGCGGCCGCTCGAAGTCGTCCTGCGCCGCGGCTGGCAGTGCCATGAGCCATGCCATGACCCCGCACAGCGCGTTCGCCCGCACGATCATCCGAGACATCATCGGCTCCTCCGCAAAAGCCGGCGGTCACCGCAGCCCGCCTGGCCGCGGTCCCGCATCCGCCAGTCTCGCACGAACGCGACCGCGCCGCCACTCCGCGCCGACCGACCGAGATGCACGGCCGCTTGAGCCCGGCGCCATCGTCCGCCACACTTCTCCATCATGAAGACACGCACCTTCGGACGGACGGGCTGGCAGGTTTCCGAGATCGGCTTCGGTGCCTGGGCGATCGGCGGCGGCCAGTGGGGCGGCGCCGACGAGACACAGTCGATGGCCGCGCTCCACCAGGCGCTCGACTGCGGCATCAACTTCTTCGACACAGCCGACGTCTACGGCGATGGACTCTCCGAGCGGCTCGTCGCCCGGCTCCGTCGCGAACGATCGGAGCCCTTCTACGTGGCCACGAAGGCCGGCCGCCGGCTCGCGCCGCACACGGCCGACGGCTACAACGCGGCGAATCTCCGGGCCTTCGTCGATCGCAGTCTCACGAACCTCGGAGTCGAGCGGATCGATCTTTTGCAGCTGCACTGCCCGCCGACCGAGGTCTATTACCGGCCGGAGGTGTTCGAGGCGCTCGACGGCCTCGTCGCCGCGGGCAAACTCCGCCACTACGGCGTGAGCGTCGAGAAGGTGGAGGAGGCTCTCAAGGCGATCGAATACCCGAACGTGCAGTCGGTGCAGATCATCTTCAACCTCTTCCGCCTCAGGCCGGCGGAGCTCTTCTTCGAGCAGGCCCAGCGGCGGCAGGTCGCCGTCATCGCGAGAGTGCCGCTGGCCAGCGGGCTGCTCTCGGGCAAGTTCACGCCGGCCACGGAGTTTCCGCCGGACGACCACCGCGCCTTCAACCGCGAGGGCGCGGGCTTCGACCGTGGCGAGACGTTCTCGGGCGTCGACTATGAGACAGGCCTGGCGGCGGTGGAGCGGCTGCGGCCGCTCGTGCCCGCGGGGACGACGCTCCCGCAGTTCGCGCTGCAGTGGATTCTCTCGTTCCCGGCGGTGACGACGGTGATCCCCGGCGGCCGGCGACCGGAGCAGGTGGTCGACAACGCCCGCGCTTCCGACTTGGCGCCGCTCTCCCCCGAGACCTGCGCCGCGGTGCAGGAGATCTACGACGACGCCATCCGGCCGCTCGTGCACCACCGCTGGTAATGCTTGTCGGGCGGCCGGCGGCGGGCGCCCGTCAGCGCTCGGCGGCGAGCAGGGCCTCGACCTCGGCGCCGAGATCGTCGGCGAGCGTGGCGGAATACCCGACCCGCACCGACCGCACCACACCCGTGCCATCGATGAGGAAAACCGCCGGGCAACCGAAATCCCGCAGGTGAAACAGCCCTTCCAGCGGCTTTGCCTGGAGCGTCGGCCACGGCATGCCGACGGCATCGACCATGAACCTCGCGTCGGCGATGTTCTCGTCGACGTTCATGCCGAGCACCGCGACCGGCCGGCCGCGAAAGCGTGCGGCGACCGCCTTGACCTGCGGCATCGCCAGGATGCAGTAGGGGCAGCTCCGAAACCAGAAGTCGGCGATGACGATCTTTCCGCGGTAGTCCGCCGCTGCATGGCGACGGCCGTCGAGATCTGTCGCCTCCCAATCACCGAGCGGTTTGCCGAGCACCCGGCTCGTGCGTTCCCGCATGCCCCCGGGCTTGCAGACCGCCTCGGCTTCGGCCTCCATTCCCGCGAGGGCCGCCTGGGCGACGGTCGCGACCTCGGGCGACTCGAGCGCCTGCACGACCGCGCCGAACGCCCGCCGCCCCGCGGCGAGCGATTCCCGCGCCGCTTCCGCGGTCGGCATGCGGAGCGCGGCGTCCAGCCGCCGGGCGTGGTCGCTGACCGCCCCGAAATAGGCGGCGGCGTCGCGGCCTAGCGCCGCTGTGACGGCCGGCGGGACCACCTGGGAGGCGGCGAGGGTGGTCTCCCTGCCGGTGGGAAATGAGATCCTCGCGACGGTCCCCCGGGCGGCATCCCAGTCATACCGCCGCGTCGTCGAGCCGCCTTCGACCATCGATCCGGTCACGGTGCAATCGCTGCCGGCGGCGTCGGGCCGAGGGACGTAGGTGCTCGCAAGGTCGAGAACCGGGTCGTAGTCCTGCCAGCCCGTCGTCAGTTCGGCCGGCGTGCCGGGCAGTTTCGGGAAGTAGTTCCGTGGCGGCATCAGGAGCGAGATCGTCGGATTGGCAGCGACCGCCCCGTCGGGCTCGATGTCGAAATAGGCGAGCACCACGCGGGCCGCGTCGACGACGCCGTCCTTGCAGGGCTCCTTCCTGAGCAGGAGCCGCCAGCCGCCCGTGTCGCGAGCCTCCACCACCCAGACGCGCAGCCGTTCCGCGATCGCCTCCTCGGGCAGGCCGTCGCGGTTCGTCTCGTACACGAGCGTCTGCCCGAGGGCGAACCGATACCGAGGCAGGGCGGTCTCGGCCCGGCCGCTCGCGGCGACGGCCCAAACGACACCGAGGGCGACGCAGCAGGTGGTGGACGACGTTCGTGCGCGGTGGAACACCGGAGGACTCCTCTATCGAGCCGGGCATCGAGGGGGGAGGGCTGCCGGCCCCGGAGGCTTGGTGGGGTCGAAAGGCCTCTGCTCCTGTTGGGTGCCGACGGGCCTGGATTTGTCTACCGCCTGTCTCAATCGAGCCCGAGCCGGCGGGCTGGTGGTCACGGAGGCCGTGTCGGCCGCACGTGATCTGCCTCGCGGTCGATCAGGACACCCCGTTCACCGCAGAGCACTGAAAGACCCTCGCGACACGTGGATGTCCCCTTCTGAACCGCTGCGGCAGGGCCGGTCACCGTCACGATCCGCAAGGAAGGTGACGGCGACGCCTACATGGATGGCGCCGGCCTCTCTCCGCTCCGGCCGCCGCCTGCAAAGGCGCCCTGATCGGTGGGCCAGCGCGTTTCTGCCGCGGCCGGGCCTGTCCGCACGAGCATCAGGCACGGTGCTCCAGGCCGACGGTGCTCAGCGATCCAGCGGCTCGACGCGGATGTCGTCGAACCAGGTGTCGAGCACGTCTTTCTTGTTGCCGCCCGGCTGGAGCCCGATGCTGGTCTTGGGCGCGTCGCCCGCCAGCGTCGTGTAGTCGAGCACCTTCTTGCCGTCGATGAACGCGGTCAGCTCCTTGCCGCGGAGCTCGAGCGACAGGTCGTGCCACGCCTCCGGCGCGATCTCGATCTTCTCCGTCTTGGCGTAGAAGAACTTCCGATTCCACCCGCCCTGCTTCGCGAGGGCCGCGGCCTCCGGGGAGTCTTTCGGATGGAGCACGGTATTGTCGGCGGCCGTGATGCTCGTCGGCCGGACGTGGAGCACCGCCACGTGGAAGTCACGCTCGACGATCGGATTCGGCCCCCGGACCGTGATGCCCGCCATGCCCCCGGCGGAAAACCGGAACCGAAACGAGACCCGCACGTCGTCGCCCGAGATCTTCCGCGTGATGCCGGCCGGGTGAAACTCCTCGGGGAAGTTGCGGCCCCGCAGCGCCCCGTCCACGAGCTGCCACCATTCCGGCCGCACGTCCTTGCCCGAGACCGGCCGCCCGTGCGGATGCTTGTCGTCGCGGCCCTCGGCGAGAAACCCGTACTGCGACCAATCGCGTGCGAACGCGGCCGAATCGGCGAAATCCTCGGTCCAACCCGAGTCGCGGGGCACTTCCTCGCCCAGCACCAGCCGCGCGCCGCAGACGACCATGACCAGTACGAGCATGCGAGGCAGGGGCATCATCGATTGTCCTCCGGATTGGATCACGGCTCCTGGTCGTACCGTCGCCCGCAGCCGCCTGCGGAGACGCGCGGAGGCCGGCCAAGACAAGGTCGGCAGGATGCCGAGCCTTGTCGTTAAGCCAGCACACCTTTCACCACATGGCCGTGCACGTCGGTCAACCTGAACTGCCGGCCCTGGTAGCGGAAGGTGAGCTTCGTGTGGTCGATGCCGACCAGGTGCATGATCGTCGCCTGCATGTCGTGCACGTGCACCGGATCGGCCGTGATGTTCCAGGCGTAGTCGTCGGTCGAGCCGTAGACGTGCCCCGGCTTCACGCCGCCGCCGGCCAGCACCCAGGAAAACGCCCGGCCGAAGTGGTCGCGGCCCTTCGGGTTGCTCGGGTCCCCCTGGCCGAACGGCGTCCGCCCGAACTCGCCCCCCCAGACCACGAGCGTGTCGTCGAGGAGGCCGCGGTCCTTGAGATCCTGGATGAGCGCCGCCGACGGGGCATCGGTGTCCTTGCACTGCTCCGCGAGCTGCGTGAAGAGATTGCCGTGCTGATCCCAGCCGGCATGCATGAGCTGCACGAACCTGGTGCCCCGCTCGAGGAGCCGCCGCGCGATCAGGCAGTTGTAGGCGAAGGTTCCCTTCGTCCGCACGTCGGGCCCGTAGCGGTCGATCACGTGCGCGGGCTCGTTCGAGAAGTCGACGAGGTCCGGCACGCTCTCCTGCATGCGATAGGCCATCTCGTACTGAGCGATCCGGGTGTCGATCTCCGGATCGCCGTAGTCGGCCAGGTGCTTGGCGTTCATCGCGGCCAGGTCGTCGAGCAGCGCCCGCCGGCCCTCGCGACTCATGCCGGCCGGATTGGTGAGGTAGGGCACCGGCTCGCCCGTGTTGCGGAACTTCACCCCCTGGTAGCGCGACGGCAGAAAGCCGCTGCCCCAGTAGTAGTCAAAGAAGAGCTGTCCGCAGGTCTTGCCCTTGTCGGAGGAGGTCATCACGACGAAGGCCGGCAGGTCGTCGGTCTCGCAGCCCAGCCCATAGCTCATCCAGGCGCCCATGCTCGGCCGGCCCGGCACCTGGGCGCCCGAGAGGAAGAAGGTCACACCGGGGGCATGGTTGACGGCCTCCGTATGCAGGCTGCGGACGAGACAGAGGTCGTCGGCGAGCCCGCCGATGTTCGGCAGCATCTCGCTCATCTCCATCCCGCACTGGCCGTACTTCCTGAACGGCTTGATCGGCGAGACCACCGGCCACTTGGCATACCCGCTCGACATCGTGGAGAGCCGCGTCTGGCCGCGGACACTCGCCGGGATGTCCTGGCCGCCGCGCTCGATGAGCGCCGGCTTCGGGTCGAAGAGGTCGACGTGCGACGGCCCGCCCCCCTGCCAGAGCATCACCACCCGCTTCGCCTTGGGCTCGTGATGCGGCAGACCCGGGAGCCCCGGCTGGCCCTGCGGGGCCGACACGGCCTGCGTTTCCCGCCCGAGCAGCGCGGCGAGTGCCACCGAGCCGATCCCCGTGGCGCCGGACCCGAACAGTCGACGGCGGGTGACGCGGGCGGCGTTTTCGCCGAGCAGATCCATCATGTCGCTACTCCCTCGTCAGGGCTTCGTCGAGATTCAAGATCGCCAGGCAGACGCTCGTGAGCGCGGCGTGGCCGGGGGGGTCGAGCGTCGTGTCCCGCTGGCTCTCGCCGACCCCGAGCAGCTGCTGCGCCGCTTCGGCATCGGCAAGGTAGAACTCGAGCTGGCGGGCCTGCATCCGCTTGAGCGCATCCAGGTCGTAGTCGGTGGGCCGGCGGCCGAGCACGCGGCGGAAGGCATGCGTGAGCTGCCCGTCGAGATCGCCCGCTGCGCGCATGCTCTTCTCGGCCAGGACCCGCGCCGCCTCGACCCAGGTCGGGTCGTTCAAAGTCGTGAGCGAGTGCAGGGGCGTGCTCGTCTGGCTCGCGCGGACCGTGCAGGTCTGGCGATTGGCCGTGTCGAACATGTTCGCGGGGCTCACCGTCCGCCGCCAGAATGTGTAGAGGCTGCGACGGTAGAGGTCGGCGCCGTGGGACGCGGGGTAGCTGAAGTCGCGCTCCTTCGTGATCGCGAGCGCCTCCCAGATCTGGTCGGGCTGGTAGGGATAGACGGGCCTGCCGCCGACTCTCAGGTCGATCAGGCCGCTGGCTGCAAGCGCCACGTCCCGGAGCACCAGCGCCGGCATCCGGAACCGGGCCGCCCGGGCATGGAGCCGGTTCTCCGGATCCTTGGCCAGGTGGTCGGCCGTCACCTTGCTCGACTGCCGGTAGGTGGCGCTCGTGACCAAGAGCCGGTGGAGATGCTTGCGGCTCCAGCCTTTCTCGCGAAACTCCACGGCCAGCCAGTCGAGCAGCGCCATGTGCCGCGGATACTCGCTCTGCACCCCCATGTCCTCGGTCGTCTTCACGATCCCCGTGCCGAAGAGCTGCTGCCACATCCGGTTCACCTGCACCCGCGCGGTAAGCGGATGCTCCGGCAGGAAGAGCCACTGCGCCAGGCCGAGACGGTTCTGCGGTGCGGACGCAGGAAGCGGCGGCAGGAACGCCGGCGGCAGGAACGTGAGCTTCTCGCCGATGGGGGAGAGATAGTCGCCACGGTCGAGGATCTTCGTGTCCCGCGGCTTCTCGTCGCTCATCACCATCGCGCGGGGCAGCTGATCCCCCTTGTACTCGTCGAAGGCCTTCTTCGCCGCCTCGTACTTGACGACCTGCGGCAGATCCTTGACGACGCCGGCCTTCACCTTGTCGTCGAAGTGGCGGCGGAGCTGGCTCTCGATCGACTTCTTGTCGGCGTCGGTCCGCTCGGACTCGGGCTTGCGCAACAGCGGCGTGAGGCTGCGGGAGAGGTCGCCGCCGTCGGCCGGCTCGCCGTCCGCGAAGAGGCCCGCTTTCCAGGCGGCGTAAGCCGCGTCGATCACGGGCCGGGCGTCGGCCTCGAGCGCCTTGGCCGCAGACTCGAGTTCGGCGAGCTTGGCCGAGATCTCGGGCGTGGGCAGCTCCACGACCGGCGGCGCGACCCGGATCCGGGCCGAGAACCGGCTCGGCATCCCGGACTCCGGCACCCGATTGAAGGCGTCGAGCAGCTGGTAGTAGTCGGCCCGGGTCATCGGGTCGTACTTGTGGTCGTGGCACTGCGCGCAGGCCATCGTCAGGCCGAGCCAGGTGGTGCTCGTCGTGTCGACGCGGTCGAAGAGGGTGTTGAACCGCTGCTCCTCCGCGATCGCGCCGCCTTCGCCGTTCAAGAGATGGTTGCGGTTGAAACCGGTGGCTATTCTTTGCTCGATCGTGGCCCCGGGCAGCAGGTCGCCGGCCAGTTGCTCGATCGAGAATTGGTCGAACGGCATGTCGGCGTTGATCGCCTTCACCACCCAGTCCCGCCAGATCCACTGCCAGGTG
>Ga0255182_1001350_pt1 | contig 12914 bp, 14 predicted proteins | sample Atl_UVDOM_RepA_8_FD_188420 | JGI IMG/M metagenome (GOLD analysis project Ga0255182, IMG submission 188420) | Freshwater microbial communities from Altamaha River, Georgia, United States - Atl_UVDOM_RepA_8d | ecosystem: Environmental > Aquatic > Freshwater > River | place: USA: Georgia... | reverse complement strand
CTGTCTACCGCGATTAGCCCTCCCCTCTTGCCTAAGGCGACAGGCCCTAGGCCGTGAACTCAGGGCTTGAGGTACACGTAGCCTTCGCGCGACTGCAGCCGCGCCACTTCCGCAACGCCCGAGGGAACGATCTTGCCCTCCATCAGCACCCGTGAAGGCTCAATCTTGCGTGTGGTGAGGGTGTTGTTGCAGACGCGAAACTGCACGCCACGGCCGGCGAGCTCGCCGACCGCGCCGGAGAATTCACGCCCCTGGCTGTCTTTCGCACCTTCGAGCAGGAAATCGATGCCCGGACCGTGCGTGACCACGGCAATCTGCGCTTTGGGATCGGCGTTGAGGTGATTGCGCACGTTATTGAGGATTGCGGCGGCCGTCTCCACACCGGTGTTGACGTGGTAGACGGCTTTGACGTCTTGGGCCAGGGCCGTCCCCACGCAAAACACCGACGCCATGATCGGCCCCAGAAAGCGAGAAAACAAGGATTTCATGGGGCTCTCCTTTGCCTGCCAAACGAACCTTAACCCAGGGTGTCCGCCCAGATGTTTTGCGCCCAGTTCCAGGCGTAGACCCCTTCGAGCTCGCTTGGCGCAGGGGAAACGCCACCCGAGCCGGGAACCGTTTTGTAGGTTTTGTCTTTCGCGTCGTACTGGTGTACCGAGGCCACGTGCACCACCAGCTTGTCGTTGACAAAGCTGTAGCAGGTGTTGCTGAGGAAGGGCTGCGGGTTGATGGGCTGACCGGAGAGTTCGGCCACCACGGCCGCGGCGGCGACCTTGCCATGCGAGTTGGCCATGTGGCCTGACTTGGGCATGAGGGGGGCGAGCATGATGGAGTCGCCCACCACGTGGATGTCCTTGGCTTGGGTGGATTCGAAATTGAGGTAGTTGATGCCACACCAGCGCGCGTTGACGTTGGCGAGTCCGGCTTGGACCGCGATGGCACCCGCACGCATATCGGGCAAGACGTTGAGGACGTCGGCACGAATGTCGTTTTGCACCTCAAACTTCAAGGTGTTGGTGCGCGCATCCACTGCCGCGACCTTGTGCTGGGGGATGTACTCCACCATGCCCTTGTAGTTGTCGGCCCAGAATTTTTTGAACAAGGGGCCTTTGGAGGTGACATCGGCGTTGGCGTCGATGATCAGCACCTTGGATTTGGGCTTGGCCTGCTTGAAATAGTGCGCCGCTTGGCTGGCCCGCTCGTAGGGGCCGGGCGGGCAGCGGTAAGGCGCTTCGGGAATGGTGATGGCAAAAGTGCCCCCGTCGGGCATTTGCTCGAGCTGCTTGCGCAGGGCCGCGGTTTCGGGGCCGGCTTTCCAAGCTTGCAAGATTTGGCCCGAAGCCGAAGCGGCCTTCAACCCCTCGATGCGATCGAACATGAGGTCAATGCCCGGCGACAAAATGAGTTTGTCGTAGCGAATGCTGGCCCCGCCGGCCACCGTGACGGTTTTCTTGCCCGCGTCAATGCCGGTCACATAATCGCGCACCACCTTCACGCCGTGACGACGATCGAGGTTGTCGTAGGGCGTGGTGATGTCCTTCATGGTTTTGCTGCCGCCAATCACCAGATTGGAGATGGGGCAGGAGACGAAGTTGGCGTTGGGCTCGATGAGCACCACATCGATTTGGTAGTCCGAGAGCATGCGCACATATTTGGCGGCGGTGGCGCCGCCGTAACCCCCGCCGACCACCACCACGCGGGCATGGGCGGGCAGTGTGGTGGCGCAGGCGGCTAAGCCCAAAGCGCTGAAGGCGACCGAAGATTGGAGAAAGCTGCGACGTTTCATGGGGACTCCGGATCAGCGTTTAACGGAGGCGTAGTAGCCCGCGATGGTTTCGATTTGCTCGTTGGTCAGGCCCTTGGTGAGCTGGTGCATGACGGTGGCGGGACGGCTGCCGTCCTTGAAGGCGCTCATCTGGCGAATCATGTAGTCCTTGGGCATGCCCGCGAGCGCGGGGATGGCCGAACCTTCAACGGTTCGCCCTTCGGTGCCGTGGCAGTTGGCACACATGGCGGCAGTGGCGCGCACGTGCAGTGGGGTGGGGGCACTCTGGGCCCAAGCCCCTGTCGCCAACAGGCTGGCGACGCCGGCCAACAGCAAAGAATGACGGAATTTCATGGGTTCCTCCAAGGAATAACAAACGACATCTGTGGCGACATTATCACAGCCAAGCCGTCATGACGCCCTGCATCGGGATTTTCCCGATGTAGGAGCGCCCCTTGCCGCACATAGCGCACGCCCCTTAAGGCTGGACCCAAGTCGGTGCCGAGTTGAGGGGCGGATCCATCCAACGGTCGACCAAACCGGCGCCAAACCACATGCCGATCAAAGCGAGCCAAGCGGTCATGGAGAAGATGGCGCCGCCGGTGACACCCGCGCCCACCGCACAGCCGCCAGCGAGCATGGCGCCAAAGCCCATGAGCACGGCGCCAGCGATGTAACGGCGCATGCCATAGCCATCCTTGAACCCCTCGAGCTTCCATTCCCCCCTTGTCCACGCCGCGATGAACGAGCCCAGAAAGACACCCGGGAGCAAGCCGAAATCAAAGCCGATGGGCGGCGGAGACGGCGCGAGCACGCGCATCAACCACTCGGCCGATGGACCACTGAAGGTGATGCCCTGCACGGCCACCACGTCAAACGTGTGTTGCGAGACTTGGTAGGAGTACCACCAAGCCATGGCGACACAAAGGCCCACGCCAATTCCTCCTGCCCAGGTCCAAAAGCCCTGCAGTCGATGGCGTGCAAAATAGACCGCCGCTGCCGCCCACACCACGCCAATGGCCAGACCCGCCTCATGGCCGAGTCCCAGCACGGCCAATAAATCGCGGGAAGGCCCGCCCTCGACTGTCCACCACGTCGCGATTTCTTGGCGCAAGGGTGAGAGCGCCCCGGAGAGCGCGGATTGCGCGGTGACCGCAAAGATCAATCCCGAGAGCAAGGCGCGCAGGTTGCCATTGGCCGAGAGCACCAGCAAGCGACTGGCGCAGCCGCGCGTCATGATCATGCCCGCGCCAAAGCACAAGCCACCGACCAGCGCCCCCGAGAGAGAGCCGCGATTGGCCATCTGCCGCGTGCCACTGACATCGAGCCACCCCGCGAGCAACAACACTTGAATGGCGATCACAGCCGTGGAAAAGGTCAACAGCCAGACCGTGAGTTTGGTGCCGAATTGATCGTGCCAGAACTCGACGACTGCCGCGCGCAAGCAAAAACGCGAACGCTGGGCCATGAATCCAAACAAAAGTCCCAAGGCCAAGCCCCCCAGGGCCAAGGCCTGGGCGACTCCGTGTCGTTCTAACCACTCGGTGAATTCCATAGATTTAGTACTCGCTTATATTTTGCTATGCTACGACTCAAATGGTGAGCGCCTTTGACGCAAGTCAACCGCCGCGCAGCACCCGACAATCGATTAACCGTTCCGAGGAGACCCCCCATGTCGAATCCCCACCGCGCCTTGCGGGCCGCTGCCTTGCTCTTGGGGGTAGCCCCATGGCTGGCAGCCCCTGCCTGGGCTCAAAAGTCTGCCACTGACAGCATTGCCGAGTACCGTCAGATGTTGCAGGACGGCAACCCAGCCGATTTGTTCGAGGCCAAAGGCGAGGACTTGTGGAAACAAAAGCGTGGCCCCAAGGGCGTCTCACTCGAAGCGTGTGATTTGGGCAAGGGCCCAGGCGTGGTCAAGGGCGCTTGGGTGGAATTGCCCCGCTACTTTGCCGACACGGGGCGGGTACAGGATGTGGAATCGCGTTTGTTGACTTGCATGGTGCGCTTGCAAGGTTTCAACGAGGAAGAGATTCTCAAAACCCCGTTTGGACGCGGCGAGCAAAACACCCTCACGGCCCTGGCCACCTGGATTTCGGCGGAATCGCGGGGTCTGAAATTCAACCTCTCGCAAAGCCACCCCCAAGAGCGGGTGATGTATGAAGTGGGCAAACGCCTCTTTTTCATGCGCGGGGGCACGCACGACTTTGCCTGCGCCACTTGCCACGCGCAAGATGACAAGCGCATTCGCCTGCAAGACTTGCCCAACATCACGAAGGCTTCTGGCGCAGCGCTGGGTTTTGGCGCTTGGCCCGCCTATCGCGTCTCCAACGGGCAGATGTGGAGCATGCAGTTGCGCCTCAATGATTGCTATCGCCAACAGCGCTTCCCCTACCCGATTTTTGGCAGCGAGGCGACCATCGCCTTGGGGGTTTACATGGGTGTCAATGCCAAGGGGGGTGAGTCCATCGCCCCGGCCATCAAGCGTTAAGGAGTTCTTGCCATGAAAACCACCACCAAACTGACCTTGACCGCCGTGGCCGCCCTCGTGTTGGCCGGTTGCGCGGCGCCGCTGCCCAGCAGCGCGGAACTCGACCAAATCACGCGCGACATCGTGGCCCGTTCCTTTCGGGCGCAGGGCCAGGCCCAGCTCGACCGCGTTCAACCCGATGAAGACAACCGTTTGTGCGCGGAAGCCGACCGCACGGGAGTGCCCGTGCCTGAGGCCTTGGCCAAGGCCATTGAAGCGCGCAACATGGCGACCGTGCGACCGCCGAGCGATGGCAAATACCTCGGCGACTGGAAGCAAGGCGAGACCATCGCACAGGACGGACGCGGCAAAACCTGGACAGACCAGAATCCCGATGCCAACGGCGGCAATTGCTACAACTGCCACCAAATCAGCAAGGAAGAGTTGTCTTACGGCACGCTCGGCCCGAGCCTCTACAACTATGGCAAGCTGCGCGGCGTGACTGACCCCAACAGTGCGGCGGCCAAGCCAATCGTGGAATACACATGGGGCAAGCTGGTAAATTCACGCGCGTACAACGCCTGCTCGAGCATGCCGCGTTTTGGCCACATGGGCATCTTGGACGAAACCAAGATGAAGCACTTGATGGCGCTCTTGCTCGATCCCGCCTCGCCGGTGAACAAGTGAGGCGATGGCGACACCCGCGACCCGCTCGCGGGTGTTGGCGTGCCAGGGGGCAGCGCCCCGCTGGCCGCAGAGCCTTAAACGAAGCGTTTCATCCAGGCCACCGCGCGGTTCCAACCGTCGCGGGCCGGGCCTTCACGGTAGGTGGGACGATAGTCCGCATGGAAGGCGTGCGGCGTGTCGGGATAGACCACAAACTCGGATTGACGCGCGGCGGCGTTGCCCTTCTCTCCCCACTCACGCAAGGCCTGTTGCATGCGCTGCCAGGATTCGTTGGGAATGCCCGCGTCGGCCGCGCCATACAAGCCCAGCACCGGTGCCTTGAGTTGCTCGACGCGCGCCAAGGGGTGTTGCGGCTGCAGGGGCGTGGTCGGTCCTTCCAAGCGGCCGTACCAGGCCACGGCGGCTTTGAGTTTGGGCGCGTGCGTGGCGTAGAGCCAGGTGATGCGACCGCCCCAACAAAACCCACTGATGCCCAAGCGGCCCGGCGCGCCGCCGTTGGCCACCGCCCAATCGGCCCAGGCGTCCAAGTCAGCCATGCACTGGGCATCGGGGACCTTGGCGATGATCTCGCTGTTGATTTTGGCCACTTCACCGAGTTCGGTCGGGTCGCCCTGGCGAACAAACATTTCCGGAGCGATGGCCAAGAAACCCGCGTGCGCCCAGCGACGGCAGACGTCGGCGATGTATTCATGCACGCCGAAAATTTCCGAAACCACCAAGATGGTGGGCAGTTGGGTGGCGCCCCGTGGCGCGGCCCGGTAGGCCGGAACCTGGGTGCCGCCCACGCGAATCGTGACTTCGCCGGTGATCAAACCGTCGGAGGTGGTTTTGACGGCGGTTTGCGCCATCAAGGGGCCGCTGGCGGCGACATAGCCCACGCCCAAAGCGGTTTTGAGGGCGAGGCGTCGGTTGGGCAAGGGTTGGTTGGGCGAGAGGTCGAGCACAGCGGCGACATCGTCGACCCAAGGGTTGGGGGTCTTCATGGGGGCTCCTCCAGTTTTATTCACATGCGGACTCTAGGGCATTTTGAGTCTTCGCACATTCTTCGGGTTTTTCAATGAATCGCAACCTCTGGCTCCTGGCCTTGGCCCAAGGCTTGTTTTTGACCAACAACGTCTCGTTCATCGCCATCAATGGTTTGGTGGGCTTGCAGCTGGCGCCGGTCGGCTGGATGGCGACCCTGCCGGTCATGGGTTATGTGGTGGGTGGCGCACTGAGCACGCAACTCGTGGCCAAAAGCCAGCAGCGTTGGGGACGTCGGGGGTCATTTCTTTTGGGCCTCTGGGTGGCGCTGGCGTCGGCCTTGCTCGCCGCGGTCTCGGTCTGGCAGCAGTCCTTTGCCGGCCTGGTCTTGGCCACGGTGGTGGCGGGGTACTACAGCGCCAATGGGCAGCTCTACCGCTTTGCCGCGGCGGAGTTGTGCGAGCCCAGCGTGCGTGAGCGGGCGGTCTCGCTGGTCATGGCGGGGGGCTTGTTGGGGGCCGTGGTCGGGCCGAATTTGGCCAACCACAGCAAGGGTTGGGTGAACACCCCCTTTGTGGGGGCGTATCTGGCTTTGGCCTTGGTGGCACTGCTCGGTTTGGGGGTGGTCGCGCAAATCGCGTTTCCCGAACCCGTGACGTCGGGCCCGGGGGCGGCCGATGAAGGGCGACCTTTGCGCGAGATCATGGCGCAACCGATTTTCATCGTTGCCGCCCTGGCGGCCTCCTTAGGCTATGGCGTGATGAACCTGCTCATGGCCGCCACGCCGCTGGCCATGCAGGTTTGCGGCTTGCCGTTTGCGGACACGGCTTGGGTGCTGGAGTGGCATGTGATTGGCATGTTCGCGCCAGGATTTGTGACCGGGCACCTGATTCAACGCTTTGGGGTGATGCGCATCATGGGCCTGGGCGTGGCGCTAAACCTGGGGTGCATTGGGGTGGCCCTCGCGGGGACGGATGTCGCCCATTTCACCGTGGCGCTGTTTTTGCTCGGGGTGGGATGGAATTTTCTCTTTACTGGCAGCACCACACTGGCCTTGCAGGCCTATCGCCCCAGCGAAAAAAATCGCGCTCAGGGCGCGATCAATTTCTTCATGTTCGCCACCATGGCCGTGACGTCTTTTGCCTCGGGTGCCTTGGTGACCACCCAAGGATGGGCTTGGCTCAACTGGGGCTCGCTCGTGCCCGTCTTGCTCACGGGCGCGGCACTGGCCTGGATGGGCTTGCGACGTCAGGCGGCGGGTTTGTCGTCCACGGGCGTCTGAATCGGGCAGGTGTTGATGCCAAAGAGGGTGTAAGCGCCGCAGAAGCGAAAAAGCCCGGTGGCCAACACGATCACCCCGAGGTAGCCCCACTCCCCCACCACGCCCGCGGCGGCCAAGGCGATCAAGGCCAACCCCGCCACGATTCGAAGAACGCGGTCTATGCCGCCGACATTTGCTTTCATGATGTGCTCCTCTGTGGATCTATCCGTTGATGAAACGCCCCGCTCAGGCCTTGGCACTGAAGTCGAGGTTGTTGCACGCCTCGCACGGAGCCTCAAACACCCCGAGTTTGACGAGTAGGGCGTGAATTTTGCAACCCACGCAATAACCCAAGATGGCTTCGAGCCACATAAAGCCCAAGCACACCCAAACCAGGGTGAGCGGAATCCAGCGCGGCATGTAGTTGCGGGTGGTGGGCAAGAGCTCGGCGCGCGCCACGGCGTTGACGGCCGTGGCGAAGGTATCGGGGTTGAAGAAAACCAGGCATACGGCCATCAGGGTCACGCCGATCGACCACGCAAAACGCTTGGGGGCCAAGGGCATCCAGACCTTGGGATGCTTGCGCGCGAGCCAATTGGCCAAGTGAATGGTGGGTGAGAGCCGCGCGAGCCAGACATTCATGCCCGCGAGCATCTCGAAGAGGCCGTAGAACAATAAAGCGGTTTGCAAGGAGTAGTCGTAGGTTCGGCGGATGGCTTGAACCATGTAGAGAATGTGCCCATCGAAATCGGTCTCGAAGGTGTCGGTGATCACTTCACCCGTGACCACCCATTTAGAGCCGTACAACGCATCGAGCAAGGTGTAAGCCATGAACAGGGGCAAGGCGAGCATGATGCCCGCGCGGATGCGCACCGCCGTTTCGTTGATGAAGAGGTCCGTGGCGTCGACGTCTTGAAACCACAACACGGGACGCCCATTGCTCAGGGGAGGAGAGGAAAACTGCACTGCGGACTCCTTTCTGCCATGGGGGCTATCTTGAACCCAAACGCCTCTTTAGTCTACTCGCGAAAGGCATTTTTACATAAGCATCTATTTATATTCTAAACATGGTCTAATTTTGGGTGTTGACCCCTATCCCGTTTGCCCCTGTTCCCGGAGAGCGCCATGCGTACCGCCATTCATCGCCTATTGCTGATTGCCTTGACGAGCCTGACCCTCAGTGGTTGCGGCACGATCAGCACGCTCGGGAAGTTGGAAGATGGCGCGGGCAGCGAAGCCATGCGCATGTGGAACCGCTGGATTGAAGGTGACGGCGATATTGCGGTGGCGACCACCTGGGAGCGCAAGGTCAAGCCCGGGGTGACGGTCAAGGACATCGAGGACATCCTGCGGCAAGTCGCGGCAGAGCGCAATATGCGAGACGTTGGCACCCTGCCCCTCTCGCGCGAGCTCGAAGCCCGCTCAGGCCGAAAAGAAAAATTTCTGCAGGTGTATTCGTTTTGCACCCCTCCGACCGCTCGGCGGATGATTGATTTCAGCCCCCACATGGCGGCCTATATCCCCTGCCGCATCACCGTGGTTGAGCGCGACGATGGACTGTGGCTCTACACCTTGAACATGGACATGATGATCAAGATGGGGCGCAAGCTGCCCTCCCCGCTCAAGGAAGAAGCCCAAGCGGTGCGCGACACCATTTATGAAATGATGGAAAAGGCCTCACGCGGCGAGATTTAATCGGCGCGCGCACAGCCCGCGGCCCGCTGAGGTCGGAGTGGACTTGGCGAGGCCGCGCTCTGGCCCGCGCGGGGCAAGAATGGGATAATTGAGGGCTTCGCGGAACCTTCCGCTTTTTGACATTTCAACTATGGCTGATTTCTTTCCGACCGGCTGGCAGCATTTCCTCGCGGGTGGCTTGGTGATTGGGGTGGGCGTGAGCCTGATGTTTGTGCTCTCCGGCCGCGTGGTGGGCTTGAGCAGTTTTTTCAGCTCCACCTGGAGTTGGTTCTCCGGCCTCTCGCACTTTCAGCGCGATGACCTGGTGCAGTCCCGGGTGTGGCGACTGTGGGTGGCCATTGGGTTGGTGCTCGGTGCCGCTTTGTGGTGGTGGAGCACGGGCCAAGAAGCGGCGCTGCACACCTCGGTCTCGCCGGTCATGCTGTTTGTGGGCGGCGTTTTGGCGGGTTTTGGCGCACGCCTCTCCAATGGCTGCACATCAGGCCACGGCATTTGTGGCTTGTCCTCGATGTCACCGGCCGCGCTGGTGGCGGTCTTGGTCTTCATGGGGTTTGCCATGCTGACCGCGAATTTGGTGGCTTGGCTCTCGGGGGGTGGCGTATGAAAGCGTTTGTCGATGCCCTGGCCATGCTGGTGGGCGGTGCCTTGTTTGGCTTTGGTTTGGCGCTCTCGGGCATGATCCAACCGGAGGTGGTGCTGAGTTTTCTGCGCCTGCAAGATTTCGGCCTGATGCTGGTCATGGGCGGAGCGATTGCAGTCACCGCCACGGTGTACTTCTTCGCCCCCCGTCGCTTGGCGCGCCCGCTGTGGGGAGCGGCCTTTATGAGCCGCATCACCACGCTGGATGCAGATTTGATTCGCGGCTCTGCCCTCTTTGGCATTGGCTGGGGTTTATCGGGCGTGTGCCCAGGCCCAGCCATCGCGGCGCTGGGCACAGGCAATTTGGAATTGCTGTGGTCTGTGGCGGGTTTGTTCGTGGGGGCCTTTCTCCATGGGCTTTTGCGTTCACGGCCCCGTGAGGCCGCCGTCAACTGAGGGAGGCCTTGCGGGAAACGCGGGGTCGCCCACTTCTAGATCTTTGGACCGCATGCCGCTTGCCGCCAATGCACTGAAAGGCGTCCCCGTATGACGCTCGTGATGGTGCTGGGCGTGTTCATCGGCGCCATCATGGGGCTCACCGGCGCTGGCGGCGGCATTTTGGCGGTGCCGGTCTTGGTGCTGGGACTGCCCTGGACACTGCAAGAGGCGGCCCCGGTGGCCCTGTTGGCTGTGGCCTCGGGGGCCGCGGTGGGCGCATTGGACGGCTTTCGCCACCGCCTGGTGCGCTACCGCGCGGGCATGCTCATGGCGGTGTGCGGCTGGCCCATGACGCGGGTGGGCCAGGATTGGGCGCGCGTCACGCCTCAAGCGTATTTGCTCGGTGCTTTTGCGCTCTTGATGCTGGTGGTGGCCTGGCGCTTCTTCCAGCAGTCTCAACAGACCGCGGCCCACGGCGACGACGCCCTGCGCATTGCCCATATCCACACCCACTCGGGGCGCTTCATCTGGACACCCCTGACCGCGCTGCTGCTCGCGGGCATTGGCACGCTCACCGGTTTGCTCACCGGCCTACTCGGGGTGGGAGGGGGATTTTTGATCGTGCCCCTGATGCGCCGCTTCACCCACTTGGCGATTCCTGGCATTGTGGCGACATCGCTGTTTGTGATTTCGCTGGTGAGTGGCGGCGGTGTGGTGAGTGCCTTGCTTGCGGGAGGGCATTTGCCCATGCCGGAGTCCGCCGGCTTCATGGCCTCCATGGTGGCAGGCATGCTGCTGGGGCGACGCGTCTCGCGCCAACTCTCCCCCGCCCATGTGCAACGCGGCTTTGCCCTTTTGCTGGCCTGTGTCTCGGTTTACCTCTTGACCCGCGCCCTGCAAGCCTGAGATACGGCCCCGCCCGCAGCGGAAATCGATTAAGATGACAAGTATTCTGTCATAGACAAAAGATTGGCGTATGCAGTTTTCTCGTCCTCTCTTACTCTCTTTCTTGGCGGTCTCGTTCGCTTTGCTGCAAAGCTTGGCATGGGGTCAAAACCTGACCGAGAAGCTCCAGCAATTGCAGGCCGCGGAACTTGAAAAGTACCGCGCCATCCTCAATCAACCCATCGACCCCGGCGCGCTCACGCAAGAGAAGGTTCGTCTGCACCGCATGAAGGACCAAGCGGCGGTGATGATCAACGACATGGCCGCGAAGGAAGCCAACCTGCGCGAGTGGATCAAGATTGACCCCGTGGGCGGCCGCTGGATGCTGCGTGCGCACTGGTGGTACACCGGGCAAATTGAGCAATCCATTGAATTGGGTGAGCAACTCGTGGCGGAGACCACCAACCCCTACATGGCGGTGTTGGCGCGGGCGAACCTTGCCAAGGACTTCATTGATTCGTCCCAATTGGAAAAAGCAGAGCCCCTGGTTTTGCAGATGGAAAAGCTCATCAAATCGGACATGGCCAATTTCCGCAACAGCGGCGTGGGACAGTACTGGCTCAATGCGGCTGAAATGCTGTATTTCAAAACGCGCGCCGCGTTATTGGTGCGCAAGGGCAAGTGGGCGGAGGCGGAACAATTGGGACGCTTGTCACTGGAGCGGGCGCGCTTGCACCATGAACGCATGACCACGTTTATTCGCGCCCCGGAGGAGCAAGAGGTGCAAAAGCGAGTGGTGATCTACGCGTTTGCCGATCAGGTCGCGCTGCTCAGTGCCATGGGCAAATGGATTGACGCGCAATGGGCGCTGCGCGATGCGTTTGAATACTCGCGCAAGGCTGGCTACAACGAAACCCACATGTACTTGGTCTATATGCTGACCTCGCGCATTCTCAATGGCTTGGGCTCGTTCGAGGAGGCGCTGGGATACGCCCAAAAAGCCGAGATTTTGCAAACGGGCATTGCCGACAACCGGGGGCAGTCCTCACGCTGGATGCATGCGCGCATTCAACATTTATCGGCATTGATGGGGATGGGCAAATGGACCCAAGCCAACGAGGTGTTGAATGAAACCCGAACCCTCACCGCGCAAACTTCGCTGAATGCGGAGCGTGTACTGGACCCCAGCCTGGTGGCCTGGGTTTGGTTGCAATCAGGGGCGGCCGCGCAAGCCACGCCATTTCTGCAACAGCGCTTGGCAGAAACCGAGAAGCGCATGGGCAAACAGCATATGGCGCCGGCCCTGCAAGCGGGCATGCTGGGAGCGGCATTGGCCGCCCAAGGCAAACGCGACGAAGCCCTGCCCTACTTCGAGTGGGCGCACCAAGTCTTCACCGCGCCAGAATCCTTGACGGCGGACGACGGTGAGGACGCGCTGCAACGGCGCATGAAGCGCTTTGTGTTGGAGCGCTATTTGCGCTTGGGTGTGGCGCAAGCCCATCAAGATCCGGCCCAGGCCGAAAAAATGTTCCGCATAGCCGACTCGCTCAATGCCTCCTCGGTGCAATCTGCGCTCAACGACGCGGCCTCACGCGCGACCATTCGCCAGCCCAAACTCGCGGAACTGGTGCGCAAAGAGCAAGACGCGCGACAAGAAGCCGCCGGTTTATTGGCCTATCTGTCGGGCCAAAACACGGCGTCCGAAACCAAGGCCACCCCCATGGTGGTGGCGCAAATGCAAACACGCTTGCGCCAGTTGGAGCGTGAGCGCAAGACCATTAAGGAAACTTTGCAGCGCGAATTCCCCGAGTATTTCCAACTGCTACAACCCAAGGCGCCGGGGTTGCCCGAAATCGCCGCGCAACTCAAGCCCGACGAGGTGTTTTTGCAAGTGGTGAATTTGGAAGAATCGAGCTTCGTATGGGCAGTGGATTCGAGTGGGCAGGTTCGCTTCCATGCCTCAGACATGAATGCGCACCAACTGCAAGCTTTAGTCCACGCCGTGCGCAAGACGCTAGACGTGGCGGGCATGGGGCGCGATGCACCCCGCTTTGACCAAGCCCGCGCCAGCGCGATCTATCAGGCCTTGCTCGGCCCCATCGAGGCGAGCTTGGCGGGTAAGAAACACCTCATCGTGGCGACATCGGGCCCCTTGGCGCAAATGCCCTTGG
>Ga0255182_1001348_pt1 | contig 12919 bp, 7 predicted proteins | sample Atl_UVDOM_RepA_8_FD_188420 | JGI IMG/M metagenome (GOLD analysis project Ga0255182, IMG submission 188420) | Freshwater microbial communities from Altamaha River, Georgia, United States - Atl_UVDOM_RepA_8d | ecosystem: Environmental > Aquatic > Freshwater > River | place: USA: Georgia | collected... | reverse complement strand
GCGGCTCGTCGAACGCGATCGAGAGGATCGCGGCGGCCGTGTAGCGGCCGATGCCGGGCAGGCCGCGAAGCTCGGCGAGCATCCGCGGCACCGTGGCCCCATGCTCGGCGACGACCCGCTTCGCCGCGGCATGCAGCTGCCGGGCCCGCCGGTAGTAGCCGAGGCCTTCCCAGAGCCGCAGCACGTCCGGCTCCGCCGCCCGCGCGAGGTGCTCGACCGTGGGGAAGCGATCCATGAATCGGGGAAAGTAGTCGGCGACCCGATCGACCTGGGTCTGCTGGAGCATGATCTCGCTCACCCAGACCGCGTAGGGATCCCGTGACCGACGCCAGGGCAGATCCCGCCGCGCCCGGCGGTACCAGGCGAGCAGCCGCTCCGCCACGGCGGCGGCATCCGGCACGGCCCCGGGCCGCGCCGGCCGGCGACGGCCGGCGATCTTCCCGGCGTCCTTCACACGAGCCCCTTGCAAACGTCCCTGCGGTGGGTTCCAAACGACGTAGTCTAGCGGCTCCGGAAGTTCCGGAGCCGTCCCGGGCCAGCCCTTCGCAGCTCGCATTCATGGCCGAGAAGCTCACGCTCGAATCCCGCGCCGCGGCCGCCGGATCGGCCTGGGAGTTCATCCATCCGCGGTGCGCGCGGCGGCGCCGCGAAGACATCGAGGAAGTCGAGGCGATGCTCGAGGCCGGCGAGACTGATGTCGCCCGCGACGAGCTCGTCTGGCTGCTCTCCGAGTGCCCGGACTTCCTCGACGCGCACGTGCAACTGGGCCTGCTCGCGCTCGAGGAGGGCGACCCGAAGCTCGCCCGCGGCCACTTCGGCCGGGCCTACGAGCTTTGCCTCCGCGCCCACGAGGCTGCCGGCAGCCCCCGGCCGCTGCCCTACGCGCTCGACGGCAACAAAGTGTTTTACGAGGCCGCCAAGGGGCTCGTGCACTGCCTGCTCGACATGGGCCGCCGCAAGGTGGCGCAGGATGTGTGCAAGCGGATCGGACCGCTCGACGCCTCCGACCCGCTGGCGATCCAACGGCTCGTCGCGGAGCCGCGATCATGACGTCTGCGACCGCAGGAAAGACCGCGCCCGGCCGCTTCCTCGTGCTCGAAGGCATCGACGGTGCCGGAAAGTCGTCGCAGCTCGCGCCGCTCGTCGCCTGGCTCCGCGCAACCGGCCGGATCGTCACCACCTGCCGCGACCCGGGCTCCACGGCGGCGGGCGACGCGATCCGCGCGATTCTTCTCGACCGTCATGACCTCCATACGAGCCCGACCGCCGAGATGCTCCTCTATATGGCCGCGCGGGCCCAGCTCGTCGCCGAGGTCGTCCGCCCGGCGCTCGAGCGCGGGGAGTGGGTCGTGTCGGATCGCTACCTCCCGGCCAACGTCGTCTATCAGGGACACGCCGGCGGCCTCGATCCCGACACGATCCGGGAGGTCGGCGCCGTCGCCACCGGCGGCCTCGAGCCCGACCTCGTGATCGTGCTCGACGTCGACCTGGAGACCGCCAGCCGCCGGCTCGCGCGGCCGCTCGACAAGCTCGAAAACCGCGGTGACGACTACCGCCGCCGGCTCCGCGCGGGCTACGCAGCCGAGGCGGCCCGGAGCCCCGACTGCTTCGCAATCATCGATGGAGCCGCCGACGTGGACACAGTCCAGCGGGCGCTGCGGGCGGCGGTCGAATCGCGGTGTCCCGAGCTCCGCGCAGCCACCCGGAGCTGAGCAGTCATGCCCTGGCAGGCGACGAGAGGCCGTGCGGAGATCTCCGGCCAGGATGCCGTGGTGGAGCGGTTCGTGCGGGCCGCCGCCCTCGGCCGGATCGCGGGCTCCTATCTCTTCATCGGGCCGCCGGGCGTGGGCAAGAGCACGGTGGCGCTGGCCCTGGCGAAGGCGCTGGTCTGCGAGCGGCCGCGGCCCGGGCTCGAAGCCTGCGGCAGTTGCGCGTCGTGCGTGCAGGCCGACGGCGGCAGCCACCCCGACATCGACGTCGTCTCCCGCCCGGCCGACCGGTCGACGATTCCGATCGAGTCGCTCATCGGCGACCCCGAGCACCGCATGCGCGAGGGCCTCTGTTGGCGGCTTCTGCTGCGGCCGGCGCTCGGCGGCCGGAAGGTGGCGATCATCCTCGATGCCGACCACCTCTCCGAAGAGGCCGCCAACTGCCTGCTCAAGACGCTCGAGGAGCCGCCCGACCGCGCGGTGATCATCCTCGTCGGCACGACGCTCGAGCGGCAGCTCCCGACGATCCGCTCGCGCTGCCAGATCGTGCGGTTTCGGCCGCTCGACGAGGAGACGGTGCTGCGCATCATCACCGCCGAGACCGCCGGCGGCGGCCAGCAGGCCGATCCGACGACGTTGCGGGCCTGCGCGGCCGCGGCCGGCGGCAGTCTCACGCGGGCGCGGCAGCTGCTCGATCCGCAGCTGACGCAGTTTCGCGGGCGACTGCTCGACCTGCTCGGTCGTCGGCCTTTGCACGGCGTCGAGCTGGCCCGCGAGACGCTCGAACTCGTCGAGGCGGCCGGCAAGGAGGCGCCGCCGCGTCGGGCGCGGCTGCGGATCGTCCTCGACGCCGCCGTCGATTGCTTCCGCGCGGCCTTGCGACAGGCGATCACGGGCGAACGGCCGGCCGACCCGGAGGTCGCCCGCGCCGTGGCGGCCTGGGCGGCCGGCCCCGACGAGGCCGCGGCCGCGATCGAAGCGACCCTCGCGGCCGCTGACGCGATCGACCGCAACGCGCACCTGACGGTACTCATCGACGCCTGGACTGCCGGCCTCGAACAGCCCTCACTCGCCCGCGGTCTGTAGGCGGCGCCGGGGACCGGAGCCCGCCCGAACGGGCATCGCGGTCGTGAGGGCCGCCCGGCGACGACATGGCTCACAGCCAGCCCATCCTGCCCGGTCCTCCGCCGATCCAACGGCCGGTCCGGATGAATCGATTTTTTGGGTCGTGCTTGTCGATCCTCTGGAAGGGCCCGTGTCGATTTCTGCGCGACGTCGTCGCGCAGGGAGTGGAGCGACCGTCGGCCCGGAGCGGTGCGCATGCGAAGGGGGCGTCGGGGGATGGCCGACAAGCGGGCGGGCGGAATCTTCGCGTCGGCGTTCATCGCAGGCGCACTGCTGACGGGCGCGGTGTTCGCCCCCCGGGCTTGGGAGCCTGTTCCCGGCCCGTATTTCGGATTCGAAGACGGTACCGCTCCGCCGGTGCCAGAGTCCGACGGCCGGGCTCCCACCGCGGCGGCGCCGATCCATCCGCGGCCACCCACGGCGGCCGTGGCCGCCGTGCCGGTCGCGCCGCCCCCCACGCCATTTTCCGCACCACCGGCCCCGGCGAGCGCGTTCCCCCCGGGCACCGTCGACCCCGGCACTGTAGACATCGCCGGTTCGCGCGGCCCCATGCCCCCGGAGCGGCTCGCCAGCAACACGGCCGCCGGCCCCGGGGCCACGGCAGTCACGGCAGCCGCCCTGACGTCTGCCGAGAGGCCCGCCACCCAGACGTCGTCGGGGCCTCCTGCCACCAACGCTGCCGCCCCGGAGCCGCCGCACGAATCACTCCGAGCCCTGGCGACGCGCCGGCAGTCGGCGGCCAAGCCGCCCGCGCCGCCACCGAGCCCGATACCGCAGGCGGCGCCCGTGCCCGTGCCCCAGTCTTGGTCGCAGGCGACGCCGACATCGGCCGCGCCCGCCGCCATGGCCCCCACCTCCACCGGCGGACTGCCCGCGGCCGTCCCCCGCGGCCTGCCGCTCGCCTCCGAGCCGGCTGCCACGGCACCTCTGCCCGGCGAGCCCTGGACCGATCCAGACGGGATCAACTGGTCGGACGTCATCGCCAATCCGCCGCTCGACTCCGATCGGCGCCGCACCTGGATCGGCGACTGGCGATCGGACCAGCATTCCCCCGCTACGACGGCCCGCACCAGCGATCCGCGCGGGCAGCAGCAGGTGGGCGGCGCCCGACTCCTCGACCGGCTCCGCGGAGCGGACCGCAGAGGCGGGTCGCCCCACGCCGCCGATACAGCGGTCACGAACCCGACCGCGGCAGCACCGCCGGACATCGGTCGGTGGCCGCGTCCCGACCGTCTGGAGCAGCAGTTCGAGCATCTGTCGTCCGTGGCGACGGGAACCGCCGGTGGCGGCGAGCCGATCGTCGGCTGGGTCGGCCAGGCGCGACTGGCGCTGCAGGGCGTGCAGGAGACCCGCGGTCCCCGCGACGCGGCGGCCGAACCGGGCCTGATCGTGCTGGGAGAGTCGGTCATCGACGGCATGACACTCGCCGAACGCGTGCCCGACGGCGCGCTTGCGACCCACACCCGTCGGACGGTGCTGGCCGTGTCACGGCGGGTCGCGGTCTGGAGGGCGGCGACGACGCTGTTCTCGGCGGTCACGCGGAGTCCCGCCGAACTCGATCCGACCGACGCCGCGGCCGCCATGACCCGCCAGGCCGCGGGCCGGACGGTCGTGGAGGTCTCCCGCCTGCTCGACGGCCTCGAGCGGTTCGAACTCGCGCCCACCGCCGGCGGTGCGGCCGACGTCCGCACGGCCCTGGGCTCGATCGTCGGCTTCTATCCCACCGCCTCCCGCGGGCTGCTGCGGGCGGTCGAAGACCACTACCTGGCCCCGAACGTCCGGATCGCGGTCCACCAAAGGTTCCTCGATTCGCTGCTGCCGGCGGCCACGATCGACACCGGCCCCTTCCAGGACGTCGTGATGGGCCGCGAGGTGCGCGGCACGCGGACGGTGGAACGGACCACGAACGTCCGCCTCGTTCCCGATGACGACGAGATCAGCCTCCATCTCGAAGTGCATGGCGACATCGCGTCGCGGGCGATCACCGACGCGGGCCCGGTGTCCGTCACCTCCCGCAGCGCGTCGGCGTTCAGCGTCCGCAAGCCGATCAAGATCTCGGCGCAGGGCCTGATCTTCGGCAACGCCGTCGGCACCGCCACGAATCGGTCGCACGTGGACAACATCCAGACGAGCTTCGACGCCGTGCCGGTGATGGGGTCGGTCGTCCGCAACATAGCCCGCAACCAACAGGCCGACGCGATGCCCGAGGCCAACCGGGAGGTGATCGACAAGATCGTGTCGCGGGCCTGCCGAGAGGTGGATTCGCAATCGGAGCCGCAGTTCGCCCAGATGGCAGAGCGTGTGCGCGAGAAAATCTGGACGCCGCTGGTGCGACTCGGACTCGAGCCGAAGGCCGTGGCGATGGAGACCACGTCGTCGGTGGCGACGATGCGGCTGCGGCTGGCAGGCGAGGCGCAACTGGCCGCCCACACGCCGCGCCCGCGGGCACCCGCCGACGCGCTGCTGAGCCTGCAGATGCACGAATCGTCCGCGAACAACGCCTTCGAGCGGCTCGGGCTCGCGGGCCGCCGGCAGACGCTCGAGGAGCTGATCGTGCTCGTCTGCTCGCAGCTCGGCGTGGAGCCACGGATTCCCGACGAGCTGCCCGAGAACGTCGCGGTGACGTTCGCGAAGACGCATCCACTGCGAGTCGAATGCCGGGACGGCCTGGTGCACGTGCAGGTCGCGCTCGACGCCATCGAGAGCGGCCGTCGCGACTGGTACGACGTCGTCGCCCACGTCGCCTACCGGCCCGTCTGCAGCGGCCCGCAGGTGTATCTCGAACGCGAGGGGCCTGTGCAGCTCCGCGGCCCCGCCCACGAGGGCCGCATCGAGCTGGCGCTCCGCACGATCTTCGGCAAGATCTTCCCGAAGGAGCGACGAATCCCGCTGCTCCCCGAGAAGATCACGACCAACCCGCGGCTCGAGGGCGTCGCGGCGGTGCAGTCGGTGTCGAGCGACGGCTGGCTCGCCATGACGCTCGAGCAACGCGAGGAGTCTCCCCCCACGATCGCCGCCCCGAAGCGGCCGACCGAGCAGCGACCCGCGGAAGCCCGCCGGAAGATGCTGCGGCGCTGACCAACCTCTGGCTCTGGCTCTGGAGCCGTGGCGACAAGTTTTCAACTTGTCGGAGCCCTGGTCGCCAGGGTGCCGGTGAGGGGCCGACCCTGGCCCGAAAGCCGGACGTTCGCTCGGGGCATCCTGCCCCTCACTCACTCGGATGCCGACGGCGCTTCGCCATCCTGGCTTCGCTTGTCGGCATACGCCGGCTCTCGGGCCAGGGTCGGCCCCTCACCTCCCCGAAGATCGAGGCTAGGCACGGAGAACCGGGTCAGCACCGGCGAGCGGAGGCTCGCAAAGGGAAAATGACAGGATGTGGTGTTTCCCGTGAAGCGGTCGGCCCCTCACCTCCTCGAGGACAGACGAAGCAGGCGGGTCGGTGCAAGCTCGAGGAGCTTTGAGGATTTCGCCCCCAGGACGCTCGCAGCGGCACTCCAGGCAGACGCGAAATCCTCGCGCGACGAGACTTGTGCCGCCCGCCGGCGGTTGGGCGCGGAGACGCTGCGACGACCTCGGCCGAGACGCTCCCGGCATTGAAAAGCCTGCCGGAGCCCCGACAATGTTTGCTTCCCGCTCTCCGGTACCCCTTCCCCCAGCAGGCCGTCATGCACGCACAGCCGCAGTCGTTCCGCACCGAATCCGACAGCATGGGCGAGGTCAAGGTGCCCGCCGACCGTTACTGGGGCGCCCAGACCGAGCGGTCCCGCGACAACTTCAAGATCGGCGTCGACCGCTTCCAGTGGGGCCGCGCCGTCAAGCGGGCGCTCGGCATCCTGAAGAAGGCGGCGGCGCAGGCGAATGGCGAGCTCGGCCAACTGCCCCCCGAGACCGTCAAGCGGATCGTGCAGGCCGCCGACGAGGTGATCGCGGGCAAGCTCGACGACCATTTCCCGCTGGTCGTCTTCCAGACCGGCAGCGGCACGCAGTCCAACATGAACGCCAACGAGGTGATCTCGAACCGGGCGATCGAGATCGCGGGCGGCGTGATGGGATCGAAGAAGCCCGTGCACCCCAACGACGACGTCAACCGCGGCCAGTCGAGCAACGACACGTTCCCCACCGCGATGCACATCGCCGCGGTGGAAGTGATCCACAGCCGGCTGTTACCCGCCGTGCGGGCGCTGCGGGATGTGTTCCTCACGTTGGAGAAGCGGCACGCCGACCTCGTGAAGATCGGCCGCACGCACCTTCAGGACGCGACCCCGATCACGCTCGGCCAGGAGATCTCGAGCTGGCGTGCCCAGCTCGACGACCGCCTCGCGGGCATCGAGCGGGCGATGCCTGGGCTCTACGACCTGGCGATCGGCGGCACCGCCGTCGGCACCGGCTTGAACGCTCATCCGCGGTTCGGCGACGTGGCCGCCGGCTACATCGCCCGGGAGACGGGCCACCCGTTCGTGTCGGCGGCCAACAAGTTCGCCGCGCTTTCCGCGCACGACGCCCTCGTCGAGGTGAGCGCGGCCGAGCGGGGGCTGGCGATGGCGCTCTTCAAGATCGCCAACGACATCCGCTGGCTGGCCAGCGGCCCCCGCTGTGGCATCGGCGAGATCTCGATCCCGGAGAACGAGCCGGGCAGCTCGATCATGCCGGGCAAGGTGAATCCCACGCAGTGCGAGGCGATGACGATGGTCTGCGCCCAGGTCTTCGGCAACGACGCCGCGGTCGCCTTCGCCGGGTCGCAGGGCAACTTCCAGCTCAATGTGTACAAGCCGGTGATGATCCACAACGTGCTCGAGTCGGCCGACCTGCTGGCCGACGCCTGCGACTCGATGCGGGTGCACTGTGCGACCGGCATCGAACCGAACCTCGCCCGGATCAAGCACCATCTGGACGACTCGCTCATGCTCGTGACCGCCCTCAACACGCACATCGGGTACGAGAAGGCGGCGAAGATCGCCAAGAAGGCCCACGTCGAGGGCACGAGCCTGAAAGATGCGGCTGTGGCCCTGGGCTACGTCACCCCAGACCAGTACGACCAGTGGGTCGTGCCGGTCGAGATGACACGGCCGCTGGCGACGTAGGCTCGCGACGCGTGGCCTGAAGGGTGCCCTACTGCGGCTCGCCGCGGATCGGCCAGGAATCGCTGCGGAAGGGCGCCGTCGGCAGACCGCTCGAATCGGTGAGGTTCGGGTCGGCGGGATCGTTGAACCAGGCGTAGCGCACCGCCACCGGCTGCGGGACGGCGGCCGCCCGGACGACGACCGCGCCATCGCCGTCGATCCGGGCTTCGGCGTCGACGAACACCCGGTCGGCACCGGCGACTTGAAAGTGCCGCGGAGCCCGGCCGTCGCGCGTGGTGAGCGGGCCGGTGTGTTCGAGCGACACCCGGATCGCACCGTCGGCGGGCGCGGTTGATGCGCACCTGGGCCCCGAGCAGACGACATCGCGGCCGTAGACATTCTTGAGCGCCACGAGCGCGAGCCGCCGGCCGACGTCCCGCTTGTTCGCCGGATGCACGTCGTCCGATTCGCCCAGGTCGACGCCCACGGCAAGAAAGACTTCCGGCACGTCGCGGGCGGCGCGCCACTGCGCCTCGCGCACCTCGGCCCAGGTGACGTCACGGGCATTGCCCGCCTTCCAGTTGGGCAGTTGCTGCACGAGGAAGGGCAGGTCTGGCCTGCCGAAGCGGCCCCGCCAGTCCGCAATCAAGAGCGGCAGCATCGTGCGGTATTCGTAGCCGCGGCTCCCGTCCCCCTCGCCCTGATACCAGACCGCGCCCCGCAGGGCGAACGGAGTGAGCGGGTGGATCATGCCGTTGAAGAGCGTCGTCGATCCACCCCGCGGCGGGATCTGCGGATAGGCCGCGGCGGCCTCCTTCCCGAGCGGCGGAAACGTGCTCTCGACCCGGGTCTCGAAGTCGGGCCCCACCCCCGGCCAGCCCTTGAACGAGCCGATTCCAAACGAGGGAAGACGGTTTCCAAAGGGGGAGACGAACCGGATGGCCAGCACCGCCGGCCCAGACGGCACCTGATCGGCGGGCACGTCGAACCGCGCATAGCCCTTGTTGAAGTCGGGCGGCTGGCGGCCCCAGTCGCCGATCTTGCGACCGTTCCAGTAGAGCGTGACGTACTGCGCGTCGATGCCGCCCAGGTCGATCCGCAGCGTCGCGCCGGCCTTGGCGGCGGGCACGTCGATCGTCTTGCGAATCCAGGCCGCACCGCCGTCGGGCATGCCGATTTCCGACCAGCGGATCGGGCCCGCGACCTTCCGCCAGCCGGCGCCGGCAGCGTCGGGCCGCATCCAACCCTCGGTCTCGCCGCGGTTCGCGGGCTCCTCGCGGCCGTGCGCCCGCTCCCAGGCCGTCAGCCGCGCCGGATACCCGGCCACGGCCTGCGGATGATCGCGCCGCTCGGCCGCATGCTTGGCGGCCCGTTCGCCGAAGGCCGGCACGGTGTCGAGCGCGTCGCGGCTCGTCCATTGCTCGGCCTGCGTCCCGCCCACGGCCGAGAAGAGAATGCCGATCGGCACGTCGAGCTGGCGGTGCAGGTCGCGGGCCATGTAGAAGCCCACCGCCGTGAAGGAGTCGACGGTCGTGGGCGAGCAGGTCGTCCACGTCACCTTGGCGTCGGCGACGGGCTCGGCGGCAGCGTTTCGGGGGACGGTGCCCTGCCGGATGAGCGGAAACTCGGCCGTGGCGAGGTCGTCCGCATAGAGCGGATTCTTCCGCAGACTCGCCATGCCGAAGGCCATGTTCGACTGCCCGGAGCAGAGCCAGACGTCCCCCACCACGACGTCGTCAACAGTGATCTCCTTGCCGTCGCCACCGCGGACGACAAGCCGTCGCGGCCCGGGCGACGCGGCCAGCGGATCGAGCCGGACGCTCCAGCGGCCGCGGTCGTCGGCCACGGCCTCGTGCACCTGCTCGGCGAATCGCACGGTCACCCGCTCGCCGGGATCGGCGGTGCCCCAGACCGGCACCGGCCGCTCGCGCTCGAGCACCATGTGGTCGCCGAACACGCCGTTCAAGGTCACCGCCGCGACAGAGTCGGCGCACCGTATTGCGATTAGCACCGCGAGGAAGAGTACGACACGAGCCGCAGTCGGGTAGTGGCGATTCATGGGCGAGTTCTTTCTGCAAATGAGCGCGAAAGTGATGCCGCGTCGCGACGGCTCCGGCAAAGACGCGGCCTCTTGTCCGCCGCATACCACCCCATCACTTCGCGCTCCCGGCGTCCGCGGCCCAATCCAGGAGCGTCGCTCCGTCGCGGCTGATCGCCGGCCGCGAGCGGCCGTCGGCATGCGGGCTGAACGCGATGGTGTCGGCCTGGTCCGGCCAGGCGACGGTGAGCACCGTATGGTCGTCGTTCCACGTGGTCTTCGGCGGCTGCTGGCCATCCCGCAGCGGCACGAGCACCGCCTTGAAGTTGGGCGCCACGCTCCTGCTGCGGACGACGAGCTTCGGAAAGCTCATCGGCTTGCCGTGCCAGCCTTCGGGAAGCGTCACGGTCTCGACGGTCGCCGGCTCGTCGAGCAGGCCACGGGCCTCGAGGAAGCGGACGAGCAGCCGTCGCTTTTCACCGTCCTTCGGCGGGCTCTGCTCCTCGAGCACGAGTTCCGCCATCGGCCAGTCGCCCCCACCCACGCGGCGCACGCTCCCGAGCGCGACGTCGTCGGCGATGGTGAGGTTCCAGGTGTAGTCGTGGGCCTTGCCGTCGAGCTCGATGTCATCGATCACGACCGCGTAGGGATGGGGTCCACGGACGAGGCCGGCGGTGCGGTAGGCCCGCCTGATGCCCGGCGTGCGGGGCGTCCAGCCGACGAACGGCGCCGGATTCTTGCCCAGCGGCTCGGGCTTTCGCGACGAGAGCCAGTTGGGGACGCCCTCGACGGGCAGGTCCATCCAGGGCAGCGGAGACGGATGCAGCCGGAAATGGTTCCACGAATAGGGCAGCGACACGGTCTTTCCGCGATCCTTCGCCGGCTCGATGTAGTTGCTCGAGTAGTTCCATGGCGCGGAGAGATCGGTCGCGATGAAGGTGGCGTGAGGCCCGTCGGTGCAGGCGACGCAGCGGGCCGGCGGCGTGGAAGGCCCCTGGCCGTCGATCATCACGACCGAACGATTGCCCGGCTTGTAGTGCTCCTTGGCCTGGCGCAGCGTGCGGTAGATCGCCCAGTAGCGGCCGTCGGCGTAGAGGTTGAAATGCGATCGATCGGCGTAGAGATGGCCGCCCATCACCGCCCGGTTCTGATAGCTCAGAAACAACGCGTCGGGAGACCATGCGCTGCGGGTGATGAGGTTGCAGGTGTCTTCCGAGAACTGCGTCAGGGGTCGGCCCTCCGTGACCCGCGCGAGCGCCCGCTCCCAAGGCTCGTCGCGATCGACGTCGCAGGCGTAGATGGCGCAGATGAGCGGATCGGTGAGCGCGAACGGATGCCGGGTGTTGATCCGATCCTTCTCGGTGAGCGACTCGTAGCCTTCACTCACCTGGCTGCGATAGCAGAGCGCTCCCGCCGCATCGTCCGGAAAGACGTGGTGGTAGAGCACGACGTCGGCGTTGCGGGCGATCCGGCTGCCGGTGCCGTTGATCGAGTCGTAGAAGGTGTAGCGGCCACCCCAGGGATCCATGGCGGCGATGTAGTAGGTGCGGAAGACGTCGCGCAGGTTGCGGCTCGGGAGCAGGTTCTTGCCCCGCTTGGCGACGATCGCCAGGTGCTCGAGGAACATGAAGTTCTTGCCCCAGCCCTCGAAGGCCTCGCCGCCGGGGTAGATCGTGCCGACGTTCCCGGTCAACGCGGAAACGCACCGCTCGTAGGCGGCCTGGTCGTGCCCCTCTTCCCCCTCGATGGCGCATGTGAGGAAGAGCATCCGGGCCGACCAGGGGCTCCAGTTGCTCGTGTTCGTCGTGAGCGACCGGAGCGTCTCGCAACCGACGAACGTCATGCCCGCCGATCCCTTGGCGATCGCGCGACGCGCGGCCGCCCGCTGGGCGTCGTCCATGAAGCGATGGGCGAAGTCGTACATCAGGCCGAGCGTGCCCTCGAACGTGGGCCCCTGGGCGACGATGCGGAAATCGTTGCGGGCGGCCGGATCCTTCTGCCTGGCGATCTCGGCGTCGATCCGGGCCTCGACGTGACCGGCCAATGTGGCGACCGCCGCGGCAGCCTTCCGGCCGCCCGCCGCATCGTCGTCGATCAGGCAGCGAAAACACTCGTAGAGCAGCACGAAGCCCACGCCGCTGCGATTCGGGTCGGCGTCGGCGGGGGCCCCGAGCCGGCCGGCGGCGAGGTCGTCGTATTGGGCGGTCAGAGGCGACTTGGGATCCCGCAACTGCTTGTCGAGGTGCTTGCGGATGTTGCCCATCACGAGACGGCCGCACGCCGTGCCTTCGAGGCGACGGCGGATGTCGGGCAGATCGTCTGGATTGAAGAGCACCCGGGGGTGCACGCCCGGTGGCGGCGGCGGCGAGAGGAGCGACCGGTTCATGCCGTCGGCATCCATCTCGATGACCAGCGGCGTCGCAAAATACTTTTCGATCTCGGCGGACGTGTAGCCGAAGCCGCCGTTGCGGCGGACCATCTCCATGTCGAGCGGCTCGACCAGCCGGTCTTCGCCCGCTGCGGCGACGGACATCCCGACGGCCGCCGCGAGCAGGCCGGCGGCCCGAAGGGCGATCGCTGCCATCCGCGGCGACGGCCCGCTCATGCGGCCTCCTTGAGCACGAAGGTCACCTCTTCCGATCCGAGGCGAGTTCGAACCGAAACTCCGGACCGACGTTCCGGCCCTGCTTCACCGTCGCCTTCAGGCCGCTCGTGCCCGCATCGCCATACCGCTGCGGAATCAGGTACATGAGCGGCACGCCATCCATGTCGTCGTCCCTGGTCTTGCCCGTGCCCTTCAGGTCGTAGTCGGCCTTCGAGAACGTCACCGCATAGTCGCCCACGAGCGCCCCGCCGTTGGGCTTGCCGCCGCGCACGGACGTGAGCGTGAACCGTCCCTCGGCGTTCGTCCGACCGGTGGCGACAAGGCCGTCGGCCGCCTCGGGCACGAACACCACCGTCGCGTCGGCGACCGGCTCACCGTCCAC
>Ga0255182_1001347_pt1 | contig 12938 bp, 11 predicted proteins | sample Atl_UVDOM_RepA_8_FD_188420 | JGI IMG/M metagenome (GOLD analysis project Ga0255182, IMG submission 188420) | Freshwater microbial communities from Altamaha River, Georgia, United States - Atl_UVDOM_RepA_8d | ecosystem: Environmental > Aquatic > Freshwater > River | place: USA: Georgia... | reverse complement strand
CTTGTAGGCCATGCACCATGCTGCGGAATTTCCAGAGCCGAAACACGCGCCCATCGCGTCCCACGCGGTCTTGTCCGAAGAGGACCGGTCCGGGCGAATCCAAACGCACCGCAAGGGCCACCCCGAACGCCAAGGGCAACCACAGAGGCGCCAAGGTGCAGACCGTGAGCACATCCATGAGGCGCTTGGCGCGGTCGTAAGCAGGGTCATGGTCTACCGCCCAAAGGGCATCGTCGCCATCGGCCGTGCTGGGCCGGCGACCACTCAACCACTCCGCAATGGTCTCCACGGTGTAGAACCGCAGATGTTGCATTTTGAGCTGTCCCATCAAGGCCGTGCGTGCGCTGCTGGGCGCTTGGTGACGGTCGAGCACCACACCGTCACAAGCGGGCAGGGGGCTATGGCTTTGCGGTTGCCAGGGTACCCATTGCAAGCGCTCGGTGGGCACGGGGTCTGGCGCCAAAGCTTTCGTCAGCAGCTCGGGCACACGTTCATCCAGGGCCAGGAGTCGCAGGGCTTGGGGTTTGACGCGGCGTTGATACCCCCAGGCCAGCCAAAGGGTCGAGACCACAAAGGCCCACAAGACCGCCGCACGCGAGTAGGGCTGTTGCACAATGGCAAAGCCCAGCGGCGTGAGGGCAAAGGGCACGAAGGTGGCGAGCCCCAGTACAGCGGTGCGTTCGGCCAGTGGCAGCATGGCGTTGCGCATCAAGAATTGACAGGCCAAGATGTAGGGAATGACGCACCACCACAGGGTCGTGGCAAATTGATAGGTCACCCACTCCGCTTGCTGCAGGAGTTGGGCCACCCAAAGGCTGGGCAGCAACAGCCACGCACCGGCGAGGCACCAGTTGAGGAGGCGATCGCGCTCACGCGTGAGGGCCGAGCCCAGCGCTGCTACGGGGCGCGTGGTGGCCGCGGCTTCCTGCAAGCATTCGCCATACACCTGCCACGTTTTCTGACCCATGGCGGTGGCGGTGAATTGTTGTTGAAAGTGTGCTTGCGCCGCGCGGCCCAGACGGCGCGCCAAATAGGGCTCATGCTGCAAGCGCAGCAGTTGCTCGGCAAAGGCTTCGGGCGTGTTGGCGCAAATCAACCCCTCCTGGTTATGCACCAGCAATTCACGCACCCCGGGCAGGTCACTGGCCACCACCGCCCGGCCAGCGCGCATACCCTCGAGCACCGTGAGCGGCAGGCCCTCGTGATCAGAGGCGAGCACCAACACGTCATGGGTGGGCAGTAGCAGGTGCGCCGCATCCACATCGCCCGCCCAGACCACCTCTTGCAGTCCCAAGTGCTGCGCTTGTGCTTCCAAGCGCTCGCGCAACGGGCCATCGCCTGCGAAGGTGAGCGGCAGCTCGTGACCCAAGCGCTCACGCACCAACACCAGCGCTTGCAGCAGCAAGTCATGGCGCTTGGGGGCTTTCATGCGCGCAATCATCAGCACCCGCAGCGGTTTTTGCGCATCCGCATGGGGTTCTTGGAGGGGCCCCTCCAATGGGGTTAAGCCATTGCGCACCACATGCACCCGTCGCGGATCGATGGGCAATTGATACGCCAAGCCGCGCTCGTGGTTGGAGACGCAAATCATTTGCGTGGTCATGCCGGCGACCGCGCGCTCAGCCCAATAGACCAATTGGCGGCGCAGCCAGGGCACTTGAGGCTTGAAGCCAAAGCCATGCACGGTGTAGACCACCGGACGGCGGGTGTGGCGGCTCGCGATGCGGGCGAGCAAACTGGCGATCGCGCTGTGGGTGTGGATGAGGTCCGGCGGCTCGGACTCAATGAGTGCAATCAAGCGCCGGGCCGCAGGCCAGAGTTGCCAAGGCCAGAGCGTTTCCACCATTTCGGGTAGGGCATGACACGACACGCCCAAGACGCTGAGTTGGTGTTCCAGCCACGAGCCGGCAGCGCCGCCAATCACCACCCGAAGGTTTACCTTGTCCTGAAGCTGGGCGCAGAGGGTGAGGATGTGGTTCTGCGCGCCGCCCATCTCCCCCTTGGTGATGACCATCAACACATGGGGCTTGGGGGTGAGTGCTGACGCAAGCGGCGCGGCGGATTGGCTTGCCAGATGGGCGGCCCAGGGGCTGCTACGCCGCCGCTGTGGCGCTGGGGTAGGCACCACTGGCGAGGCGTCTTCTTGCACTGCAGGCGTCTTCGGCGCCACCTCCGCGATCGCTTCTGACGCCGCCAGGGCTACCGGCGCGGGCGTGGCAACCGGTCGAGGGGATGGCGTAAGGGATGGCGCAGTGGAAGGCGCAGGAGCGAGGCCCTCGGGCGTTGCGGCAGGCACCACGGGCGTTGATGCGGCGCCAGCGCTCGGCTGGACCTGCGCATCGGCATCGGGCCCCACGGCATCGGGCGCCACATTCTTGGGCGTGCGCGACACCCGCGTGCGCTTGGGCTTTTCGGGGGCGGGCGGCGCAGGCGGCGGAGGCAGATCGCCAAAAAGGCTGAGGTTGGGATCGTGATCAGCGCTCATGGCGTGGAATCGTAGCCTTGGGGGTTTTGCATTTGCCAACGCCAAGCGTCGGCGCACATGTCCGCGAGCGAGCGGCGGGCACGCCAGTGAAGACGCGTTTGCGCGAGTTGGGGGTCTGCGTAGCACTGGGCCACATCGCCTGGACGACGGGCCACGACTTGCGACGGTACCGCCACTTGATTGACTTGCGCGAAGGTTTCCACCAGGCTGCGCACACTCACGCCTTGGCCTGTGCCCAAGTTGACGGTGAGCAAGCCCTGTGCTTGCAGGGCCCGCAGGGCCGCCACATGACCTTCCGCCAAGTCACAAATGTGCAGGTAGTCGCGCACGCCAGTGCCATCGGGGGTGGGGTAGTCGTCACCAAAAATTTGCAGGTGGGGCCGCAAGCCCAGCGCGACTTGGGTGACGTAGGGCATGAGGTTGTTGGGCACGCCTTGTGGGGCTTCGCCCAAGCGCCCGCTCGGATGTGCCCCGACGGGGTTGAAGTAGCGCAAGATGGCGATCGACCAGCGCGGGTCGGCTTGGTGCAAGCTGCGCAGGGCGTCTTCGCACATCAGCTTGCTGCGGCCATAAGGGTTGGTGGCCGTCAGAGGGGCGGTCTCCGGAATCGGCACCTGTGCGGGGTCTCCATACACGGTGGCCGAGGAACTAAACACCACTCGCCGCACTTGGGCGCGATCCATGGCTTGCAAGAGCTGCAAGGTGCCACCCACGTTATGGTCAAAATAGCGCAGGGGTTGCGCTACCGATTCACCCACCGCCTTGAGCCCGGCGAAATGAATCACCCCCTCAAAACGATGCCGCGCAAAAAGCGCATCTAAAACGGAGGCGTCGCGCACATCACCTTGGACGAATTCCAACGGCGGGGCGCCAAGCTCGCGCAGCCGCTCTAGCACCCGAGGGCTACTGTTGCTCAGGTTGTCGAGCACCACCACGGGCCAGCCGGACTCGGCCAAGGCGAGCACCGTGTGCGAGCCAATAAAACCACAGCCGCCAGTCACCAATATGGGATTCATGATGCCGTGCATTATCGGGCCAGAGAGGGGGTAGAATGAAACTTGTGGTCGGGTAAGAAGCCTCGAATTAGGGCCTACCACCCGTTTTTATTATTTTTCTGTTCCTACTTCAGCATGAAACGCCATCACACCCATACGCCGGCTCAAGGCGGTGAAACCTGCATTGCCCTCATTGACGCCCGTTTCCTCGCTTGGCTCCAAGGCCAAGGTGAGCAAAACGCCCCCCAAAACCGCGCCCAGTTGTTCGCGGCGGTTGCTAACGCCCTTGCCCACGCCGGCATGGAAGCGCAGTTGCGCCGCATTTATTGGTACACCGACAATTTGGAAGAGCCGGTTTTTGATGGGCAGATCAATCGCATGGTTCAACCCCACGCCGTGGACGGCGGCGTCTCCATGTTGCGAGCCCTGGGCTCCGATTTGCAACGTCTGGCCGAGCGCCAGGCGTGTGACCATTTGGTGATCGGCAGCGACGACGAGCGCCTGCTCGGCCTCATTGACGAAGCCCAACTTCACGGCTTGGGCGTGCATTTGCTCGCCGACGAAGCCGCGCGCCACATGGGACAGTTGCAACGCGACGATCCGGGTTGGGCTCGCTTGCTGGCCCAGGCCGATCAACGCCTGGTGTTGGGCGCGCGCGCCGCGCAAGGCCCTCGCCATGCGGGTGCCCCCGGACACGCCATGCCGGCCTTCGACGCCCAAGCCACGCGCGAGAGTTTGGGCACAGTCATCACCGCTTGGTGGTCCGAAGAGCCGGAAGACCTGCGTGAAGACCTCCGCGAAGAGCTGCAAAACAGCCGTGGCATTCCCCAAGAAGTGGACCGCCAACTCCTGCTCGCCGCGCGTCGCGTGCTCGACCGGGCCCTCTCGTTCCACGAGAAAAAGCTCATGCGCGAGATGGTGCGTGAGACCGTGCTCGGCCTGCAACCCCAGGTGGACCCGTCCACCCCCGCCCTGGCCGAGTAAGCCGGTCGGAGATCAGCATGGCTCTGCACAACCCCGCCGAGATCCTGGCCCAGGCACTGCCCTACATTCGCAAGTATCACGGGCGTACCCTGGTCATCAAGTACGGCGGCAACGCCATGACCGACCCCGCCCTGCAACAGGCCTTTGCCGAAGACGTGGTGCTGCTCAAACTCGTGGGCATGAACCCGGTGGTCGTGCACGGCGGCGGCCCGCAAATTGAGGGCTTGCTCCAACGTTTGGGCAAGAAGGGAGAGTTCGTGCAGGGCATGCGCGTGACCGACGCCGAAACCATGGAAGTGGTGGAGTGGGTGCTCGGCGGCGAGGTGCAGCAAGACATCGTGGGCCTCATCAACCGCGCCGGCGGTAAGGCCGTGGGCCTGACGGGCCGCGACGGCGGCCTCATCCGTGCCCAAAAGCTGCGCTTGGTCGACCCGAGCGACCCGCAAAAGGAATACGACGTCGGCCAGGTGGGCGACATCACCCAAATCGATCCCAGCGTGGTCAAGGCCTTGCAGGAAGATGCCTTTATTCCGGTGGTGAGCCCGATTGGCTTTGGCGAGCAAAACGAAAGTTACAACATCAACGCCGACGTGGTGGCCGCCAAGCTCGCCACGGTCCTCCAGGCCGAAAAGCTGCTCATGCTCACCAACATCCCTGGCGTGCTCGACAAGGCCGGCGAGCTCCTGACAGAGCTCACGCCGCGGCGCATTGACGAGCTGGTGGCCGACGGCACGATCAGCGGGGGCATGCTGCCCAAGATCGCGGGGGCGTTGGACGCGGCCAACAGCGGCGTCAAGGCGGTGCACATCATCGACGGGCGGGTTCCCCACGCCATTTTGTTGGAAGTCTTGACCAATCAAGCATTCGGCACCATGATTCGGTCGCACTGACCTTATCATCACGCCATGACCGAACCCGACGCCGCCGTTGATAAACCCAAACGCCAGCGCATGAAGCCTGGTGAGCGCCGCGAGCAGATTTTGCAAACACTCGCGGCCATGCTGGAAAACCCCGGCGCCGAACGCGTCACCACGGCCCTGCTCGCGCAGCAGTTGGGTGTGAGCGAGGCGGCCCTCTACCGCCACTTTGCCAGCAAAGCCCAAATGTTCGAGGCGCTCATTGAGTTCATCGAGCAGACCGTTTTTACCCTGGTCAACCAGATCCAAGCGCGCGAGGAGCCGCACGCGGCGGCGCGCATGGTGGCCATGGTCTTGCAGTTCGCCCAGAAAAACCCCGGCATGACCCGCGTCATGGTGGGCGATGCCTTGGTGTTTGAGCACGAGCGCCTGCAGCAGCGCATCAACCAATTTTTTGACCGTTTCGAATCCGCCCTGCGCCAAGTGCTGCGCCAGGAGGCCGAGGCGCGTCAGTCGCCCACCCCGACGGTGGAAGCGCAGGTTCGCGCCGCCGCCCTCGTGGCCTTGGTCGTGGGCCTTTGCCAGCGCTATGTGCGCTCAGGCTTCAAGCGCCTGCCCACCGACCACCAGGACGCCATTCTCGGCCTGCTCGCCTGAGCGGCTTTTCTGTTTTCGCCCCATCCCCACACAAAGGAGACCCATGAAACTCGTTCGTTTTGGCCCTGTCGGCAAAGAAAAACCCGGAATGATTGACGCCGAGGGCAAGCTGCGCGACTTGAGCAGCATCGTGCCAGACTGGCGCGGTGATACCTTGAGCGACGCCGTGCTCAACAAAGTGCGCCGCATCGCGCCCGCACGCCTCCCCCTGGTCAAGGGCCGCCCGCGCTTGGGCTGCCCCGTGGCGCAGGTGAGCAAGTTTGTTGCCATTGGCCTGAACTATGCCGATCACGCGGCCGAGTCGGGCATGGCCATCCCCAAAGAGCCCGTGGTGTTCATGAAGGCCACCACCTGCTTGCAAGGCCCCAATGACGATGTCATGTTGCCCAAGAACTCGGTCAAGTCCGATTGGGAAGTGGAGTTGGGCGTGATCATTGGCAAAACCGCGCGCCACGTTTCCCTCAAAGACGCCCTCTCGCACGTGGCGGGCTACGCCGTGGTCAATGACGTGAGCGAGCGCGAGTGGCAGCTCGAGCGCGGCGCCACCTGGGACAAAGGCAAGGGCTTTGACACCTTCGGCCCAGTCGGCCCTTGGCTAGTCACCCGCGACGAAGTGCCCAACCCGCAAAAACTCGGCATGTGGCTCGACCTCAATGGCCAGCGCATGCAAAACGGCAGCACCCGCACCATGATCTTTGGCGTGGCCAAACTCATTCAGTACGTGAGCCAGTGCATGACCTTGCTGCCGGGCGACATCATCACCACCGGCACCCCGCCGGGCGTGGGCATGGGCATGAAGAAAAACGGCAAGCCCGCGCCGCTGTATTTGAAGCGCGGCGACGTGATGCACCTGGGCATCGAAGGCCTGGGCGAGCAGTCCCAGAAAGTGATCGCCTTCAAGCGCTGATCGGCGCGCCCCCTAGCCTTCGCTGAGCGAGACCACCGAGACCCCGGGCAAGGCCTGGGGCTCGGGGAAGGTCTCGGGGTCGAAGGCCTTGTCCCCGTCCTCGTTGGGCAGGCCGGTGGGCTGTAAATCCTTGAAATTGAATTGCGCGTGGTCCATCAGGTGCGAGGGCACCACGTTTTGCAGCGAGGCGAAGAGGTTCTCCACCCGCCCAGGGTGCTTGCGCTCCCACTCGCGCAGCATCTCCCCCACCACCTGGCGTTGCAAGTTGTCTTGGCTGCCGCACAGCGTGCAGGGAATGATGGGAAACGCGCGTTCGGTGGCCCAGCGCGCGAGGTCTTTCTCCGCCACATAGGCGAGCGGGCGAATGACCACGAACTCCCCGTTGTCGCTCACCAATTTGGCTGGCATGCCTTTGAGCTTGCCGCCAAAAAACATGTTCAGGAAGAAGGTTTGCAAGATGTCGTCGCGGTGGTGGCCCAGCGCGATCTTGTTGCAGCCGAGCTCACGCGCCACCCGGTAGAGAATGCCCCGGCGCAGACGCGAGCACAAGCTGCACATGGTCTTGCCCTCGGGAATATTCTTCTTCACGATGCTGTAGGTATCCTGCGTCTCGATGTGAAACTTCACGCCCAATTGGCTCAGGTAGTTGGGTAGCACCTCCGCGGGAAAGCCAGGCTGCTTTTGATCAAGGTTAACGGCAATGAGCTCAAAGGGTACCGGCGCGCGCGCCTGCATCTTGAGCAAGATATCGAGCATGCCGTAGCTGTCCTTGCCGCCGGACATGCACACCATCACGCGGTCGCCTGCCTCGATCATTTGGTAGTCGCTGATGGCTTGTCCCACCAAACGACAGAGGCGTTTTTCCAGCTTGTGCGCTTCGCGCTCGATCTTGAGTTGCGGGGGACGCGCGGGCGTCTCGGCGCTGGGGGTTTGCGGTTTTACCATTGGCCGGTCTCCATGCGAATGGCGACTTCGCAGTCGTCAAAAATTTCAAGCTTGGCAATGCGCACCCGCACCCCGAGCACACCAGGGAGCTGCATGAGGCGGTGGGCGAGGCGGCCAATGAGGCTTTCGAGCAAGTTGACATGCTCGGCCGTGCACTCGTTGATGATGATTTGGCGCACCTTGCGGTAGTCGAGCACCTGGGTGATGTCGTCATCCTGGGGCAGCAGCGGCTGGGTGCCGAGGTTGAGCTCGGCGTCCACTTGGATCGGCTGTGGCGCGGTGCGCTCGTGCGCCAAGATGCCGAGGTTGGCATCAAAGCGCAAACCTTCGAGGGTGAGGATCTGGGTGCCCTTGGAGACCGCCATCTCAGCACACCCCCGGCTTGGCGCCAAAGACTTCCACCCCCACGGCGTCGCAGTCGGGGTAGACATCGGGTTTGTGCGTGGTCAGGCGCGCGGCCTGCACGCCCGGATGGGCGAGCAAGGTGGCGAGCAATTCGTCACACAAGGTTTCTTGCAGGCCAATGTGGCCTTGCGCAATGCGCGCGCGGATGACCTCACGCACAAAATCGTAGTCCACCACTTCATGGAGCGCATCTTGGCTCGGGCGGGTGTCTTCTAAGCGAACCCACAAATCCACGTTAAAGACCAGGCGCTGCGGCGCGCCCTGCTCAAAGTCGTGCACCCCAATGTGCACCGGCAAGGTGTAGCCGCGCAGAAAAAGGCGACGGTGTTGCGTTAAAAGGGAATCCATCATGGCGTGAGCCCCTGGTCAATGGCAAACATCACATCGCGCGCGAGCGGCACCAGGTGCTGGCCGTTGTCCACGCGCAAAGCTGTGCCCGTGATGCCGCGCGCTTGCGCCAAATACACGCAAGCCTCGGCCACTTCCACGGGGTTGATGGGCTCGCACAAAAGGTTCACGCGCGCGGCGCGCTGGTAGTTTTCCTCGCTCTGCGGACCGCTCGGGTAGAGCAGGCCAGGGGCGACTGCATTGACGCGCAACACGGGCGCGAGCGACTGCGCTTGCAAGCCCACAGCGCGCTCCAAGGCGAGCTTGGAGAGCGTGTACGAGAAATAATCCGGGTTCAGGTTATAGACCTTTTGGTCCAGCACATGCACCAGACTCGGGTGCGGGGCTTGCGTGGCTTGGGCACTGGCATGGAGGGCGTGCAGCCATTTGCCAAAGTACATGGGCGCGAGCAAATTGACCTGCAACTGCGCCAAGGCCTGCGCCTCGGCGAAATCGGTACCATGGTCGGGCTCAAACAGCGAGGCGTTGTGCACAATGGCGCGCAAATCCGTGGCGGCGCCGTGTGCGGCCACCGCCGCCTGAGCTGCGGCGAACACCTGCTCGCACGCGGCTTCGCCCTCGAGGTTGCCGCCGATGGGCTCGGCCATGCGCCCCAGCGCACGCACTTGGGCGCACAAAGCTTGCGCGGCCTCGGCCGAGTGGCGGTAGTGGCAGAGCACATGCCAGCCCGCGCGGGCGAACGCCAGGCCGATCTCGCGACCGAGCCGAAGGCTGCCACCGGTGACCAAAACCCAGGATTGCATACGCTAGGATGAGAAGAACATGAACCCGACATTATCCCCCGACCCAGCTGACAGCGCCTTGCTCGCCCGGATTCACCAGGAAATCGCCCAGGCGGGCGGTTGGTTGCCCTTTGACCGCTTTATGGCGCTCGCCCTCTACACCCCGGGCTTGGGCTACTACGCCCACACGGGGCGCAAATTCGGCCATATGCCCACGAGCGGCAGCGATTTTGTGACCGCACCGGAACTCTCCCCCGCGTTTGGCCGGGCCCTGGCGCGCCAAGTGGCGCAAGCCCTTGCGCACAGCGGAACCCACACCGTGTGGGAGTTTGGCCCCGGCAGTGGGGCCTTGGCGCGCCAACTCCTGGAGGCCCTGGGGGATCGCGTCCGGGAATACGTGCTGGTGGACCTCTCCGGCAGCCTGCGCGCGCGTCAGCGCGAAACCCTCGCGCCCTATGCCGATCGCGTGCGCTGGGTGGACGCCCTGCCCGAGCGCATGAGCGGGGTGGTGGTGGGCAACGAAGTGCTCGACGCCATGCCCGTGCGCCTGCTCCAACGCACGGCAGGTCAATGGCACGAGCGCGGCGTGGTCGCCACGCCCAAGGGACTGGCCTGGCAAGACCGCCCGAGCGCCGAGCGCCCGCCCATCGCGGTCGATGGCGCGCATGACTATCTGACCGAAATCCACCCCCAAGCCGAGGCCTTTGTGCGTACGCTGGCCCGAGGCCTCTTGGCCGATGTCCAGGCTGGCGGCGCCGGGGGCAGTGTGTTCTTGATCGACTACGGTTTTCCCGAGCAGGAGTACTACCACCCCCAGCGCAGTGGGGGCACCGTCATGTGCCACCACGCCCACCACAGCGACCCCGACCCCCTGCACGCCGTGGGTGAGAAAGACATCACCGCCCACGTGAACTTCACCGCGGTGGCCTTGGCCGCGCAGGAGGCGGGGCTGGAGGTCTTGGGCTACACCTCGCAGGCGCGCTTTTTGATGAACTGCGGCTTGTTGGAGGATTTAAGCCAAGCCGATCTGGTCGAGCGCGCGCGCGGCCAAAAACTCATTCTGGAGCACGAGATGGGCGAACTCTTCAAAGTCATTGGCTTGGGCACCGGCGCGTGGGAGCCCCTGGGCTTTACGCAAGGCGATCGCTCGCACCGCCTCTAAGCCTGGCGCTCAGGCCAAGGCTTGCGCGATGGCGTCGATTTGCGCAGCCTGAATGCGCGCCCCCACCTGCGGGCCCTTCAAGCCTTCGGCCAGCGCTTGGGCGCTGAGCGCGGCTTGGTCAATCGCCAGTCCCGCCTCGAGCGCCCGTTGCAGACGCTGCGCTTGCGGGTAGGCTTGCTCGGCAAGTCCCAAACGCCCCCGCGCGTCGCACGTGCAGGCTTGCAGCACCTCGGCAAAGCGCTCGGGCCGCCGCCAGGCATCGCAGCGCTGGAGCAAGCGCCAAATGGCATCGGCCCCAAAGCCCATCGATTGGTGAATATGACCGTGCTCACGCGCCACCAGATCGGCCAAAGCCTTACATTCATGGGGCACGCGCCAGCGCGCGCACACGGCCTGCGCCAATTGCGCGCTGCGCTGCTCGTGGCCAATGTGGCGCGGCCATTGCTCGCGCGGCGTGGTGCCCTTGCCCAAGTCGTGACAGAGGCAGGCAAAGCGCACCGTCAGGGGCGTTTGTAGAACCGCGCTTTGGTCCAGCACCATCTCCAGATGCACACCGGTGTCCACCTCGGGGTGGTACTCCGGGCGCTGTGGCACGCCGTAGAGTCGATCCACCTCCGGTAGCAAGCGCGCGAGCGCGCCACATTCGCGCAGCACCTGTAGCATGCGCGAGGGGCGAGCGGCCATCAAGCCGCGTGCGAACTCTTGCCACACGCGCTCGGGCACCAAGTGATCCACTTCACCTTGCGCGACCATCTCGCGCATGAGCGCCAAGGTCTCTGGCGCCAGGGTGAACGCGGGCCAGCGTGCGGCAAAACGGGCCACGCGCAGAATGCGCACCGGGTCTTCGGCAAACGCCGCCGTGACATGGCGCAGCACGCCAGCCTGTAAATCCGCCAAACCCCCATAGGGATCAATGAGCGCTCCGGAATCGGGGTCTTGGGCGATGGCGTTGACCGTCAAGTCGCGCCGCGCCAAATCCGCCTCCAGCGTCACATCGGGCGCGGCATGAAACGCAAAGCCGTGATAGCCCACACCTGTCTTGCGTTCGGTGCGGGCGAGGGCGTATTCCTCTTTCGTCTCGGGGTGGAGAAAGACCGGAAAATCCCGTCCCACCGGCAGGAAGCCCTGCGCGAGCATGGCCTCGGGCGTGGCGCCCACCACCACCCAATCACGGTCAGCGCCGTGCTGGCCCATTTGCGCATCGCGCACCGCACCGCCCACGAGATAGGTTTTCATGGCCGGTCGCGTTCGCTCGGTTCAGTCCCGAGGGGGAAAGATTTGTCCGATGCGGGTGGGGGTTCCAATGCCCAAGGCCGACAAGCCCGGCAAACGCCCGCCCGACACATTGTCCTGCCGCATGGAGGCGAGGTTGTCGCGACTCATCAAGGTGGGGCCCGGGGCCCACTCGAGGGCGAGGGCTTGGAGTTGCCCAATCCACTCCGGCAGCGGAATGACCGGACGCGCCCGACCCTGCCAGCGCCCCGCAATGCCCACCAGCTCGCGCAGGGTGAACACTTCGCTGCCGCAGGCCTCGAACACCTGACCCGCGGTGGTGGGCGTCTCAATGGCGTGCACCAGGGCTTGGGCCACATCGCCGACCCAGACCGGCTGGAAGCGCGTGGCGGCTCCCGCCAAAGGCATGACGGGGAAGAAACGCTGCAAGCGTGCGAAGAGGTTGATGAAGGCGTCGTCTTTCCCAAAAATCACCGAGGGCCGCAAGATCGTCACGCCCAGGCTGTGCGTCTGCGCCGCGGAGTGTAGGGCGGCTTCGCCCCGCGCCTTGCTGCGCTGGTACATGGAGCTGCCCGTAGGGCTCGCGCCCAATGCGCTCACATGCACGATGCGACTCACCCCCGCCTGCTGGCAGGCGCGCGCGAGCTGCGCGGGCAATTGCGCGTGAATCTGCTCAAACGCCTCGGCATGACCATGCAAGATGGCCACCAGGTTCACCACCACATCGTGGCCGCGCACCAAGTGCTGGAGCTGGCGCGGGTCGTTCACATCGGCTTGCACCAAGCTCACGCCGGGGAGCATTTGCAAATGACGGGCGGGCAAACGCCGTGTGGGCACCGTGATGGCGTGCAAGTGCGCGCTCAGCTGAGCCACCAGGTGACGGCCCACAAAACCCGTGCCGCCCAAGACCAGAATTCTTTTTGGATTGATCAACATAAGCCTAGACTGTACCCTGCCTTTGGTGCATCGGATAATGGCCCCATGAACCAACTCGACGCCCTCAAACAATACACCACTGTGGTGGCCGATACCGGGGATTTCAAGCAAATTGCCCAATTCAAGCCCCAAGATGCCACCACCAACCCGTCCCTGATCCTCAAAGCCGTGCAAATGCCGGCCTACCAGCCCTTGCTCGCCCAAACCAAGGCCCAGCATGGCCAGCGCCCGCTCGACGAGCA
>Ga0255182_1001346_pt1 | contig 12939 bp, 8 predicted proteins | sample Atl_UVDOM_RepA_8_FD_188420 | JGI IMG/M metagenome (GOLD analysis project Ga0255182, IMG submission 188420) | Freshwater microbial communities from Altamaha River, Georgia, United States - Atl_UVDOM_RepA_8d | ecosystem: Environmental > Aquatic > Freshwater > River | place: USA: Georgia | collected... | reverse complement strand
CGGTGGTGCGCCTCTGGCGCGGCCGCGAGGCCATGCCAGGTTCGATCTGGTTCGGCGAGCATGTCATCGACGGCGTGCTGTTTCCCGCACTGGCCTTGCTGCTGGCCCTCGGTGCGCGCCGCTTGATGGTCGACCAGGTGCCGCTGGCGGTGTTCCGTTTCGTCATCCCGGTGCTGCTGTCGCTGGCGGCCATTCGGCTCACGGTCAAGGTGCTCAAGGCCGCATTCCCGGCGTCGGGCGCGGTGATCGTCATCGAGCGCACGGTGTCCTGGCTGGCCTGGGGGGCCACCGTGCTGTGGGTCACGGGCATCCTGCCGCTGGTGCTTGACGAGCTCGACCAGATCACCTGGAAGGTGGGCGCGTCGACCCTGTCGCTGCGCAACCTCATCGAGGGCACCTTGTCGGCGGTGCTGGTGCTGATCCTGTCGCTGTCCCTGTCGTCGGCCATCGAGGCCCGGTTGCTCAAGGGCGCGGGCGACAACCTGTCGCTGCGCAAGATCCTGGCCAATGTGATGCGGGCGCTGCTGCTCACCCTCGGCCTGATGCTGGCGCTGTCGGCCGCCGGTGTGGACCTGACGGCCCTGTCGGTGCTGGGGGGCGCGGTGGGCGTGGGCCTGGGTTTCGGTCTGCAGAAGCTGGCAGCCAACTACGTCAGCGGCTTTGTGATCCTGGCCGAACGCAGCCTGCGCATCGGCGATCTGGTCCAGGTGGACAATTTCGAAGGCCGCATCACCGACATCAACACCCGCTACACGGTGTTGCGTTCGGTGCAGGGGCGCGAGGCCATCGTGCCCAACGAGATGCTGATCACCCAGCGCGTCGAAAACGCGTCGCTGGCCGACAGCAAGCTCATGCTCATGACGACGGTGCAGGTGGCCTATGGCACCGACCTGGATGTCTTGCGCCCGGTGCTGCGCGAGGCCGTCGCCCAGGTGCCCCGCGTGGCGTCCGAGCCCGGGCCGGGGGTGCACCTGACCGCCTTCGCGCCCGACGGGCTGGAGCTCACCGTGTCCTTCTGGCTGCTGGACCCCGAAAACGGCCAGCTGGGCGCCCGATCCGAGGTCAATCTGGCCATCCTGCGCTGCCTCAACGCCCAGGGCGTCGAGATTCCCTTCCCGCAACGGGTGGTCCGCACCGTCCCTGGTACGGCCGCAGACAGCGCCCGCCATGAGGTATCCTCCGCCGCATCATGATCTGCCGGCGTTTGCCGGCCTGAATCCCTGACATGACCCCGCGTCCCAGCACCGAAACGGCCCGTCCCGACGAGCCTGACGACATCGAAGACACCCCTCGGCCACGCCGCAAGGGCATCTACATCCTGCCCAACCTGTTCACGCTGGCGGCGTTGTTCGGCGGGTTCTATGCCATCGTCATGGCCATGAACGGCCGCTTCGAGCTGGCGGCCATCGGCATCTTCTGTGCCATGGTGCTCGACAGCCTGGACGGCCGTGTGGCGCGCATGACCAACACGCAGAGCGCTTTCGGCGAGCAGATGGACAGCCTGTCGGACATGGTGTCGTTCGGCGCGGCGCCGGCGCTGATCGTCTACGAGTGGGCGCTCAAGGGCCTGGGCAAGCTGGGCTGGATCGCCGCGTTCGTGTACTGCTCGGGCGCCGCCCTGCGTCTGGCGCGCTTCAACACCAACATCGGCGTCGTCGACAAGCGTTTCTTTCAGGGGCTGCCCAGCCCGGCTGCGGCGGCGCTGGTGGTCGGCCTGATCTGGGTCGTGACCGACTGGAGTGCCACCGGCCGCAGCCTCGAATGGATGCCCTGGCTGGCCTTCGGGTTCACGCTCTACGCCGGTCTGACCATGGTCACGAACGTGCCGTTCTACAGTTTCAAGGACATCAGCTTCAAACGCACGGTGCCGTTCATCGTGATCGTGGCCATCGCCCTGGGCATCGCTGTGATCACCATCCACCCGCCGATCGTGCTGTTCGGGATCTTCGTCGTGTACGGCCTGTCGGGCTATGTCGTCTTTGCGTGGCGGCGCCTCAAGGGCAAGCCCGTGAGCGTGATTTCCACCTCGACCGACGAGCCTGATGAAGCGGGCTTGCACCGCTGACCCTTCATGATCAAGGTTGCGACCCACCGGCCGTGAACCGGCCCTGGCGGCCTGCCCCTTGCTCCCCCCGGAGATTTCCATGACCGACAAGCTCATCATTTTCGACACCACCCTGCGCGACGGCGAACAGTCGCCGGGCGCTTCGATGACGCGCGAAGAAAAACTGCGCATCGCCCGCCAGCTCGAACGGCTCAAGGTCGACGTGATCGAAGCCGGCTTTGCCGCGTCGTCCAATGGCGATTTCGAGGCCATCAAGGCCATCGCCGACGTCATCAAGGATTCGACCGTGTGCTCGCTGGCCCGTGCCAACGACCGCGACATCGCCCGTGCGGCCGAGGCCCTGAAGGGCGCCAATTCCTGGCGCATCCATACCTTCATCGCCACCAGCGCGCTGCACATGGAAAAGAAGTTGCGCATGTCGCCCGAGCAAGTGCTCGAGCAGGCCCGCCAGTCGGTGCGCTTTGCCCGCAACCTCACGGCCGACGTCGAGTTCTCGGCCGAAGACGGCTACCGCTCGGACATCGACTTTCTGGCCCGCGTCTGCGAGGCCGTGATCGCCGAGGGCGCCACCACCATCAACATCCCCGACACGGTCGGCTACGCCATCCCCGAGCTCTACGGCAACTTCATCAAGACGCTGCGCGAAAAGACGCCCAACGCCGACAAGGCCATCTGGTCGGTGCACTGCCACAATGACCTGGGCATGGCCGTGGCCAACTCGCTGGCCGGGGTCAAGATTGGCGGCGCCCGCCAGGTTGAATGCACCATCAACGGCCTGGGCGAGCGGGCCGGCAACTGCGCACTTGAAGAAGTGGTGATGGCCGTGCGCACCCGCCGCGACCACTTCGGGCTCGACGTGGGCATCGACACCCAGCAGATCATGCCGGCCTCGCGCCTGGTGTCGCAGACCACCGGGTTCGTCGTGCAGCCCAACAAGGCGGTCGTCGGCGCCAACGCCTTCGCCCACGCCTCGGGCATCCACCAGGACGGTGTGCTCAAGGCGCGCGACACCTACGAGATCATGCGCGCCGAGGACGTGGGCTGGGCCGCCAACAAGATCGTGCTGGGCAAGCTGTCGGGCCGCAACGCCTTCAAGCAGCGCCTGCAGGAATTGGGCATCGATCTCGAGTCCGAGGCCGAGATCAACGCGGCCTTTGCCAAGTTCAAGGAACTGGCCGACCGCAAGAGCGAGATTTTCGACGAGGACATCATCGCGCTGGTGGGCGATGAGAGCGTGACCAGCGAGCAGGAGCACTACCGTCTGGTGGCCCTGTCGCAGCGGTCTGAAACGGGCGAGCGGCCGCACGCCCGCGTGGTCTTTGCGGCCGGCGGCCAGGAGCACACGGCCGAAAGCGACGGCAACGGCCCGGTCGACGCCTCGCTCAAGGCCATCGAGTCCGTGGTGCAAAGTGGCGCCGAAATCCTCCTCTACTCCGTCAATGCGATCACGTCGGGCAGCACAGAATCGCAAGGCGAGGTGACCGTCCGTCTGCAGCATGGCGGGCGTGTCGTCAATGGGGTAGGGGCTGATCCCGACATCGTCGTGGCCTCCGCCAAGGCGTATTTGTCGGCCTTGAACAAGCTGTACAGCAAGGCAGAGCGGGTCGCGGCACAAGGGTAATCCTGCAAGGGAAAGGCCCCGGTCGCGGGGCCACTTGATGAAATGCGCGTAAGTTGTTGATCTTGCGCGCATTTCTCATTACACTTGTGTGACGTCGAAAGGTTGAGTCGTGGTAGACAAGAAGTTCAAGCTTCGCTGGCTGGTTGCAGCCATGATGACGATGGTCACCGTGTCGTGGATGGCACCGGTGGATGCCTCGACCGCCCGCAAGAAGTCATCGACGGCGGCCGTGTCCAAGCACAAGGCCAAGAGCAAGGCCGTCAGCAAGGCGCGTGCGCCGCGGGCCAAGGTCACCGCGCGTTCTCCGCGCGACAAGGTCATCGCCGCCAGCAAGGTGCGCACCAACCAGGCCCTGGCCCGCAAGCGCGTCGCCCAGGCCAAGGTCGCCCGCAAGGCGCCCGTGGCCACCGCCAGCTGGGAAGCCCAGCCGCGCAGCAGCATCGTGCGGGTGTCGGCTCGCGAGCACGACGCCCTCATGCCCGCTCGCATCACGCCGGTGTCGGTGCATGCCGTGCCGGCTGCGGCCACCGGCGGTCGTGCCGTGATCGCGTCGTCGGCCCTGTCCGCCGCATCCGGGGCGTCGTTCGGCAAGATCTACGGCCTGCACGAAACGGCCGATCCGCTCGACCTCAAGTCCAGCGTGGCCCTGGTGATGGACCAGGACACCAACGAGGTGCTGCTGGCCAAGAACTCCGAGGCGGTCCTGCCCATCGCCTCGCTGACCAAACTCATGACCGCCCTGGTCGTGGTCGAGGCGCGCCAGTCGATGGACGACGTGCTGGTGATCACCCAGGACGACGTCGACACCGAAAAGCACAGCAGCTCGCGGCTGGCGGTGGGCACCACGCTCACCCGGGGCGAGGCGTTGCACCTGGCGCTGATGTCGTCCGAGAACCGGGCGGCCAATGCCCTGGGGCGTCACTACCCGGGCGGGCTGTCGGCCTTCGTGTCGGCCATGAACGCCAAGGCGCAGCAACTGGGCATGCGCGACTCGCATTACGTCGAGCCCACCGGCTTGAGCAGCCACAACCAGTCGAGTGCCAAGGACCTGGCCAACCTCGTGAAGTGGGCCTACACCCACCCGGTCATCCGGGAGCTGTCGACGTCCCAGGGTTACGCGCTGCACACGGGTTCGCGCCAGATCCAGTTCCGCAACACCAACAGCCTGGTCAACAGCCCCACGTGGGACATCGGCCTGCAAAAGACCGGCTATATCGTCGAAGCCGGTCGGTGTCTGGTGATGCAGGCCCGCATGGCCGGTCGCAAGCTCATCATGGTGTTCCTCGATTCCTCGGGCAAGTATTCACGCCTCGGCGACGCCGAGCGTGTGCGTCGCTGGATCGAATCGGCCACCCGGGGGGCTGGCTCGCCCTCGGCATCGGTGACCGAAGCGGCCGCTGCCCGTCATTCCTGACCCCCTTGGGGGTCTCGCTGCAGCGGGCCCGATCCCACAACAGGCGCCTCTCGGGGCGCCTGTTTCGTTTTCGGCGCCCCGTGGGCGCGGTCGTCAGGCGGGCGGGCAGGGCGGCGCACAGGGCGGGCGTGCGCCGGCGGGTGTGCAATGGCAGCCACAATGGCAGCCACAACGACGACGGCGAGCCCAAGGCTCGCCGGTTCATGAGCCCGCGCATCGATCTGGTCGGTGCGCCGGGCGGTGGCAGGGGGCTCAGCTGCTCACGGGGCGTTGCCAGCCCATCTGCAGCGAGATGCGTTGTGCCGTCTCCAGCAGCGGAGCGGCGGCGTCGTGGGCCATGCTGCCGGTCACGCACAGGGCGCCGATGACCTGGCCCGCATCGTTGAACAGCGGGGCGGCCGCGCAGGCTGTGCTGCCCGCCACCGTTTCATCCTGCCCGACCAGCACGCCTTGCTGCCTGGCCTGCTGCACATCCAGCGACACGGCTTCGAAGCGTTGTCCTTGAACCTGGCACAGGTGCTGCACCTGGGCCACCGAATCCTTGATCAGCATGGTGCGGCCGGGCACCGAGTCGGCCAGGGGCGCGCGGCCGGTCGTCACACGCTGCAGCGCGGCGCCGTGGCGCTCCTGAACCGTTCGCGCCAGGCAGACCGACTCCTGTTCCTGGCGGGCGTACAGGCTCACGGGGCACCCGGACAGCCGGTGCAGCTCGATCATCGGCCGGGCCGCTTCCTCGCGCAGATCGAGGCGGTCCCGCACCAGATTGCCCAACTCCAGCAGGCGCAGGCCGAGCCGGTAGCTGCCCGGGCCGGCGCGTTCCACATAGCGACCCGCGGCCAGATCGTTCAGGATCCGGTGGGCCGTCGATGGGTGCAGCCCGGTCTGGCTGCTGATGTGCTTCAAGGAAACGGCATCCTGCCCTTGTGCCAGTGTGTCGAGCAGCGCGAACATGCGGCTCATCACCTGGATGGACGTGGACTGGGACTTGGTGTCGTTCATCGGGTTTTCCTCCGTGACATCCCATTTTGAAATGCGGCATCGGGCACCAATCGACGGAATAATCCGCCTGCAAGGGTGGATTTGTCGCTCAAGACCCTGGGCCTCTTGCAGATGATGGGAACCTCCGGACACCCCCCGGCTCCACATGAACATGCCTGCTTCCCTGATCAAGATCGACCCCGGTGCGGGCCCTGTCACCCGCGCGGTCGCGCGCCTTGCCCTGGTGTCGACGGCCTGTGCCCTGGCGCTGCTGGTGATCCCGCTGGGGCGCGCATCGGCGCAAGTCGCGGCGCCGGCGTCCGAGGCGGCAGCCTCCGGCCCCGCCGCGCCAGAGGGTGGGGGGGGGGCGGGCAAGGCCTCCAACGCGGTGCGCAAGGCCGCACCCGCTCGGGCCTGGGCCAAGGTGCCGCGTGTGTTCGGCCGACTCACGGCCCGCGATGTGGGGCTGGTGATCAACACCGACGACCCCTATTCGGTGCGCGTGGGCGAGCACTACGCCAAGGCACGCGGTCTGGCTGATGATCAGATCCTGCGCGTGGCCGTGCCCATCAAGGGCAGTCTGAGCCGTGACGAGTTCGATGACCTGGCCCGGCGCGTCGATCGATTTTTCGGCGACAGGGTGCAGGCCCTGGCCCTGGCCTGGCGTCAGCCTTATGGCGTCGAGTGCAACTCGATCACCGGCGCCCTGACCCTGGGCTTCGATCCCGGTGCGTGCAGCAACACCTGCGCCCCCACGCGCCCGTCACGCTACTTCGGGTCGCCGTCGACCCGGCCGTACGCTGACTACAAGATGCGCCTGTCCATGCTGCTGGCGGCCAGCAACAGCAACGAGGCCGTCGCCCTGATCGATCGGGGCGTGCAGGCCGACGGGTCGCAGGGGCTGCGCGGTGCCCCCCGATCGCACGTGCACTTCGTGACCACCAGCGACGCCGTTCGCAGCGTGCGCCAGGTATTCTTTCCCCCGGCCGGCCCCATCCAGGGGTTGAACCTGGACGTGCACCTGGACCAGACCGATGCGCTCAAGGACGCGTCCGGGGTGCTGATGTACATCACCGGCCGCGCGCAGGTGGATCACCTGGACACGGTGCAGTTCGTGCCCGGTGCGGTGGCCGATCACCTGACCTCGTTCGGCGGGCTGCTCGACAAGCCCCATGGGCAGATGACGGTGCTGTCGTGGATCAACGCCGGGGCCACAGCCAGTTACGGCACCACGTCGGAGCCGTGTTCGCACTGGCAGAAGTTCCCGCATCCTCAGGCACTGTTGCTGTTCTATGCGCAGGGCGCCAGCGTCATCGAAGCGTACTGGAAGAGCGTGCTGTGGCCCCAGCAGGGGCTCTTCGTCGGCGAGCCGCTCGCGGCCCCATTCGATCGCACGGGCGGCGTCAGCCGGCCGGTGTCTCGCCGCTGACGCCCGGCGTCACCAGCGCCACGTCGTCAGCTGGCTGATCCACAGCTTGCGCCAGGGTCCCAGCGTGACACGCTGATGCAGCACCGGGTAGCCCTGGACCGCCAGGTCGGCAAGCAGCGCCGATTGCAGCCGCCCCAGCACGACCAGTGGCCGCAAGGCCCGGCGTTCGGTGCCATCGAGCCCGACCGCTGCGATCTCTGCCGCCCGCCATTGCCGATCCGTTTCCTGTTTCCACGCATCCAGCAACGCGGCGATGGCCGGCGGCGTACCGTCGCTGGCGGCGGGGCGCAACAGCTCGTGGGCGCGCACATCATGGGCCTGCAGGTGGTCGATGGGGATGTGCAGCCAGCCTTTTCGGGTGTCCTGGGCCAATCGCAGCAGGACATGCCCCCAGCGCAAGGCCACGCCCATGTCGCGTGCCACCCCGTGGGTGGCGGCATCGGCGGCGCCCAGCAGCCGGGCCCAGCCTTCGGTGGCGGCTCCGGTGGTCTGTCGGGCATGGTGGGCCAGCAAGGGCGTGTCCAGCCAGCGCGTTTGCTGGGTGAGCAGGCGCAGGCCTTCAAGCTGCTCCAGCCACAAGGCCCGCGGCGGCCCTGTCAGCCGTCCGTCGGGGCCGGCCAGCGCACGCAGCAGCGGGTGTTGCGGCGGGGCATCGAACGCATCGCTGACGGCCTGTTGCCACCACAGCAATTTGCGGTCGGCCACTGTCGGATCGGACACGTCGACCGGGATCCGGCTCACGTCGTGCCACCATTGCACCCATGCACGCGACGCGGCCTGCCGGCTGCCCGAGGCGAGCACGGCATAGTGCAGGTGGCTGCCCGCTCGGGGCGCGGCGTGATCGGGGGCTGGGGACATGGACCGGCGGCGCTGCGTACAGCGAACGGAAAACAATTCGGGGCGGTATTGTCGCCTTTCGCCGATTGACATCCCCCGGCGAGGGCCTCTACATTACTGACCGATGAGTCAGTAACTCAGGACAGTCGGATCGGCGGTGCCGTCAAACCATGGCGGGCTGCGCGAAGGAACCCATGAAGCTTCACACCCTTTGGAAGAGCGGCGCCCCGGTGGGCGCTTTGGTCGTGGTCGCCGTGGCCGCCGCGCTGGCCGGCTGTCAGAAGGCCGAGCCGCCTGTCGAGGTGGTCCGGGCGGTGCGAACCCAGGTCATCGGTGACGTGGGCAGCATGATCGACCGCGAGTTTTCCGGCGAGATCCGGGCCCGCGTCGAGAGCCGTCTGGCGTTCCGCGTGCCGGGCAAGATCACGCAACGTCCCGCCGAGCTGGGCATGTCCGTGAGGCCCGGGCAGATGCTGGCCCAGCTGGATGCGGCCGACCTGCGGCTCGGCCAGGCTGCCGCGCAGGCCGCCGTGGCGGCGGCCCAGGTGCAGGCCGCGCAGGCCGCGGCCGACTTCAAGCGTTTCCAGGACCTGCGGGCGCAGGGCTTCATCAGCCCGGCTGAACTCGAGCGCCACCAGACGGTGCTCAAGGCGGCCGAGGCTCAGCTGGCGCAAGCCCGGGCCCAGGCCGCGGTGCAGGGCAACCAGACGTCCTACAGCCAGCTGGGGGCCGATGCCTCGGGCATCGTCACGTCCATCGATGCCGAACCCGGCCAGGTCGTGGCCGCGGGCCAACCGGTGCTGACCCTGGCCCACGACGGCCCCCGCGACGTGGTGTTTGCCGTCCCTGAAGACCTGGGGGCATCGGTGCGGCCGCTGATCGGCAAGGCCGGTGGCATCAAGGTGCGCCGCTGGGGGACCGACAAGTGGGTGTCAGCCACGATCCGCGAAATGGCGGCCGCGGCCGACGGCGTGACCCGCACGCTGCAGGTCAAGGCCGATGTCAGTGGTCTGGATGTCAGCCTCGGGCAGACGGCCACGGTGGCCCTGTCGGTGCCCTCGCGCATCAAGGAGGGCCTGCGCCTGCCGCTGCACGCCATGATCGAGCACCAGGGGCAGTCCATGGTGTGGGTGCTCGACCCGCGCACGATGACCGTGAACCGCCAACCGGTGGTCACGGCCGAGGTGTCGGGTAACGTGGTGCTGGTGGCTGCCGGGCTCAAGTCGGGTCAGGAGGTCGTCATCGCCGGGGTGCACGTGCTGATCCCCGGGCAGAAGGTCAAGCGCCTGGTCGAGCCGGGGGCAGCTGCGGCGACGCCCGCTGCGCCGTCCGCGCCCACCGCGCCCGTCAAGGCGCCCTGAGTCCGGGCCCACGCACGCCCACTGTCTGCCGAGCTGAACCACAGGCCCCTCGATGACATCGAAAATTTCCGCTGCCCGGGACGCTGTTTCCGGCTTCAATCTGTCCCGCTGGGCCCTGGAGCACGCGGCGCTCACGCGCTACCTGATGGTGGCCCTGATGCTGCTCGGTCTGGCCGCTTTCTTCCAGTTGGGCCAGGACGAGGACCCCCCGTTTGCGTTCCGCATCATGGTCGTTCGGGCCTACTGGCCGGGGGCGTCGGCCCCGGTGGTGGCCGATCAGGTGACCGAAAAGCTCGAGCGCACCCTGCAGGAGGTCCCGCACGTCGACAAGGTGCGCTCCTACACCAAGCCGGGCGAAAGCTACACGCTCATCCTGCTCAAGGACAGCACGCCCCCCAAGGAAGTGCCCGACATCTGGTACCAGACCCGCAAGAAGATCAACGACATGCGGCTGACCCTGCCGCAAGGCGTGATCGGGCCCTTCTTCAATGACGAGTTCGGGGATGTGTACGGATCGATCTACGCCCTGTCGGCCGACGGCTTCACCGAAGAAGAGCTGCGCCAGTACGCCGAAAAGGTCCGCTCCGAACTGCTGCACGTGCCCGATGTGGCCAAGGTCGAGCTGTTCGGTGTCCAGGCCGAAAAGGTGTTCGTCGAGATTCCGCAGTTCCGGTTGGCACAGATGGGGGTGGACCTGACCCATGTCATCACCTTGCTGAACGCACAGAACGGGGTCGAATGGGCTGGCATGTACAGCGGTGATCAGAACACCGTGCAGATGCGGGTGACCGGTGCCTTCAACTCGATCGATCAGATCCGGGCCATGCCCATCCGCATCCTCAACCCGATGACCGGGCAGGCGCGCACCCTCAAGCTGGGCGACATCGCCACCATCCGCCGGGCCTACGAGAGCCCGCCGACGACCAAGGTGCGCCACCAGGGCCGTCAGGTCGTGGGCATCGGCATTTCCATGGCCAAGGGCGGCGACATCATCGCCCTGGGCAAGCGGCTGCAGGCCGCCGTGCAGCAGATCCACGGCAACCTGCCCGTGGGCATCGAACTCGACCAGATCCAGAACCAGCCCCAGGCCGTGTCCACGTCGGTGGGCGAATTCATCAAGGTGCTGATCGAGGCCGTGGTCGTGGTGCTGGGCGTGAGCTTCGTCAGCCTGGGGCTGCACACCCGTCCGCTGCGGTTGGACATCTGGCCCGGCATGGTCGTGGCCATCACCATCCCGCTGGTGCTGGCCGTCACCTTCCTGGTCATGTACTTCTGGGGGGTGGGCCTGCACAAGATCTCGCTGGGTGCGCTGATCATCGCCCTGGGCCTGCTGGTGGATGACGCCATCATCGCCGTCGAGATGATGATCCACAAGCTGGAAGAGGGCTACGACAAGGTCAAGGCGGCCACCGCGGCCTACGAGATCACCGCCATGCCCATGCTGACGGGCACCCTGATCACGGCGGCCGGTTTCCTGCCCATCGGCCTGGCCAGCTCGGCCGTGGGCGAATACACCTTCGCGATCTTCGCCGTCACGGCGGCGGCCCTGATCATCTCCTGGGTGGTGTCGGTCTACTTCGTGCCCTACCTGGGCCAGTGGCTGCTGCGCACCAAGCCCAAGGTCGTGGCCGGGCAGGGCGACCAGATCGACCTGTACGACACGCCGTTCTACTCGCGCTTCCGGGCCATGGTTGACTGGTGTGTGCACTACCGCTGGACCACCATCGGCCTGACCCTTGCTGCTCTGGTGCTCGGTTTTGTCGGCATGGGCAAGGTGCAGCAGCAGTTCTTCCCGGATTCCAGCCGGCCCGAAGTGCTGGTCGATCTGTGGTTGCCCGAAGGCACCAGCTTCGAGGCCACGGAACGCGCCGTTCGACGCTTCGAGGACCGCATCCGCCAGAACCCGGACATCGAGATGGTCAGCTCCTGGGTGGGGGCCGGCGTGCCGCGTTTCTACCTGCCGCTCGACCAGATCTTCCCCCAGAGCAACGTGGCCCAGCTGATCGTGGTGCCCAAGGACCGGGCATCGCGCGAACGTGTGCGCACCGGTCTGCCGCGGCTGGTCGAGGAGGAATTCCCCGAGTTCCGGGCGCGGGTCAAGCTGCTGCCCAATGGGCCGCCGGTGCCGTACCCGGTGCAGTTCCGCATCGTCGGTGACGACATTGCGCAGTTGCGGCACTGGGCCGACGAGGCCAAGGCCATCATGCGGGCCCACCCGCACATGCATGGCGTCAACGACAACTGGAACGAATCGGTCAAGGCCGTACGCCTGCAGGTCGACCAGGCCAAGGCCCAGGCCCTGGGCGTGACCACCCAGTCGCTGGCCCAGGCCAGCCGCGTGCTCACCTCCGGGGTCACGGTCGGTCAGTACCGTGAGGGTGATCGCACCATCGACATCGTGCTGCGCTCGCCCCAGTCCGAGCGGGTGACGCTGGGCGCGCTTGACGACGCCTACGTGCCCACAGCGTCCGGTCGCATGGTGCCCGTGCTGCAGGTGGCCAAGCCACGCCTGATCTGGGAGCCGGGCGTGCTGTGGCGCGAAGGCAAGCGCTTCGCCATCACGGTGCAGGGTGACATCAGCGACGGCATCCAGGGCCCCACGGTCAGCACCGAACTGTGGCCCAAGCTGGTCGAGCTGCAGTCCCGCATGCCGGCCGGCTACCGCGTGGAGCTGGCGGGCACCGCCGAAGAAAGCAGCAAGGGGCAGGGGTCCATCCTGGCCAAGATGCCGATCATGCTGTTCATCATCTTCACGCTCCTGATGCTGCAGCTGCAGAGCTTCAGCCGCGCGATGCTGGTCTTCCTGACCGGCCCGATGGGCATCGCCGGCGTGGCCGCCTCGCTGCTGCTGCTCAACCGGCCGTTCGGGTTCGTGGCCATGCTGGGGGTGATCGCCCTCATGGGCATGATCATGCGCAACTCGGTGATCCTGATCGATCAGATCGAAAAGGACCGTGAAGCGGGCATGGATGCGGTGCACGCCATCGTGGGTGCGGCCGTGCGGCGTTTCCGCCCCATCGTGCTGACGGCCGCGGCTGCGGTGCTGGCCATGATCCCGCTGACGCGCAGCGATTTCTGGGGCCCGATGGCGGTGGCCATCATGGGCGGCCTGATCGTGGCCACGGCGCTGACCCTGCTGGCCCTGCCGGCCATGTACGCGGCCTGGTTCCGCGTGCCCAGGGCCGTGTCGCGAGCCTGAGTTGCCACACGCGGCCCGTGAAGCGCGGTTTGGTC
>Ga0255182_1001345_pt1 | contig 12941 bp, 7 predicted proteins | sample Atl_UVDOM_RepA_8_FD_188420 | JGI IMG/M metagenome (GOLD analysis project Ga0255182, IMG submission 188420) | Freshwater microbial communities from Altamaha River, Georgia, United States - Atl_UVDOM_RepA_8d | ecosystem: Environmental > Aquatic > Freshwater > River | place: USA: Georgia | collected... | reverse complement strand
ATGGATGGAGCACACACCGCCGTTCTACACCTCGGTGGACGTGCGCAATGCCGGCTTCAAGCTGGCCCCGGTGGACACCAACCTGTTTCCGGGCGGCTTCAACAACCTGACGCCCGAGATGCTGCCGCTGGCGGTGCAGGCGGCCATGGCCGCCATCGAAAAGATCTGCCCCGAGGCCAAGAACCTGCTGCTGATCCCCGAAAAGCACACCCGCAATTCGTTCTACCTGCAGAACGTGGCCCGGCTGGTGCAGATCTTCAGCGTGGCGGGCCTGAATGTGCGCCTGGGCACGCTGGACGACGCCATCACCGAGCCCACCACGCTGACCCTGCCCGACGGTGACACGCTCACGCTCGAGCCCCTGGTGCGAACCAAGCGCCGCCTGGGGCTCAAGCACTTCGACCCCTGCACCATCTTGCTCAACAACGACCTGTCGGCTGGCATCCCGGACGTGCTCAAGGATCTGCACGAGCAGTACCTGCTGCCGCCGCTGCACGCCGGCTGGGCGGTGCGGCGCAAGAGCCAGCACTTCCAGGCCTACGAAGAGGTCGCCAAGAAGTTCGCCAAGCTGCTGGGCATGGACCCGTGGCTGATCAACCCGATGTACTCGGTGTGTGACGAGGTGAACTTCCAGGAAGGCACGGGCAGCGAATGCCTGCAGGGCCAGGTCGACACGCTGCTGGGCAAGATCCGTCGCAAGTACAAGGAATACGGCATCAACGAAAAGCCCTTCGTGATCGTCAAGGCCGACAACGGCACCTACGGCATGGGCATCATGACGGTGCGCGACGCCAAGGACATCGTCGACCTCAACCGCCGCACCCGCAACAAGATGTCAGTGGTCAAGGACGGCCAGGAGGTCAGCCGCGTGATCATCCAGGAAGGCGTGCCCACTTACGAACAGATCAACGAGGCCGTGGCCGAACCCGTGGTCTACATGATCGACCGCTACGTGGTGGGCGGCTTCTACCGTGTGCACGCTGAGCGTGGCATCGACGAGAACCTCAACGCCCCGGGCTCGAGCTTCGTGCCGCTGGCGTTTGCGGAGCCGGCCCAGTTGCCCAAGCCGGGCGCCAAGCCCGGCGCCAGCGCCCCCAACCGCTTCTACATGTACGGGGTGGTGGGGCGGCTGGCCATGCTGGCGGCCAGCTACGAACTGGAGGCGACCGACCCCAATGCAGAGGTCTACGACTGACAGGGGCAATACCCGACAAAACTGCTGCGGCTTGCGCACCGACGTGATGCGGTGCAGCAAAAACGCCGCGGAACGGGCGCACAATGGTCACCCTGTGTGAACAGCAGTCCGTTTCCTGTGCAACACGATTCCAAAGCCAAGCTCAGCTCCTCCCAGCTGGCCGCACTGACCCTGGGCGCCATCGGCGTCGTTTATGGCGACATCGGCACCAGCCCGCTGTATGCGCTCAAGGAAGTCTTTGCGCACGGGCACCTGCCCCTGACGCCCGAGAACATCTTCGGCATCCTGTCGATGATGTTCTGGACGCTGACGATCATCGTCTCGCTGAAGTACGTCACGCTGATTCTGCGAGCCGACAACAACGGCGAGGGCGGCCTGGTGGCCATGCTGGCGCTGGCCTCGACCGCGGTCAAGGATCGCCCGGCCCTGCGCACCAAGCTGCTGGCCATCGGCATCTTCGGCACGGCCATCTTCTATGGCGACGGGGTGATCACGCCGGCCATCTCGGTGCTGTCAGCCGTCGAGGGCCTCAAAGTGGCGGCGCCCGGGCTGGAACGCGCGGTGATCCCCATCACCCTGGTCGTGCTCACCCTGCTGTTCATGGTGCAGAAGCACGGCACAGGCGGCATCGGCAAGTTCTTCGGGCCGATCACGGTGCTGTGGTTCGTGGTGCTGGCGGTGCTGGGCATCATCCACATCATGCGCAACCCCACCGTGCTGGCGGCCATCAGCCCGCACTATGCGCTGGGTTTCATCTACGAGCACCCCGGTCTGGCCTTCATCTCGCTGGGCGCCGTCGTGCTGTGCGCCACTGGCGCCGAGGCGCTGTACGCCGACATGGGCCACTTCGGCAAGCTGCCGATCCGCGTGGCCTGGTTCAGCCTGGTGATGCCCGCGCTGGCCATCAACTACTTCGGGCAGGGCGCCATGCTGCTGGCCCACCCGGAAAACGTCAACAACCCCTTCTACGAGATGGCGCCGCACTGGGCCTTGTACCCGCTGGTCGGGTTGGCCACCTGTGCCACCGTGATCGCGTCGCAGGCGCTGATCTCGGCGGCCTTCTCGGTGACCAAGCAGGTCATTCAACTGGGTTACCTGCCACGCCTGCGCATCCTGCACACCTCGATCAACGAAACCGGGCAGATCTACATCCCCTTCGTGAACTGGGCGCTGTACGCCTGTATCGTGATGGCCGTGGTGTTCTTCGGCTCGAGCAGCAAACTGGCCGCGGCCTACGGCATCTCGGTGACCACCGACATGCTCATCACCACGGTGATGACTTTCTTTGTGATCCGCTACGCCTGGAAGATGTCGCTGCTGCTGTGTGTGGCCGCCACCGGCTTCTTCTTCTTCATCGACCTGATGTTCCTCAGCGCGAACGCCATCAAGATCATCGATGGCGGCTGGTTCCCGCTGCTGATCGGCGGCATCATGTTCATGCTGATGATGACGTGGAAGCAAGGCCGCGCCCTGATGAGCGAGCGCCTGCGGGCCGATTCCATCGACCTGGAGCCCTTCCTCGATGCTGTGTTCTCGTCACCGCCCACCCGCGTGTCCGGCACCGCCGTGTTCCTCAATGCCGACGCCGGGACCACGCCCAATGCGCTGCTGCACAACCTCAAGCACAACAAGGTGCTGCACGAGCAGAACCTGTTTGTCACGGTGAAGTCCCACGAGGTGCCCTGGATCGGTTTCGAGAAGCGCCTGGAGGTCAAGGCCTTGGGGCACTCGTGCTGGCAGGTGATGGTGCATTTCGGCTTCAAGAACGAACCCGACGTGCCCGAGGCCCTGGCCCTGCTCAAGCAGCATGGCGTGGTGCTCAACGACATGGAAACCAGCTACTTCCTGTCACGCGACATCGTCATCCCGACGATCGGCGGCGGCATGAAGCCCTGGCGTGAGAAGCTGTTCGCCAGCATGCACCGCAACGCGGCCGGTGTGGCGGACTTCCTGAGCCTGCCCACGAACCGCGTGATCGAGATGGGCTCCAAGGTCGAGATCTGAACTGAACACGGCAAGCCCGCCCCGCGCTGCGGGGTTCTTCAAGGACGTGTCGCTGGCCGCCGTGTCGGCCGGCTTCGTGGCCGTGCTCGTGGCCTTCACGAGCACCATCGCCCTGGTGTTCCACGCCGCCCGCTCCCTGGGCGCCAGCCCCGACCAGATCACGTCGTGGGTGTGGGCGCTCGGCCTGGGCATGGGCCTGAGCACCATCGGCCTGTCGCTGTGGACGCGCATCCCGGTGCTGATCACCTGGTCGACACCCGGAGCGGCCATCATCGCGGCCGCGGCCACCGGCGTGAGCCTGCCCGAGGCGGTCGGGGCCTTTGCCGTCTGCGGGGCGCTGATGCTGCTGTCCGGCCTGACGGGCAGCTTCGAGCGGCTCATGAACCGCATCCCCGTGGCGCTGGCTTCGGCGCTGCTGGCGGGCATCCTCGCGAAGTTCGCCCTGCTGGCTTTTGCCGGCGCCACCGGCCAGCCCACGCTGGTGATCGGCATGCTGCTGGTGTACCTGCTGGGGCGGCGCTGGTGGCCACGTTACGCGGTGGTGGCCGTGCTGCTGGCTGGCTCCGCCCTGGCCGCGGCCCTGGGGCTGCTGCGCACCGAGGCGCTGGGCTGGCGGCTGGCCTGGCCCGTGGCGGTGTGGCCGCAGTGGTCGTGGCAGGCCGTGCTGGGCATGGGCCTGCCACTGTTCATCGTGACCATGGCCTCGCAGGCCGTGCCTGGCGTGGCCGCGATTCGCGTGGCCGGCTATGCCGCACCCGTATCCCCCCTGATGAGTTGGTCGGGCGTGACGACCCTGCTGCTGGCGCCCTTTGGGGGCTACACCTTCAACCTGGCGGCCATCACGGCGTCGATCGTGCTGAGCCCGCACGCGCACGGGCACCCCGAGCGTCGCTACACAGCCGCCATCATGGCGGGCATGTTCTATTGCGTGATGGGCCTGCTGGGCGGTGCGGTGGCCGGCGTGCTGGCGGCCTTCCCCGAGGCGCTGATCATGGGGGTGGCCGGTTTCGCCCTGCTGGGCACCATCGCCAGTGGTCTGGCCGTGTCGCTGCGGGACGAAAGCCACCGGGAGGCAGCGCTGATCACGTTCCTGGTGACGCTGTCGGGCGTGACCCTGGCCGGTGTGGGTTCGGCCTTCTGGGGGCTGCTGGCCGGCACGCTGACGCTGTTCGTGGAACACTACCGACGCCCGAGAACCGAGATCGACGACGCCCCATGAACCTCCTCTTCATTGCCGACCCGCTGAGCGACTTCAAGATCCACAAGGACAGCACCTTCGCCATGATGCGCGAAGCCGCCCGGCGCGGCCACGAGATCTGGGTATGCGAGGCCAGCGACCTGCACTGGCAGCAGGGCGATCGGGTGCGCACCCGGGCCCGCCGCATCGAGATCACGGGCGACGACACGGCCTGGTGGCGCGAGGTCGAGCACCTCGACGATCTGGGGCTGGCCGTGGTGGACGCGGTGCTGATGCGCAAGGACCCGCCCTTCAATGTCGAGTACCTCTACGCCACCCACCTTCTGAGCCAGGCCGAACGAGAAGGAGCCCGGGTGTTCAACCGCGCTCAGGCCCTGCGCGAGCACCCCGAAAAGCTGGCGATTCTGGAGTTCCCGCAGTTGATTGCACCGACGCTGGTGAGCCCGGACATCGGCCGGCTGAAGCGCTTTCATGCCGAGCACGGCGACGTCATCTTCAAGCCGCTCGACGGCATGGGCGGCAAGGGCATCTTCCGGGTGCGCGATGACGGCTTGAACCTCGGCGCCATCCTGGAATCACTCACGCTCAACGGGACCCAGACGGTGATGGCCCAGCGCTTCCTGCCGGCCATTGCGCTGGGCGACAAGCGGGTGCTGCTGATCGACGGCGTGGCCGTGCCCTACGCCTTGGCCCGCATCCCGCAGGGCGGTGAGGTGCGGGGCAACCTGGCCGCAGGCGGCCTGGGCGTGGCCCAGCCCTTGAGTGACAGCGACCGCGCCATCGCCGAGGCCCTGGGGCCGCTGCTGGCGGCGCGGGGCCTGTTGCTGGTGGGACTGGACCTCATCGGTGACCGGCTCACCGAAATCAACGTGACCAGCCCGACGTGCTTTCAGGAAATCATGCAGCAGACGCCGTGCGACGTCGCCGCGCTGTTCATCGATGCCCTGGAGCGCCGGGTGCAGACAGGCTGAAGGTGTTGAGCAGGCCCAGGCGGTTGGCCTCAAACACCGCCTCGCTGCGCGAGTGCACCGCCAGCTTGCCGTAGAGCTTCTTGATGTAGGTCTGTACCGTGTGCACGGTGATGCCCTGCAACCGGGCAATTTCGGCATACGAGAAGCCGCGTGCGATGTACTCGAGCACCTCCTGCTCTCGCCGCGTCAGCACCACTCCCGAACCGTTGTCGGCCACGGCCACCACGGTGTCGGCAGGCACCGCCGGTGCCTGGGCGGCCGCCGTGGGCTGCATGCGCCGCAACAGGTGACGCGCAATCATGGGTGAGATGGGCGAGGCCCCCTGTTTGACCGCCAGCAGGGTCTGCGCGATGTCAGCGGCCTCGTCGTCCTTGTGCACGTAACCCACGGCACCGGCCTCGATGCTGGCCACGACGTTCTCTTCGTCGCCGAACATCGACACCACCAGCATGTCACATGCTGGCCAGCGCTGGCGCACCCAGCGCATGAGGTTGAGCCCCGTGCCGTCGGGCAGCCCCAAGTCGACCAGCAACAGGTCGGCCGTGTGGTCGCTGAACCAGGTCAGGGCCGGGCCCAGGGCCGCAAACGAGGCCACGAGGTGCAGCCTCGGGTGAGATCGGATGCAGGTTTCGAGGAAGGCGCGGGTTTCGTGGTTGTCTTCGACCACCACCACCTGCCAGGGGTCGGCTCTTTCGTTCATGACGGCAACGATAACGGGTTTTCAGGGCGGGGCCGGTCGGGCGGCAAGGGCAGGCTCAGGCGCAGCTCCAGGCCGCCCTGCGGCACGTCGATCCATTCCAGGGTGGCGCCAATGGCCTGAGCGCGGGTGCGCATGGTCTGCAGTCCGTGTCCGGCGAGTTGCCCGCTGCGCCGCCAGCCCTCGCCGTTGTCGATCAGGCTGATGCGGATGTGGTGCCCGGTGTCACGCGCCGACAGCACCAGCCGGGTGGCGCCCGAATGCTGCAGCACATTGGACAGCCCCTCGAACAGGATGTACTGGATCTGACGCAGCGCCGGCGCCAGCCCCGCAGGCCAGGTCGGCAGCCGTTGCACATCCCAGACCAGTTCGATGCCCGCGGCACGCAGCCGGGGCGCCAGGCGGAAACGCCAGCTCGCCAGCAGCCCTTCGACATCGCCTGGGGGGAGCGACAGCGAATCGATCGACAGCTTGAGCTGGTCCAGCGAGTCCTTGAGCGTCTGCGTGACCAGGGCGATGTCGACCGGCTGGCCGGGTTGATCACCCTGCAACTGCCGCAAGGCCGTGGTCAGGTGCGCGCCCACCCCGTCGTGCATGTCCTTGAGGATGCGGCTGCGTTCGGCCGACACGGCCTGCGACCGCTGCAGCTCGGCGAGCTGCTCGAAGCTCGATCGCAACTCGGCCTCGCGTGCAGACACCTGATCGGCCAGGGTCTGATTGAGGTGGCGAAGGGCTTGCGCAGCGCGAGCCTGCTCACCCGCGACGATGACGACGACGCACCCCACGAGCAGGGGCAGGCCATAGTAGAGCCAGTAGATGCTGTCAAAAGGCAGGCTGCCCAGCATCAACATGACATCGTGGGCACCGGCCGGCAACAAGATGCAGGCGCCGGCCACCATCCAGCCGCCATCACGGGGACGTACCCGCCACACGTGGCACAGCGCGGTGACGATGCCGGCGATGGCCAGCGTGTAGATCACGGCATAGAACCACACGGTGAGATCGTGCGTCAGTGCCGTGAGGGTCAGGGTCGGGATGAGCACCATCAGCAGCAGGATGAACCGCTCGATCCAAGGGTGGCGTCGGCCGTCGTAGCGGAAGAAGAACAGGCACAGCATGAGGTTGGACCCGATCGAGCAGCAGTACATCACCTGCTCCCACCACCAGACGTCAAACAAGGGTTCGGGCTGGATACCCATCAGGATGGCCGTGCCCGACAGCATGGCGGACATGCCCATGTAGCCCACCGCCATGCGCTCTCGATCGCGCAACCACAGCAGCAGCAGGAAGGCGCCGAGCGAAAACGCCATCACGTTGGCGATCACCACCGCCTGCACCTGCCACCAGTACCGCCGCTTGTAGGCCGGCACGACCAGCTCGTCGGGCCCCAGCCGCACGGCCGCCAGGCCGTCGCGCGAACCGACCCCGCTGGCCAGCCGGATGTGGATGACGTTGTCCCCGGGTTTCCAGAGCTTGGGAGGCACGCGCACGATCTGGGGCACATACCAGTTGCGGGTCACCGGGGCCAGCATGCTGCCCGAATACGACAACGGGGTGCCGTTGATCCAGACCTGGGCGTTCATCACGGCCCGGGTCAGGTAGACCGTCCAGAACCCCTCGGGACGGTCAGGCAGATGGACATCCACGCGGTACCACATCGTGCCCTGCACACCGGGATGGGTGTGGGCCCACTGGTGCGGCAATGCGGTCTGCAGCCAGGGAGCGGCCTCACCCGGCGGCGTCAGTGTGCCGTCGTCGGGCAGCACGCCGGCGACATCGAGCACATTGACCACGTCCATGCGCAGGTGGGCCACCGGCAGGCCCGAGGTCACGCGTGGCTCGGCTCGCCATTCCCGGGCGGGCTCCGCCCGCGCCCATGTGGGTGTGCCCAGCAACAGCGCCAGCAGCAAGGTGCACAGGCTCATCGCCAGCGCCCACAGGCCCGACCGCGTCCTGGTCGGGCTTGCACCAGGTGAAATCACGCAGACGCTGCACATCACCCTTATTGTCGCCGGGCACATCGCTCTGCCGCGGGCAAACCGCCCCCCCGATCCGGGCGACAATCGCGGACCGCCCGAAACCCCTTTTTCCCGACCGCATCACCCCATGGCCGTTCTGACCCTGAACAACGCGCAACTGGCCTTCGGCCATGTCGCTCTGCTCGACCACGCCTGCCTGGCTGTCGAAACCGGCGAACGCATCGGTCTGATCGGCCGCAACGGCACGGGCAAGTCGTCGCTGCTCAAGATCCTGGCAGGGCTGGAAAAGCCCGACGACGGTCAGGTGCAGATGCAGTCGGGCGTGCGGGTGGCCTATGTGCCGCAGGAGCCCACGTTCGCACCGGGTGCGACGGTGTTCCAGGCGGTGGCCGATGGCCTGGGCGACGTGCGCGAGCTGCGCCAGCGCTTCGAAGCCCATGCGCCCGGCGAGGATCTCGATGCCCTGCAGACGGCCATCGAGGCGCGCGACGGCTGGAACTGGGAGCAACGGGTCGACGAAACCCTGCACCGGCTGCGCCTGTCGGCCGAGTCCGCCATCGAAGGCCTGTCGGGCGGCACGCGCAAGCGCGTCGCCCTGGCCCAGGCCCTGGTGGCCAGCCCCGACGTGCTCTTGCTCGACGAGCCCACCAACCACCTGGACCTCGAGGCCATCGGCTGGCTGGAGGAGCTGCTGGTGGCCTTCAAGGGCAGCGTGGTGATGATCAGCCACGACCGGGCGTTCCTGGATGCCACCTGCACCCGCATCGTCGAGCTCGACCGGGGCGTGCTGCGCAGCTACCCGGGTAATTTCGCCGCCTACGAGGCCCTCAAGGTCCAGCAGCTGGCCGACGAGGCCCAGGCCCACGCGCGCTTCGACAAGCTGCTGGCCCAGGAAGAAGTCTGGATTCGCAAGGGCGTGGAAGCCCGACGCACCCGCAGCGTCAGCCGTGTCAAACGCCTGGAGGCCTTGCGCGAGCAGCGGGCAGCCCGACGAGACGTCGTGGGCAAGGCCCGGCTCGAAGTGGCCCAGGGCGACCGGGGTGGCAAGATCGTGGCCGAGCTGGAAAACGTCGACAAGGCTTTTGGCGGTCGCACCATCGTGCGCGACTTCAGCGCCACGATCCTGCGGGGCGACAAGGTGGGCCTGATCGGCCCCAACGGTGCGGGCAAGACCACGCTGCTCAAGCTGATCCTGGGTGAGCTGCCGCCCGACAGCGGCCGCGTGCGCCTGGGTAGCAATCTGAGCGTGGCGTACTTCGACCAGATGCGCGACCACCTCAATCTCGACGCCACGCTGGCCGACTTCATCAGCCCGGGCAGCGAATGGATCGAGATCAATGGCGCCCGCAAGCACGTGATGGGCTACCTGGGCGACTTCCTGTTTGCACCGCAGCGGGCCAATTCGCCCGTGCGCACGCTCAGCGGCGGCGAGCGCAACCGGCTGCTGCTGGCGCGCCTGTTTGCGCGGCCGGCCAACGTGCTGGTGCTCGACGAGCCCACCAACGACCTCGACATCGAGACCCTGGAGCTGCTCGAGGAGCTGCTGCAGAGCTACCCGGGCACCGTGTTCTTGGTGAGCCACGACCGGCGGTTTCTCGACAATGTGGTCACCAGCACCATCGTGGCCGAAGGTGACGGCCTGTGGCGTGAATACGAAGGCGGTGTCGAGGACTGGCTGACGCAGTCGCGCCGGGCCCAGGCCCTGCAGGCCCAGCGCAGCACGCCACCGGCGGCTGCCGCTGCCACGGCGTCTGCACCGGTGGCTGCTTCGGCGTCTGCACCGGCACCGGCACCGGCCCTGTCGCCTGCAGCCGCACCTGCTCGCGCCCGCAAGCTCAGCTACAAGGACCAGCGCGAGCTTGACGAACTGCCCGCCCGGCTGGAGGCGCTCGAATCCGAGCAGAAAGCCCTGGGCGAACAGCTGGCCGACCCGGACCTCTACAAGAAAGACCCCCAGCTGGTGCCGGTGATGCAGGCCCGCTATGACGCCATCGACGGCGAGCTGATGACCCTGCTGGAGCGCTGGGAAGATCTGTCCAGCCGATGACCGGCCAGGCCGTCGCGCCGAGCCCCTCTAAAATCACCACGCTGTAGTCTGCCCATCGCCCCATGCAAGCCCAAGCCACCGTTCTCGCCAGCTGGATACGCGTGATCTGCCGCGGGCTCGAGGCCGAAGGCGTGGCAGCGGCGCCTTTGCTGGCGCGCTGCGGGCTCGACGGCATCAACCTCGATGACCTGTCGGTGCGCGTGCCGGTCGAATCGGTGGCCCGGCTCTGGCGCCTGGCGGTCGAATCCACCGGCGACACGGCGTTCGGGGTGAAGGCCGCCCGTCATTCGTGGATCACCACCTTCCATGCCCTGGGTTATGCCCTGATCGCCAGCAGCACCTTGCGCGACGCCTTCTTGCGGGTGGAGCGCTACTTCCGCATCTTCACCGAAGGCATCGTCGTCACTTACCACGAGGGGCCGGCCGAGTGCGAGATCCGTCTGAGCGCGCCCACCGGCGAAAACCAGACGGCACAGGAGGCCATCGACGCGTCAACGATGGTGCTGGTGCGTCTGGTGCGCACCATGCTGGGCAGCCGCCACCACAGCCCCTTGCGCATCGAGTTCCAGCGTCCGGCCCCGGCCGCCGCGCATGTTGACACCTTCGTGAGGGCCTTTCGATGCCCGATCCGCTTCAGTGCGGCCCACACCCTGATCGTGTGGCCGCGCGACCTGATGGACCGCCCGCTCGAGTCGGCCAACCCGGCCTTGCTGGCACAGCAGGAGGCCGTGCTGTCCAAGCTGGTCGAGCAGCTCGACCGCCACAGCATCGTCACCCAGGTCAAGCGCCTGGTGATCAACCACCTGTCCCAGGGCGAACCGTCGCAGGACGACATCGCCACCCAGTTGCAACTCAGCGCACGCACCCTGCAGCGGCGCCTGGCCGAGCACGAGACCACCTACAGCGACGTGCTCGACGCCACGCGGCGGGAGCTGGCTCTGAACTACCTCAACGACCCCGGCTGCACCCTCAAGGACGTGGCCTTCCTGCTGGGGTTCTCGGACACCGGCAATTTCACGCGGGCCTTCAAGCGCTGGACCGGGCACACACCCAGCGACTACCGCAAGCTGCCGCGGTGAGCGTTCAGGCCGCCGAGGCGAGCCGCCCGGGCGCAGCGCCCACCGTCGCCAGGGCCCGCTGACAGGCCTGCTCGGGGTCTTCACTGCCCAGCACATCGTCCAGCAGGGGCGCCAGCCGCCGCGTGTCGGCCCGCAGCACCCGCTGCTTGACGGCTGCCACCTGGGTGGGGTGCATCGAGAAGCTGCGCAGGCCCATGGCCAGCAGCAGCTCGGTGAACGCCGGGTCGCCGGCCATTTCGCCGCAGACGCTCACCCCCTTGCCGGCCGCACGGGCCTGGGTGATGGTGTCGGCCACCAGTCGCAGCACCGCCGGGTGCCAGGGGTCGTACAGGTGGGCCACGGCCTCGTCGGCCCGGTCGATGGCCAGCGTGTACTGGATCAGGTCGTTGGTGCCGATGGACAGGAAATCGAAGTAACGCAGGAAGACCGGCAGGGTCAGCGCGGCCGCCGGCACCTCGATCATGGCCCCGAGTTCGACACGCCCGAACGGCTTGCCCGATTCGGTCAGCTGGCGCTGCACGTGATGGATCTGGTCGATGGTCTGGCGGATCTCGTGCAGGCTGCCCAGCATGGGGATCAGCAACTTGACCGGGCCGTGGTGGGCGGCCCGCAGCAACGCACGCAACTGGCGGCGGAACATGCTGGGTTCGGCCAGGCTCCAGCGGATGGCCCGCAGGCCCAGCGCCGGGTTGAGCACGGATTCATGCCGCAGCTCGCTGGGGGTCATGCCCTCCAGCGGCTTGTCAGCCCCGATGTCGACGGTGCGGATGGTCACCGGCAGACCGTTCATGCCCTCGACGGCGCGGCGGTAGGCTTCGTACTGCTCATCCTCATCGGGCAGGTTGTGGCCGCGGCCCATGAACAGGAATTCGCTGCGGAACAGGCCCACACCGGCGGCACCGGCCTCGACGGCGCCGGGCGCGTCGTCGGGCATCTCGATGTTGGCCAGCAGTTCGATGCGTTCGCCATCGAGCGTGACCGCGGGCGTGTGCCGCAGCCGCGCCAGCCGGCCGCGCTCAAGCTCACTCTGGCGCTGGCGAAAGCGGTATTCCTCCAGCACGATGGGCGAGGGGTCGACGATCACCAGACCGGCGTCGCCGTCGATGATGATGCAGTCGTCCTGGCGGATCAGGCCACTGGCCTGGCGGGCGCCCACCACCGCCGGGATGTCCATGCTGCGTGCGACGATGGCCGTGTGCGAGGTCTTGCCCCCGACATCGGTCACGAAACCCGTGAACACGCTGCGCTTGAAGTTGAGCATGTCGGCCGGCGAGATGTCGGCCGCCACCAGCACCAGCGGCTCGTCACCGCCGAAATCGCGCGGGCCGTGCACCGGCGTCATCTGCCCGGCCTCGCGGCCCAGCACCCGCAGCAGCCGCTCGACCACCTGCTCCAGGTCGGCCTTGCGCTCGCGCAGGTAAGCGTCTTCCATTTCGTCAAACTGGCGCGCCAGCACCTCCAGCTGGGCCGACAGCGCCCATTCGGCGTTGTAGTGCCGGTCGGTGATCCAGCTCACGGCCGCACCGATCAGGGCTTCGTCCTGCAAGAGCATCTGGTGCACGTCCAGCAGCGCGGCCAGCTCGGTGGGCACGTCGCTGGGCAGGTCGCGCTTGAGCACCTCGAATTCGCGGTCGACGATGTCACGCGCCGCATACAGGCGGCCCGCCTCGTCACCGGCCCGGGCCGGGTCGATGAAGTGGTGAGGCACATCCACGCGGCTTGAAGCGACGAGCACCGCCCGCCCGATGGCCACGCCACGGGAGACAGGTAG
>Ga0255182_1001343_pt1 | contig 12963 bp, 7 predicted proteins | sample Atl_UVDOM_RepA_8_FD_188420 | JGI IMG/M metagenome (GOLD analysis project Ga0255182, IMG submission 188420) | Freshwater microbial communities from Altamaha River, Georgia, United States - Atl_UVDOM_RepA_8d | ecosystem: Environmental > Aquatic > Freshwater > River | place: USA: Georgia | collected... | reverse complement strand
AAAATTACGCTAGGATAGTTTTTTTTTGACTGATGGTTATTTTATTAAATACTTTTCTATTATTTATAACAAACCTAGACCACCAACTATCCTCTGATCAGCAGCCTATTTATTTGGCAAATGGCATCAAAAAATATTCCAATCCCGGAACATGCAATTAGTGGGATACCATTCGGGGTTCCGGCTGGAATACCATCAACAGTTAAAGAATTAACACAAAAATATATGGAATTAACACAAGAATATAACCGGATATCAGATGAACTTAGCCGAATTCGGGAGGCCAAAAAAGGCACGGAACAACTGTTAATACACGGAATGACACAAAATGGACTTGCCGGGTATGGAATTACTTATCAGGGTAATAAACTCATCCTAGCACAGGAAACTACCTATGACACACTGACTTATAAATTTCTAGAAGAATGTTTAACAAAACTTTATGGTGGTGATACGGATAAAGCCAAACGTGTAATAATATTCATTAAAAAACAACGAACTCCGCACAAGGGTCAGATTATTAAGATTAATGGTTCAGGTGCACCTAAGACACGACCAGGGACTCCACCAATGGATAGGAACTAGGTATGTTCACTAGACCTATATATTACAGCTACCCCATTTGTCCTCATTAAAAGGTAATAATTTAAATTTGCCGAGTTGTTTCTGGAATGCGGCGACTTTTGCCCTCAAAGCGCGTTCCTTATCACTTACATAAATATCCTTAACTTTTTCATCCTTACGTGGCCCGCGTTTGGCACCATAACAGTTAACGCCGAATTGCATATTGGGGTTTTCAAAAAAACCACCATTAATACCAGGAACCCCGCAAGAACCAGCCTCATCAGGGTCGCTATCCTGGAGTTTTTGCCAATAACTGTATTGAATAGGGTAAAGTGCCATTTGCTCTTTTGTCCATCCATAACTACACCAATTTGCGCCTTTCTTATATGCATCTACCATCTGGTCATAAGTGGCTAATTCTGCACCATATGCACGACAAACTGCATCTGCATCATCATAAGAAAAAATATTATCAGCTATGTGAAATACTTGTTTGGTACCTGCTTCGGGACTAGGTGATAATCCAGCAGGCGCAGTTCCTGCAGGTAATCCACTAGCTGGCAATCCGTCATATTTTGATTGAGACGATTGTACACTTTGTGCCGAATTATTAGTTGTAATTTGTTTATTATTTGACGAACTAGCTGTTTTAGTTATACTTGGCGAATTATACCCAACTAATACATAATAAATGACTACTAATGCAAACATAGCAAATATAGTTCCAACTGTTATTAAAATAAAATTAGTTGGTGTATCTTCGAATTCAAACATTTACCTGATTCAATATCAATATTAATTCCTTTTTATTCTCCTGCAAGATTTTTTTATTCTGAATTAAGTCATTTTTTCATAGGTGAGAATATATGCATTTGCATTTTCAAGAGATAATCCCGGTAATGGTGATACTAGGGCATCATTATGTTGCCACCATTTATCACTAATTAGATTCCACGAATAATAATGCCCAAAATTAATTGCACCTGAATGATTAATAACACCTGTTAGTCGATATTGCGTATTTTCAGGGTCTTGGTCAGCAATCGGGTTATATTTCCGGATATCTAGAACTTCAGGATAGACTACTAATTGATTATCCTTACGGAGAGCCATAGTCCGTGGGTCAAAATTAAACCGTTTCAGGCAAATAATTAGGGTTTTGGGTTTAGTTAGTATATACCGGCGGATACCCATATCTTTTTTGTTCCCACAGGAACTACAGGGATAATCCCCATCCAACATTTCAAGGTCAAAGAACTTATCTAGGCATTCATAAAGTGTTGTAGTTGCCGGTGATGCGTTTGCCTGTCGCATATTTTCAGGTAAGGGAACACATAGCATATTATTAGGACAATAACTTAGCGAACTAAACTCACAGCTAGGACACCGAATTTGATTCAAATTATAGAAATAGAGTTCTGAATTGAGACTAGTAAATTCTTTGGAATATCGCAAATGGATTTCCCTTAGCAACCCACATTTAATCCGGTATGCCAAATCTTGAATTCTATCCAAATCTTTTTCTGGCATATCTAGGACACTTTGGGGAACATTAACCGATGATGGTAAACTATGACTATCGCAAAGATAATCTAATAATACTGTTATGAATTCTTGGGCATCATTTTGCGCGCCATTGCATAAGTGAGCCATACCAAAATCATTAAATACCGATGCTATAATTCGAATAAGACTATTTGGGGTAAATGTTTTTTGCTCACCATTTAATGCATTAATGAATTCCCTCACCATAATATATAAGTAAATTTTGGTATTTTCTTTGTAAATCTTATCTAAATACCATTTAATATCATTCTGCGATAACTTATATTTTTCAGAAACCTTTTGTAAAATATCAGGGTTTGCAGCATATTCATCCGATAACCTAGTTAGTGCAGTTTGCAAATCTTTTTGACTTACCCTAGTTGTTATACCTGCTGCTGCTAAAATATCATTGTAAATCATATCCATTTTGTCCTGTTTACTAAAGAAATTAAGTAATGGGCGAAGTGTCTTTAATGTCTGTATAGCAGAAATAATATAACAAAAATTACCTGGGTTATATATACCATTAGGACATAATTTTACATGTGGATTATTAAATCCAGCAATTTGTTGCTGGCGCCATCTATATTCTAATTGCTGTTGAATTATACTATCTGACATTTTATTGATGAAGTGCTAATTTATCCGAGTTAGTTTAAGGAATTATTATTATATATTAATAGATTATACCAATTAAATGGTGTTTCTGTTAAAGTATTAATTATATTTATTTAGCTCTAGAGTTTCTTATATCAATTTTTTTTAAAAAAAAACAATTTATTTGTTTAAAAATCTTATTTTTTTTTGTTGTTTAGCAATTTTTGTCCAAATTAACTAAAAATTGCGATGTTCTGGGTCAATATTATATCTTAGTGGCAACTGAGACATAACCCTGTTGAGTCCATTTGGGTTTCTGATTTTTCCGCTCAAATAGTGAAGATTGAAGATAACAGTTCTAACAGCATCATTCTCAAGGTAAAGGTTTTCCAACTGTTCTTTTATCTCTGGTTGTTGATTGAAGATAAAAACCTTGAACAACTCAGAATAGTTTCTATAAGTTGTTCTAAATATTTGTTCCACTAATTCAGATAGTTCATCGGCCTCAGCAATAGTTGCTGTTCCGGCTTCGTATTTCATCTCAAGCGCCATAAGCGCATATTCAAATGGAAAGAGGTTTGCACTATTGAACTGCATGATAACAGATGGGATATAACAAATCATACAGTATGTTTAAAATAACAATTTTTTATTAAAAATGACTGTTTTGTCTATTTATTGGTGAAAAAAATAAAAAGAAAAATATTTAACTTATGCATTCCTAATATTCTTACTAAACCAGCCATCTGCCGTAGTAAGGATAATAATGTGCCTAGACCAAGTGTTCTTATATGATACTCACCAGGGGGTGATCTTATAATTAAACAGTATATACGACACGCGGTGTAGAATGAATTTAAAACTAAATAGAAAAATTAAAAATAATAAATAATAATTGTCTTAAGTGCCCATAACATAAATAAGTTAGTACAATCTATAAATGTCTAATCAAAATGAGCAAACCATCTTAGTTGAAAAACATTTTATCCCGATAGGTATTTATCAACAAATTTATGGTAATCAACAACCCGCCTCATTATCATCACAAAGTTTTATAAACATACCAGAAACAAATAACATACCATCCCCACGTTTATTTGGCACTACTCAACTGAGACCAGATAATCAAGGTACCAACCCTACTACTATTAGAACTACTAGGCGCACAACTTTCTCAACTTTGAACCCTGAAAATAATCAAACAACCCAACATAATAATAATAACATCAATGAATATGACCCACCACCACAAAATAGCCGGAATACTGATACTGTTAGAACAGAAAGAACAGGCATCCGGATTGAAACAATTGATAGTGGGAACGATGACAATGAAGCTAATTTATTTAATGCTTTATTTTCTGCATTAATTAATCCTTCCCGGTTAAATACAGCTAATAGCAATCAAGATAGGCAAACTGGATTAACAGCAAATCAAATTGAGAATAATTCAACAGTTATATCATATAATAATCAAACAGAGGATAATTTGGCCGTGGATAATCAGCCAAGTTCTAGTATTTGTAGTGTATGTACCCTAGAATATGAAACTGGACAACAGGTTCGTTGTTTAGATGTTTGCAGGCATTCATTTCATACTGGTTGTATAGACCGATGGTTAGCAGACCATAACACTTGCCCACTTTGCCGTAGCTCAGTTATACCCCGGCTCACTGATACAAATAATCCTAATCCTAATGCTACTATCTCAAATAGAAGCTCTTTTAATCAACCTAGCACATCTAGGATACGAAACACTACTAGGATTAATTTAAATGGTCTTGACTAACTCCAATAGATTTACCCAAAAAAAAACTACCCACAAATTATTCATTGTGTTTTGTGGTGTTTTACCCCAGGCACTCTATTATTAATTCAATGTGGTCGGTATGTTTTTAATTTTCCAGTTAATAAATTTATTAATTAATTGGTAGTCGTAGCACCTGCTAAAAACTTTTCAAGTGAATTTTGCTTATATTTCTTAACAGTAGCAATAGCCTGATTTTTACCACGCTGTTTTTCATCTTTAGTTGCGCTAGGATTAGTAATTACTTGTTTATTACTATTACTACCATTAGTAGCACTCATAGGATTACTAGTTGGAGTAGTATTGGCAGCTAACCAACTTTCTAATGTTCTCAAACCACTTTGCTTTTGTCGGCAGTAATCAATTAGTGGCTGGAACACCATTTTTTGAACTAATTCCTGTCTGAGCGCACTTACTTTTTTAGCAGTTTTCTTTAAATCACCCTCAAACTTATTATAATAATGATTCTCCTGGTCTAAGAAATACGCCGGGTTATGAATATGTGGATACCCTGGAATATTTTCTATATCTAATTCCAAAATTTGACTAACCGGTTTCATAATTTGATTTGTTATGTATGTTTCAAAATCCACTTTACACTTATTCTCGCGTACATAATTAATATGTTCTATACGGTCACCTTGTAGGTATTCCACACCCGGTTTCTCATCTATCTTAATATATACATAAGGGATACGTTCATTAGATGCAGGTTTATTACCAGGATCGCGGTCAGCCATTCGCATAGCTAACACTTTATGTGCTATCGACTCCGGGTCTTTATAATATTCGCGCAGTGTCTTACTAATTACGAACATATTTAGGTCAAATCGCCCGTCAATCATATCCCGGCACACATCTTGAACAAACTGAACTGCTTTTCCAATATCACCCTCTTGTGTCAAGATATCCACCACACCATTGAAAGTATGCTTCAAAATCGGCGCATTATCACGGCGTTTAGTAACCACACCCATAGATGTTTTCTTACCCTTCTTTGGGTCTTCCTCATATTTAATCCCAATATACCGTTTTTTAGATGCTAGAATGAGCGGTTTAAATACCTTTTCATATTCTAAATCGTGGGGTTTCTTAAATACTTTTTCATCTTTCATCTTTTGTTGTAGCCATTTACCGATTTCAATAGACCTAGCAATTTGTTCTTCATCGGTTTCTGGGTAAGTACCATCTTCATATGCTAGGTTAAGTTTCATGAATAGTGAGTCGGTATTATGGACTACTATATTACCTAGACCTGCCGCGAAATGGTGATTGGCAGTTTCCAAGTCATAAACATAATCTAGGGTTTCTCCTAAGTCATCAATCGCTATTACTTCATCATCCCATTCATTACATAATTCACCACCACATTCATTAGTTTGTTCTACTTGTGTATGTTGTCGCATTTGTGGATTAAAGTGTCCTAGCTGAGCTTTGAATTGCTCATAGTTGGCTGTTGTGTTGAATAGGTCGTGAGTTAGCAATCGGTCGCCAACCCGGAGTTCCGTAGGCCGAATTTCCCGGCTATCAGCTAGGATAAGTGAATGGTCAGCGGTAGTTATTACTTGTGAGCCATTCCGGATTTTGACCCGGAGCAACCGTTTATTAGTCCGATGCCGCATTAAATAAATAATCGGTGTCCAACCTAAATCCGAATATACCTCAATAATTCGGGTATTAGCGCCTTGTTGAGTTGGAACATAATGTTCTTTCCCACACGCCTCATAATCTAGGCATCCAAAGAATTCATAGGCGATTTTCTCAATGGGTTCATAATAAACAACTTGATTGATAGTTGAATTGGTTGTTGGGTTTTGTGAGCCTAAATAATAATTAGATACCCGGATGAGCACCGGTTCTGTCCCAGGGATACTATCCCCATATACTACCTCACAACCCGGGTTATTCTTCAAACAGAAATCCCGGCCACGCAGAATATTAGCCCGACCACCTGCCGTAGTGCTAGCAGCTATTTCCTTCTTATAAATCTTACTTGTTTGTGCGCCAATTTGCCCATAAAGAGAATTAGCAACCAGTTTATAAGCCAGTTGGAGACCTTCATAGAGGCTCTTTTTAAAAGGGTTCTCTTCAGCTTCCATGAGTTTCTTAGCAGCTTTGCGGGCTGCTAATAGTTTCATTTCAATCTTTGGAATGAGCCCTTTTTCACCGGTTTTAGGATGAACGAACCGAACATGTGTTTTACCTTCCGGGCGTTTCCCTTTGCCTTTATTTCGTGGGTCAACCCAAACTAGGTTATCATAACTACGGTCTAGGACTTCATAGCCTAGCTCCTCCAATCGCTGTCGGCCATCATCACCTAACCAACACGCGTCTTCTACAAACCGGTCGTGGCTCAAATCACTTGCAATCATCTCACTAGGATACAGTGATGCGAAATCCAGAACAGTTATGGGTTCAGTGTAAATACCGGGTTTGGGTGGTAGCACGATGGCACCCTCATAACCATCATCAGTAATCTTAATTACATTGAAATCACTTTTGAGTTTGAAAACATCGCCGTCTCCATCTTCTTCACTACCTAGCTGTGGTTCGGAACCGTCTCCCCGTCCGCTGCTACTAGTGTCATCACCATCGTCATAACCACCTCTGCCACCGCCAACGGAATTAGGACTTGGACGCGCATTTTCCGCCAACTCTTCTTCATCAGTTTGGACTTTCTCCAGTGTCGGGAGAACATACCCAGCAAGGCTACATTCTTTGACAACCAAACTGAAAATCTTAATACCTTGCCCACGTAGGAATATATAACTAAATGGGATAAGACAAACATTACTCATACCGACATTGTTAGTAATAACCTCAAGTTTCTTTAGCAACCGGATAAGTAGTGCGCAATCCTGAATACAGTATTTGGCAATAGTCATCCGATCATCATCTGAACCTTTTTGTAGCCTGAAAATGTCTTTGGCACTAACATCATCTTTAGCTAGACCCCATTGAGGTAAGTTTTTAAGTGAATTAGTAGGAACAGGGCGTTCCAATGTCAGGGTTTCTGCATCACGGTCAACATCTAGGACACGGATTTTATCACCATCATATAATTGTTGTCCAGTAGTAGCCATATTAATAACGACAAAGTTGCCGATATCAATTTCCTTCAAATTGGTGACCTTCATCTTGTGTGCTTGTTCTAGACTTTTGTCGCCAGACGTGATTTTGTCGTCTAGGTCACATGACTTAAAAGCCTTAATATCACCACTTATAAAGAAACTAGCCACATCATCCAGTTTATAACTTGGTAATTTGGCCAAACTACTTTGACAGACTTTCAGCAAATCAATTTGAACCCGGCCTGGGGTATTGAAATAGAACAGGAAATTATCACCTAGCGCACTACTGGAAAGCTTCTTATTAGTCAGACCACCTCGGGCATTATCACACCGTGCTATCATATCTGGCGCCAATCGGCCAAGTGTTAAAAACCTCATAAATTTATCGTGTTTTTCCAGTTCCCGGATGTCTTCACGGTTCGGGACACCCCCGCGTGACCATCTGGCGATGACTTCAAGAGCACGGTCATACATATAAGTCATATCAAAACCGTGTATATTATACCCAATGATGATATCGGGGTCATAACGTTCAATTAGATTGGTCCATTCAAGCAAAAGTCGGGCTTCCGCATTTTCACTATCCGCAGCACGTTCATAATCAAATGATACCACTTCACAAGGTCGATCGCCAACATTAAATCCTGTAGCATTCTTGAGTGTTATAATATTGTTATGGAATACATCGGCATCACCATATTCCCAAAATACCGTACCAATCTGAATAACCGGGTCTCCCAATGCACGGCCTAGATAAGCATTTAGTTTCTGATTAATAAAACGGACTAAGGTTTCTTTGGTAATCATTTTATCCACTAGGTCTTCCGGATTTGGTAGTTTGAAACTTTTACCAACTTGCTGGCAAATTTGGATATATTCGGGGAATTCAATAAAACCACGTTGTTCAATCAGTTCTGTTTCCTTATCATCCACCCTTTTAGCAGCCGCCTTCATCGTAGTATCGGCTTTGATTTTACGCAGTGGCCTCCGACAAATTTCATAAATATCCTGGCAGAGTGTGGTGAATTGTGAGCCTTGGCATTTAGCCTCCATAGTTGCCAAATAAAGGTCAGTATGTGCAGTTTTAAGCCAAATCCGGTCAATATCATCGTCAACTGATTGAATGAGTCCTAGTGCTTGTTTAATCCGGTTGCCGAAAAACCGATAACCTTGTGCTTGCCTGAGTGTTGCTTGTCCTCGTTTGGCTGACCCGGGTGGTTCTTTTTCAATAGTGAAAGAATCCCGTAGCCACGAGATAGCCAACTGATTTGCCAGTTTTTTACAGTCTTTCCGTGGTACAGGAAAATCACCGTGGCTACTATCCGCTTCAATATCAAAAGATGCAACCCTAAAAGGCGCAATAGAATCAATGGCTATCGGCCGGAAATTCTCAAAACTAGTCTCGATATTAATCTGGCATTTGCTTTGACTAATAGCTTTCCGATAAGTCCCTGGTTGGAGTTGTATCCATCCGCTAGGCTTAATTTCAGCGTCGTGAAAGAAACGCAAACACGGTTCTAGGTCGGCCTCAAACATATTGAATTTGAATTCCTGAATTCCTCTAATACGCAAATCTACTGGTGCATGCAAATATCGGTAATAGAACATCATAGCTGCCCGACTTTTAAAGACAAGTTTCAAAAATCGGAATTTGGCATTATTCATAAATTTCCAGAAAATCTCACGTTCTACTACTTCTACACGAGATTGATTAATCCCTGATTTCATAAACGGGCTAAAGAATTTCTGTTCATCACTTGGTTGATTAGTTTCTACATCCTCCGTGTTATAACCGCTAAAGGCATATTGCATATCACGTACTTGGTCTTCTGTGAATTCCTTAGGAATAAGGACATAGAAATAAGGAAAATAATTCCGGACACGGACACAAACACTTTGACCCACCGTCGGATTTTCAGGGCAAACACGTACACCAAAAGCAAATACGTTATATTCCTTGTTATGGATGCGGTCATAATATTGTTTCTTGCGGTCATCATCTGTTGGGTCGTGTGTATAATCAGTTTCGAACCAATCACACGCATTGAACTGAATATTCTCTGTCGTTTCAAAAACAACAGGTTGTCTAGGACCTTTCTTTATTGTTATCATTATTTTGTTAGTCAAATCTATGTCTAGGTATATGGACTGGATTGTCTTTTAGTGATTTTATATTTTCAAACCTAGATGAACAAATATAAAACAATTTTTAGTTTCCAGTTATACCATTTTTTTAAACCGGCGATTTTAAACCTAGCGGGAAATAATTAATATAAGTACGGAAATTACCCGGATGGTAAATCCTTAGAAAATATCTAACCCAATAATTAAATGACGGACACGCTACCGTTTAATATGAGTTTCCCGGCCGAATCAGTTATTTTTGTAGTCGATGAGTATTCCCAATACAAAAAGACTATTATTGATGACTATTGTTATACTCATTCGCCAATAGTAATTTCAGAAATAGGCCAAATGGCTGGGAAACACGCGCCACCTGCTAACAGGAATCTTTTATTAGATTGTATATTGAAATGGGATAATGCCCGTGAATATAACAATGTAGCTGATGTTTTACGATTTCATTCCACCGGATTGCTTATGACAATGAATAAACCCACTGCGTTTGACCCCATTATTCGTGCAAAAGTGGATTATTTGGTCTTATTCCGTGGCCGGCATTTACGGCATTTACGCCGGATTTATCGGCAATATTTAACTACGGTATTGGATGACCCCACAGTATTATCTGGGTTATTTAAATCACTAGGATGGGGCGAAGGCCTAGTTTTGGATTTAGCAGCGATGCAGACCTCTGGCCGTTTTACGGGTAATTATTATAAATATTCTACCGGACAAGGCACAAATTTGGTTGATACAGTAAATCCAGATAATACATATGCTAACCTAGATGTGGCGCTAGGTGATTGGATAGCCAATGGTATTACTAATTCCCCCGAAACTATATCCACATCTGTATCCACATCTGAACCCACATCTGTATCCACATCTGTATCCACATCTGAACCCTCATCTGTATCCACATCTGAACCCTCATCTGTATCTACATCTGTATCCACATCTGTATCCACATTTGAACCCACATCTGTATCCACATCTGTATCCACATCTGAACCAATAACAGAAGAATGGGAAATAGTAGCACCCATAGATTATACTTTATCCCGCCCAGAACAACTAGGCTCCATTCCTGAAATTCACATAACCGATGAGGAGCCATTACCAATATCACCAGAAATAACATCTAACACACAAACCATTTATGCCATACCGGATTTATCACCTGAACTTACATCTACCCCCGAATTAATAGAAACCATTAATAATACATTACCCGAACAACAAGAAACAAAAACTGAATGCCTAGAACAACCTAGCACAACTCCAGTTCAGCAACAGCAAGGTTGGGCGTCTTACCTATATTCTAAGGCTTGGTCGCTATTCGCATAATTAATTACTCATTACCATCATTAATTTCAAATAGTTCTTTGAATTTTATATTTCATTTTATAGTTTTGATATAAAAAATATTCTAGCCGCAATTTTGACAACCTAGATGTGCTCCTAGCAGCTAACACTAATGCATAAAACTATTGGGTTGATGTCCCGAATAAGTTAATGTGCTAGGAATGAAAAATTGTTTTTAATTACAACGACTATTATAATCAACAATAATCCTTATAGGAATTATAATTTCTCCAAAAAAATAATGTCAACAACGACAACTCCAACTCAACCACAAATTACTCACATAGATACAGGAACCGGATATGGAAGCGGAGGGCTAACAACGATTAAAAGCTACTCTGAATTCATGCTTAATAAAATGATGTTCGACAAAATCCTAAATACCAAAACATCAATGGAATTCACACCTGCAAATATTGGCAAACTAATGCTAATTATGTGCGCACCCGATATTAAAACCCTAGTAGTTGAAGCCGGGAAGTATTTAGCCGGAATTGTCAAAGACAGCCCGCAATATTTATTCATTGTTTTGAAGTATATTTATTCCGCGATTAAATCTATTAAGCGTGCCGTATCATATGGCTTGAGCGGTAGATGGCTAGTTCGCCGTCCAATCCCAAAAGATTTTTCCGCCGAAAATGAAGAATCTTACTTAGACAATCGGGAAATGTGGGATTCCGCCGAGAATTACTCATTGACGGTTGATAGTATATTCACTGCCGAACTAATCAAATTTATTGAAACCCACAAACATAAACATATTAAATCCTGCGTGGGTATGAATGTAGATGGTGTTAATATCACCCGGCAATATATGCTGAGCGATACAATTATTGGTTGGATGGATGACGGCCGGCCTGTTGAAATTGAGATTAATAATGATATCGGTTTTAGCACAACTGCCAAACTTACTAATTCGGCAAATGAAACTTTAGCGAATTTATATGACCTGCCTGCGCCTAACAGTCTTAAACCGGATGCATATGTATTTCCGGCAGAATTGGGAATTACTGAATATTGGGATTTACTATCAAATTCTATATTCAAGAAGATGTATCCATTTTTGGATGAAAAAGGTAATTTGACGTCAAACGTAACTCATATAATTGATAGTAATTATACATCCCTAAGTACATACATGTATATGACAGAAAAAAAAAGCAATATTGCTTCTATATACCGTGTCATTAATAGTTATATTGCTAAGCAAAAGTTTAAAGTATATGGTATTCCAAATGCTAATCCAGACATTACTAATCATTGTCTAACATTATTAATGATTTATATGCATCTTGGCTGTGAAAATGTTTCAGGCGCCTATAAAACATATCAATTTGGTTGCTATAGTATTAACCCATTTTTAATTGCCATTAATTTGAATAAGTTTATGAAAGATATAAAACGACTACTTGATGCTAATTGCTTTGATGACTTAATGAAAATGAGAGGAATAGATATGCTTTTAGTAAACCTTCAGTTGGACTTAGATGTATTTTGGACTTATGCTAAATACAATGTTGCCAGTCTTTATAAATGTAAGAAAAATAACAATATTGCTTTTACCAATACCGATTATCTATTAAACATACCTATGATTTTAAATAAAAAGCTTGATAGAACTCATGTCACACAAGAACGCTTTGACAAATTTATGGCCGATAACTGCCCTGAAAATCAACTCAAATCAGCCAAGGAAACTAAAGTCGTAAACCTAGATATACTCCTAAGGACTAAAACACCCACTGTGAATTCGGCGGATGTGTTAGCCAAATTCTTGGAAACTATCCGCGCCAATTCAGTTAATTTGAATACTAAGTGTTTGAATTCGGTTCCTGTAAAGTATATCAAATTGGCGCAAACTGAAACAACCACCGAGACTGATAACCCCGC
>Ga0255182_1001341_pt1 | contig 12979 bp, 11 predicted proteins | sample Atl_UVDOM_RepA_8_FD_188420 | JGI IMG/M metagenome (GOLD analysis project Ga0255182, IMG submission 188420) | Freshwater microbial communities from Altamaha River, Georgia, United States - Atl_UVDOM_RepA_8d | ecosystem: Environmental > Aquatic > Freshwater > River | place: USA: Georgia... | reverse complement strand
GAGGGGAGTCCGGACCTCCGTATCATTGATTTGGGACGGGTCGCCTCCGCTCGCCTTTTTCGTCGTCGCTGGATTCTGAAAGATCTGGCCCAATTGCATTATTCGGCAATCGGGGTGCCGGGAACATTACAGATGCGTTTTCTTCGGCTGTATCTTGGACGTCGGTTGCAGCGATCCGACCGGCGCTGGATTCGCTGGATTTTGTGGAAGTCCAATCGAATCGCCCGTCATACTGTGAAACATGCGCTTTGATCGGAAGGGTCCCATGACTGTTGTCGATTCGAGAAGAGGGTTTCTCAGGACTCTTGGCCGATTCGGCCTGCAGTGTGGCGCCCTCGGATGGGCAAGTGAACTGCTGGGCCAGGTTGGCCCCAACATCTCGAAATCCCTGGAGCATTTTCAATTTGACGACTCGCGGATGAAGTCCCGTGTCGTGAATGGGACTGTCCTGACGACCGCCCGTGATGGCGGGTTGCTGGTTTTGGGACAGGATGGACGTCTCTGGACCGTGGAGCCACAGAACCTGAAATCCCGGGAGCCGCTTGAAGGTGAGTTCAAACCCTGGGACAGCAAGTCGATGATTCGCAGTCTCGAAAACGAGTTGGTTCGGGGTTGCGAATTCGTACAGACCAGACACTATCTTGTCGCGACTTATGCCGGCAGGGCTTACGCCCAGTGGTGTGCCGGTTTATTCGAGCGGCTCTATCAGGCGTTTCGCAATTACTGGAAGCAGCGGGATGTCACGCTGCGCGATCCTGAATTCCCCCTGGTAGCAGTCGTCTTCAAAGATGAGCGTCAGTTTCGCAGGTTCGCCACGGAAGATGCTGGCGCGGATGCTGCCGAATCCAAAGGATATTTTTCCATCGAGAGCAACCGGATTGTCATCTACGATTTGACCAGTTCGGAACGCTCGCCCGCTACGACGATGGCAGAAATCGTCCGCAGTGTCTCGGCAAATCCCTTCAACATTGCGACAGTCGTCCATGAGGCGACACATCAGATTGCGTTCAATTCAGGGATGCATGTCAGACTCTCTGACAATCCTCTCTGGTTGACCGAGGGGATGGCGATGTTCTTCGAGACTCCGGATTTGACAAATCGAACCGGTTGGCGAACCATCGGACTGGTCAATGAACTTCGCCTGCGACAGTTTCAGAATTACTGTGACAAGCGTCGGGAGGCCAATTCACTCGAGACGCTGTTGTCGAGTGATCGCCGCTTTACCGATGCGGATTCCGCCGTGGATGCTTACTCCGAAGCTTGGGCATTGACCTATTATCTTCTGCGAACACAACAGGCATCTTACGTCCGCCTTCTCCGGAAACTGCAAGAGCAGCCAGTCTTGCAGTGGCAGACAGAGGCCGAACGACTTGAGGACTTTCGTAAGAATGTCTTGGATGACCTGGGGAAGCTGGATGCAGACTTTCTGAAATACATCCGCAAGATCAAGGCCTAATCACTCATGTGACGTGAATCAACCGGCACGTCGCAATTGCTGATGGTCCTGTTTGAAGACCATGGGACCGACCCGTCCTGAATCGGATCCATCCCATTGGTGGGACTGGATCGATTCCGCGATCATTTCGGCCACTTCCAGTGCGGCCAAGCCCTGCCGTCCATCCACCCGTGGGATACCCCTGGACCGGATGGCCTGTTGGAAGTTGGCAAGTTCTGCTGACAGTTGATCCTGTGCCACGACTGGGATGTCGGTCGGCTGAATGTACTGCCCGAAGACCGATGCCTTCAGCTGCTCGATATTACAGTCGGGTTGCCGGCTCCGATCGAGAGGACTTGTCCCATACAGCAACGTTGGGGTCGGACTCCACGACGTGGCCTTCCGGGCTCCAAAGTCGATTTGTGTGCAACCCGACGAACTCCAGGTTTGCAGGCAGCGGTTGGTTACGGGGGAGATCCGACTGGCGACGAGGTCGGCCACGCATCCGCTGGAGAAAACAAGACGAGCCTGAGCGATATCGGCCTGATCTCCAAAGACAGTAACGCCCATCGCATCGACACGGGAAGGGGTCTCGCCTGTGATGGCAAGTACGAGGTCAATGTCGTGGATCATCATGTCCAGAACGACACTGATATCGGTTGAGCGAAACGAGTAAGGGCTGACCCGCTCCGCACGCATGTACTTCACATCGCAAAGATGGGGAAGCGTCGCTTCAAACGCGGGGTTGAACCGTTCAATGTGGCCGACCTGGAGAACCCGAGAGTGGCTTTCGGCCAACGCCACGAGATTCCGCGCTTCGGCTGAGTTCATGGCGAGTGGTTTTTCGACAAATACGTCGATCCCTGATTCCAGCAGTGTCGTTGCCACGGGTTCGTGGGCCATCGTGGGGACTGCCACGACTGCGAAGTCAACTTCGGTGAGGACTTCGCGATAATCAGACACCCATTTCGAACCACAGGCATTGGCGACGTTTTCCCCGTTGGTCCGGTTCGAATCGGCGACGGCAACCAGTGAGACGCCATCCATCGATGAGAGAATCCGGGCGTGGTGTCTGCCCAGGGCTCCGACTCCGACGACAAGTCCTTTCAAGACGGTCACGCAGCCCTCCGCGAACGGGAGTTTTGAGAGTCGGATTCAACAGTCTTGTGACGGCGAGCCTCTCCCTGTCGTCCTTGTCGACCATCCTTCTGGCGGTCCAGGAAATCGAGCAGTCGAAGGACCTCGATGGGGAGGCTGCCGGATGACTCTTCGAGCAACTCGTCTCGGACTGAGTCCAGGGTCTTGAATTCCCGGAAAACCAGACGATGCACCCGACGCACCCGGTTGATGGTCTCGGCCGGAATTCCCCGACGTTGCATGCCGACCAGGTTGACGGTCAGAATCCTTGGATCATCGGATCCGACAGCCAGCATATACGGGGGGACATCATTGGGGACCCGGCATCCGCCGCTGACGAAGCTGAGGGTGCCGAGCGTCGCGAAGTGGTGAACAACCGCGTTGCCGGAAATGATGGCGTAGTCATGAACATGGACATGACCACCAAGGAGGACTCCATTCACCAGGACGACATTATCGTGCAGATGGCAGTTGTGGGCGACATGGCTGTTGGCCATCAGCAGATTGCGATTCCCGATCCGGGTGATGCCATCTTCCTTTTCGGCTCCCCGATGGACAGTGACACCTTCGCGGAAGACGTTTGCCTCACCGATTTCCACCCGTGTGGGCGCACCCGAAAAGGCGTAGTCCTGGGGCTCGGCACCGATGACGCAATTGGGGAAGAAGCGATTGCCGGCACCGATCGCCGTGTGGCCGATGATGGTGACATGGCTGTCCAGGCGACAGCCCGGTCCAAGAGTCACATCAGGGCCAATGACACAGAATGGACCAATCGCGACATCGTCGGCGATTTGTGCACGATGGTCGATTTCGGCACGTGGTGAAATGGTTCGGGCCATTCGCGAGACTCCCTTCTGCTTGGCCTTGCCGCGGAATTCAGGTCTAGGCGGCCTTGGGACGATGACGCTGGATGCCGGCTTCGTGCGAAGACATCAGCCTCTGGATGAATTCGGCATTAAGTGTGTGTCCGGATCGATGTGCCTCGACCCGTCCGACCAGACTGTAGCCTGAGAGTGCGAAGTCGCCGATGCAATCGAGCAATTTGTGCCGGGCGCATTCGTTCGGAGTTCGCAACTCGTTGTCAATGACACCCTTGCCGTTGAAGATCAGCAGGTCCTTCGCCGTCGTTCGTCGGCCATATCCCTGTGATCGCAATGCCGCGGCCTCTGTCTCCAGCAAAAATGTCCTGGCAAAGACAATTTCGTTCAGGAATGTTGCCGGAGAGATGTCGACTTCGTGAACCTGGGCGGGAATCGGAGAGTTCGCCCCGTAGTCCAGCGAGTAGCGAATGGTCAGGACATCGCGGGTTCCCGGAAGTCCCCGAATGGTCTGTGTTGTGTCTCCGACAGCGACGGGATGGGCGATGGCCATGCGGCTTGCCGGTCTGTCGAGCTCGACAAGTCCAGCATGAAGGATCGCATCCGCGAAGACCTGGCTGGAGCCGTCGCCACCTGGGGGTTCGGTCGAATCCAGTTCGACAACACAGTTGTCAACTTCAAGCGCCGACAGAGCAGCCATCACATGCTCGACCATTTCCACCACAGCCCGCCCGCGCTGGATCGCGGTTCGACGCTGTCGGGGAACGATCTGGCTGTGATGTGCCGGGATGAGGGGCGACCCCGGCAGGTCGGTTCGCCGGAAGTGAATGCCTGTGTCGACGGACGCAGGAAGGAACCGTAGCCGGACATCGGCTCCCGTGAGGAAGCCGATTCCGTCAATGGTGACCGTGCGTGCGATCGTATGTTGTGCTCTGGTCGACATGTCCGAGGGAATACCGTGGCGGTGAAGTGCTGGGGAACTACTCGGCAGCGGGGCGAACGGCAGCCTTCTTCGTCCCGGTTGCGGGACGCGTCGCTCCGGCAGGCGTCACGGCGGCTCCACCCGACTTTTCGTAGCGACGATTCAGCACTTCGAGAACGGCTTCTGTGATGTCATCCCGCTTGCGGCTCCAGACAACAGGCTGGCTCAGGGCCATCTGGACCATCCGGGGGTCGGTCGACTCGGCTTCGTAGCGGGCATGGCGAATGACAAGGCTGTAGCCGTAATGATCGGCCACCTTGCTCACTGCTTCCTGCATCTCGTCAAACACGGTCCGGCTGAACTGATGTTTGCGACGCAGCAGTTCGCGCTCCTTCGAGAGTTGGAAGATCTCGATGTTGGTCTTCATCTTTGCAATCTCGGCTTCCTTCTTGGAATAGTCGGGACTGCCGGCCTTCAGTTCGTTGAGGACCTTGAGGCTCTCGTTGAACTTCTCTTTCTGACCTTTCAGTTCGGATTGGATCTGCTCCTGCTCCGACTTGATTTCCGCCTCGAAGTCCTTGAATTTTGAATAGCTCTGCAAGATGCGGCCGACGTCGACAACAGCGACCTTGCCGGCAGCCTTTTCGCCCTTTTCCGGAGTTGCGTTGGTCGGGGCCTGGGCCAGGGTTGCCGAGGTCGGGAGGCACAGCGCGGCGATCAGGCCCAGCAGGCCAAACACGGATGTTTTCGAAAGTTTCACGGAATCTGCACTCCTTTGCAGGGACGACAGGCCAATTCCAACCAGGGACGGTTGCGCTGATGAATTGGTGGAGAATCGAGGAGGGAGGGGGGACACGATGGCCATCCTGCGAGAGTCCGGCCGACGCGCGGGCGAAATGTCTCACAGAGGTTCGAATGCGTCAAGACGATTGCAGAAAAGGCGACGAGCCATGGTAGATTTTGCAAAACTCATCGATCGCCCATCTGAAACCCCGAAAAAAGCAGTGAAATTGGTTTTGCCAATGGATTGCCGGGAGAATGCCCCGGACGATCGGCCGACCGTCTCCTGACCGTTTTGAACCACCGGTAATCAGTCTGTGCTGTAATTATAGACAGTGTTTGCCTTGAGGTTTTCCAGCAGGCCGAAGCGTTTCATCTTTTTGTACAGTGTCGTACGGTCGATCCCGAGTTCCCGGGCCGCTGCCTGACGCTTCCCGTCATGCTTCCGAAGGGCCTGTTCGATCAACTCCTGTTCTGGGGCCAAAAGGACCTGTCGCAATCCCTGCCGGGGGATTGCTTGTGCCGGCAAAGGGGAGGTGTGACAGATCTGGCTCGGCAGGTCCGATTCGCAGAGAACCGGTCCTCGTGAGAGAACCACCGCCCGTTCCAGGACATTCACCAGTTCGCGGACATTCCCAGGCCATTCATATTGTTTCAATCGTTCCATCGCCTCGGAAGAAAGCCGACGGTGCGGTTTCTCCTGTTCGAGGCAAATCCGGTTGAGGTGGAAATCCGCGAGTTCGGGGATATCCGCAAGGCGTTCCTTCAAGGAAGGCTGGCGAAGTGTGATGACATTGATCCGGTAAAACAGGTCCGCCCGGAATGTGCCGCGCCGAACCATTTCAGGCAGATCCTGGTTGGTGGCGAGGATCACCCGCACATCGACCCTGTGGGTTTTCGATGATCCAACCGGTTCGAATTGTCTCTCCTGAAGGACCCGCAGGAGTTTCAGTTGAAGTTGGGTCGAGGCCGTCCCGATTTCGTCGAGGAAGATGGTCCCGCCATCGGCCAGGAGAAACTTCCCCGAGCGATTCTGGTTGGCGCCGGTGAAACTGCCGGCCACATGACCGAACAGCTCGCTCTCCAGCAGAGAGTCGGACAGACAACCACAGTCGATTTCAACGAATGGGCCTTGTCGTCGGGTGCTGTGCTCGTGGATCGCCCGTGCGGTCAGTGTCTTGCCGGTACCACTTTCTCCCAGGATCAATACTGTTGACCGGGAGTCGGCCAGCGCCTCGATGTCCCTGCGCAATTGCTGGATGGACGGGGCGTTGCCCACCAGTCCGTTGGGATGCCGACTTGCCGACAGTCGGGCTTCCTGGTTTTTCAGGTTCCGTTTGCGATGGACCTGATCGATCGACTGCGTCAGTCGCTGAATCAGATCAGAATCATCAAAGGGCTTGGAGAAGTAGTCGGTCACCCCTTTGCGGATGGCCTTGACCGCCTGGGGAATCGATGGATCTCCGGTGAGCACAAAGAACAGGATTTCCGGGTGACGCTGCCGCGCGTGAGACAGGATCTGAACCCCTTCCCCATCGGGTAGGTTCAGGTCTGAAAGCACTGCGTCGTACTGGTTCTGGTCGAGGAATTCACGGGCCTGCCGGCAGGTTTGCGCGGAATGAGTCGAAAAGCCCGCCTGTTCCAACAGACAGGCTGTGGACTCACACTGACTGAGATCGTCTTCAATCAGGAGGATGTCGCCGGTCTTCATGTGTCAGGACGTCTCACGGTCGGTGCGGGTTCAGTACGATCTCTCCGGGGTTTTCCTGCGGGGAATGACCTGGAGGTTTGCGTAAAGTGTGTCACACCACAGTCTCGAGTCAAAAAATCACACTGTGGGGACCTGGCGGATTCGGTTTCCCCTTGGGGAAATCCGTTGGATGTGGTGTTGTCGTTACGGCTGTTCGAACCATTGCCTTCGGAGCGACCGATTTGCCAGTCCATGGTCCGTTGGAACTCGCAGTCGTTGGCTTTGTCCGACAGGACTCCAAGGCGCAGGCCCCACTGGGCCTGGAGCTGAGATGCCGGGCGTAAGCCTGGCTGCAGCCGGATTCGCGGCTGTCATGGAGTCGCGGGGGACCAGGGCCGATCTGTTGGTTGACTTGATTGGCCGCCGCCTGCCAGTATCTCGCAGTCTCGAAACACATTGATGGGGAGCCTGCTGATGGCGATTCTGGATCGATTCTCTCTGCGTGGACAGATTGCCCTGGTGACTGCCGGAGCCGGCCCCCAATTTGGCAGCAGCTTGTCGGAAGGGTTGGCAGAGGCTGGGGCGACCGTCATTACCGCCTCCCGGTCGCTCGAGACCAATCTCGAATATGCCCGCAAGCTTCAGGGGGCTGGGCTCGATGTGCATGGAATGCAGCTCGACATTTGTGATTCCCGTTCGATTCGTACGCTGCATGATTCCATCCTCAGTCGCTTTGGTCGTCTCGACATCCTGGTGAACAGCGCCCTGGCTCGCGACGGACACGCGGGGGGACTTGAGGATCAGACCCCGGAACAGTGCCTGCGAAGCGCCGCCGGTGACTTTGCGGGTCTGTTTGAAATCTGCAACGTATTTCTTCCGGAAATGGTCCGGCAGAAAAAGGGAGCCATCATCAACATCTCCAGTATTTATGGTGTTGTTTCGAATGATCCCGGGATCTACCAGGGGACCACGATGAAACAGCCTCCCACCTACAACTTTGTCAAAGCCGGGATGGTCAATTTCACCCGTTACCTGGCCTGTTATTACGGAAAGCAGGGAATCCGGGCGAATTGCATCAGTCCCGGAGGTTATTTCAATCACCAGCCCCAGGCGTTCCTCGATCGTTACTGCGAGCGGGTTCCAGTCGGACGCATGCTCGAAAACGAAGACATCAAGGGGGCGGTCGTGTTCCTTGCTTCAGATGCCGCCCAGTACGTGAACGGCCACAACCTGATGGTCGATGGTGGTTGGACCTGCCTCTGACCAACCCCGGGGAGCTCAATGGGCCACGGTTGACAGTGGTTGATTCGTCCCTTTGGGAGGCCCTCATGCGGCGAATCGCGTGTTCCGTGGGGACCACTGCGTCAGATCGCCAGCCTCAGTTGGCTTCGGGGGGCTGGACCGCCAGCATGCCGAGCTGAACAAGCTTCTTGCGACATTCATCCCGTTCGCGGCTGCGGGGCAGGGGGGACCATGTTGGATCCTGGGAGGCGAGGAAATCCTCTTCGGTCCAGGTGGCGGAGTGTGTCGGACGTGGCCGGGACATCAACCGCTGGATCACCCCAACATCCAGAGCGGTCAGGTTCATCGACCGAACGCGGTAATCGCCAAACGCCTCCCAGACCACAGGGAAGAGCTTGGCGACGATTTCTTCGCCGATGGTGCGGGCGTAGGCCCGGATTTCAGCCTGGGCGTGCTCGTCACTCCTCAGCGCCAGAAAATGGAGCAGGTTGTGCAGGTCGATCTTCCAATACGCTTCGGTGTAGGTTGACAGTGGCAGGTCCTTGCGGGCCTGTTCACGGGCAACCCCGGCCTCCAGTCGCTGGAGGTAAAGTTGTCGCGCCTGATTTTGGAAATGGTGCTCGTCGGCCGTCAGTTTCTCTCCAAGATCGACCGGCAGTTCGATACCGCTCCCCTGGCGATTTTGGACCGCCTGCGTCCGCCATTGGTCCGGAGTGGTGGACTGCATCGAGTCGATGGCGACCGAATAGCGGGTGCTGTACTCATTGACTGAGGCAGTACGATGGCGAATCCATTGTCGCCAGCAATCCATCGGAACCCGGATCAGGAACTTCAACTCCGCCATTTCAAACGGCGTTGTATGCCTGTGTCGGAGCAGATAGCGGATGAGGGTCCGGTCATCGGACCGCTGACGGGTCCCTTCCCCATAGCTGACCCGCGCCGCCTGAACGACTGCGGCATCGTCACCCATACAATCGACGAGGCAGACAAACCCGTCATTCAGCACGGGGAATTTCTGCCATTTCAATTGCTCAATCGCCTGGGAATTGCTGGAAAGACTCACTGCACAATCCCCCGACGTTTCGAAATTGATTGACAAACAGTTCCGAATGGACCGAATGCTGCGGTTGGAACAGTTCCGCGTCACCGCCAGGCATCGCCACTGTCCCCCGAACAGTTGCTTTCGACAAGGCTCAATCAGATCCACATGACTGCGGAGCCGGGTTGATTCACTGCCAGATCAATCGGCAATCCGGTCGGTTCGTGACCTGACGATTCAGGCAGCGGCACCCGGACGCGTTCTGGCGACTGGCGGGAGGGCTCGCCGTCCGGATTGGGAATGGCATTCCGCGTCAACAATGAGCGGAAAATCGCCTCCGATTCCATCAAGCAATCGCCCCGGAGGAGAGGGGAGTCACCCCCTCATCATCCGGTGATGCGTGTCACTTACTTCGATGCGGTGACAGTGTCGAAGCCGGGGACCGCGATCGAGGTCACCTGGATCTTGGTGTACCGCTGCGTATGCCCGTTGTGGCGAATGTAGCCCTTGCGGCGCCGGAACTTGCCAACTTCCAGTTTCGGACCACGAAAATCATCGTCGAGAACCGTCGCTTCCACGACAGCACCTGCGATGACAGGTTGACCAATCTTCCCGGTCGAGTCGGTTCCTGCAGCCAAGATCCGATCGAACTTCAGGGAATCTCCGTCCCGCAAATCCGAGCGCAGATCAATTTCCAGCTTCTCGCCGACCTGAACGCGGTACTGCCGGCCACCATCCTCAACGATCGCGAACATCAACTTCTCCAAAGCCGTCCTTGTGTGGTCGCTGTGGGCAACCGCAGACGAAACGAGACCAGTGCCCCTCTGGGGACACCCCTTGACCTGCCACGGCTCCCCACGCGGGAACATCTTCCAGTCAGGTCATGCAGTCTTTCGAATCCAAGATCTTATTCGATCATCGCCCCGATTTCGAGGGTTCACCCGATGTGATCCGCTGTTCAGAGCCTGTGGCGTCGAAACACTTCAGTACCAGATGCTCGGGGCTGACGTCGGTTCGGGACGAGACATGGATTGAACAATCGTTCTCCTCCTCGAACCGAATCAGGTCGCGGCGTTTTCGGTTGTTCAGGTGTGCTGCCACCCGTTCGTGAACTTCCACAGTGATTCGCCGGACCTGTTCGCGGTGAGCCGAACTCATGAGCAGTCGCACCACTTCGATGGACATGCTCTCGGCGGTCTTGACGAGTCCCGTTCCATGGCAGCAGGGGCAGTCCTCGAAAACACTCCTCCGAAGTGAAGGGCGGATGCGCTGCCGAGTCATTTCGATCAGGCCAAACGGACTGATCCGCAGGACCTTCGTGCGCGCCCGATCGCGACGCATGGCGTCACGGAGTGCCCGTTCGACACCCCGGCGATGCTTCTCTTCGCGCATGTCAATGAAGTCGTTGACAATCACCCCACCGAGGTCGCGGAGGCGGATCTGCCGGCAGATCTCCTGGGCGGCTTTCAGATTCACCTGGTAGGCCGACAGTTCGGCATCATCGTCTGCCCGCGAACTTCCGCTGTTCACGTCGATGGCGACAAGTGCTTCTGTCTGGTCGATCACCAGCGATCCGCCACCTTCGAGAGGAACCCGCCGTTGCTGGATCCGGGCAATCTCCTCCTCGACACGGTAGTGGTGGAACAGGGGTTCCTTGCCATCGTACAGTCGAATCCGGTCGACATGCTTGGGGAGGACAAGGCGGATGAACTCCCGAGCCCGCTCGTAGGCTTCGGGCGAATCGATCCAGACCGTTTCGATCTCTTTGTTGTAGATGTCGCGGATCGTGCGGATCACGACATCGCTCTCTTCGTAGATCCCCCCGGGGGAACGGGTTTGCCGGATCTTGGCGACGATGTCTTTCCACAGCAGCAGCAGGTAGTCGAGATCTCGCTGCAGATCACGCTGGGATCGCTCAATCCCCGCTGTCCGGATGATAAAGCCAAGTCCGCGCGGGGGACGGAGTGATTCCAGAGCCTGGCGCAGTTGCCGCCGGATTCCCTCATCCGCAATTTTGCGGCTGACACCGACCCGACCGAGGCCGGGCATCAACACCAGGTAGCGACCGGGAATGCTGATGTAGGTGGACAGGGTGGGGCCTTTGGTGCCAATCCCCTCTTTGATCACCTGGACAAGAACTTCGCTTCCCCGGCGGAAAATCTCCTGGATGGGGGGTTTGTTCCGGACCGACCGTTCATTGAACCGGCCGCGACCACCCCCTCCGCCACCGCGCCGCTCGTCCTCGTCATCTTCGCCCGCGCCGCCCCGGTCATTGGTTCCGACCAGGTGCTTGTAGTACTGGAATTCCACATCGCTGACGTGCAGGAACCCATTTCGGCCCACGCCAAAATCGACGAAGGCTGCCTGGATACTGGGCTCGATATTGACGATCCGGCCCTTGTAGATGTTCCCCACATAATTCTCGAGGCTGTTGCGCTCGATGTAAAGCTCCTCAAGAACTCCGTTTTCGAGGATCGCGATCCGGCTCTCTTCGGGCTGGAGCGCGTTGACCAACATTTCCTTCTTCATGCATCGCCCTCAATCGGCAAAGTCAGGCGAGGTCGTCAGCCAGGAGTTCCATTCCAGGGGCACTCAGAATCCATGTCGCGAGCCGGTGAGTCGGCTCTGAGGTGAGCGACACCGGAAAATGCCGGTGCTTTCTCGGGATTCCGCCAGAATCGCAGTGGAGTGCGGGAATCAGAAATCGATGGGACGAGTGCTCCAGTCAGAGGGGAACCACGCTGCCGTGACGGGTTCGCCGGTGTGTGCTTGGTAACGGCTGTCTCGCAGAACACACGGTGCCCTGTCGTTCGACAGCCAACTAGTTGACGAGTTCGGGAGAGAACTTCGCCAGTTCTCCCCGCAGGTAGCTTTCCAGGTCGCGAGAGACATCAAAAATCTCCGCACGGGCGGCAATCTCCCTGGCCTGGGCGATTGTCATGCTCCGCACGGCTTGCTTGACTTCCAGTATCGAGTTCGGGGAGACGCTGAGTTCCCGCAACCCCATGCCCAGCAACAGGGCTGTGAACATGCAGTCAGAGCTCATTTGTCCGCAGACCGAGACCGACACATGATGCCGGTCAGCGGCCGCCACCACCTGCCGAATCAGGCGGCAGACCGCAGGATCTGCCGAGGAGTAGAGGTGTGAGACGGCCGGATTCGCCCGATCCACTCCCAAGGTATACTGGATCAGATCGTTGGTTCCAATGGAGAAAAAGTCGACTTCCCGGGCAAACTCCTCTGCAAGGATGGCTGCCGACGGAACCTCAACCATCATTCCCACCTTGATTCGGGGATTGTGCGCGATCCCCTCTTCCTGCAGGTCCTCTGCCACGTCCGCCAGGATCCACTTCGCCTGACGCAGTTCCAGAAGCGTCGACACCAGCGGAAACATGATCCGGATATCCCCTTCAGCTGCGGCCCGCAGAATGGCCCGCAGTTGGGTCTTGAACATCGGCAGGTTCTGCAGCGTCAACCGCAGACTCCGCAGTCCCAGCGTCGGATTTGGAGACGCTTCAATCACCTGCTGCATCGATTGGGGGAACTTCTCGGCACCCAGGTCCAGTGTGCGAATGACCACTGGGCGGCCAGGAAACGCCTGGGCCACCTGCCGATAGGCGTCATAATGCTGCTGTTCCGTCGGCTCCAATCCACCGTCCAGGTACAGGAACTCGGTGCGGTACAGACCAATCCCCGCAGCACCACAGTGCACGCACAAGTCGACCTCGCTCGGGAACTCAATATTCCCGAACAGCAGGATTTCCACACCGTCGCGGGTCTCCGCCTTCAGGGGCCCCAACGACTTCAGCCGAATTGCCGTCGACTTCTGCCGGGCGTCAGCATCCCGATAGCGAGCCATTGTCTCTTCGTCAGGGTCAATGATCACCAGACCATCATTGCCGTCGATGATGACCGT
>Ga0255182_1001338_pt1 | contig 12997 bp, 13 predicted proteins | sample Atl_UVDOM_RepA_8_FD_188420 | JGI IMG/M metagenome (GOLD analysis project Ga0255182, IMG submission 188420) | Freshwater microbial communities from Altamaha River, Georgia, United States - Atl_UVDOM_RepA_8d | ecosystem: Environmental > Aquatic > Freshwater > River | place: USA: Georgia... | reverse complement strand
CTCGAAGACCGTTATCCAACCACGCAAGGTGAGGATCTTGTGCGCCTCGTCCTTGAACTGCGTATCCTCCAGCGCCGGATGATTATCGTCGGGCGCTCGATACTCCTCTCGGTGCTCGCCGCCGTAGCCGTGTGTGTGATGATCGGCTTGCTGTTCCTGATGGGTTTGACGGATTTCTCGATGGCGTGGATGATTGTCGCGGTGTTCATGGTTGCGCTCGTCCTGCTTGCCGGGGCTTTAGGGGCGTTCGTGCGCGAAATCTCGCTCGCAACCCATGCGATCAAGGTGCGATCGGAATATCTCGAACTGCCCTCCAGTGAAGATAAGGGCTGAATAGTTCAGCTGCGGTTGATGCGCGCCACCACTTCGTCGCGCACCGTCGGCGTGACGAATTTTGAGATATCGCCGCCATACACCGCGATTTCCTTCACAAGCCGGCTCGCAATCGGCTGCAGCGACACATCGGCCATCAGGAACACGGTTTCGACGCGATCGTTCAACTGCCGGTTCATTCCGGTGAGTTGATACTCATATTCAAAATCGGTCACACCGCGAATGCCGCGGATGACCACCGCCGCGCCTTGGCTTTCTGCAAAATCCACCAACAGCGAGTTGAACCCGACGACGCGAACATTGCTTATGCCCATAGCGTTAACTTCGCGCTCCACGATCGCAATGCGTTCGTCATCGGCAAACATGGGGGATTTGGCGATGTTGGTGGTAACCCCGATGATGAGTTCATCGACCAGTTTTGCACCGCGCGCGATGATATCCAAATGGCCGAGCGTGATCGGATCGAATGTTCCCGGATAGACGCCGATGCGTTTCATGCTGCTCCCCTTCCTCAGCGATCGCGTTCGAGCACATAGCGCGCAATGGCGCGTAGCAAGTCTGCTTCATGGCCATAGCTGGCCAGATGGCTGATCGCCTGTTCGACCAGCATTTCTGCCTGCTGTTTCGCGCGGTCAAGGCCCATCAGCGAGACGAAAGTCGCCTTCCCTGCATCGGCATCCTTGCCAAGCGCCTTGCCGGCAAGTGCTTCGTCACCCTCGACATCCATTATGTCATCGACAATCTGGAAGGCGAGCCCGATGTCGCGGGCATAGCCGCGCAAATGCGTGCGCCCTTCAGGCGCGACATGGCCCAAAATTGCGCCAATCTCGACACTCGCAGCAATCAAGGCGCCCGTTTTCAAGGCTTGCAGACGGGTGACGGTGGGCAGGTCGAAATTGGATTTTTCGGCCTCAAGGTCCATCATCTGCCCGCCCGCCATGCCATCGGGCCCACTCGCAGTTGCAAGCGTTGCGATCATTTCACCACGGGTGAACGGATCGGGATGGGTGGCAGGATCGGCAAGGATTTCAAACGCCAGCGCGTGCAGCGAATCCCCGGCAAGAACAGCCGTCGCCTCATCGAATGCCTTGTGAACGGTCGGCTTTCCACGCCGCATATCGTCATCATCCATGCATGGCAGGTCGTCATGGACGAGCGAATAGACATGGATCGCCTCAACCGCGGTGCCGGCGCGAACCGCATAGCTGCGGGCGACATTGAAAATGCTTGCAGAGGCGACAACAAGCAGCGGACGAAGCCGCTTTCCACCACCGATTGCGGCGTGGCGCATCGCCTCGAAAAGCCGTTGGCGCGGATCATCGGGTACTGCCAGCAGTTCGTCGAACAGCGCGTCGACATCTGCCGCCACCTGGGCGATTGCCTCATTCAGCGATGTGGCGGAGGGTTGGGCCAATTTTCAGTCCGCGTCGAATGGGCGGGTGCCGGAAGGCGTGCCATCGGCGCCCAGCACAATCTGCTCGATCCGGGCCTGGGCAGCGTCGAGCCGGGACTGGCACTGCGCCCGCAACTTATGCCCCTGCTCGTACAATGCGATCGATTCATCAAGCGATGCTTCGCCGCTTTCAAGCTTGCGGACAATCTCTTCCAACGCCTTGAGCGCTTCTTCAAAACTGGGTTCTGGGGCTGTGCTTGCCATGGCCACAGCTTTGGCGCGGGGCAGCTTGCCGGTCAAGCGTTTCGCTTCATCGAATATATCGGAAGAAATGACTTTGCGACGAAATCAAGCTGGGGCAAGGCCGCCATCCTATGAAAAAGAACCTTCTCCTGATCGCCCCGTTGTCCATGCTGGCGCTTGCGGCATGCAACAATCCCGAAACCCCCGCCAATGAAGGCGAAGAAGCCGCCCAGGCCGCAACTGCTCCTGCTCCGGTGGAGCTGCCGCCAGCAATCACTTCGCAGGCGACCTATCGCTGTGCCGACAACACGATTGTCCACATCGACTTCCTTGGTGACAATGAAGCCGCGGACATCCGCGTTGGCGAAAAGACCGCAGTTGCGGTTCGCGTCAGTGCAAAAAAGCCCGCTGCTCCTGCTGAAGGCGAAGCCGCCCCTGCTGAAGCGGCTAAACCCGCTGGCCCGCTCAAATCGGTGGACGGCATGACCACGCTTTCGGGCAGCGGAAAGCAGATCCAGCTCAAGCTCGCCGACAAGGGCGAACAGGGCTGCAAAAGCAACTGAGCCCTTATAGCATTTCGGAACCGGAAAGGGGGTCGCGTTGCGGCCCCCTTTTTCTTGGCGCAGCGCCTTATCGGCGTTAGTCTCTCGCAGAGGGAGGGACGGGGACATGTTTATCGGACATTTTGCACCGGCAATGATCGCCGCACGGCACAAGGATGCACCGAGCTTGCCGGTGCTGTTCATCGGCGCGCAACTGGTCGATTGGGCCTTTTTCGGCCTGTTGCTAACCGGCGCGGAAAAGATGCGGGTGACGCCGGGGATTTCGGTAATGAACCCAATGGATCTCTATCACATGCCCTACACGCATAGCCTGCTCGGCTCGGCGATATTTGCGCTGGTGTTCGGCGCTTTGTTATTTGCGGCGACGCGCAGCCGTACCGGGGCGCTAATCGCAGCGGCAGTTGTACTGTCGCACTGGTTTCTCGACCTGTTGGTCCATGTCCCCGATCTCACCCTCGCGGGAAGCCCTCCGAAATTGGGTTTCGGTTTGTGGAACCATCCCTCGATCGAAATGCCGCTGGAACTCGCACTGACCTTCGGGTCGCTTTGGCTATATGCCAAGGTCGCCCAGCCCAAGGCCCTCCCGCTGGCTTCACTAGCGGGCGTGCTGTTGCTGTTGCAGGCGGTGAACTGGTTCGGCCCGGTCGAGCCGGAGGTGACCGCTGGCACCAGTTTGCTGGCCTTCTTTGCCTTTGGTTTGGCGGCGCTGCTCGCATGGTGGGTTTATCGCAGCGAAAGCCGCAAACAGGCTGGCTAAAATGGGCGTGCAACGCTAAAGCGCCGCGCATGACCCAGATCACCCCGCAAATCGTCGCCGACCATGGTCTTTCCGAGGAAGAATATCAGCGCATATTGAATGCTCTGGGGCGTGAGCCCAACCTTGTCGAACTCGGCATATTCTCGGTGATGTGGTCGGAGCATTGCAGCTACAAAAGCTCGCGCATCCATCTGAAAAAGCTGCCGACAGAAGCGCCCTGGGTAATCTGCGGCCCTGGCGAAAATGCGGGCGTCATCGACATTGGTGACGGGCAAGCGGCGATCTTCAAGATGGAGAGCCACAACCACCCCAGCTATATCGAGCCTTATCAAGGCGCGGCGACTGGCGTTGGCGGCATCTTGCGCGACGTCTTCACCATGGGTGCGCGTCCGGTTGCCAACATGAACGCGCTGCGTTTTGGAAGGCCTGATCACCCCAAGATGAAGCATCTGGTGCAGGGCGTCGTTGCCGGCATTGGTGGCTATGGCAATTGCGTCGGCGTTCCGACGGTTGGCGGCGAAACCAACTTCCATCCGGCCTATGATGGCAACATCCTTGTCAACGCGATGACGGTGGGTGTCGCCGATACCGACAAGATTTTCTATTCGGCTGCGACGGGCGTCGGCAATCCAATCGTCTATGTTGGCTCCAAAACCGGCCGCGACGGCATCCATGGTGCGACCATGGCATCTGCCGATTTTGGCGAAGATGCCGAGGAAAAACGCCCGACCGTGCAGGTCGGCGATCCCTTCACCGAAAAGCTGCTGATCGAGGCGTGCCTTGAACTGATGGCGACCGATGCGATCGTCGCCATCCAGGATATGGGTGCGGCCGGCCTCACCTCCTCGAGCGTCGAAATGGCGTCCAAGGGCGGGTGCGGCATCCGGCTCGACATGAACAAGGTGCCCCAGCGCGAAACCGGAATGACGCCCTATGAGATGATGCTGTCCGAATCGCAGGAACGCATGCTGATGGTGCTGAAGCCCGGTAAGGAAGCGATGGCCCAGGCGATTTTCGAAAAGTGGGAACTCGACTTTGCCGTGATCGGTGAGGTTACCGATACGGGGCATATGGTGCTCGAATGGAATGGCGAAGTGGTGTGCGATATCCCGCTCGGCCCGCTCGCTGACGATGCCCCGCAATATGATCGCCCCGCGTTGAGCCGCGAAGACTATAAGGCATGGGCCAAGGTGAAGCCGCTCGGCGATGTGCCGCAGTCGGCTGATCTGACCAAGGATCTGCTCAAGCTGATGGCTTCGCCCGACCTCGCGAGCCGCGCGTGGATCTGGCAGCAATATGACAGCCAGGTCGGTGCGGATACTGCGCAGAAATCGGGAGGCGACGCAGCGGTTGTGCGCGTGCACGGGCACAAGAAGGCGCTCGCGATTTCGACCGATTGCACCCCCCGCTATGTCTATGCTGATCCCTATGAGGGCGGAAAGCAGGCGGTTGCCGAAACCTATCGCAACATCAGCGCGGTCGGAGCAACACCGCTCGCAGTTACCAATTGCCTCAACTTCGCCAACCCGCAGCGCCCCGAGATCATGGCGCAGTTTGTCGGCGCACTCGAGGGCATGGGCGATGCCTGCCGCGCGCTCGACTATCCGATCGTCTCGGGCAATGTCTCGCTCTACAATGAAAGCAAGGCGACAGGCGGCGGTAGCGCGATCTTGCCGACCCCTGCGATTGGCGGCGTCGGCCTGCTCGATGATGTCGCGAAGATGGCAACCATCGCGTTCAAGGCCGAGGGTGAAATCCTTGCGGTTATCGGGCCCAACTATCCGGAACTCGGTCAGTCGCTGTGGTTGCGCGAGATCTATGGCCGTGAAGATGGCGATCCGCCCTTTGTCGATCTGGCCGATGAAAAGCTCAATGGCAGCATCGTGCGCCAGTTGATTGCTGACGGTGCGGTGACTGCGGTACATGATATTTCGGATGGCGGCCTTTTGGTTGCGGTCGCGGAGATGGCGCTGGCGGGCGGCATCGGTGCCGAACTGTCGCCGATGGATACCGCCTTCGCCTTTAACGAAACCCAGTCGCGCTATCTGGTCACCTATCCGGCGGACAAGCCACTCAACCGCAAGGATGTTCCTTTTGTGAACATTGGCAAGGTGGGGGGCAGCGCCATCAGCGTCAACGGCGCAAGCGTTTCGCTGTCCGACTTGCGTGCTGCGCACGAATCCTTCTTCAAGGATTGGATGGAAAGCTGATGGCTGCGCCGGCGGGCTATTCCGGAACCCCGCTGGCGAAGAAACTCGGTCTCAAAGATGGCATGCATGTGTGGTTTGATGCCATGCCGGACAGCGTGCGCGCCGAGATCGCGGACTATGGTGTGACCTTGATCGAGGAAAACGCACCTTCGCAAATTGTAGATGCGGCGCATGTCTTTTTGACCGAAAAGTCGCTTTTGGCCAAGCGGCTGGTCGCGCTGCGCAACGGCCTGAAAACCTCAGGTCAGCTTTGGATCAGCTGGCCCAAAAAGGCCTCAAAGGTTCCAACCGACATTACCGAAGATACGATCCGCGAACTCGCGCTTCCCATGGGATGGGTTGATGTGAAGGTGTGCGCGATCGACGCCGTCTGGTCCGGCCTCAAACTCGTTATTCGCAAAGAGCTGCGTTAAGCGGCAGCCTTTTGCTGGCCCAGCAGGTCATAGGGATCGACGCCGCCTGCGCGCATGATTTCGTGCGCACGGTTATACTGGGTCGGTTCCTTGATGCCGAGACGCTTGCGTGCGTCAGCCAGCGGTTCAGCGAGGAGCGCGCGGATATCCTGATGCGCGATCTTTTGTGCGGCCTTGCCTGCACGCTGGGCTTCACGAATCGCCGAATAGATGGGCACATTTTTGAGCCCCTTCTTGATCTCGCGGCCACCGGCATAGGCGATGAAGAGGATGCCCAAATTCGGGTTCTGGCTGTAGGTGAATGCGAGCACGCACTGCTCACCCAATGCATCGCGGCCATAGCCGGTCAGCACATGGAACAGGTCGTGCGTATCGCGCTGGCGGTTGCCATAGCGTTCGAGGAGGTCGTCGAACTTTTCGGTCTTGTCGGCAAATTTCTCATACTCATCGACAAGGCCCTGCGCAGTCAGACCTTCTTTCTCCATGAAGTCGCAATAGGCATGGGCAACTGTGCCCATCGGCAATTTGCGCAAGGATTTGTGATCGTCGAGGATTTCTACGAGGTTCTGCGGCTCAGCAAGCAGCGACTTGCCGATGCTGCTGCTCCAAAATTCACGGGCGCGCTTGGTGAAGCTGTTTCCCGAAAGCGCGCGGATGATGTGGAACACCTGTTCGGTATCTTCCTTGTCGGCAATCAGCTTGCGGAAATGGTGCAGCGCCTTGAGCGGGCGGAAACCCGAATCGGTGCGCGCGGGGTGGGAGAAGGGAATTGCCTGATCCATGAAGACTCTACCTTTTCGATCCAAGTTCCGGGTATCTTACCGACAAGAGTGTAAATAGCAAGTTAGCAAGTCATTATCAATAGCGGCTGGACGATATCTCAAAACAACTGTATTGATGGGATAATACAGGGGGATGATCTGATGCCCAATCAAACGCTTGCCGACCGTCACATCACACTCGACGCACTGCGTGGCTTTGCCGTGATGGGCATTTTGGCGATGAACATCATCGCCTTTTCGATGCCCGAATGGGCCTATGTCACCCCTGCAGCCTATGGTGGAGAGACGCTGGCAGACAAGATCACCTGGTTCCTTGGCGTGATCTTTGTCGATGGCAAGATGCGCGGCCTGTTCTCGCTGCTCTTTGGTGCGAGCATGATGCTGATTATCGATCGCGCCGATGCGAAAGGCGAAAGAGCGGGCCGGGTTCACTATACGCGCATGTTCTGGCTCGCGATATTCGGCCTCTCGCACTATTTCTTTCTGTGGTTCGGCGACATCCTGTTTCTCTATGCCGCCATCGGCAGCGTTGCCTTCCTGTTCCGCAACTGGGCGCCCGAGCGCCTGATCAAATGGGCGCTGATCATCTTCATCGTTGGCCTGCTATTCTGGGCGATGCAGTTTGTCGGCCTGCAGGTGCTGCAATTCTTTGCCACGCAGCCGGGTGCCGACCCGGCATTGGTGAAGCAATATCAGGAAGTGATCAACAGCCCCGATTTCGCCTTCAACACAAGCGAAGAACTCGCGCTGCACCGCGGCAGCTATTCCGCCATTGTTGCTGCCAAGCTGGCCGAGTGGCATGAACCTTTCGCGTTCATCTTGCAGGGCTTTTACGAAACGCTGCCGCTCATGATGCTGGGAATGGCGCTGCAGAAAAATGGCTTCCTGTTGGGCAATTGGGATGCCGCCGCCTACCGCTACTGGATCAACCGCCTGCTTTTGCCCGGACTGCTGCTCAGCGCGTTGATTGCCGCCTGGGTGATGGCGAGCGGTTTTGATGTGATTACCGCGCTCGCCGCGTTCATGACATGGACCGCGATTCCGCGAATGATGCTCACCATCGCTTATGCAGCTTTGCTCATCCTTGGGATACGCAAGCTGGCCGGCAGTGCGTTGCTCGAACGGGTCACTGCGGCCGGCCGCGCCGCTTTCACCAATTATCTCGGCACCAGCATTGTCATGACAACCATCTTTTACGGTTATGGCCTGGGCCTGTACGGCCATGTCAGCCGACTGGGCTTGTGGGTTTTTGTGCTTGGGGCATGGGCAGTGATGCTGCTCTGGTCCAAGCCGTGGCTCGAGCGTTTCCACTACGGGCCGCTCGAATGGTTGTGGCGCAGCCTTGCGCGGGGAAGCCTGCAGCCGTTCAAAAAATAAAGGCACATGCATAAGTGCTATTGCAACCTATTCGCATTAACGTTAAATGCGAATCCATGATCGTATGTGTTTGCAATGCCATCCGGGAAAAAGAACTGCGCGACGCGGTGCGTTGCGGCAGTGAAAAGCCTGCGGATGTATACGCCCGGCTGGGTCGCAAACCCAAGTGCGGGCAGTGCCTATCCTTCGCGCGCGATCTGATCAGCGTCAAAGCTGCAAGCGCCTAGCATTAGCGGCACCTCAACTAAGTGTAACAGGCCCGAATACCGGGCTTTTCCTGCTTTCAGAATTGCCTTCGCCAATCTATTATCCTGCCATCGAACATCAGGAGAAAAGCCATGAAGGGCGACAACAAGGTCATCGAGTTTCTGAACGAAGCGCTGAAGAATGAGCTGACCGCGATCAACCAATATTGGCTGCACTATCGCCTGCTCGACAATATGGGCGTCACCAAGCTGGCAGAGCTGGAGCGGCACGAATCGATCGACGAGATGAAGCATGCCGACCAATTGGCGGAGCGTATCCTCTTCCTCGAAGGTCTACCCAATTTCCAGATGCTGGGTCGATTGAAAATCGGTGAAACGGTGGAAGAAATCCTGCGCGCCGATGTTGCATTGGAGCATGAAGCCATCCCGCTGCTCAAGGAAGCCATCGCGCATTGCGAAAGCGTGCGTGACTATGTCAGCCGTGATCTGTTTGCGTCGATACTCGAAAGCGAGGAAGAGCATCTCGATACGCTCGAAACGCAGCTCGAGCTGATCGCGCAAATGGGAATCCAGAACTACATCCAGTTGCAGTCCAAACCAGCCGAGGGCTGATTACCGGGTCGTATCAGAGACGGCCGAACTGTGTCTGGCTGAAGGTGCGCGAGCCATATTGGCCGCGGCGCTCGACGAGCGGGCTCGCTTCGGCTTCAAGTGCAGTCAGCGTCGCTTCGAAAAGCGGGCGGAGCTGGACGACCTTTTCGACCAGCTCTTCCGGCCCCTGCCGGATTTCGACATAATGGCGTGCTGCCACTTCGATTTCCTCTGCCAGTGCAGCAAGTCGTTCTGCACCGAACTGCCAGCTTTCACCCTTCAGCGTGTGCGACGGTAAGACGAGTTTGGCCGAATCGCGTTCGCGCATCGCCTGTTCGATCGCACCGACCGATTTGATACCATCTTCACGGAAATAGCCGAGCACGCGAACAAATGCCTCGCCCAGCACGGTGCGCGTCTCGCCAAATGTGGCCCAATTGACGATTTCTTCCGCCGAATAGCTCATCGACGTCGATGCTCCGCTAGGTTCAACACTCCAGCGTTTGCAGTTACAGAATATAGGTAAACAAGGCGTTGACGCAGCCTCGATGCTTTTGCCGAGACGAGCGCTCAATCCTTGGTTGCGAACGGGTTCTTGGACGAACGAAAATTCATTCGCACCGGCACCGCGCCAAAGCCGAGATCGCGGCGGATGCCGTTGAGCAAATAGCGGCGATAACTGTCGGGCAGTTGATCCACACGATTACCAAAGACGATGAAGGTCGGGGGGCGGTTACGCGCCTGGGTGACATAGCGCAGCTTGATCCGCCTGCCGCCGGGGGCTGGTGGCGGATTGGCTGCAACCGCTTCTTCGAACCAGCGGTTGAGCTGCCCCGTCGAAACGCGTCGGTTCCAGCTTTCCCGGGCCTCGAACGCGGCCTTGAGCATCTGGTCGAGCCCTTTGCCTGTAGCTGCCGACACCGCCAGAACGGGAACGCCCTTCAGCTGGGACAGGCCCTCGTCGAGCGCCGCTTTGATGCCATTGAACAGGCTCGATGCATTTTCAGCGACATCCCATTTGTTGATCGCAATGATCAACGCCCGGCCCTCTTCGATAACATGGTCTGCGATCTTCAAGTCCTGATGCTCGAGCCCCTTGGTTGCATCGAGCAGCAGGACCACCACCTCGGCGAAATCGATCGCGCGGCGGGTATCGGCGACCGAGAGCTTCTCGAGCTTTTCCTGCACCCGCGCGCGTTTGCGCATCCCTGCGGTATCGATCAGCTTGATACGCCGGTCTGCGAGTTCCGGATCGCTGGGGTTCGGATCGTGCCACACCCAATCGATGGCAATACTGTCGCGGGTGATACCCGCTTCGGGTCCGGTGACCAGCCGATTTTCACCGAGCAGCTTGTTGATCAGCGTCGATTTGCCGGCATTGGGCCTTCCGACGATGGCAAGCTGCAATGGTGCGTCGGGCGCCTCGACATCATAGCTTTCTTCTTCAAAGCCATCGACATAAGGCATCAATGCCTCAAACAGGTCGGCCATTCCCTGGCCATGTTCCGCGCTGATCGCGACACCTTCGCCAAGGCCCAACGAGAAGGCATCGTAAATCGTGTCTTCGGCCTGTTTGCCTTCGACCTTGTTGATCACAAGGATGACGGGTTTGTCGCTGCTGCGCAGCCAGCGGGCGATTTCCTCATCGAGCGGCGTTACGCCAGCCCGGCCGTCGATGACGAACAGGGCGACAGCCGCACCGGCCAGTGCCGCTTCTGTCTGCTGGCGCATCCGGCCAGGTAGCGTGGCCGCATCCTCATCTTCATAACCAGCGGTATCGACGATCCGGAATTTGAGGTCGAACAGCTTGGCATCGCCCTCACGCCGGTCGCGCGTCACTCCCGGCTGGTCATCGACCAGCGCGATCTTCTTGCCGACAAGGCGGTTGAAGAGCGTGGATTTGCCGACATTCGGACGTCCAATAATCGCGACTGACGGCAACATGATTCAAACCTTTTCGATGCGCATGCGCGCGATCAACGAAACGCGGTGAGACGTCCGCTGTCGTCGAGGATGTAAAGCGTGTTGTTGGCGACAACAGGCGCAACCGAAACCGGGGCCTTGATGTCGACCAGCAGGCTCGCTGAACCCTCACCGGACGATACCGACCAGACCTGGCCTTCGCTGTTGGCGACGATCAGACGGCCATTAGCCAGCACAGGCCCGCGCCAGGTGATCACACCCTTTTTGTCTTCCTCATCGCGATAACGGGGCAGCTTCGAAATCCAGCGGATCTTGCCGCTCGCGCGCTGCACGCAAAGCAGCTTCGCATCGCTGGTCATCACGAAAACCCACTCGCCCGAGACAACCGGGGTTGAAATGCCTGCGATGTTGATTTCCCAGATGCGCTGGCCGGTGACCAGTTCATAGGCGGCCATGCGCCCGCCCTGACCCAACGCGAAAACGCGACCGCGATCGATGACCGGGTCGGCGTCGATGTCGGTCAGCGTCGAAACGCTGGTGGACATGGCGGTGCGCGACAATGTGTCGCTCCACACGCTACGGCCATTTTCATAACGGTAAGCGGCGAGCTCACCGGTCGAATAGCCTGCGATCACGGTGCCTTGTGCAGCGGCAGGTGCGGCGACGCCGAAAATGCCAGAAGCTCCGACCGGGCCGGCTTCGTTCCATTGCGATTCGCCGTCGCTCATCCGCACGGCGTAAATCTGGTTATCCTGTGTCATCACATAGGCATTGCCGTTCGACAATGTCGGTGCGCCGCGCAGCGGACCTGCCGGGCGCTTGGTCCATTTGATCGCGCCATTGCTGGCATCAAGCGCGGCCACATCGCCTACGCCATTGGTGGCAAAAACGGTGGTGCCGTCGGTGCTGACCCCGCCGCCAAAGCGCGAAGGTTTGCCATCCTTGTCGACGGCGAGCGCAGTCGCCCACAATTTTGCGCCGCTTGCAGCATCAAAGGCACTGACCACCGCGTCGGTATCGATCACATACAGCTTGCCGTCATGGACCACCGGGGTTGCGGCCAGGCGCATGCGGTTGCTCGCCCCGGCGACCTGCGCACTCCATGCGCGCTGCGGTGCCTCTGAAAGCATCAGGTGGCCAGGCGATTTCGCAGCGTTGCCGCCGGGTTGTGACCAGTTGGCGTTGGTGGCTGCGGGCGGAAGGATGACCGAGATGCCGGAAAGCGCGGGATCGGCGACCGTATCTGCCTCGGTTCCCAATATGTCGATGCGCTTGCCGATGGTCGGCGTGTCTTTCTTGTCGCCACCGCCAAGTGCCGAACAGCCGCTGAGCAGCGCAATTGCCGCCAGCGAAGAGATTATGGTCGCATGTTTCTTCACAGGCTTAATTGTCCTTTCCTGCATCCGCTGTCGCAGATGCACCCTTCGGCTTTTCTTCAAGCTGAACGGTATCCACACCCAAGGCACCCGCCATTTGCTGCGCGCGTGAGCGCAACGTTTGCGGCAGGTCTTCCTGCTTTGCAATCTGGGCGAAAATGGGGCCAGCCAGATTGTCCTTACCCATTTTCATATAGCTGATGGCGGTCATCTCACCCGCGCTGCCGAACCAGGCGTTGCCGGGCTTTGCCAGCGGCTTCAGCCGGTCGATCACCTGCTGCGGCGGCAAGCTATCAAATTCGACCGTGGTCTGGCGGATGAGCGCAAGATCACGGAAAGGCTGTGGCAGGCTCTCATCACCGACCACTTTCGCATAATCGGCAACCGCTTTCTTGGTGTTGCCTTCGGCTGCGGTGATGTTGGCCAACAGGATCTGCGCCATTGCGCGATAGCCGGGCTGCTCGGCCTTGGCGATGGTGCCCAACTCGGTCTTGGCGGCGGCTACATTGCCGCCTTGCAATTTTTCCACCGCCAGTATGAACTGTTCGCCCTGCTTTTCTGCAGCAGCGGTCTGCTGGTTCTGCCAGTAAATCCAGCCGCCGAATGCAGCGAGGCCGACAACGAGAGCGATGGCGAGCCAACGGCCATACCGTTTCCAGAAATGCTCAAGGTCGCCCGCGCGGACGGCATCATCGACTTCGCGCAGGAAAGCCTCATCGCTGGCGCTGCGTTTGTCGGTTGGGGTCAGTGCCAAAATGGCCTCCTGTTTCGTGGTCTTGTGGCGTCCATAGCCATGGATGGCCAGACTTTCCAGTGCGAACGGGCGGTAA
>Ga0255182_1001337_pt1 | contig 13002 bp, 6 predicted proteins | sample Atl_UVDOM_RepA_8_FD_188420 | JGI IMG/M metagenome (GOLD analysis project Ga0255182, IMG submission 188420) | Freshwater microbial communities from Altamaha River, Georgia, United States - Atl_UVDOM_RepA_8d | ecosystem: Environmental > Aquatic > Freshwater > River | place: USA: Georgia | collected... | reverse complement strand
GATGCGGTTGGTGCGGCTGCTCCGGCACCGGCCCCCGCCCCGGCTCCCGCCCCGGCTCCCGCCCCGGCGAAGACAGTTCCCGCCCCGGCCCCCGCCCCGGCCCCCGCCCCGGCCCCCGCCCCGGCCGCTCCCGTGGCAGCCCCGGCGGTGGTCACCGCCCCTCCGGCAGCCCCGGCTCCCGTCGCACCGACGGCGACCGCGCCCCCGGCCCCTCTGGCCAGCGGTGGTTCCGAGGTTCCGCCCGCCCCCGCCGCTCCGGCCACCCGCCGGCTCGCCCGTGAACTGGGTGTCGATCTGCACAAGGTCAAGGGGAGTGGTCCTGGTGGACGCATCACCCAGGAAGACGTTCAGGCGTATGTGAAGTCGGTCCTCACCAGCAGCCCCGCACCTGTCGCCTCGGGTGGCGGTGTGGTCGCGCCTCCATTGCCCGATTTTTCGCAATTCGGCCCGATCGAACGGCAGCCCCTCAACAAGATCATGCGGACCGGCGCGGCCAATCTCAGCCTCGCCTGGAATGTCATTCCGCACGTCACCCAGCACGAACTGGCCGACGTCACCGATCTCGAAGCGGCCCGCAAGCGGTACGCCCAGTCGCACGCCAACAAGACGGGGGGCGTGAAGATCACCATGACCGTCCTCGCGATGAAGGCGGTCGTCACCGCGCTCAAGTCGTTCCCCCGGTTCAATTCCAGCTACGATCCGGCCACTGGCGAGGTGATCCTCAAGAAGTACTTCCACCTTGGGGTGGCGGTTGACACCGAGAACGGCCTGATGGTCCCCGTCATTCGCAACGTCGACAGCAAGAGTGTGCTGCAGCTCGCCGCTGAGATCGGCGATCTCGCCGCCCGGGCCCGCGATCGCAAGCTGACCCTGGCCGACATGCAGGGAGGCACCTTCACCATCACCAACCTCGGGGGCATCGGCGGGACGTACTTCACCCCGATCGTGAACTATCCCGAAGTGGCCATCCTGGGCATGTCCCGCACCAGCCACCAGGCGGTGGTGATTGAAGACAAGCCCGAGGTTCGGCTCATGCTGCCCCTCTCGCTCTCCTATGACCACAGGGTCATCAACGGGGCCGACGCCGCCCGCTTCATCGTGAAGCTTTCCGGATTGCTGTCGGATCCGTTCCAACTGCTGAGCGAAGTCTGACCGGATCGCCGGACAGGAGGAGACGAATGCCTCCCACCCATCCGGGTTCCCGTGTCCCGCTGGCGGTCTCCCTGCGTTTCGTCCTGCCGACAAGGCCCCAACCATGTCTGTTCTTGAAACCGAAGTTGTTGTCATTGGTGCCGGGCCCGGCGGATACCCCGCTGCCTTCGGCTGTGCCGACCATGGCAAGCAGGTGGTGCTGGTCGACCAGAATCCGCAACCGGGCGGTGTCTGTCTCCACCGCGGCTGCATTCCGTCGAAGGCGCTGCTGCACCTGTCGAAGCTGATTCAGGAAACAAAGGAATCGAGCCACGCCGGGGTCACCTTCAGCCCGCCGCAAATCGACCTGGCAAAAGTGCGGGACTTCAAGAACGGGGTCATCAACCGGCTCGTCGGGGGAATCGGCCAACTCGCCCAGGGACGCGGGGTGAAGTTCGTGCAGGCTCAGGCCCGCTTCCAGGGCCCCCGCACACTCGCCCTGACCCACCCCGACGGCAGCACCAGCCAGCTCAAATTCCAGACCGCCATCCTGGCGACCGGGTCGAGCCCCGCCGTCCCCCAGGCGTTTCGCATCGGCGATCCCCGCGTGATGGATTCGACCGGGGCGCTCGAACTGGCTGACATTCCCCAGCGGCTGCTGATTGTCGGCGGTGGTTACATCGGGCTGGAAATGGGCTCGGTCTATGCCTCGCTCGGGTCGAAGGTGGTCGTCGTCGAGATGCTGTCGGGCCTGTTGCCCGGCGCCGACCGCGACCTCGTACGACCGCTGCAGCGACGGCTGGAAGGGATCTTCGAGTCGATCCGCCTGGAAACGAAGGTGGCGGGGCTGCAGGCGCGTCCCGATGGCATCCACGCCAGCCTCACCGGCCCCGATGGCAACACCGTCACCGAGCGATTTGACCGCGTGCTGATCTCGATCGGCCGCCGCCCCAACAGTGCCGACCTTGGTCTCGAAACGACCCGCGTCCAGGTTGACTCCAAGGGTTTTGTTGTCGTCGACAACAAGCGGCAGACCGCCGAGCCGGGCATCTATGCGATCGGCGACGTCGCGGGCGAACCGATGCTCGCCCACAAGGCGACGCGTGAAGCCAAGGTGGTGGCTGAAGTTCTGGCGGGTGAACCGGCGGCGTACGATTCGGTCGCGATCCCCGCGGTGGTGTTCACCGACCCGGAAATCGCCTGGTGTGGCCTGACCGAGAACCAGGCCAAGGCCGAGAACCGCGACGTGAAAATCGGGCGGTTCCCCTGGGCCGCCTCGGGGCGTGCGCAGTCACTCGGTCGCACCGAGGGTCTCACCAAGATCATCTGCGATGCCAAGACCGACCGCGTGCTGGGAATCGGTCTCGTGGGAGCGGGTGCCGGCGAGTTGATCTCCGAAGCGGTGATCGCCGTCGAAACCGCCGCCGTCGCGCGGGAACTCGCCGACAGCATCCACCCGCACCCGACCCTGTCGGAAACCCTGATGGAAGCCGCCGAGTCGATCATCGGTCAGGCGACCCACATGTACCGCCCCAAACGCTGACCCACGCCGGTCCGCGATGAGAGGTCACCGGTTCCGAAATCCAGCCGACCTGTGATTGCGACGGCCCGCAAGAGTCTCACAATCCGGTTCCGGCCGGGCCGCGGCCTCTTTGACCGCGGCCAATCCCGCCGCGCGCCAGGAATGCGATTGACCGTGGGATCGATTCGACCGACAGGCTGCTGGCTGATTCAGTCCGCGTGCTGATTCAGTGGGCGTGGAAGTCAGCCACGATGACGGTGACGTTGTCGCGACCACCGGCCGCAATTGCCAGGTCCTTGAGCCGCTCGACGGATTGCTGCGGCGAGGCTCGCTCGGCCAGCGTCAGGGCGATCTGTGGGTCGGAAACCATGTCGTACAGGCCGTCGCTGCAGAGCATGAGCCGGTCACCCGGTTCCAGCAGAAGGTGATCACTCTCGATATTCACCTTGTCGTTTCCGCAGCCAAACGCATTGGTCAGGACACTGCGATAGCGCACCGTGTCTTCGGCCGGCAGACCCATCTGTATCAACTGCTCTGCCAGGGTATGGTCGTGCGTCAGCCGGCGCAGCTCTCCCCGGCGAAAAAGGTAGGCCCGGGAATCACCGACGTGAGCCAAAATCGCATCCCAACCCATCGTATACATGCAGGTCCAGGTGGTCCCCATGCCGGCGGTCTCGGGAAACTGGACCGTGTGCGCCAGCAACTTCTGCTGAATCTGTTCGCCGAACCGGTGCAGCCCCTCTTTCACATGGGGCCACATTTCCGGATCTGACCGCATCAGCCAGGAGGACTGACCGCCGGCAATCTCCCAGCCGAACCGCAGGACCAGTTCACTCGCAAGTTCGCCGCAGTTGGTCCCTCCCATCCCGTCGGCCACCACCAACACGTACGCCAGATCGTCGGGCAACTCATCGATGCGTGGCTGCACGCTGCTGCTGAGCACCTCCCGACGGCGAATCCGGCGGACTACCGAGTAGTTGTCTTCGTTGGTGGGGCGATGCAGCCCGCGATCGCTGATCGCTCCAAATTCGATGCGGGGGGCATTCCCCAATTCGAGGGTGCGATTCTCGTGCAGTCCCTCAGGACGCGAAAAGACTTCTGTGGATTCCGCAGGTTTTCTCGGGGCGTTCATGGATGGGTCCCGCAGGAATGCCGGGAGGAAGGAATCAGCCCGGGGACTCTCCTCCGGGGGCTGGCAGCGGGTTCTCAAAACAACGACACGGAGCCCCGGTCACCCATCACTCTTCGGGGGAATCCAGATCGTCAGGGAACTCAGATTCGGGGTTGCGCAGCTTGGTCAACACCACTTCGTTCCCGGTGGCATTGTAACTGACCCGACTCATGAATGTCCGCATCAAAAGCAGTCCCCGTCCACAGGGACGGTCGAGATTCGCGGGATCGGTCGGATCCGGAAGACCGGATGGGTCAAACCCCGGCCCTTCATCACGCACCCGGTAAATGGCCTCGGTGGGGGTCACCGTGACCGAGACGTGGATCCGGCGATCGGACCAGGGCCGCTGGACCGACCGCTCTTCGGCCAACTGATGGTAGGCATGGTGATCCTGCTCGCGAATCTCCGAGCTGATCTCCAGATTGCCGTGATAAAAGGCATTGAGCAGCGCCTCTTCAATCGCGACCCCCAGCCGCAGGCACTCGGTGCGGGTGCAGATTCGCATCCGCAAAGCCTCTTCCCGCAGGAGTGCGGCGAGGGCCATGATCAATGGCAGGTCATTCTCGACCGTGAAGCTGATCTCGTAACGGTTGAGGCGGTTCATCAGACGGGCCCGCCCCCGAACCTCCTGCGAACCTGTCAGTACCCGGTCGACAATCTCGGGCAGATCGCTGGCGAGTGAACGCTTGGGGACATAGCTGGCCGCCCCTTTCTGCAGCGCCTGTACCGCCAGCTCTTCGCTCCCCTCCGAGGTCATGAGAATCAGCGGAATCAGCGGATAATGCTCGCGCACTTCCGAGACCAGTTCCAGCCCGTTGAGGTTGGGCATGATCATATCGGTCACCACGAGGTCGGGCAGATGCAGTTCCAGCTGGTCGAGCGCGTCCTGCCCGTCACTCGCCTGGTAGACCGTGAAGTCGGGAAGCTTTTCGAGCAATCCCACCGCCAGGGTCCGGTCAAGCAGGGAATCATCCACCACAAGCACGCTGGGCATGTCTGTCTCGCGATCCGCCGGTCAGGGAAACCCCGTCGAGGGGATCCGCCTCCCGTCACATGGTCAGTCCGGGGTGGGACGTTGGCGGTTCAGACGCCAGTCTCCTTGCCGGTCACTCTTCTGCAGGTCATTCCTCCGACGGAGCTGCCAGTGTCCCCGTCGTCTCCATATTGTGAGAACCCGAACCTCTCTTGGCAAACACCTCCAGCTCCCGCAGGATTCCCCGCGACAGCTCCCTCAGCCGCTGGGCCGTCTCCAGCACCCCATCAAACTGCCCCCCCCGCCCTGACTCTTCGAGCTGCATCGCCAGTTCATACGCTTCCGTGGCCCCAAACAGCCGAAATCCCCCCTTGATCGTATGCGCGGCCCGCTGCAGCACCCGCCCCTCTTTTCCCTGAATCGCTCCCTCGATGCTGGCGAGATAGGGAGGGGCCTCAGCCAGAAAGGCGTTGGCAATCGTCTGCAGCAGCCCGGGATCGCCATCCACCTGCCGCAATGCGCCGTTCCAGTCGATCTGCGGCGGTCCGGCCAGATTTCCGGCACCGGCCACCACGGGCCCGGGCTCGGTGGCCGCAGCGGCCGCTACTCCGGGGCCGGCAGTCACAGGATCCACCGGGGCCGCAGTCACGCGTGCGTCCGGTTCGGGCCCGGCTTCGACGGCAACCTGCTCTTTCCAGGCAGCCAACCGGGCCAATACCTGCGTGATTCGGTCCTGCAGTTCCCGCGCCCGTACCGGCTTGGTCAGGTAGTCGTCCATCCCCGATTCCAGACACTTCTCGCGATCTCCCTGCAACGCCTGGGCGGTCATCGCGATGATCGGTATGTGCTCCCCCGTCAGCCGTTCGCCCGCCCGAATCCGGCGGGTCGCCTCCAACCCGTCGACATCGGGCATCTGCACATCCATCAGCACCAGGTCGTGCGGCCCCTCCTGCAACCGGTCGATCGCCTCGGCACCGTTCCCCGCGACACTCACCACATGCCCCTGCTTTTCGAGCAGTCCGACCGCGAGTTTCTGGTTGTAGAGACTGTCTTCCACCAGCAGGATGCGCAATCCCTTCACGGGGGGCAGCTTCCCGGCCGGGATCTCCGGCGGCGGAACCAGCACGATCGGTCGCAGGTGCAGCAACCCGGCCAGCACATCAAAGAGTTCCGAGGGACTGACCGGCTTGGTCAGACAGGCATCGGCACCGATCCGCTCGGCGCGTGAGGCATCGGCCGACCGGTCCCCCGAGTGGATCAACAGCACAACATGGCGCACCCGGTCGGCCCACTGGTTCCGCAGTTCCTCCACCAGCCGGAACCCCTCTTCCTGGGGCAGATTGCCATCAACCAGCGCGAGCAGAAAGGTCTCTCCCCGATCTTCGGCCAGCAGAGAACGGGCGGCATCGGCGGTCGCTGCAACGCTCACCTGCATGGCCCATTGCCCGAAGACTTCGGCCAGGACATCGCGCACGCTGGCATTGTCATCCACCACCAGCACCCGCGCCCCCCGCAATCGGTCGATCTGATCCGCCAGCTCGTCGGTCTCTTCGGGGATCGCCCTGAGCCGCACGGTGTAATGAAACGTGCTTCCCTGGGGATGACGCGACTCGAACCAGATCCGGCCCCCCTGGAGTTCGACGAGCCTCGAAGAAATCGCCAGACCCAGCCCGGTTCCTCCATACCGCCGGGCCATCGAGCTGTCTGCCTGCTCGAACGCGTGGAACAACCGCTCGCGTTTTTCTTCAGCGACCCCGATACCGGTGTCGCTGACCGCGACATGCAGCATCATTTCATCGCCGAGTTGCGACTCGGGATGGACCCGCACCAGCACCTCCCCCTCGCTGGTGAACTTGATTGCATTGCCCACGAGATTGACCAGCACCTGCCGAAATCGCGTGGGATCCCCCAAGACCCGCTCGGGCACCCCGGGATCGATCTCGGCGACCAGTTCGAGCCGTTTGCGGTGTGCCTGCATGGCCAGCGACTTGAGCGTGGCTCCAATCGCGTCGCGCAGGGGGAATTCCACCTCTTCGAGGTCAAGCTTGTCAGCCTCGATCTTCGAGAAATCGAGGACTTCGTTGATGAGCCCCAGCAGGCTCTCGGCCGATTCCTGCACGATCTTCAGCCACTCGCGCTGTTGGGGAGACAGCGGGGTGTCGAGTACGAATTCGGTCATCCCGATGATGGCATTCATGGGGGTCCGAATCTCGTGGCTGACGCTGGCGAGAAACGCACTCTTGGCCTGGCTGGCTGCCTCTGCCGCCTCCTTGGCCTGATGCAGCTCCGCCTCGGCCTGCTTGTGCTCGGTGATGTCGCGGAACACCGCCACGCCGCCACGCACCTGTCCGCCACTGTCGCGCAGGGGCGTGGCGTTGGCAGAGACCCAGATTCCCAGGGAATCGGTCGGCCGGCGCAGGTACATCTCGATTTCGCGTGAGGCGAGTCCACGCATCGCACGGGCCAGCGGCAACTCCCCCACCTCGTAGGGGGTCACCATGTCGGGAAGGAACAGCAGCGACTGCTCGGTCAGTTCCTCGGGAATGAACTCGCGGGGAACCGCCCCCAGGATCTCCCTGGCGGCCGGATTCGAAATCAGCAGCCGGCCCCGGTCGTCTGTCACGACCACCCCGTCGGCTATGCTGTTGAGAATCGACTGCAGAATGCCCGCCTGCTCACGCAGCCGCTGTTCCGAGCGGGCGAGCTCTTCGGCCCGTTCGACCAGAGCCCGGCGGGTCCGGCTTCGTTCCATCGCATAACGAATGGTCCGTTCGAGTACTGCCGTCGTGACCTGCGATTTCACCAGGTAGTCCTGGGCACCGGCATGTACCGCCTGGAGGGCGAGAGCCTCGTCGTCGTTGCCCGAGAGGATCACGATCGGGGTTCCCCGGGCGACAGAAGAGAGCCGATCAAACGTCGTCAACCCGTGCACATCCGGCAACTGCAGGTCGAGCAGGATCGCGTCGTAAGCCCCCTCTTCCAGCCGTCGCTGGGCGGTCGTCAGGCGATCGGCCGACGTCAGGTGGAACTCGGCCTGGCGTGAGTCAGCCAGGTACTCCCCGATCAGGAGTACATCGTCGGCGTTGTCTTCGACCAGCAGCAGTTCAACGCGCAGACGGCTCATGCCACGCAGGACCAAACCCGAGGTTGCACCGATGAGAATTCGCACTCCATCGCAGTCGCCGCATTGTGGTCCTTCACCCATCACGGGTCAATCCGGTCGCCTGGATTGGCGAACCGGCACCTCCCGGTCGGCGGCCCGCCCGGCACAGAGACTGACAGGTGGAACGCCTGTGGACAGGTTTCACCCAAACCGCTGCATGGACTTCGAAACGGCAAACCTGGAGACACCCGTCTCCAGGATGCACTCACCCTGTTTCCGATGGAGGAGGACCACGGACTTTCGATGAGGCCGCAACCTGAGACAGGGACGCAGTCTGGGGGCCCCGGATCACACCGGGCCCCACCCGGCCATTTAGACTCCCCCTCGTCCCCAGCGGTGCATCCCAACCGCCCACCCCGAAAAGCCAACCGGTCAGAGTCCCCCCGTTGTCTGCGGTTGGCACGCTGTGATAGACTTTTGTGAGGTTTGCCTGGTGCACCGGCTTCCCTGACCTCCAGCCTGGTTCTCTGACCCGGCTTTGAGGGGAGGTCTGCGACTGCGCAACCCGACACAGGTGCCATCGGTCGTGTGTGCAAACCCCGTCACGTGTGCAACCAGGAACAGCTCGGCATGACAGGATCCTCCGGACTCCGCCAGGAAGTCCTGCAAGTTCTGAATGAACTCCGCGGCCGGATTCGCCGGTATGTCTTCCTGGAGGGACTGGCTCTCGTGCTCTGCACGGTCGGCCTGGCGTTCTGGATCTCCCTCTCTCTCGATTACCTGTTCGAGATGCCGCAGGGGCTGCGGCGGGTGCTGATGGTGCTGGCTGCGACAGCCACCGCGGCCGCTTTCGTCTGGTATGTCTTCCTGAGGGTGATCCGCAGTCTGCGTCACCGTTCATTGGCGCTGGTGCTTGAGCGCCGATTTCCCGAACTCAACGAACGGCTCATCACCGCCGTCGAACTGGCCGAGAATCCGGAAGCCGCCCCTCCCCTCACCCAGGCCATGCTGGGAGAGACGGTGCGTGAGGCGCGGGGCGTTCTCGACCGGCTCAACCTGGGGGATGTCTTCAACCGGGCTCCCCTCTGGCGGGCGTTCGCGATCGCCGCGGGACTCGGCATCTCGATCCTGGGATTCCGTTGGGCGTGTGGCGACGTGTTCGACACCTGGTTTCGCCGCAACCTCCTGTTCGCCGATGATTACTACCGTCGGGAAACCGACCTCAAGATCCTTGTACTGGCCGACCCGGGCGAGCGCCCGGTCGAATTTCGCGATGGTGTCTACAAGCATCCCCGGGGGGCTGACCTGGCACTGGCGGTTGAATCGATCGCCCCCAGCGTGGTCCCCCGCGAGGTGCAGTACTCTTATCGGGCCCTCGAAGCATCGGCTGCCGGCGACGGCTTCATGACCAAGGTGGGGGACCGGCTCTTCCGCCAGAAGCTCTCGGGACTGAAAGACACCATCGAGCTGCGTATTCGGGGTGGTGACTTCCGAACCCGGCAACCGCTGTTGGTTGAAGTGGTCGATCCGCCGCAGATCGATGCCATCGCCCTGCAGTCGCTGTATCCCGCGTACACCGGGATGAATGAATTCGACACCGACGGCAAGACACCACTCCGATCCCGCGTCGATGTTCTTGGGGCACAGGTCTCCCTGCCGGCGGGAACCGACGTTCTGCTGGAAGCCCGGGTGAACAAGCCCCTGCGGGGAATCCGGCTGCAAGCCGACCAGTTGGAGCTGCAACTGACCCGCGAAGGAGCCTCGTTCCGTCCGGCCGACTCCCCCGCCGACACCCCCTACCGCCCGCTGGCGTTGCCTGTCCCGCCACTTTCAGACGACGGCCGCACGTTTCGCCTGCCACTGCTGCTGACCGGGCAGACGGATGCGAAGGCACTCGACGAACAGGGAATGCCCCTGATGCCGTTGCGGATTTCCGCCGACGCCCTGTTGCGATTCTGGCTGCATGACACCGACGAGATCCAGAGTTCCGAGCCGGCCCGTCTGACAATCTCGTCGATTCCGGACCAGCCTCCGCAGGTGGATGTGCGGCTCAAGGGGATCGGTACCTCGATCACCCGCCAGGCAACGGTTCCGCTCGTCGGACAGATCCGTGATGCCGAGGAGGGAACGCAGGTTTACGGCGTGCTCGACGACTACGGTGTCGTGCAGACCCAGTTTGAGTACCGGGTCGAAGGGGGAGCAGCGGCCCCGACCGAGGAATTCCGCACCCGGCCTTTCGCCGAACCAGCCTCAGGCCGAAAGGAACTGCCGGTGGCCGAGCGGTTCAACGTGCTGGACCTCGATGCGGCGGTCGGGCAGAAACTGATTCTCAAGGTGACCGCCCGCGATGGCGACACGCTGACCGGGCCGCACATCTCGTCGAGCCCGACCTACACCTTCCAGATCGTCTCCGACGACGAGCTGATCGCCCTCGTGGCGGTGAAGGAACTCAACATCCGCCGGCGGTTTGAGCAGATCCTCGAAGAGGTACGGAACACCCGCAAAGACCTGCTGCTGAACCGGACGAAGATGGAAGAGGCCCGGCCCCTGCGGGCAAAGGCGCAGGAGTCCCGCACGCGCGACGAGGCCGAGAGGCTGGCCGTGCTGGAAACCGCCGCCCTCACCTCGGTTGACCGGGGCACTTCGGGAATCCGCAAGAACCACAACGAGACGCAGTCGATTGAAGAGGAGTTCCGCGATGTGCGGGACGAACTGGCCAACAACGCGATTCCCGATGTCCGTCCGATTCTCGAGCGGATCGACACCGGCATCGTCGGCCCGCTGCACGAGGTCAATACGGTCGACTTCGACAACTGCGACGACCTGCTTGTGAAACTGCGTGAGGCACTGGAACAACAGCAGGATCCCCTGCCCCCGTTTGAGGCAGCCGCCGACGAATTGGGTGCGGTGATCGCCAAGCTCGAAAAGGTGCTGGCCCAGATGCTGAAAAATGAAGACTACAACAAGGTGCTCGACATGCTGCGGACAGTCATCCGCGGGCAGGAAGAGCTGAAGAAGCAGACCGAAGTCGAACGAAAGAAGCGCCTCATCGAAGGCCTCAAGTGACCGCCAGGCCCGGCACCCCGTGGTGCCCCCAGGATTACCGGAGTGCGAAGCATGACAGACGTGTCGCGGGGACTGCTGCGGAAAACCACCGGTCGACAGCTCTGGCTGGCGGCCCTGTTGCTGCCTGGCATCGTCGGGCTGCCGGGCTTTGCCCTGCTGCCGGGAACAGCCCGGGCACAACAGGCGGCCGGTGACTCGCCCGCGGCGAAATCCGGGGGAGAGTCGAAAGGGGATGCCGGAGATCAGCCCGGCGAAATCCCGGCCGGCGATGACGCCCCCGGCGGTGCGAAACAGGCCTCGCTGAATTCATCCCAGGAAGCGCTGCAGCGGCAGTACCGCCGCTTCGAAGAGGGGCTCTACCGCATCGCCGAATCGCTGCGCAAGACCGATCCTGAACGGGCAGACCTGCTGCTCCGCGCAATTGGCAAGAGCAAGGAAGAGCGAATTGTCACGCAGATGAACGAGCTTTCGTCCCTGCTGCGTGACAAGAAGCTGGGGGATGCGATCGAACGGCAGGAAGACCTCATCGGCAATCTGCAGACCATCCTCGACCTGCTGCTGAGCGAAGACCGCCAGAAAGAACTTCAGGAAGAACAGAAGCGGATCAAGGCCTACCTCGAAGAAGTCAACAAGCTCATCGGGAAGGAAAAGGGAAACCGGGCCGACAATGAGCGCGGGGTCCCCCGGGACGACGTTGAAGCCCAACAGCAGAAGATCCGCGAGCAGACCGAGCAACTGCAGAACAAGATCTCCCGCGATGACGCGGCCAGGAACGCCAAGAGCCAGGCGAAACCAGGCACCACCCCCAAGGAAGGAAAACCCTCCGACAAGTCGGCTGACCCTTCCGACAAGCCGTCTGACGGGGAATCGGGCGAATCGCAGGAAGGCAAGCCAGGAGAAGACAAAAAGCCCGGTGACAACAAGCCCGGTGAAAAGACCCCCGGCGATAAAAAACCAGGCGAGAAGCAGCCGGGTGATTCAAAACCGGGCGAAGAGAAGCCCGGCGAGAAGCAACCGGGTGAACAGGGAAGCGAATCACAGCCATCCGAGTCGAAATCGGGTGAGTCCAAGCCGGGCGAATCCAAAGCCGGGCAGCAGTCGCAGTCTCCGCCTCAGCAGGGGGAGTCGGGTCAGAGCGGTCAGAAGACCCCCGGCCGGGAAGAACTCGAACGGGCCCGCGAGGCGATGGAACGGGCGATGGAGAATCTGAAAAAGAACAAGCGGCAGGATGCCAGTGACGACCAGGACGACGCCGTCGCCGAATTGCAGCGGGCCAAAGAGAAGCTCGAAGAAATCCTGCGGCAGTTGCGGGAAGAAGAGAAAGAGCGATTCCTGGCGATGCTCGAAGCCAGGTTCCAACGGATGCTGGCCATGGAACTGCTGGTGTATGACGGAACGGTGAAGCTCTCACGCGGGTCCTCGGCCGATCAGTCACGGCAATCGGCACGGGGCCTGCAACTGGCCCGCCAGCAGGACGAAATCGCCCTTGAAGCGACCAAGGCCGTCACCCTGCTGCGGGAAGAAGGAACCGCCGTCGCCTTCCCCGAGGCAGTCGAAATGATGCGGGATGACATGCGTCAGGCGGGCAAACGGCTCGAAAAAACCGACGTGGGTGATATCACCCAGTCGATCGAGCGTGACATCATCGATGCCCTCGAAGAGATGATCGACGCCCTCCAGAAGGAAATGGAGAAGAGCAAGAAGAAGGACCAACAGCAGCAGCAACAGCAGGATGGGCAGCAGCAGGACCAGGAACTGGTCGACAAGCTGGCCGAGCTGAAGATGCTGCGGACCCTGCAGCTGCGCATCAACAACCGCACCCGTCGCCTCGGACGGGAAGTCGAGGGAGAACAGGCAGAGAATGCCGAGGTGGTCGACCAACTGCAGGACCTGGCCGAACGTCAGGCCCGCGTGCAGAAGGCGACCTACGACATCTCCACAGGCCGAAACAAATAGTCGCACCTTGACGATCCTGCCCAGCCGGCCGGGTTCTGTTGTCGTCTCCCCGTCATCCTCCATTCCTGTTGGCCCAATCC
>Ga0255182_1001329_pt1 | contig 13058 bp, 12 predicted proteins | sample Atl_UVDOM_RepA_8_FD_188420 | JGI IMG/M metagenome (GOLD analysis project Ga0255182, IMG submission 188420) | Freshwater microbial communities from Altamaha River, Georgia, United States - Atl_UVDOM_RepA_8d | ecosystem: Environmental > Aquatic > Freshwater > River | place: USA: Georgia... | reverse complement strand
CGCAGCAAATCGTCGCGCGAGAGCGCCAGCCCGCGCACGATGGGCAGATGGCCGTTGTCGAGCGCATCGCAATACTCTTCGAGCGTCTTGGCGTTCTGGCTGTAGGTGGCGCCCACACGGCCAATCGAGGACACACCCAGGGCGATCAGGTCGCAGTCGGGCTGCGTGCTGTAGCCCTGGAAGTTGCGGTGCAGACGCCCCTGACGCTTGGCCACGGCCAGGGCATCGTCAGGCAGCGCAAAGTGGTCCATGCCGACATACACATAGCCGGCGTCTTCAAAGGCCTGCAGGGCGCTCGCAAGCATGGCCACCTTGTCACCGCCGGGCGGCAGCTCCTCGGCATGAATGCGCCGCTGCGGCTTGAAACGCTCGGGCAGGTGCGCATAGGCATACAGCGCAATGCGTTCGGGCCGCAGCGTGCACACCTGCTGCAGCGTGCGCGCAAAGGACTCGGCATTCTGGCGCGGCAGGCCGTAGATGAGGTCGACGTTGACCGACTCAAAGCCGATCTCGCGCGCCTTGGCCACCAGCGCAAACACCTGCTCGGCCGGCTGTACGCGGTGTACCGCCTTTTGCACCTGGGGGTCGAAATCCTGCACGCCAAAGCTCAGGCGGTTGAAGCCCAGGGCATGCAGGGCGCGCAGGCGGCTTTCGTCCACGGTGCGCGGGTCCACCTCGATCGAGTATTCGCCGCCGGGCACAAAATTGAAATGCTGCTTGAGCATGGCCATCAGCTGGCCGAGTTCCTCATCGCTCAGGAAAGTGGGCGTGCCGCCCCCCAGGTGCACCTGGCTGACCGACTGGCCGCTGCCCAGGTGCTGCACCTGCAAGGCCACTTCCTTCTGCAGGTAGGTCAGGTACTGCGCGGCGCGGCTTTTGTGCTTGGTGATGATCTTGTTGCAGGCGCAGTAGTAGCACAGCGATTCGCAAAACGGGATGTGCACATACAGCGAAAGGGGCGTGGCGCGTGCCGCTGCGCTGCTGCGACGCTGCTCCAGGACCCGCAGATAGTCCTCTTCGGCAAAGGCGTCCACAAAACGGTCGGCAGTGGGATAGGAGGTGTAGCGCGGGCCAGGCACATCGAAGCGGGTGATGAGGTCGGATGTGATGGCGGTCATGGTGGGGTGTTGGGTGATGCGAAAGACACGGTCAGACATTGACGCGTGTGGGCAGTGTGCGACCTGCGCGGCTTGGGCGACTTGACGCACATCAACGTTTGCCGGTTTTCAGGCAGTGACGACACGGTAATAGGGTAAACCCTGCAGTCATGGCCTTGATATGGATTAAGCTTGACGCCTGATCTGCGGCAATTTGCCGAAATTTGTGGTTATTGAGGATTTGAACCATGCTCAGCCCTGTCATCAAAGTCGCCTGCTCCAACTGCAACCTGCGCGAGTTGTGCTTGCCGGTCGGCCTGTCCGATGGCGAGATGGACCGCCTCGATGACCTGGTGGCCATTCGGCGCAAGCTCAAGCGGGGGCAGACCCTCTTCACCAATGGGGAGAAATTCACCTCGCTCTACGCCATCCGCACCGGTTTCTTCAAGACCTGCCTGGCGACCGAAGACGGTCGTGACCAGGTCACCGGTTTTCAGATGGCGGGTGAAATCATCGGCCTGGACGGCATCGTTCACGACCGCCACACCTGCGATGCCGTGGCCCTGGAAGATGCCGAGGTCTGCGTGATGCCGTTTGACCGCATCGAGGAGCTCTCGCGCGAGGTGACCGCCCTGCAGACCCATGTGCACAAGATCATGAGCCGCGAAATCGTGCGTGAGCACGGGGTGATGCTGCTGCTGGGCAGCATGCGGGCCGAAGAACGTCTGGCCGCCTTCCTGCTCAACCTGGTGCAGCGCCTGCATGCCCGGGGTTTTTCGCAGTCGGAGCTGGTGCTGCGCATGACCCGTGAGGAAATCGGCAGTTACCTCGGTCTCAAGCTTGAAACCGTCAGCCGCACCTTCTCCAAATTTGTCGACGAAGGCATTGTCGAGGTCAAGCAGCGCCATGTGCGCATCCTCGACACCCAGGCGCTGCAGGCCCTGGTGAACCCTGCGCCGCAGTGCCACTGAGGCTCAGGGCCCGGGTTCAGCCGCCATCGGCCCCTGGGCGACAGCCATCGGCCGGCCGGGCCTCGGGCGGCAGCGGGCAACGGTTGACCTCAAAGGGCGAGAGCGAGAGCAAGGTGGTCAGCGCGCTCGACGCCATGACGAGGCCCCAGAATGCAAAAAAGGCCAGGGTGTAGACACCTTCGCGCGAGAGCGCCAGCGGATGGCCGAACCAGTGCAGATCGGCCGGATCGACCAGCGCAAACACCAGCATTTCGAGCACCCCGGCGACCAGAAAGGCCGGCCATGCAATCCACATCCAGCGTCGGGCTTTCATCGGCAAAGTCTCCTGCATCCGCGAGGGTTCACAAACAAGGTACGCGCGTCTTCAACGCCCGGCCTCGGGTGTCACAGCGGGGCCTGCAGGCCCTGGCCCGGCATCCGCTGGCGTCTGGCCGGCTGCGCTCGGCAGTTCGCCGGTGGCGGCATGGTTGCGGCCCTGCAGGGCTGGCGCGTGGGTGATGCTCCGGGTCTGGCTGGACGATTGGCCATAGGTCGGCAACACCGGGTCCGGGTTGCTGACCGCCAGGTAAAAGGTCACCAGACCGGCCACCACCACCACGGCCGGGCCGCCCACCACCATCCAGACCAGGCCAAAACGCCACCAGGGTTGGGGCGGGCGAACTTCGGAAGCGGGCGATGCAACAACTGCCATGGTCAATGTCCTTGTCAAAACACAGAAAATGCCCTGTCAACAGCGCCTCAGCGCGGCACCAGGAACACCGATTTCTCACGGATCTCGCCGACACTGGCACCGGCCTCGTCCAGCGCGCGGATGCTGAAACTGATCGGGTGCGAGCCTGCGGGCGCAGCATCGTAAGGCAATTGCAGCCGCACCGAAATCCATTGCGATTCCGTCGCCGCCACCCGCACCCGGCTCTCGGCGTCCAGCAGCAGGCCCGGCAGCCCCTCGGCGCGCAGCTCGAAATGCAGGGGCTGCTCGGCCGCATTCATCAGTTGCAGGCGGTAGACGTTCTCGATCTTGCCGCCGGCCACGATGCGCGAGAGGGCTGCACGGTCACGCTCGACATCGACCTTGAAGGGATCGCGCAGGGCCAGATGGGTGAACAAAGCCACTGTGACCGCAAACAGAATGCCGGTGTAGAGCAGCACACGCGGACGCAGCACCCGGCGCCAGACCTGATCGCGCGTCCAGCCCTGGGCCATGGCGTTCTGCGTCGAGTACTTGACCAGACCGCGCGGGTAGCCCACCTTGTCCATCACGGTGTCACAGACATCGGCGCAGGCGCCGCAGCCGATGCATTCGTACTGCAGGCCGTTGCGAATGTCGATGCCGGTCGGGCAGACCTGCACGCACAGGGTGCAGTCCACGCAGGCGCCCAGCCCCAGCGCCGTCGGATCGGCCTTTTTGGAGCGCGCGCCCCGGGGCTCGCCGCGCTCGGTGTCGTAGGTGACGATCAGCGTGTCCTTGTCGAACATGGCGCTCTGAAAGCGCGCGTACGGACACATGTACTTGCAGACCTGCTCGCGCATGAAACCGGCATTGCCGTAGGTGGCAAAGCTGTAGAACAGGATCCAGAACAGGCCCCAGGCACTGACCTGCCCGGCCACCAGGTCAAAGCCGAGTTCACGGATCGGCGCAAAGTAGCCCACAAAGGTGAAGCCGGTCCACAGCGACAGCAGCAGCCAGGCCGCGTGCTTGGCGGTTTTCTTGCCAAGCTTGCCACCCGAAAAGTCCGCCGCATCCAGGCGCATGCGGGCACTGCGATCGCCCTCGATGCGCCGCTCGATCCACATGAAGATTTCGCTGTAGACGGTCTGCGGACAGGCATAGCCACACCACAGACGGCCTGCGACGGCCGTAAACAGGAACAGCGAGAAGGCCGAAATGACCAGCAGTGCCGTCAGGTAGATGAAGTCCTGCGGATAGAGCACCAGGCCAAAGATATAGAAGCGCCGCGCCTCCAGGTCAAACAGCACCGCCTGGCGCTGCCCCCAGTCCAGCCAGGGCAGGCCGTAGAACACCAGCTGCGTGAGCCAGACCGTGACCCAGCGCCATCGCGCAAACAAGCCCTGCACGCTGCGCGGATAAATCTTCTGGTGGGCCACATACAAGGACACCAGCCCGTCCTCATCCGCCCCGGGCGTGGCCGGTACGGGCTGGATCGGAACCACCTTGCGCTCTGACATCGTCTGCTCTTTCATGCGGGCCAGGAAAAGGGCCTTGTCGTAAGCCCCTCCCCCGGCCGGTTCTGCCGGTTTTTCAGTCCTTACTGGGCCGCCGCCACCGTCTTGGCCTTGGATAGACCCCAGACATAGGACGCCAGGACGTGGATCTGGCCTTCGGTCAGCTTGCTGGCCTGCGCCGGCATCTGGTTGACCTTGCCCTTGTTGATGATCTCGACGATGGCATTCTCGCCCCAGCCGTGCAGCCAGATGTCATCGGTCAGGTTGGGGGCGCCCATGAGGATGTTGCCCTTGCCGTCATTGCCGTGGCAGGCCGCGCAGGCGCCAAACTTGGACTTGCCCAGGGACGCGCGCAGCGAGTCGTGCGGGCTGCCCGAGAGGCTGAGCACATAGTGGGCCACGTTGCGCACATCGTCGGGCGTGCCAACGGCGGCGGCCATGGGCGGCATGTTGCCGGCGCGGCCATTGACGATGCTTTCCTTGATCTTGTCGATCTCGCCACCATAGAGCCAGTCGGCATCGGCCAGGTTGGGAAAGCTCTTGCTGCCGCGGGCGTCCGAGCCATGGCACTGGGCGCAGTTGTTCATGAACAGGCGGTTGCCAATGGCCATGGCCTGCGGGTCCTGGTGCAGCTGCTCGGGCGGCATGCCGCTGAACTTGGCGTACAGGGGCGCCACCTGCTCGTTGGCCTTGGCCACTTCGGCCTCGTACTGGCCCTGTGAAGACCAGCCGAACTTGCCGGCAAAGTTGCCCAGCCCCGGGTAGAAGGCCAGGTACACCAGCGAGAAGACCACAGTGATGATGAACAGACCCACCCACCAGCGGGGCAGCGGGTTGTTCATCTCGCGCAGGTCGCCGTCCCAGACGTGGCCGGTGGTGTTGTCGTTGGCGGTCATGGCCTTGGCCTTGCCCGAGAACCACAACAGCAGCAGACAGGCGATGATGCTCACGATCGAAAGTCCGGCGACATAGAGGTGCCAGAATTCGCTGACAAAGTCACTCATTTGGATTCCTTTAAATTCTTGTCAGGGCGGGGCGATCAGTCGTCCTGCTGAAACGGCAGGCGGGCCGCATCGTCAAAGCGTTCCTGATTGCGGCGCGACCAGGCCCAGAGCACGATGCCCACAAAACAGCTGAAAGCCAGCACGGTCACGATGGAGCGCAGGGTGTTGATGTCCATGATCCGTTCCTGTCATCACTTGCGGTGTACACCGAGACCTTGCAGGTAGGCAATGACGGCCTCCATCTCGGTCTTGCCCTTGACTTCATCGCCCGCCTTGGCGATTTCTTCATCGCTGTAGGGCGCGCCCAGGGTGCGCAGGCCCTTCATGTGGCTGGCAATCGAGGTGTGGTCCACCAGGTTCTTTTCCAGCCAGGGGTAAGCGGGCATGTTGGACTCGGGCACCAGGTCACGCGGGTTGACCAGGTGAATGCGGTGCCATTCGTCGCTGTAGCGGCCGCCCACGCGGGCCAGGTCAGGTCCCGTGCGCTTGGAACCCCACTGGAAGGGGTGGTCATACACAAACTCACCGGCCAGCGAATAGGAGCCATAGCGCAGGGTCTCGGCGCGGAAGGGGCGGATCATCTGCGAGTGGCAGTTGTAGCAGCCCTCGCGGATGTACACGTCACGGCCGGCCACCTGCAGCGCGGTGTAGGGCTTGAGGCCCTCGACCGGCTGGGTGGTGGACTTCTGGAAGAACAGGGGCACGATCTCGACCAGGCCGCCAAAGAGCAGCACGATCAGGATCAGCACGATCATCAGGAAGTTGCTGGTTTCGATCCGCTCATGCGAGAGGCCGCCAGTGGATTTTTCTTGAGCCATGTTCTTGTCCTCCTCAGGCGTGGGCGGCGACAGCCGGAATCTGGACGTCGACCGAGCGACCGGCGGTGGCGGTCTTGATCACGTTCCACAGCATGATCACCATGCCCCCCAGGTACAGCAGACCGCCCAGCAGACGCAGCACATAGAAGGGATAGGTGGCCTTGACGGATTCGACGAAGGTGTAGGTCAGGGTGCCGTCGGCGTTGATGGCACGCCACATCAGGCCCTGCATCACCCCGGCAATCCACATGGCCGCGATGTAGATCACGATGCCGATGGTGGCGGTCCAGAAGTGGACTTCGATGGCCTTGACGCTGTACATCTTTTTCTGGCCAAACAGGCGCGGAATCAGGTAGTACATGGAACCCATGGTCACCAGACCCACCCAGCCCAGGGCACCGGAGTGCACGTGGCCCACGGTCCAGTCGGTGTAGTGCGAGAGCGCGTTGACGGTCTTGATGGACATCATCGGGCCCTCGAAGGTGGACATGCCGTAGAACGACAGGGACACGATCAAAAAGCGCAGGATGGGGTCGTCACGCAGCTTGTGCCAGGCACCCGAGAGAGTCATGATGCCGTTGATCATGCCGCCCCAGCTGGGCGCCAGCAGGATCAGCGAGAACAGCATGCCGATCGACTGGGTCCAGTCCGGCAGTGCGGTGTAGTGCAGGTGGTGCGGACCGGCCCACATGTAGGTGAATATCAGGGCCCAGAAGTGCACGATCGACAGGCGGTACGAATACACCGGGCGCTCGGCCTGCTTGGGGATGAAGTAATACATCATGCCCAGGAAGCCGGCGGTCAGGAAGAAGCCCACGGCGTTGTGGCCGTACCACCACTGCACCATGGCGTCCTGCACACCGGCGTAGGCCGAGTAGGACTTCATCATGCCCACCGGCAGCGCGGCACTGTTGACCAGGTGCAGCAGGGCCACGGCAATGATGAAGGCACCGAAGAACCAGTTGGCCACATAGATGTGACGGACCTTGCGCGTGCCTACCGTGCCGAAGAACACGACCGCAAACGCCACCCAGACCAGGGTGATCAGGATGTCGATGGGCCACTCCAGTTCGGCGTATTCCTTGCCGCTGGTGTAGCCCAGCGGCAGGGAGACGGCGGCCAGCACAATGACCAGCTGCCAGCCCCAGAAGGTGAACGCGGCCAGCTTGTCGCTGAACAGGCGCACATGGCAGGTGCGCTGGACCACGTAATAGGCGGCAGCAAACAGACCGCAGCCGCCGAACGCGAAGATCACGGCGTTGGTGTGCAAGGGACGCAGGCGGCCGTAACTGAGCCAGGAAATCCCGAAGTTCAGCTCCGGCCAGGTCAGCTGGGCGGCGATGATCACGCCCACCAGCATGCCGACCACGCCCCACACCACCGTCATGATGGCGAACTGCCGTACAACTTTGTCGTTGTAGACAGAGGCTTGCATGTTCGCAAAGTTCATTTTCACCTCTTTCTTATGGAAAACCCTTGGAGTGTCGGGGAATAGGACTTGCCGGCACTTGATCAAAATCAATCGTTGCGAAGAATGCGCTCGCCTTCGGCCTCGATGTCCTCGAACTGCCCGCGGTGGATCGCCCACCACAGGCCGCCCAGAATGAAAAACACCAGCCCCACCGACAGGGGAATGAGCAAATAGAGGATGTCCATGGTCTTCAGCGTGTCAGTTGAATGGGCGTGGCGGCCTGACCGGCCCCCAGCGGCGCGGCCCCGGACAGACGCAGGGCGTTGAGCACCACCAGCAGCGAGCTCAGGGCCATGCCCAGGCCGGCGGCCCAGGCGGGCAGGTAGCCCAGCACCGCCAGCGGGATGCAGGCGGCGTTGTAGGCCAGCGACCAGGCCAGGTTCTGGTGCACGATGCGCAGGGTGTGACGGCTGCGCAGCACCGTGTCGACCACGGCCCCCAGTTCGCCACCGATGAGCACAAAGTCCGACTTGGCCTGCGCCAGCGGCACCGCCTGGCCCAGCGCAAAGGAGACATCGGCACCGGCCAGCACCGGGCCGTCATTGAGGCCATCGCCCACCATGCCCACCACATGCCCGCGCGCCTGCAGGGCGCGCACGGCATCGAGCTTGTCCTGCGGCACGCAGCCGCCGCGGGCCGCTTCGATGCCCACGGCCGCCGCGACCTGCTGCACCGCAGCCGGCGCATCGCCCGAGAGGACCTGGAGCTGCAGACCCAGGTCCTGCAACTGGCGCATGACGCGGGCCGCTTCCGGACGCACTTCTTCCTGCAGTTCAAAACTCGCCACCCAGCCCCGGGCATCGGCCAGATGCACCTGCAGATGGGCCGTGGCACGCGCTGGAGCCTGACAAAAGGCAGCAGAGCCCAGGCGCCAGGGGCCTTCACCCGCAGGTTTCGGTGCAGCCCCTGCCAAAGGCGAGTCAGGGGCCGGACCCTCCGGCACTGCGGCCATCGATTGCGCCTGCAGCCCCTGCCCGGCCCGCTCTTCCAGGCCTTGTACCTGCCAGGCCTGCAGGGCCGCCATCGCGTCTTGGCCGGCCAGCTCGGCACGCTGGCGGGCCTGCGCCCACAAGGCGCGCGAGACCGGGTGCAGGGAATGCCGGGCCAGCGCCGCAGCACGCTGCAACGCTTGGTCTTCGTCCATGCCCTCGCGCAGGTGCACGGCGGCCAGGGTGAACGCATCGCGTGTGAGGGTGCCGGTCTTGTCAAACACCAGCGTGTCGACGGCAGCCAGGGACTGCAGGGCCTGCAGGCGGCGTACCAGCACCCCGCCACGCGCCAGCGCGCCGGCCGTGGCCAGCATGGCCGCCGGCGTGGCCAGCGACAGCGCGCAGGGGCAGGTGACCACCAGCACCGCCACCGCCACCATCAGGGCATGGGCCGGGCTGCTGGGCCACCACCACAGGGCCGCGCCCAGCGAGGCGATCAGCACCGTGATGAGAAAGGGCCGCGCCAGCCGGTCGACCATCTGGGCCATGGCCGGCTTGGCCGTGGCGGCGCTCTCCATCAGGGCCACGATCTGGGCGTAGCGGGTGGCAGCGCCCACCTGCTCGATGCGCACCACCACCGGCGCCGCCAGGTTGTGGCTGCCCGCAATCACCCCCTCGCCGACCGAGCGTCCCAGGGGTCGCGACTCGCCGGTCAGCAGCGCTTCGTCGACCTGCGTGTGGCCTTCAAGGATGCGGCCATCACCGGCAAAGGCCTCGCCGGCGGCAACTTCAATCACATCACCCACCGCCAGGCGCCGGATCGACACCCGCTCCCAGTCACCGCTGGCGGTGCGTCGGCGCACGCTGTCGGGCAGGCGGTTGAGCACCGCCTCCAGCGCGCCGGCCGTGCGGTCGCGCAGGCGCAGCTCCAGCCAGCGTCCGGTCAGCAGGAAAAACACGAACATGGTCAGCGAGTCGAAATAGACCTCGGCGCCGAATGGCCCCTCGGGCTCGAAGGTGCCCAGCGTGCTGACCACAAAGGTGACCACCATGCCCAGGGCCACCGGCAGGTCCATGCTGATCTGACGCCGCCGCAGATCGTGCCAGGCGCTGGCCAGAAAGGGCTTGCACGAAAACAGCATCACCGGCAGCGACAGCACCCAGGAGGCCCAGCGCAGCAGGCTGCGCATGTCATCTGCCATGTCTTCGGGACCGCTCACGTACTCTGGCGTGGCGTACATCATCACCTGCATCATGCACAGGCCCGCCACCGCCACACGCCAGACCATGCGCCGCGCCTCCTGGCGACGGCGCTCGTGGGCCTGGGCATCGTTGGCCGGCAAGGCCCGATAGCCGGCCTGGCGTACCGCCTGCATCCAGGTCGATGGCCGCGTGTGCCCGGCCGACCAGACCACCCGGCCGCGGTGGCTGGCACTGCTGACCTGCACCGACTGAACCCCGGGGACCTGACGAAGGGCGTCTTCCAGCGTGATCGCGCAGGCCGCGCAGTGCATGCCTTCGAACACCACGCTCGACGCCCAGCAGCCGTCCTGCCCTTTTTCGGGCTGGCTGAAGGCACTCCATTCCTGCGGATCGTCCAGCAGACGCAGGCGCTCCGCGTCGTCCGCCGCGGGTGCAGGCATCCGGCTGTCAGGCTCCTGCGCGACAGAGACCAGTGCCTCTTTGGAAGACACTGAAAGAGTTGGCGATACGGCGCCGGGCAGACTCGTCATGTTTCCAAAGATAAGTCAGGCCACCGACCGCAGTCTTGATCTGCATCAAGACCTGGTTCGCCCGCAACATTAAGCTGAAGGTCTGGTTTCATCATTGTTCAAAAGGAGTCACGCATGTACCAACGCATCCTGGTCACCACAGACGGTTCCACCCTGTCCAAAAAAGCGGTCAACAGCGCCATTGCGCTGGCGGCCACCTGTGGCGCCGAACTGCTGGCCCTCAAGGTCGTGCCGCGTTACCCGCAGTCCTATTTCGAGGGCAGCATTCCGCTCTCGGCCGAAGAAGTCAGCCGCATCGAAAAACAATGGGTCGATGGTGCTCACGCCACCCTGGCCGCGATTGAAAAGGCCGCCAAGGCCAAGGGCGTGAACACGCGCAGCATCACCGTCAAGTCCGACGTGGTCTCGGACGCCATCATTGCTGCTGCCAAAAAACACAAGGCCGACCTGATCGTGATGGCCTCGCATGGCCGCAAGGGCATCAAGCGGCTGCTGCTGGGCAGTGAAACCCAGCAAGTGCTGACCCATTCGCACACCCCCGTGCTGGTCCTGCGCTGACCCCCCAAAATCGCACCATAAGAGTACCTTTTATTTATAATTCCCGTTTCGATAACGGGGTTTCAGGGTATGGCGATGGTGCGGGACTGGTGGTGGGCGCGGGGGCTGGTGCTGGTGTTGCTCTGGCTGCTGGCCGGCCCGGCGCAAGCCCAGCGGCTGGTCATCGAGAGCTGGCGCAAGGACGACCAGCTGTTCTGGGACAAGGTGCTCATCCCGGCTTTCGAACGTCAGCACCCCGGCCTCAAGCTCGAATTCAGCCCCGAAGAACCGCTGGCCTATGACAGCCGTGTCGAGACCCGACTGGCCACCCGGCGGGCGGGCGACCTGGTCTTCTGCAGACCCTTCGAGCCCACGCAGCGCATGGGGGCCAAGGGTTATCTGATGCCGCTGGGCGAGGAACTGCTCCGGCCCTTTTCCCCCTCGGCACGCCGCGCCTGGACCTCGGAAGACGGCCGGCAGACCTATTGCCTGCCGGTGGCCTACGTCATCCATGCGGTGTTCTACAACAAGGCCTTGCTGCGCCAGCACGGCCTCAAGCCCCCCGTGACCCATCAGGAATTCATGGCCTTGCTGCAGGCATTGGCCAAAATCCCTGACCTCACCCCGCTGGCGCTGGGCACCGCCGACATGTGGGAAGCCACGCAGGTGGTCTTCACCGGCCTGGGGCCGGCTTTCTGGCAGGGCGAAAAAGGCCGACAAGGTCTGCTCAACGGTCACAAGCGCTTTACCGATCCGGAATTCGTGAACGCCTGGGCCTTCATGAGCGAGCTCCTGCCCTTCCTGCCCGCCCAGCAAAGCAGCATGGGCAATGCCGATGTGCAGCTGCTCTTTGCCACCGGCAATGCCGCGCTCTACCCGACCGGTTCCTGGGACATTGACTACCTGCGCAGCACCAGCTTTGCCTACAAGAAGCCCATCGAACTGGGGGCCTTCAAACCGCCGGTCCAGCAGCCGGGCGACCGCTGCCAGCTCTCGGTGCACCCGGACTTCGGCATTGGCATCAACCGCCATACCGCGCATCCCCAGGCGGCTCAAACCTTCATGCGCTGGCTCGCCTCCCGCGCATTCGCCCAGTTGCTGACCGACACCCTGAGCGGCTACTTTTCACTCTCCAACCACCCGGTCTCGCTGAGCGACCCGCTCAGTCGTGAACTGGTGCAGTGGCGCCAGGACTGTGATGAGACGATCCGGCTCAATGCCGAACGCATGAACCGGGTCTGGCCCCCGATGGAAGAAGAGCTCTGGTACACCAACGTCAAAGTCATCAACCGCGAAATGACACCCCGCCAGGCCGCCGAGCGCATCCAGCAGGTCCATGAGCGCAACACCTACCTGCACCGCCGGTCACCCTGAACCATCGCCGGGTGATCGTCAGGCGCGCAGCGCCGTGACGATCTGCCACCGGTGCGCCATGACAGGACGGGCTCAGACGAAACTGCCGCGGTACTGCTCGCGCAGCAGGTTCTTCTGCACCTTGCCCATGGTGTTGCGCGGCAGTTCGGCCACCACATGGCAGTGCTTGGGAATCTTGAAATTGGCCAGCGTGGCCTTGAGCTGCGCGAGGATGGCCTCGGGCTGCAGGCTGGCGCCCGGCTTGGCGATCACCACCGCCACGCCCACCTCGCCAAAGTCCGGGTGTGGCACACCCACCACCGCGCTTTCGGCCACGCCCTCCATCTCGTTGATGGCGCCTTCGATCTCGGCCGGGTAGACGTTGTAACCGCCGCTGATGATCAGGTCCTTGCTGCGGCCGACGATGGTCACGTAGCCGCGCTCGTCAGCCTTGCCCACATCGCCGGTCTTGAAAAAGCCGTCGGCGGTGAATTCCTCCGCCGTTTTTTCGGGCATGCGCCAGTAACCCTTGAACACATTCGGACCCTTGACCTGAATGCCGCCGATCTCGCCCACCGGCAGTGCGGCCCCATCGTCGCCGCACACCCGCAGCTGCACACCGGGCAAGGGAAAGCCCACAGTGCCGCCGCGGCGCTCAGCCTGCTTGCCGTAACGGCTGTCGGCGCTGTAGGGGTTGGAGGTCAGCATGATGGTCTCGCTCATGCCGTAGCGCTCGAGGATGGTGTGGCCGGTACGCGCAACCCAGTCGTTGAAGGTCTCGATCAGCAGCGGCGCCGAACCGGCGATAAAGAGGCGCATATTCCGGCAGGCCTCTCGCGTGAGGCCGGGCTCGGCCAGCATGCGCACATACAGCGTGGGCACGCCCATGAACACCGTCGCATCGGGCAGGCGGGCGATCACGCGCTTCGGATCAAACTTCGACATCCAGAGCATCTTGCTG
>Ga0255182_1001328_pt1 | contig 13059 bp, 10 predicted proteins | sample Atl_UVDOM_RepA_8_FD_188420 | JGI IMG/M metagenome (GOLD analysis project Ga0255182, IMG submission 188420) | Freshwater microbial communities from Altamaha River, Georgia, United States - Atl_UVDOM_RepA_8d | ecosystem: Environmental > Aquatic > Freshwater > River | place: USA: Georgia... | reverse complement strand
CGTCGACGGCGAACGCTACCACTGGCGTGATGGCGAGGTGGTGATGTTCGACGAGACCTACATCCACTATGCCGAAAACACGACCGATCAGCCCCGGATCATCCTGTTTGCCGACATCGAGCGGCCTGTCTACACCCCCGTGGTGCGCTGGCTCAATCGCATCTTTGCGACCCTGGTGATGACCGCCTCGCAGACGCAGAACGTCGAGGGTGAACCGGTGGGCGGCCTCAACCGGTTTTTCTACCACGCCTACCAGCTGCGGGTGAAGGCCAAGGCCCTCAAGGCCCGCAACCGCGCGGCCTACTACGTCGGCAAATGGGCCTTGATTGCCTTGCTGCTGTGGGCCCTGTTTTACTGAGCGCCTTCCAGACGGAACCGCCCGACCACATCGACCAGGGCCGACGCCTGACTGCGCAGGCTCTCGGCGGCCGCCGCGGTCTCCTCGACCAGGGTGGCGTTCTGCTGGGTGGTTCCATCCATCAGGCTCAGGGCGCGGGACGCATCTGACAGCCCCCCGGACTGCTGTTCGGCGGTCTGCGTGATGTGGGTCACCAGTCGGCTGACCTCGTCGATGGCGTGAACGATGTCCTGCATGGTCGAGCGCGCCTCGGCCACTTGCGCTGCCCCGCTGTCGGTTCGCGTGACCGACTCCTTGATGAGTCCGGTGATCTCTCGCGCCGCCGCCGAGGTGCGTTGCGCCAGCGACCGCACTTCGCTGGCCACCACCGCAAAGCCCTTGCCCTGCTCGCCAGCCCGCGCCGCCTCCACGGCGGCATTGAGGGCCAGGATGTTGGTCTGGAACGCAATGCTGTCGACCACCGACGTGATGTCGGCAATGCGGTGGGCGCTGTCGCGGATGCCCTGCATGGTCTCGACCACATGGACCATCACGGCATCGCCCCGGTTGGCCACCTCGCAGGCCTGTTGCGCCACGGTGTGGGCCTGTCGGGCCTCTTGCGCGCTCTGGTTCACGGCCGAGCCCAGTTGCTGCATCGACACCGAGGTCTGCTGCAGCGACGACGCCTGCTCCTCGGTGCGTTGCGACAGGTCGAGATTGCCCTGGGCGATCTGCCCGGATGCCGCGGACACCTCTTCGGCCTGAGCGCGAACGCGGTCGACCAGTTCGCGAAGCTGTGACGTCATGTGCGCCATCTCGCCCATCACGCTGTGCCGCCAGCGCGCCGGCACCTCGCACTGCACGGACAGGTCGCCATCGGCGATCGACTGGGCAATGCGCGCCGCCTCGCGGGGCTCTCCACCCAGCGTGCGCTGCAGCAAGCGGCCCAGAGCCCACATGCCCAGCAGCAGCAGGCCGGTGGCCGCCGCCCCCATGACCTTGCCCCACAGGCCCACGGAGTCCAGGGTGGCCTCGCTGTCGCGCCGGGTGTGCTCCGCCAGGGCCTCGACCGCGTCACCCAGGGCGTCGAGCGCCCCCTCCAGCGCCTCGAAACGCCGGTCGAACCGGGCCAGCGCCGCGTCGACGGGCATCGATCCCTGCGCCACCGCATCCAGGGTGGCGCTCGCCGCGTCGGTGTACCGTTGCGCCTCGGCCCGCGCCGCCTCGATCTGGCCCCGCAGGGTGACCGATTGCCCATGGGCGGCCACGAATTCGAGGTCACGATGGAGTCGCCGGGTCACCTCGCCCAGCCCCTGTCGGGCCTGCTGCAAGCCTTCAGGGCTCTTGTGGCTGATCGCCAGCACCCCCCGGTAGACCTGCCCCTGCACGCCCTCGTGCATCATGTCGGCGTCCATGGTGGCTCGCACCAGGGTCACGGCTTGGGCGTTGGCGGCCGATTGCCCATCGATCTGACGCATGCCCACCAAGCCGGTCAGCGTTTGCGCCCACAACATCGCCACGGCAAACACCGCCATGGCGCCCATCAGGGTTCGGGTCGAGATGTACTTCAAAGCGACTTCCTGTTCTGTCAAGGACCGACACAGGCGCGCTTGGCTGGAATCCACGGGCGTGGCTTGCACCGATTGATCCAAGTCAAGTCACGCTGACCGGAATCATGACGGTTGCACCACCGTGGGGATGCCCGGAAATGGCTGGGCTTGCCGAGCCTGTTCCTCGGCGGTGCCGTTCAACGAGAGATGGCTCGCGCGCCAGACACCCGCCCGAGCAGTTCGATGAGCTGGCGTTGTTCGTCGGCGCTGAGGTGGCGCGCCACCTCGCCGTCGCTGTCGCTGACGGCGGCGATGATGGCGGGCAGGTCCTGTCGCCCCCGCTCCGTCAGTTCGAGCCCGAGGGCACGGCGATCGGTCGGGCTGGGCACGCGGCGCACATAGTCCATGGCTTCCAGGGAGTCGATCAGGGCCACGGCCCCCGAGCGTGCAATGCCCAGCACGTTGGCCAGTTCGGTGAGCTTGAGCAAGGGGTTGCGCGAGATGATCACCAGCGCCGAGAACCGCGGTGGGGTGATGTTCCAGGCCGCCAGCGTGGCGATGAAGTGTTCGTACTGGATGATCTGTGCGCGTCGCACGGCATAGCCCAGCAGGTCGTCGAGCACGCCGTAGTCGATGCCGGGCACCTTGGGATTGAAGGGCGCGTCGAGCGCCATGGGCGGATAGCCTTCGGGCACAGCGGGACGTGAGGCGCTCATCGGGGTTCCAGACACCTTGGGATTGGTTGGGGCGGATTCTAGTGCCCTCACCCAGCCCCACCGGAGCGGGTTCGCCCTTTGCGGGTGGCAGGCCGCCCCCCCGGGCGAGACCCGGCTGCCGGTGGCGACTGGACCGCGACATCCAGCCAGAGCAGGGTTTCAGACTGGGCCAAGAATCGGCGCAGGTAGTCGGGCGACAGTTCGCGCATCAGCGACAGGGCCCGCAGCATCAGGCGGTGCGAATTCAAGGGGCCGGCGTTCTCGGGCCCGCGAGCCAGTGCGGCCACCACCTGCTGCTCGGTGGCCAGACGAGCCCAGCTGCTGCTGAAGCGCTGCGCGCTCGCCAAGGCGTCGGCGTCAATGTCATCCCCGGACATGAGATCGCCCTGCACCCGCTGGGCATCCCGGTGCGCACTCAGCATCAGGTTGAGCGTGCGCAAAGCCGCAACCGCACCCGCCGAATCGATGTCATCGGCCCGCCTGCCCCCGGCCCCAGGGTCACCCCCCCGTTGTGCGCCCCCCACCGAGAGTTCCTGCATCCAGGCCTCGATGGCCTGGGCGGCGCGCGCCTGCAGCACCGCCCGCACGCCGGCATTCTGCGCCAGCCCGCGCCGGTGCAGGGCCTCCAGGTGGCGAAAGCGCACTGGGTCAGCACGGTCGGCGCCCAGTGCGCGCAAGCCCTCCAGGGTCGGACCCGCATCAGCCACCGGTGGCTCCCTGCGTGCCGGGGGAGCGTGGCACAGGGGCCATCTCCACGCGCCGGTTGCGCGCACGGCCCTCTTCCGTTTCGTTGCTCGCCACCGGCTGTTCAGCACCGAAGGCTGCAGCGAACACCTGCGATCGGGGCATGCCCTCGGCCACCAGGGCACGGGTGACGGTCAGCGCCCGCTGGGCCGACAACTCAAGGTTGTCGTCAAATCGGGCCTCCTTGCCGTTGCGCAGCAACTTGTTGTCCGTGAAGCCGCTGACCATGAGCATCTCGTTGCGTTCACCCAGGTACACCTGCAAGGGGTGCACGAGGCTCTGCAGGAGCTGACGCCCCTCGGGCCGCAAGGCGTCCGACCCGGCATCGAACAGCACGCTGCCACTGATGCCGATGCGCCCGTTGACCACGGTGATGCGGCCACTGGCCAGCGGCACGGCCAGTGCCTTTTCGAGGGCCTCTCGACGCTGCTCTTCCTGCTGCCGCTTGCGGACCTCGTGCTGCAGGTGCGTGACCAGGTCCATCTGCACCACGAGCATGCCCACCAGGACGAGCACGAAGGCCCCCACCAGCCCGGCCATCAGGTCACCGAAGACGGCCCACACGGGGGCCGTCTGTTCAATGGTGTCGTCGCGGTCCTCGAGATCCGACATGCTCAGCCCCCTGCTGCCACAGCCCGACCCTGCAGACGCCGCAGGTCTTCGACGATGCCCTGCTGCGAACTGATGCTCAGATCGATCACCTCGCGGGCCTGGGCCACGTAGTAGGCGAGCTGCTCGTCACTGCGGGCCTGGGCCTGGCTCAAGGCCGACTCGATGCGTTGCAACTGGTCGATCAACCGGGCGCTGCCTGCCGCGAAGGCCGACACCCCTGCCTGGAACGATTCGCCCAGGCTTGCCAGCTCCACCGCGCTCGCCGTCAGCTGATGGGCCACCTGCGTCTGGACGGTGTCGATCCGCTCGGCCTGTGCGCCCAGGGCCTGCGTGACGTGCTCGGCCGTCTGGGCCAGCACGCCCGACGCCGAGCTCACCAACGAGTCGATGGCCGAGCGGTGCTGGTCCGTGGCCTCATGGACACGATCGAGCACCGCAGCCAGCTGCTCCATCAGGTGTTGTTTCTCGGCCAGCGCCGCAGTGTCGCGTTCGGCAAGCACGACCATCTCGCGACGCAACTGGGCGATGACGTCGCTGGCGGCCTGAGGCACTTCGGACGCGGTGTGCAGCAGCCGGTGGAGGGGGGCCTCCAGGGCGGCACCCAGGTCGGCGAGGTGTCGGCCAGCCGCCGCCTGCAACTGTTCGAGCTGGTCGACCGCCGCACGGGCGCGCCGGGCTTCGTCGTCGCGCAAGGCCTGCAGCTCCGTGCGCCAGAGAGTGGCCATCTGGTCCATGCGTTCGCCCTGCAGCTGCTGCCAGCGGGACTCGGCGTCCAAGCGAGACTGCACCAGGGCCTCGGATTGCTCGACGAGACGGCTCGCGCCCTCGAGCGTGTCGCCCACGTGGCGGCTCGCACGCTCGGCAATCTGGGCAGCGGCCCGCTCCAGCGACTCGCACACCGACTGCTGCTGCGCCTGCGCGTCGGCGCCCACATGCTGCCATTGGCTGACCAGCGCCGCCGATTGACGCGCCAGCGCGTCGTGCCAGGCGGCCAGCCGCTCCTGGTCGGCCTGGGACAGCTGGACACTCAGGCCGGCCACCTGATCCCGGGTCGTTTCGATCAGTTGCTCGTGCACGCGGGCTGAATGACGCACGATGTCGGCCATGGCCGCCGTCACCACCGGCTGGATCGCTTCACCCGATTGCCGGGCCCCTTGTGTCAGGCTGTCTTGCAGCGACTGTCCCACGGAACGCGCCAGCTCCCCGTAACGGTTCGCGACGTCCTGGTGAAACTGCGTTTGCTGCGTCAGCAGGTGCTGGTGCAAGTGCTCGGTGCGCCGGTCCATGGACTCCATCAAGGCGCGCAGGCCGTCGACGATCTGCGGCAAGGCCTGTGCCTGCGCCTGCAGGGCGCGGACGGTGTCCTCCCTCTGCCGGCTGGCCGTGAACGGCTGGAAGACGGTGGCGATGGCCGCATCGAGCTGGCGCGCCGCGGCCATCCGCTCGCGCCGGCTCAGCGTCGACAACAGACCCAGCATGGCCGAAGCGGCCACACCGGCCACCGAGGTGCCAAAGGACAGGCCCAGGCCCTTGATGGGCTCGGCCAGCGCCGAGCGGATGGCCACCAGGTCGGCCGATCCCTCCAGTGCGAACACGGCCCCCTTGAAGGTCACGACCATGCCCAGGAAGGTGCCCATCATGCCCAGCATGACCAGCAGGCCCACGAGGTAGGGCGTCAGCGCCGGACCGGGCAAGGCCACACGCTCGCCCTCGATGCGCAGGTGCACCGGGCTGCGCAGCGAGGGGTGCAGGGCCGCCGTCCACGACGACAGGGTCGACAGCGGTTGTGGCACCTGCGCCAGGGCGCGCTCCAGCTGGTGCGTGGCTGCACGAAATCCGTTGAGTTCCCACACCCCGAGCAGGTAGACCGCGGCGATCAGGGCGGTCATGACCAGGGCCAGCGGGCTGGCCCCGATGAAGCCCCATCCGACCCAGGCCACAGCGGCCAGGCCGGTGGCAAAGATCAAAGGGTACGCAAGGCCTTGGAGGCGTGACGTGGCGGGGGTGTGGCTCATGCGGCGTGGGGGGGCAAATCGGGGTCGGACACAGCGACGGACGCTGCCGGATCGCATCGGGCGGCTTCGATCAGGCCATACAGGGGTTGCAGCCGCGTCTGCAGTTCGGCCAGCACCCACTCCCGGAAGTCGGGCTCGAAGGCCTGAGGCCCCCGGCCCTCCAGCCGGTGCTGTTCGAACCTGCGCTCGAGGAGCAGGGGCACACTGGCCATCAACCGAGCCTCACGTGCGCCGAAGGTCTGTTCCATGACGGCATCCAGCGCCGCGAGCCGCCGCAAGCGGGGCCCGCCCTGGGCCAATGCCTGACGAAGCTGACCGCGGCAGACCGCCACGCGGGCCTCCATCTGTTTCTGCAGCTCCTGGCCACGCTGCAGCCAGGGCCCGAAGCCCTCGTCAACCGATGCGGGCGTCACCGCATCGGGGTTCACCGAGGGGTCGGCCAGGCGGCTGCGCGGGGTGGCCGTGGCGACGGGTGCCCGGGGTGATGCATGGGCCAGCAATTCGTCGTGCAACCTCTGCACGAGGGCGAGCAGTTTGTCGACCTGCACCGGCCGCCCGATCGAGCGGGTGGTGGGGGCATACGTTTCAATGGCCCCAAGCGCACTGTCGAGCTTGACCGCGTCGAATGCCCCCAGCCACTGGCTCAGGCGCTCGGCCACATCGTCGCCGACCGCAGCGGGCCCTGGCTCGGGCAGCAGTGGCTGCAGCAGGCGGATGAGCCGGACACGGTGCAGCGGGGAACGGAGAAGACCAGACATGCCTGACGTTTCGGGACGGCCGCCCGTGGCGGACCAAACCCGGCATTTTCGTTCAGGAACGGATACGCACCCGCGTCAGCAGCGCCCGGAGCGCCGGCTGCGGGGCTGCAGCTTGTCGATCTCCGTCAGTTGTTGCTTGAGCAGGATCAGCAGGGTGCGCGCGTCGTCCACCGGCAAGGACAGGCAGCTGGTGACCTGCTCACCCTTGGCTGGGCGCGGGATCACCAGCACGTCCACACCCAGCTCGATCAAGCCCTTGTCATGTCGGGCCGATTTGATGCGCTGCAGTTCGATGTCGTAGGTTTTCATGGGAGAGAAAGTTCGAGCGTCAGGGGGCCATTGTCGGGCACTTGCGCCAGAAGCCTCAAAATCCCGGGTATGACCACGACCGACTCGCCCGACCTCGACCCCATGCCCGTGCCCCCTGAGGCCCCGGATATCAACGCCTGTTGCGGCAATGGCTGCGACCCGTGCATCTTTGATCTGCACGACATGGCGATGGATGATTACCGCAAAGCGCTGAAGGCCTGGCAACAGCGTCAAGCGGCCACGGCACCGCCCCCCGAAAACGGAACGGGCCGCACCTCCGAAGAGGTCGGCCCGTTGGCATGAATGGTCGGGGTGGTGGGATTCGAACTCACGACCCTCTGCTCCCAAAGCAGATGCGCTACCAGGCTGCGCTACACCCCGACGAAGCCCGCATTCTAACCCGCGATTTCACGCCGCCATCTGGGTCCACACCTTTTCCAGCCGCTTGACGCTCACGGGCTGGGGGGTGCGCAGCTCCTGCGCAAACAGGCTCACGCGCAGCTCTTCGAGCAGCCACCGGAACTCGTCCAGGCGGGCGTCGTGCGTGCCTTTGAGCTCGGCCAACCGGCGAACGTAGCGCTGGTCCAGCGGGCGCAGCTCGGTCATGCGCTGGCTGTCGCGGGCGGGGTCGCCCTTGAGCTTGTCCAGACGCAAGGTGATGGCCTTGAGGTAGCGGGCAAAGTGCTGCAGCTGCGCATACGGCGTCTGCACCACAAAGCGCTTGGGCATCAGGCGCTGCAACTGGGCCGTGATGTCGTCGGCCACGTCCTTCGGCGGGCGTGCGTCCTTGAGCTTGCGCGCCGCCGCGGCGTACTCCACCAGGATGCCCCCGACCAGACGGGCCACTTCCTGCGCGATGAGGTTGAGGCGGCTGCGCCCCTCGTCGAGCCGGGCCTTGAAGCTGGCCGCGTCGGCAGGCAGGGGGTCGGACAGGTAGGCCCGGTCCAGGGCGATGTCGATGATCTGATCGCGCAACTCGTCGGCCGTGCCCAGGCTCATGTAGGCCATGGCCATCTTCTGCAGATCGGGGATGTTCTTTTCCAGGTACTTGAGCGGCTCCTTGATCTGCAAGGCCACCAGCCGGCGCAGGCCCACACGGTGCCGCGCGGCCGCCACGTCGGGTTCGTCGAAGACCTCGATCTCGGCATGCGTGCCCTTGTCCACCAGGGCCGGGAACCCGATCAGGGTGTGGCCGCCGCGCTGAATCTCCATCAGCTCGGGCAGCTCGCCGAAGGTCCAGTCGGTGAGCGGCTGCACCGCGGTGATGCGAGACGGAGCGGGCTCGGCCGCCCGGGGCGCCGCCGGTTCGTCAGCGGCCGCCTCGTCCGTCGATCCCTGGGCCACCGCGTGGGCCTTGAGCGCCGCCAGCGCCTGAAACGCCCCTCTGGCCAGCGAGCCCAGTTCGGCCTTGAGTGCAGGCAGGTTGCGCCCCATGCCCAGCTGGCGTCCGTGCTCGTCGACCACGCGGTAGTTCATGAACAGGTGCGGCTGCAGCATGTCGAGCTTGAAGTCGGCCCGCTTGATGTCCAGTTGGGTCTTGTCGCGCACGGCCTTGAGCAACTGATCCATCAGCCCCCCCTGCCCGAACTCGACTGCGGCGATGAAGCTCTCCGCGTAATCGGGCAGCGGCACCAGCCGGGCCCGAGGCTTCTGGTGCAGGCTCTTGAGCAAGGCCAGCACCTTGTCCTTGAGCATGCCGGGCACCAGCCATTCACCGCGCTCTTCGCTGGCCTGGTTCAACGCAAAGATGGGCACCGTCACGGTCACCCCGTCGCGGGGGTCGCCGGGCTCGTGCAGGTAGCTGGTGCTGCAGTCCACCCCGCCCAGACGGATGAATTTGGGGAACGCCGAGCTGGTGATGCCGGCGGCTTCATGGCGCATCAGCTCTTCGCGGCTCAGACACAGCAGCCTGGGGTTCTCGCGGCTGGCCGCCTTGTACCAGCGCTCGAACGTGGCGCCGCTGGTCACGTCGGGCGGGATCTGAGCGTCGTAGAACGCGAAGATCAGTTCGTCGTCGACCAGCACGTCCTGGCGACGTGACTTGTGTTCCAGCTGTTCGACCTGGGCGATCAGCTTGCGGTTCTGTGCCAGGAACGGCAAGCGGGTCTCCCATTCCTGACCGACCAGGGTCTCACGGATGAAGATGTCGCGCGCTTCGACGGGGTTGACCAGGCCATAGTTGACCCGCTTGTTGTTGTAGACCACCAGCCCGTAGAGCGTTGCGCGCTCCAGCGCCACCACCTCGGCCGCCTTCTTTTCCCAGTGCGGCTCGAGCAACTGCTTCTTGAGCAGGTGGCCGCCCACGAAAATGAGCCATTGCACGTCGATGGTGGCCACGCCTCGGCCGTAGAGCTTCGATGTCTCGACCAGTTCGGCCGCCAGGATCCAGCGCCCGGGTTTCTTGCTCAGGTTGGCGCCGGGGTGCTTCCAGAACTTGATGCCACGGGCCCCCAGGTACCACTCGTCGTCGTCGCTCTTGCACCCCACGTTGCCCAGCAGACCGGCCAGCAGGGACAGATGCACCTGCTCGTAGGTGGCCGGACTGCCGTTGAGCCGCCAGTTGTGCTCGGCCACGACGGTGTGCAGTTGCGCGTAGACGTCCTTCCACTCCCTCACCCGGCGGGGGTTGATGAAGTGCTCGCGCAGCAGGGCTTCATATTTGCGGTGGCTGAGCTTGTGCTTTTCGGGCTCGCCCGGCGCATGGTGTCCATGCCCGCCCCGCGATTCATCCAGCCACGTCCACAGCTTGAGCGTGCCCATGAACTCCGACTTTTCGTCGTCGAACTGCTTGTGCTTCTGATCGGCCTGCTGTTGCTGGTCGATGGGGCGATCACGCACGTCCTGCACGCTCAGGCTGGCTGCGATCACCAGCACCTCGGCCAGCGCCTGGCGGTCCTTGGCCTCGAGGATCATGCGGCCCACGCGCGGGTCGAGCGGCAGCCGGGCCAGGTCCATGCCCAGACGGGTGATCTGGTTGTCGTCATCCACCGCACCGAGCTCATTGAGCAGCTGGTAACCGTCGGCGATGGCCTTGCGCAGCGGTGGCTCGATGAACGGGAAGTCCTCGACATGGCCCAGGTGCAGCGACTTCATGCGCAGGATCACACCCGCCAACGACGAGCGCAGGATCTCGGGATCGGTGAAACGCGGACGGCCGTTGAAGTCCTTCTCGTCGTAGAGCCGGATGCAGATGCCGTTGGCCACGCGCCCGCACCGGCCGGCACGCTGGTTGGCGGCCGCCTGGCTGATGGGCTCGACCTGGAGCTGCTCGACCTTGTTGCGGAAGCTGTAGCGCTTGACGCGCGCCAGCCCGGCATCGATCACATAGCGGATGCCCGGCACCGTGAGCGAGGTCTCGGCCACGTTGGTGGCCAGCACGATGCGCCGCCCGTTGCCGGTCTGGAAGACGCGGTCCTGCTCCTGCTGGCTCAGGCGGGCGAACAGGGGCAGGATGTCGGCGGTGACTCGGTGATGGGCGAAATGCTTGCGCAGGTGATCGGCCGCTTCGCGGATCTCGCGCTCGCCGGGCAAGAAAACAAGGATATCGCCGCTGCCCTCGCGCCAGAGTTCGTCGGCCGCGTCGGTGATGGCCTCGTTGAGCCCGTACTCTCGGCTTTCCTCGAAGGGCCGGTAGCGTTGCTCCACCGGGAACAAGCGGCCCGACACCATGATCACCGGCGCCGGACCTCGGGCCGATTCAAAGTGCCGCGCGAAGCGCTCGGCGTCGATCGTGGCCGAGGTCACGATGACCTTCAGGTCGGGGCGCCGCGGCAGCAGTTGCCGCAGGTAACCCAGCAGGAAGTCGATGTTGAGGCTGCGTTCGTGGGCCTCGTCGATGATCAGCGTGTCGTAGGCCCGCAGGTCCGGGTCGCCCTGGGTCTCGGCCAGCAGGATGCCGTCGGTCATCAGCTTGACGCTGGCGCCGGGCTGCAGGCGATCCTGGAAACGCACCTTGTAACCCACCACTTCGCCCAGGGGCGAATTCAGTTCCTCCGCGATGCGTTTGGCCACGCTCGACGCAGCGATCCGCCGGGGTTGGGTGTGGCCGATCAGCTTCGGGCGTTGCCCGGGCACGCGGGGCTGGCCCCAGCCGCCACGTCCCATGGACAGGGCGATCTTGGGCAGCTGGGTCGTCTTGCCCGAGCCCGTTTCGCCGCACACGATGATGACCTGGTGCTCGCGCAAGGCGGCCTCGATCTCATCGCGTTTACCGGAAACCGGCAGCGACTCAGGGAAAGTGATAGGGGGCATTGACGACACGTTGACAGACTCCGCGCAGCGGGATGCAGACAATCCGCCATTATCCAAGCCCCGGCCCGGGCGCCCATTTGCAGGACTGCGTCATGACGTTCGATGAATACCGACAACACGATGCTCTCGGCCTGGCGGCCCTGGTGCAACGCGGAGAGGTTCACCCGCGAGAACTGCTCGCCCTGGCCATCTCGCGGGCCGATCAGGTGAACCCCGCCTTGAGCGCCATGGTGAACCGACTGGACGATCGGGCACGCCGGCGCTGCGAACAGCCCTTCGACCTGCAGCGCCCCTTTGCTGGCGTGCCGTTCGTCATCAAGGACCTGTTCCAGGAGCTCGGCGGCGTGCCGACCACCTGGGGCAATGGCGTGCTGGGCAGCAAGGCCGCACCGGCCACAAGCAGTGACGTGGTTCGGCGCTGGGAAGACACCGGGCTGGTGATCTTCGGCCAGAGCAAGACCCCGGAGTTCGGGGCCCGCAACGTGACCGAACCGCGGGCCCACGGCCCGGCACGCAACCCCTGGGACCCCACCCGCACGCCCGGCGGCTCCTCCGGTGGCTCGGCAGCACTGGTCGCCGCTGGCGTGGTACCCGTGGCCGGTGCGAACGACGGGGGCGGCTCGATCCGGATCCCCGCGGCGGCCTGCGGGCTGTTCGGCCTGAAACCGGGGCGCGGCCGCGTGCCTGCCGGCCCCCTGGTCAGCGAGGGCATGTTCGGCGCCGCCCAGCAAGGCGTGGTGTCGCGCAGCGTGCGCGACACCGCCGCCATGCTCGACCTGCTGCAAGGACCGGAGCCCCATGGCCCCTACTGGATGCCACCGTCCGGGGGCAGCCACCTGGAGGCCCTGACCCGGCCGCCGCGCCGACTGCGCATCGGGTTCACGACCGCATCGCCGATCGGCACGCCGGTCGACCCGCAAGCGGTGGCCGCGGTCGAGGATGCAGCCCGGCTGCTCAGCGACCTGGGTCACCATGTCGAGCCGACCGGGCAACCGGTCGACGGCGAGGCCCTGGCGGCCGACTTCCTTCTGTGCTGGTTCTGCATGATGGCCAGCATCGTCGATGCCCTGCAGGCCCAGCACGGCATGCGCCTGTCGGATTTCGAGCCCGACACCCGGGCCATGGTGGCGGTGGGCCGCTCGGTATCGGCCGTCGAGCTGCTCGACAGCCTGGGCCGCTGGCAGACCCACATCCAGGCCCTGAGCGACTACCACCAGCGGCACGACCTGTGGCTGAGCCCCACCCTGGCCGGCCCGCCCCCCCGGATCGGCGCCATGGACACCCCGGCCATGCTGCACCTCATGAGCGACCTCGTGGGCACCCTGGGCCTGTCGGGGCTGCTGCGCAAGACCCCGCAGTTCCAGCAGTCGGTGCTCCACAACCTGGCCTGGACCCCCTACACACAGACGGGCAACCTGACAGGCCGGCCCGCCATGTCGGTGCCCCTTTATTGGACACCCGATGGGCTGCCGCTGGGCGTTCAGTTCCTCGGACCGCTCGGCAGCGAATCGCTGCTGCTGCAACTGGCGGCGCAACTGGAACAGGCCCGGCCCTGGTTCGGCCGCATGCCGGCGGCCTGACGCGAGGTCAGCCCGACCAGCCGCGGCTGGCCTCTGGCGCCAGTCGCTCTGGCGCCGCGCTCGACCAGAGGGGCCAGGTCATGCGAACAGACAGCCACAGCCAGCCTGCCCCCAGGCACTCCAGGATCTCCTCGAGCAGCACCCCCGATTCACCCAGCCTGTTCTCGAGGCCCTGAGCCACGCCCAG
>Ga0255182_1001327_pt1 | contig 13061 bp, 13 predicted proteins | sample Atl_UVDOM_RepA_8_FD_188420 | JGI IMG/M metagenome (GOLD analysis project Ga0255182, IMG submission 188420) | Freshwater microbial communities from Altamaha River, Georgia, United States - Atl_UVDOM_RepA_8d | ecosystem: Environmental > Aquatic > Freshwater > River | place: USA: Georgia... | reverse complement strand
TCATGTCGCGCGGGAACACGCGCCCCGAGCTGCCGACGAAAGTGTCGAGGCCGAGCGACGTCGCGAATGCGCGCAACTCGGCCGGACCGAAGGTTTCCAGCAGCGGCGCCAGGCGCGCCCGGGCGGCGCCGTAACGGGATTCGAACGCCGGCAGGGGCTCGGCGTGCGTGAGGTTCAGGCCGCCCTTGCCGGCGAGCAGAAACTTGCGGCCGACCGAGGCCATCGCGTCGTAGACGACGACGCGCGCGCCCTGCGCGCTCGCGGCCTCGGCCGCCATGAGGCCGGCAGGGCCGCCGCCGATGACTGCGACGTCAGGACCGACCTCAGGATAAACCGCGGGGACATCTGGCCGGGCCGCGGCCCGGGGCTGGTGCTGGCTCATGGCTCGGCGCGCGCTGGCATCTCGTTTCCAATGGCGGGAAGAGCCGCGAGAATACGCGAATCCGCCCCCAGTCGAGGAGACGCCGGTGCTTCGCTTCAATCCGTTCATGTATTGCACCGTCGGCCGCCGCGCGGAACTCGAACGCGGCATGGCCGGCAAGGATCCGGCGCTGTTCCAGCGCATGCTCGACGAGATCGCCGACTACGTGCGTTTCGCCGACGACGTCGGCTACGCGGGCTGGGGCCACCCCGAACACCACCTGCAGATCGAAGGTTTCGAGGCGGCCAACGACCCGACCCTGATGGGCATGTGGCTGGGCCAGCACAGCCGGCGCCTGCGCGTGATCACCTGCGGCTTCGTGTCGACCCGCACAACCCGCTGCGCACGGCCGAGGCGATCGCGACGATGGACCACATGCTCAAGGGCCGCCTCGGCGTCGGCCTCGTCCGCGGCTACCAGTCGCGCTGGGTGGAAAACTTCAAGGTCAAGGCGGAGGTCGGCGCGGTCGGCCCCTGGAACAAGAACCAGGAGGCGGACCGCGTCAACCGCGAATATTTCGCCGAATTCGTCGACGTCGTCGTCAAGGCGCTCACGCACGACACGTTCAGCCACCAGGGCAAGCACTGGCAGCTGCCGCCGCCCGGCATGGTCAACCCGCACCCCCATGACGTCTACACGCGCTACGGCCGCGGCGTCGATGCCGACATGCGGATCCGCGAAATCGGCATCGCGCCGCGTCCACTGCAGACGCCCCATCCGCCGCTGTACGGCGGCTTCGGCGCGTCCCTGCGCACCGCGCGCTTCTGGGCGCGGTATCGCGGCAAGCCGATCATCATGTCACCGGACATGGACTTCTGCCGGCTGCTGTGGGACGGCTACCGCGAGGAGGCGGCGCTGCACGGCTACACGCCGGCGCCCGGCGACGAAGCGGCCTGGGGCGGCCTGATGATCTGCGCGAAGACCGACGCGGAGGCCGAGGCGCTCGCGTCGGACATGCGCTGGTTCTGGGAGGAATGGGCGGTGCCCTTCGGCCAGGGCGGCGTCAACACGCTGTTCGGCTCGCCGGACACCCTGTGCCGCCGCATCGAGGAAGCCGCCGCGGCCGTCCCGCTGAACGAGGTTTTCCTGATAGTGCCCCAGGGCCTGCACGACCGTGACCAGATCCTGCGCTCGCTCGACCTGTTCGCGACGCGCGTGATGCCGCGCTTCGCCTAGCCGAGGGCGATTTGCGTCATCCGTAGTGCGCGGGTATGGACACCGGGAACACGGAGGGGGATGCAATGGGCAACTGCCGACTGCAAGGCTCTGCCGCGGTTGAGGCGCATCCCTCTATTCACCGTCCCTCTCCGTGTTCTCCGTGTCCTCCGTGGTAAACATGCGGTTTCCGGTACTGCGGAAATGCCTTGTTGCACCACGGAGAACACGAAGATCATGGAGAGGAAGACTGGAACGACAGGCGACACCGCGGCGCTCGCTCTTCCTCGGTGTTCTCGGCGTTCCCGGTGGCCAGGCAAGCCCAACCGGGTGCCTCCCCCGTACCAGGCGTGGCCTCAGGCGCCCTGCCCGTGCATCGCGGCGATGCTTGCCTCGAGCAGGCGCTTGCGTTCGCGCCAGTCGGGCAGCACCGCTTCGAGCAGCGCGTAGAAGCCCTTGCCGTGGCCCCGGTAGCGGTTGTGACAGAGCTCGTGGACGACGACGTACTCGATCGCGGCGAGCGGCGCGTGGATCAGCAGCAGGTTCAGGGTCATGCCGTGGCGGGGACTGAACGTGCCCCAGCGCGTGCGCATCGCACGGATTTTAAGGACCGGCACCGGGTAACGCGCGAAGCGCGGGTGCGCCTGCCACTGCTCGATCAGCCTGGTGAACAGCGCGCGCGCCTGGTCACGGAACCAGCGCTGCACGGCTCGCGCCGTGTAGGCCGCATCGGCGACCCCGTGACCCGCCACCTGCAGCAGGCCCGGCGCGTGGAGTATGCCGGCCCGGCCGTGGGGCTGCAGGCGCAACTGCAGGGCTTCGCCGAGGTAGTAATGCGTCTCGCCATCCGCGTACCGGGGGGCTTGCGCGGGCGGGCGTTCGTCGAAATGGCGCAGCTGGCGCTCGATCCAGTCCCGACGGCTCGCGATGAAGGCGTCGATCGTCGCGTCCGGGCACTGCAACGGCGCACGCGCGACGACGCGCAGGCTCGCGTGGACCTCGATGCTCAGCGAGCGGCGCCGGCTGCGCCTGATTTCGATCGAATAGGCCGGCGTTGCGGGCGCGTCGCGCGGCCGCTCGAAATCGAAGTGTTGCTGGCGCCCGTCAGACGTCATCCGCAGGGCGTCAGTCAGGAAACTGGTCGCAGACGTGCGCCGGTGCGCCGTCGCCCCCCTGCCCCGGGGTCGCGAACGGCAGATCGTCCATCAAGTCCCGGGCGAGCTCACCACACTGCTGCACCGACTGCACCGCCGGCGAGGCGCTGATCTCCTGCGCGTAGCTCAATGCGAGGCGCGCCGCCTCGTCGCGACGCCGGCTCTCGCACAGCGCCTTGACCTCGGCGGTCATCGCCTCGCCTCGGGCACGCAGCGCATCCAGCGTCGGCTGGTCGAGCTGGGCCATGCACGACTGCATGGCCTGTCCCTGCTCCACCAGCCGCTGCAGCCGGGCTGGATCCTGCTGGACCTGCTCGAGCAGCTGCTGGAGTTCCTCCGGGCTCGGCATCTGGGCCGGCGCGTCCAGCGCCAGCACCAACGGCAACGCCGCCGTCGCGGCGAGCAGGGGTTTCGAGAGCCAGTCACGCATGCCGTAAGTCCTCCATGTGGAGCCGGCACTCTAGCAGCATGACGGCCGTACAAGCGTGACGGACTCGGCCGTGACGACGTGCAGGACAGGCCATCATGCGGGGCGCGGGGGGCGCTTGCCGTCCCGGATCGGCTACGATGCGCCGCGGGCCGGCTGGTCCGGCCCCACCCTGTCCATCCACGAGGTAATGTCATGTCCCAGATCGAAGGCGTCAGCGTCGTCAAGAAGAGCAATGTGTATTTCGACGGCAAGTGCGTCAGCCACACCGTCCTGCTGCCGGACGGCACGAAAAAGACCGTGGGCGTGATTTTCCCGAGCAGCCTGACCTTCAACACCGGCGCACCGGAGCGCATGGAAATCGTCGGCGGCAGCTGCCGCGTGCGCCAGCGTGGCGCGAGCGACTGGCAGCACTACGGCGCCGGCAGCGAGTTCAAGGTGCCCGGCGACAGCAGCTTCGACATCGAGACCCTCGAACTCGTCGATTACGTCTGCCACTTCGAGTAGGCACACGCTCAGCGCAGGGCGCGCAGGAATTCCAGCAAGACAGCATTGGTTTCCGTGGCGCGCTCCTGCTGCAGCCAGTGGCCGCAGCCGGGCAGCACCCGGCTGCCCAGCCAGTTCGGTATCCGCTCCGGCGCGCGTTCGATGGCCTCGGCGCCCCACCAGGTCGCGACGTCGTATTCCGCGCCGAGGAACATCGCCGGCACCTCGAGCGGACGGTCCTTCACCGGCGTGAGATCCACCCAGTCCTGGTCGATGTTGTGGTAGTAGCTGAGCGGCCCACCGAAGCCGCCCTGCTCGAGCGCCCCGGCGAAGACGTCGAGATCCGCTTCCGTGAACCACGCGGGCATCGCGGTCGGCGTCATGAAGCGCTCGCGCATGCGGTGTCCGTGCGGAATGCACAGCGCGCTGGCCCGGATCAGGTCGATCGGATCCCCGCCCGCCAGCGAGAGCCCGGCGCCCGCCAGCGCCTCGCCCGACACCGACCACACGATATCCCGCACCCAGCCGCGCAGGTCCTGCTCGATCTCTTCGATGACGGGCCCCAGCGTGCCGAAATAGACCTGGTAGAAGTCCTGGTCCGGTCCTGACACCGCGCGGTGGACTTCGTGCGGCGGACGCTCGCCGAAAGGATTGCCCGGCAGCGCGATGATGCCGCGCCCCGAGAACGGCACGCTCATGCCCAGCACGCCGCGGAACACCTCGGGATGCAGCCAGGCGGCCGTCCACACGACAGGCGCACCCCAGTCGTGGCCGACCAGCACGGCCTCGCGTTCGCCGAGCGCCCCGACCAGGCCGACGAGATCGTCGACCAGGTGATGGATGCGGTAGGCATCGGTGCACCAGAACTTGGAGGAGCGGCCGTAACCGCGCTGGTCGATGGCCACCGCGCGGTAGCCGGCGGCGGCGAGCGCCGGCAACTGGAAGCGCCACGAGTACCACAGCTCGGGAAATCCGTGGACGAGGATGACCAGGGGCCCCTCCCCCTCCTCCACCGCGTGCAGGCGCACGCCGTTGACGTCGAGCAGTCGATGCGTGCGTGCGGCCATGGGCTGTGCTCCTCCCGCCTACTGCTTTTCGCGGTATTCGTCGTGGCAGCCCTTGCAGACCTGCACGGTCTCGCCGAACTGCTGCCTGATGCCGGCCTCGTCGCCGCCCTGCGCCGCGGTCGCAAGCGCGGCGGTCGCCTCGCGCAGTTTCGCCATGCGGGCCTCGAAGTCGTCCAGGTTGTCCCACAACTCGGGACGCGCGTGGGACTTCGCGTCGCGGGTGTCCGGCGTGAAGCCTTCGAGCGCCATCGGCGCCAGCGCCGCCGTACGCCCCGCGAGGAAGGCGAAGCGCTGCGCATCGAAGGGAATGTCGCCCTTCACCATCGCCCCCATCGGCCCGACGTTCCAGCCCATCGCGCGCAGGATGCCCTGGCGATAGGCGACGGCATCGTCGGCTTTGGGCGCCGCGGACGCGCTGCCGATCCCGGCCGCGACCAGCGCACACAGCATGGATTGTCCGGCCCGCTTTCTCATTTTCGATTGCATGCCTGTCCTCCTGTCCTCAAAGATTGACGACCAGCGACACCAGGCCCGCGCTCAGCGCGAGGCAGGCCAGTGCCCGCCCGGTGCCGGCCAGCCGGGGTGCGTCGCCCGGCACCTGTTTGCGACCGTGCAACATCGACGTGACGAGCTGCTCGCCCTTGCGGAAGCGGTGCCAGGCAATCGCCAGCACGTGCACCGCGACGAGCCCGAGCAGAACCTTGAAATTCAGATGGTGGACGCCGGTGAACCAGTCGCTGAGGTCCTTGCCGACGTGCCGGTACAGCGGGCCTTCGTTGAACAGGTCGTCGTTCGCAAAGAGTCCGGTGGCGCCCTGCAGCAGCAGCGTCAGCAGGAGCAGCACGACCATCCAGCCACCGAGCGGGTTGTGCCCGGCGATCGCGAGCGGCCGCGGCCCGAGCAGTTCACGCACGCTGCCCAGCACGCGGCGCGGGCCGTGCACGAAATCACGGAAGCGGGCCGGCTCGCTGCCGACCCAACCCCACAGCAGGCGAAACAGGACGAGGGTCAGCAGAGCGTAGCCGGACCACATGTGGTAGCGCAGCGTGAGACCGCCCTCTTCCGCGCTCCACCAGGAGAATCCGCACAGCACCACGAACGCCCAATGGCAGAGGCGCACCGGCAGATCCCACACGACCGCTTCGCGTGTATGCATGGTTGTCGAGTATAGGCGCGCCGCGCCGGTCCCGGGCAAGCATCGCGCCCGCGCGGGGAGCATGGCGGTCGCCGGCGGACTTCTGGCACATTAGGTCCGCACGCGAAAACACGCAGCCGGCGCTGGACGCATGGCGCAATGCAGCGCGGCCACCCGATGCCGCGCCACAACGGGGAGCTCGATGTGACTACGCTTGGAAAGTCCGGCGCGCGCGCCGAACTCGCGACCGGCTGGCCCTTGCTGAGTGCCGCCACCCTCGGCAGCGGGACCGGCGCCTCTTCGCTGATTTTCTACAGCCTGGGCGTCTTCGTCGCCCCGCTGCAGGCGGCCTTCGGCTGGAGCCGCGGTGACGTGACCTCGGCGATGATCTTCAGCAGCGCCGGCCTCGTGCTGGCCGCACCGCTGCTCGGCTGGCTGATCGACCGTGTCGGCGAGCGACCCATCGCGCTCCTCTCGATCCCGTGCTTCGCCGCGGTCGTCTTCGCGCTGAGCCTGCTCGACGGCAGCCTGACGCTGTTCTACGCGTGCTTCTTCGCCGCCGCCGTCCTCGGCTGCGGCACGACGCCGATCCTCTACACCCGGGCCGTTGCCGGCCACTTCGATCGCTCGCGCGGGCTCGCGCTCGGCATCACGCTCGCCGGGCCCGGCAGCGCGGCCATCCTGCTGCCGCCGTTCATCGTCGGCGTGATCGACGGCGAGGCGTGGCGCGAGGGGTTCAGGGTGCTCGCGGCGATCGCGCTCACCGCGTGGCCGCTGGTGTGGCTCTGGCTCAGGCCCGCACAGCCGCTGCACGCCGCCGCGCGCGCCGGCTTGCCGGGCAGCGGGCGCCGCGCGGCGCTGCGCTCGCGCATCTACTGGACGCTCGCCCTGTCCTTCGCGGTGGTCGCGATGGCCGCCTCGGCGCTGGTCGTGCACATGGTGCCGATGCTGAAGGATGCCGGGCTCGACGCCGCGCGCGCCGCGCGCGTCGCCTCGGTGATCGGCATCGGCATCATCCTCGGCCGGCTGCTCATCGGCTGGATCATCGATCGCCTGTTCGCCCCGCACGTCGCCGCCGCGATTTTCGCCGTCGCCGCGATCGGCTGCGTGCTGCTCGCGCAGGGCGGCGCGACGGAGGCGCCGGTGGCCGCGTTCCTCATCGGCCTCGCCCTCGGCGCCGAGGTGGACCTCATGGCCTACCTGACCTCGCGCTACTTCGGGCTGCGGCATTACGGCTTCCTGTACGGCACGGTCTACTCGTGCTTCTGGATCGGCATCGCGAGCGGACCCGCCATCGCCGGCCGCCTCTACGACGCGACCGGCGGCTACGCGATTGCCCTGTGGAGCATCGTGGGACTGTTCGCCGTCGGCAGCGTGGCCGCGCTGACGATGCCGCGCTTCGCCGTCGCGCCCGACGACGACCCGGCGTGAGACCCGACCCCGGGGGTGACGACGCGCGGCCTGACCGGGAACGGTGAATCCCGGCGCGCGCCCGCCGTCCGGTGAGCGGGCGCGCAGCTCAATCGCAAGCTGCCGCGGCCTGCGGCCGCGCGCCGCCCGGCCCCGCTCAGGACGCCACGTCCGGCGCGTCGGCGGCCGCCGGCACTTCGTCCTCGGGCAGGAAGCCCCCCGCCTGCATCGCCCACATCCGCGCATAGTGCCCGCCCGCCGCGAGCAGCGCCGCGTGCGAGCCGTCCTCGATGACCGCCCCGTGGTGGAAGACGAGGATGCGGTCGAGGTGGGCGAGCGTCGACAGCCGGTGTGCGATCACGAGCACCGTCTTGCCGGCCATCAGGGTGCGCAGGCTGTCCTGTATATGACGCTCGGTGACCGAGTCGAGCGCGCTGGTCGCCTCGTCGAGCAGCAGGATCGGCGAGTCCTTGAGGAGGGCGCGCGCGAGCGCGATACGCTGCCGCTGGCCGCCCGAGAGCTTCACGCCGCGCTCGCCGACCAGCGACGCGTAGCCTTCCTCGGTCTGGCGGATGAACTCGTCCGCGTGCGCCTGGCGCGCCGCCGCCCACACCTCTTCGTCGCTCGCGTCGAGCCGCCCGTAGCGGATGTTCTCGAGCAGGCTGCGATGGAACAGCATCGGGTCCTGCGGGATCATCGCGATGGCGCGGCGCAGGCTTTCCTGGGTCACGCCGGCGATGTCGACGCCGTCGATGAGGATGCGGCCCTGCTGGAGGTCGAACAGTCGCAGCACGAGATTCAGGAGCGTGCTCTTGCCGCTGCCCGAGTAGCCGACCAGGCCGACCTTCTCGCCGGCTCCGATCCGCAGGTTCAGCCCGCTGAACACCGGCCGGCCAGCGGTGTACGCGAAGCCGACGTCCTCGAAGGTGATTTCACCACGCGTCACCGTCAGCGACCGCGCGCCGGGGGCGTCGCTGACCTCGTGTGGCCGCACGATGATGCCGACGCCGTCGTTGACGTTGCCGAGATACTCGAAGAAGTCGAGGAACTTGCGGCTCAGCCCCCGCGCCTGCTCGATGATGATCAGCGACATGCTCGCCGCCATCGCGAACTGGCCGACGCTCATCCTTCCGTCGGCCCAGAGCCCGATCGCGTAACCAACGATGCCGAGCATCAGCAGCATCGCCGCCGAGAACTGGAACCAGCGGATGGCCTCCATGAACCAGAACACCCGGCGTGCGCGGTCAACCTCGAAGTCGAGGAAATGCTCGAGGTACTCCCGCTCGAAGTCGCGTCGCGCGAACAGTTTCGCGTTCATGATGTTGGTGACCGAGTCGACGATCTTGCCGCTGACGAGGCTGCGCGCGGCGGCGTAGTCACGGGCGTAGCGGCGACACCGCTTCGACAGCAGGAAAGAGACGCCGACGTAGGCGAACATCCAGGCGCCGAGCACCCCGGCCAGCGACGTGTCGACCTGCGCCAGCAGGGCCAGCGAGACGGCGAAGGTGATCGCCAGCGGCCAGAAGTCGAACATCAGTGTCCACAGCACCTGGGCCGTGCCCATCGAGGTTTCGGCGATGCGGTTCGCGAGCGAGCCGGCGAAGTTGCCGAGGAAATAGCGCTGCGAATGGTGCTGCAGGTAGCTGAAGAGGTCGCGCCGGATCCGCCGGCGCAGCGCCGGCCCCAGGAGGACCAGGATGGTGCCGCTCGCGCGCGAGCAGAGCAGGATCCCGAGATTCAGCCCGGCGAAGAGCCACAACGGCCCCTCCACCCGTTGCCACACGTCGCTCGCCGCCGCCTGCGCGGCGGTCACCGCGTCCATGATCTGCTTGATGGCGTAGGGCAACAGGATGCCACAGGTCGACTGGCCGGCTTCAAGCACGGCGACACCGAGCACCGCCGGCACGTAGAAGCGGATGAAATGCAGCACGAACGCGAACGGCGACCGCGGCAGCGCGGGCGCTGCCTGCGCGGCGGAGTTCGTGGTGCGTGCGGCGGGCAGGTCAGGCGTCGCCGCGGGGCTGCGCTCGGGCCTCACGCGCTGCACGCCGGGCCGCCCGCCGTCCGGCGACGCGGCGTCGCGCACGCCTTCAGGCCGACGGCGCCGCGGTCGGGACGAACTCGAGACCGAGCACCGCACAAAGATCGGCGATGGCCTGCGCCTCGCTCGTGACCTTGATCGTCGTCATGCCCTGGGCCTTCGCCGGCTTCAGGTTGATGCCGAGGTCGTCCAGGTAGACCACCTCCCCGGGCGGCACGCCCATGCGCTCGCAGGCGAGCTCGTAGATGCGCGGATCGGGCTTGCGCAGGCCTTCCTTGCTCGACTCGATCACGATGTCGAACATCGTCATCACTTCCGCGACCTGCGCCGCGCGCTCCGTCGAACGCCACATGCCGGGGCCTTCGCCCATGTTCATGTTGTTGGTGAGGCAGGTCACCTTGTAGTCCCGCTTGCAGCGTTGCAGCAGTTCGACCATGCGCGGCCGCACGTCGCCGCCGAGCAGATCGAGCACGACGCGCCCGGGCAGCGCGTGGCCAGCGGCGCGGGCCTCCGCCTCGAACAGGCGGTCGAACTCCTCCATGGTGCAGCGGCTCGATTCGAACAGCGCCCACGCATTGTGCTCGTGGTTGCGGGCGTTGACGCCCCGGATGAAATCGGGGGGCAGGCCGTGCTCGGCCTCGTAACGCCTGAAGGCGTCGAATGGCGAGGTCGTCAGGACACCGCCGAAATCCCACAGGATGGCTTGAAAGCGCTTCATCGAAATTTCTCTGGCTGGAGGTGGACGCCGGCGCCTTGCGCAGCGCGCGGGACCCGGAGTATACCGCCCGGAAAGGAGAATTCGGGATGCATGAGGAGATCCGTTTCGAAGCCAACGGCGTGCGGCTGGCCGGCTGCCTGCTGCGCCCCGCCGGGCATGGCCCCCACCCGCTGGTGATCCTGAGCCACGGCTTTTCCGCGACGATGGCGATGGGCCTGCTCGACTACGCGGAACACTTCCGTCGCGCCGGGCTTGCCTGCCTCGTCTACGAACACCGCAACTTCGGCGCGAGCGGCGGCGAGCCACGCCACGAGATCGACCCCTGGCAGCAGGTGGCCGACATGCGTGACGCGGTGAGCCATGCGCGCGGGCTGCCCGGCATCGACGCCGCGCGGATCGGCCTGTGGGGCACAAGTTACGCCGGCGGCCACGTGCTGGTCGTCGCCGCGCTGGACCGGCGCGTGCGCTGCGTCGTGTCGCAGGTGCCGCTCGTCGACGGCTACGCGACGCTGCGCAGCTGGATCGGCGAGGCGCACTGGGACGCGATGCAACAGCGCTTCGCCGATGATCGCGACGCGCGCTACCGCGGCGCGGCGCCGCGCCTGACGAAGCCCGCGCGCCCCGGCGACCAGACCTGGGACTGGGTCGAGAAGATCGGCGCCCGCGACACGTATCCCAACGAGATCACGCAGCGCAGCCTCGAGCTCGTCGGGAGCTACGAACCCGCGAGCTTCGTCGCGCGTATCGCCCCGACCCCGCTGCTGATGATCCTCGCGCGCGACGACACGCAGACGCCGGTCGCGGGACAGCGGGCGGCCTTCGCGCGCGCCGGCCAGCCCTCGCGGCTGGTGCTGCTCGACGGTGGTCATTACGACCCGTATACGACATCATTCCCCGCGGCCGCGGACGCGGCCCGCGACTGGTTCGTCGAGCACCTGCTCGGCACTTCCTCCCCCTGACAGCTAGCAGAAGGAAACCGCGATGGGCATGAAACCCGCGAAGCAGTGCATCGACATCGGCATCGTCGTCAGCGACATCAAGCGCAGCCTGGCGTTCTACCAGGACCTGCTCGGCCTGACCAAGATCGGGGAATTGCCCCTGCCCTTCGGCCTCATGCACCGCCTCGCCTTCGGGGACAGCTTCGTCAAGCTCGTCGATCCCAAGCAGGTCCCGGCGGGCGGCCCGACCGGCCTCATGGGCCAGCTCGGCTTCCGTTACCTGACTTTCCAGATCAGCAACATCGACGAGGTGTGCGCGGCCTGCGCGGCGGCCGGCGTCAGCTTCGAAATCCCGAAGCAGGAACTGATGCCGGGCGTCACCATCGCGATGGTGCGCGACCCGGACGGCAACACCGTCGAGTTCGTGCAGCGCGCCTGAGCGGCGGCGATGGACCGCGAGGCCTTCTACGCCGATGCGCGGCAGGATCTCACCGGGCCGCTCGCCGGCGTGGTGGTGCTCGAAGCGACCACCACCTGGGCGGGGCCGATGGCCGGCTGCCTGCTGGCCGACTTCGGCGCCCTGGTGATCAAGGTCGAGCACCCGGAAGGCGAGGTCGCGCGGCGCATTCCGCCGTTCGTGCCGGGTTCGACGCTGTCGGTGTTCAACGAGACCGTCAACCGCAACAAGAAGAGCCTGTCGCTCGATTTGCGGCGACCCGAGGGGCGCGACATCTTCCTCGCGCTGTGCCGCGAGGCCGATGTCGTCATCGAGAACTTCAAGCCGGGGACGCTCGCCGAATGGGGCGTCGGCTACGCCGATGTCGCGGCGGTCAAGCCCGACATCGTCTACGTGTCGATCAGCGGCTTCGGGCAGTTTGGCCCGCTGTCGCCACGCCCCGGCTACGACCCGATCGCGCAGAACTTCAGCGGCTGGTCTTCGCTGAACGGCGAACCCGACGGCGGGCCGACCAAGGCCCCGACCTTCCTCGGCGACGACCTTGGTGGCATGCACGGCGCGCTGGCCGCGCTGGCCGCGCTGATGCACCGCAGCCGGACCGGCGAAGGCCAGCACGTCGACGTCGCGCTGACCGACGGCCTGCTGTTCCAGAGCAATGGCAACCTGACGCTGGGCGCGCTGGGCCTGCCGCTCCGCCGCTGGGGCAACGAGTTCGCCATTGCCGCGCCGGTCAACCGCTACGCGTGCGCCGACGGCTACGTCTACGGTGGCGTGCTGCTCGACTCGCACTGGAAACAGCTGGCGAAGATCATCGGCCAACCCGCGCTCGGCGACGTGAAGGGGCTCGAGCGCATCGAGCGTCGGCAGGAACTCGACGCGCTGGTCGCCGACTGGTGCGCCGGGCGGGACTCGGCCGAGGTCGCGCGCCTGTGGAGCGAGGCCGGCCTCGCAGTGACGCGCGTGAATACCTACGCCGAGGCGGCGGCCGAGCCGCACGTCGCGGCGCGGGACATGCTGCAGGCGACCACGCTCAGCGACGGCAGCGAGATCCCGCTGACCGGCCCCGCCGCGAAGTTCTCCCGCACGCCGACACGCGTGCGCAGCGCCGCGCCGCCGCTCGGCGCCGACAACGCCGAGATCCTGGGGCGCATCGGGCTCGGCGCGGCTGAGCTGGCGCGTCTGCGCGACGCAGGCGTCATCTGAGGCGACCTGCCGCCCTGCGCCGCGCGCAGGGCGGTGCCCCGCTCACTCGTCGGCGCTCTCCTGGAGCCAGGCCCGCCAGGACTCGGCAGTGATCTGCTCGCAGTTGGCCTGGTAGCGGGCCAGCGCGGGCGCGGGCGCCTTGTCCCTGACGAGTTCGGTCATGTATTCGGTCAGCACCGCCGCGATCGCGTGCACGGCCTCGTGCCGGCTCAAGCCCTCGGCGACGAGCCGCGCGCAGGCGTCGGACACATAGGTCAGGCCCATCGCGATCTGGTTCTCGACCGTCACGTGGAGGGCCACATGGGCATCGGGCCTCGCCGCCTCGAGCCCGGCCAGGCGATGGTGGTCCCCGACGAGTCCGATCCGGATGGTTTCATCCAGGGCCAGCCAGTCCGCCGGATCGGGTGCGGTTTCGGGGTCGTAGGCGCTGTTCATCGGTTGTTCCCTCG
>Ga0255182_1001325_pt1 | contig 13108 bp, 10 predicted proteins | sample Atl_UVDOM_RepA_8_FD_188420 | JGI IMG/M metagenome (GOLD analysis project Ga0255182, IMG submission 188420) | Freshwater microbial communities from Altamaha River, Georgia, United States - Atl_UVDOM_RepA_8d | ecosystem: Environmental > Aquatic > Freshwater > River | place: USA: Georgia... | reverse complement strand
CTGCTGCGCCAGCTGGGCATGCGCTGCTGAAAGCAGGACCCCGCCATGCAACAGGACATCCTCATCAACTGGTCACCACAGGAAACCCGGGTGGCCGTCGTCGAATTCGGTGCGGTGCAGGAACTGCACGTCGAACGCACGCTCGAACGCGGCCTGGTCGGCAATGTTTACCTCGGCAAGGTGGCGCGCGTGCTGCCGGGCATGCAGTCGGCCTTCATCGACATCGGGCTGGAACGCGCCGCGTTCTTGCATGTGGCCGATGTCTGGCAGCGTCAGCCCGAGGGCGAGCCACCCGCACAGGCGCGCAGCGGCCAGCCGCTGGTGCCGATCGAAAAACAGGTCTTCGAGGGCCAGGCGCTGATGGTGCAGGTCATCAAGGACCCGATCGGTACCAAGGGCGCACGCCTGTCCACGCAGATCAGCATTGCCGGCCGGCACCTGGTGTTTTTGCCGCAGGACGACCACATCGGCGTGTCGCAGAAGATCCCGGCCGAGCAGCGCGATGCGCTGCGCAGCCGCGTGCAGGCACTGGTCGGCAACGCGGGCGGTGGTTTCATTCTGCGCACCAACGCTGAAGATTCGAGCGATCAGGAGTTGCAGGACGACATCGCCTACCTGCGCAAGACCTGGGCGCGCATCAAGGAGTCGGCCACCCGGCTGCCGCCCAAGTCGCTGCTGCATGAAGACCTGAACCTGCTGCAGCGCGTGCTGCGCGATCTGGTGGGCGAGGCCACGCAAAGCATCCGCATCGACTCGCGCGAGCAGTTCGACAAGCTCTTGGCCTTTGGCAAGGAATTCATGCCCAAGGCGGCTGAGCGGCTGCAGCTCTACAAGGGCGAACGGCCGATTTTTGATCTCTACAACATCGATGAGGAGATCGCCCGCGCCTTGGGGCGCCGGGTGGACCTGAAGTCGGGCGGCTACCTGATCATCGACCAGACCGAGGCGCTGACCACGGTGGACGTGAACACCGGCGGCTATGTGGGCGCGCGCAATTTCGACGACACGATTTTCAAGACCAACCTCGAAGCCGCGCAGTCGATTGCCCGTCAGCTGCGCCTGCGCAACCTGGGCGGCATCGTCATCGTCGACTTCATCGACATGAGCCGCACGGACCACCAGGAGGCGGTGCTGGCCGAGCTGCGCAAGCAGCTGGCCCGCGACAGGGTCAAGACCCAGGCGGGCGGCTTTTCTTCGCTGGGCCTGCTGGAGATGACGCGCAAGCGCACCCGTGAATCGCTCGCCCACATGCTGTGCGAGCCCTGCCCGAGCTGTCAGGGCAAGGGCATCGTCAAGACGCCACGCACCGTGGCCTACGACATCCTGCGCGAGATCCTGCGCGAAGCTCGCCAGTTCAACCCGCGCGAGTTCCGGGTGGTGGCGGCGCCGGCGGTGATCGAACTATTGCTTGACGAGGAAAGCCAGCACCTGGCGGGCTTGTCGGACTTCATTGCCAAGCCGATTTCGCTGCTGGCCGAAGCCAGCATGGGGCCCGAGCAGTACGACGTGGTGCTGCTCTGAGTACGGTCAGTCACCCCTGCGCTGGCAGGGCTTCGCCGCCACTTTGCAGCAGGCGGGCATAGGCGCCCCCCCGGGTCCGCAGTTCGGCGGGCGCGCCTTGCTCGACGATGCGGCCGTGCGCCATGACCACCACCCGGTCGGCATGTTCGATGGTCGAGAGCCGGTGGGCAATGATGATCGTGGTGCGTCCTTGCATCAGCGTCTGCAGGGCCTGCTGGACCAGCCGTTCGGATGCGTTGTCCAGTGCCGAGGTGGCCTCGTCGAGCAGCAGCACCGGGGCGTCCTTGTAGAGCGCACGGGCAATGGCCAGGCGCTGACGCTGGCCACCCGAGAGCTGACTGGCGTTATGGCCAGCTATTGTGTCCATGCCCAGCGGCAGGGTCTGCACATGGGCCCAGAGGTTGGCCGCTTCCAGGCAGGCCTGGGCGCGCGCGCGGTCTACCGGCTGGCCCAGGCAGACGTTGGCCAGCAGGGTGTCGTGCAGCATCACCACGTCCTGGCTGACCAGGGCGAACTGGCGCCGCAGCGCATCGGCCTGCCAATCGCGCACCTCATGGCCGTCGAGCAGCACGCGACCGGCACTGGCTTCGACAAAGCGTGGCAAGAGCTGCACCAGGGTGGTCTTGCCCGCCCCTGAGGTGCCCACCAGCGCCACGGTTTCACCGGGTTGCACCTGCAGGCTCACACCGTCCAGCGCCGGCGGTGTGTCCGGTTTGAAGTGCACCTGGACCGACTGCCATTCGATGTGCCCGCGCGCCCGTTCGAGGCTGAAATCGCCCTGGGGCTCCAGCGGGGTCTGCTCCAGCAGGTTCAGGCCGCGTTCGAGCGCGGCCAGGCCGCGTGTGATGGGGTTGGCCACATCGGCCAGCCGCTTGATCGGCGCCACCAGCATCAGCATGGCGGTGATGAACGCCACAAAGCCCCCCACGGTCGCGCCGGAGGCGCCGCCCTGGCTTTGCACCAGCGCAATCACCAGCACCAGCGACAGGGCGATGGCGGCCATGAGCTGGCTCAGTGGCGTCATGGCCGCCGAAGCCACGGTGGACTTGAGCGCCAGCTGGCGCAGTCTGCGGCCCAGGCCGGCAAAGCGCTGGGCCTGCTGCTGCGTGGCCCCGTGCAGCCGCACCATGCGGTGGGCCAGCACGTTTTCCTCGACCACGTAGGCCAGGTCGTCGGTGGCCTTCTGGCTCTGTCGCGTCAGGCCGTAGAGCCGGCGCGAGAGGGTCCGCACGATCCAGTTGAGGCCCGGGGCCACCACCAGCACCGCCAGCGTCAGTTTCCAGTTGAGCACCATCAGGTAGCCCAGCAGGAACAGCAAGGTAAAACCATCGCGCGAGAGGCCGATCAGCGCCGAGACCAGCTGGCCGGCACCGTTCTGGACCTCGTACACCACTGTGTTGGACAGGCTGCTGGCCGACTGCTGTGTAAAGACCGAGGGATCCGCGCGCATCAGGCGTGCGAACAGGTCCTGCCGCAGTTTTTCCATGCCATCGTTGGTGATGCGGGCCAGGGCGTACTGCGCTGTGAAGTTGGCCAGACCGCGGACCAGAAACACGCCGATCACCGCCACCGGAATCGACCACAGGGGCAGGGCGTTTTGACCGAAACCCTGGTCCAGCAAGGGCTGGAAGAGGGCCGGGATCAGCGGTTCGGTGGCGGCTCCGAGCAGCGTGGCCAGGATGGCCACTGTCCAGACACCCCGCTGAAAGCCAAAGTAGGGTTGCAGCCGGCGAAGGCGCTGGCGCAGACCGGGCAAGGGTGGCGTCGGGGGGCTGGTAGGGGGGCTGGAGGCGCTCATGTCGTTGGAAAGGGATTGTAAGCAGGCCCCCAAAGGCGCAAGCCTGCATGGCAAGCGTGTACGATCGCCCCCTTGAATGGGCAGGCGACACTGGACAATGCATGCCCGTTTTCGGGAGAGTTCTCGTCATGCCAGCTCATTTGCCAATGCCACTTGTGCCATTTTTGGAAGCGCCCGGATCTGGACTTTCGGGGTCCCTGACACGCCGAAGCTGCCTGATGGGCGCTGGTCTGGTTCTGGCTGGGCCCGCCTGGGCCCAGTTCCGGGTGGAAATCACCGGTGTGGGGGTGACCCAGTTGCCCCTGGCGATCCTGCCCTTGCGCGGCGAGGAGGGCGCCCCGCAAAAAATCAGTGCCATCGTGCAGGCCGATCTGGAGCGATCGGGCCAGTTCCGGGGTCTGCCGGCTGCAGGCCAAAGGCTTGACGAACTGGCTCAACCTGATTTTTCGGCCTGGCGGCAGGCCACGGCAGAAGCCTTGCTTGCCGGCAGCCTCACGCGCCTGGCCGATGGCCGCTATGACCTGCGTGTGCGCCTGTGGGATGTGGTCAAGGGTCAGGACAAGGGCCTGTACCGGGATACAGTGGGCGCCGCACAAATGCGACTGGCAGCGCACCGCGTGGCCGACTGGGTCTATGAGCAGCTGACCGGCACCCCGGGAGCTTTTGCTTCGCGCATTGCCTACATCACCCGTCAGGCCGGCCGCCATGTGCTCTGGGTGGCCGATGCAGACGGCGAAGGGGCGCAACAGGCCCTGGCCAGCCAGGAACCGATCATCTCGCCCAAATGGTCGCCGGCTGGGACCCATTTGGCCTATGTGTCCTTTGAGCTGCGCAAACCGGTGATTTACGCGCACGAACTGGCCACTGGACAGCGCCGCGTGATGGCCAATTTCAAGGGGTCCAACAGCGCCCCGGCCTGGGCGCCTGACGCCCGCTCCCTGGTGGCAACGCTCAGCCGCGACGGGGGCTCGCAACTCTACCGACTCGACCCGTCCGGCGGCGAGCCCAGACGATTGACCCAATCGCAGGCGATCGATACCGAGCCGGTGTTTTCACCCGATGGCGCGCGCCTCTACTTTGTCAGCGATCGCGGCGGCACCCCGCAGATTTACCGCATGCCGGCGCAAGGCGGCGCGGCCGAGCGGGTGACCTTTGCCGGCACCTACAATATCTCGCCTGCCATCAGCCCCGACGGGCGCTGGATGGCCTACATCAACCGCACGGCGGGCCAGTTCCGGCTGCACCTGATGGACCTTGTCAGTGGCGAGGTGCGGGCCCTGACGGACACCAGCGCCGATGAGCGGCCCAGTTTTGCGCCCAACAGCCGATTGCTGATGTACGCCACCGTAGCGCAGGGTCAGGAGGCGCTGATGACCACTACGCTTGACGGCCGGGTTCGCACCCGTCTGGCCAGCCGGGGCGGTGACATCCGCGAACCCGACTGGGGGCCGCGCAGGCAATGAATTTTTTTCTGGCATGGAGTAAGCGAATGAGCATCAAGAACCTGCTGAGCGTTGTGGCGCTGGCTTTTGCCCTGGGGGGCTGCGCCTCGGGCGTGAAACTCGACGAGGTCCCCGTCGAGGACCGCACGGCCACTTCGGCCGGTGCACAGGCCAGCGGCGTCAGCGACGCTTCGGCCACCGGGGGTGTGGCCCCCGTGACCCTGCCCGAGCAAAAGGGCTCGGTGATCGGTCCGGCCAACACGCCTCACACGGTCCTGTTTGACTACGACAGCTTTGTGGTCCGCGCCGAGGCGCGTCCGGTCATCGAGGCGCATGCGCGTTTCCTGCAGGCCAATCCTCAGCGCAATGTGGTGCTGGAGGGACATACCGATGAGCGTGGTGGCCGGGAGTACAACCTGGCCCTGGGCCAAAAGCGCGCCGAAGCCGTGCGCCGGGCCCTGACCTTGCTGGGGGTGGCCGACAGCCGCATCGAAGCGGTCAGCTTCGGCAAGGAAAAGCCCGCCGCACCGGGCCAGGACGAGGCTGCCCATGCCCAGAACCGCCGTGTCGAAATCCGTTACTGAGGCCTGCCAGCCGCACGGCGCCCGGCAGCGTCTGATGGCGGCCTGCCGCAGCGGTGCCCTGGGTGTCATGGTGCTGGCGTTCGGTCTGCTGGCTTCGCCGGCCCACGCCCTCTTCGGGGATGATGAGGCCCGGCGTGCCATCCTGGACCTGCGCCAGCGCGTGGAGGCCCTGCAGCGCCAGCAACAGGGCGAACTGCAAAACCAGGCCCAGTCGCAGACCGAAGAAATTTCCCGCCTGCGGGCCGCCTTGCTCGAATTGCAGTCGCAGATCGACAGCCTCAAGGCCGAGCTTGCCCGCAACCGTGGCCAGTACGAACAACTGGCCCGAGATCTGTCGGAGGTGCAGCAGCGCCAGAAGGATGTGCAGCTGGGCATGGAAGAGCGCCTGCGGCGTTTTGAACCGGTCAAGCTGACGGTCGATGGCCAGGAGCTGACCGTGGATCCGGCCGAAAAGCGTGATTACGACCAGGCCATGGAGGCCTTCCGCAAGGCCGATTACCCGCGTGCCCGACAACTGCTGCAGGCTTTTGTAATGCGCTATCCGGCCAGCAGCCTGCGCCCCTCAAGCCTGTTCTGGCTGGGCAATGCCGACTATGTGGCCAAGGATTACAAGGCGGCACAAAGCCGCTTTGAACTGCTGCTCGACATCGCGCCGGCGCATCCGCGTGCGGCCGAGGCCCTGCTGGCGATTTCCAATGTTCAGGTTGAACTCAAGGACCTGCGGGCTGCACGCAAGACGCTGGAGGCGCTGATCGCCCAGCATCCACAGAGCGAAGCGGCCCAGACCGGCCGTGAGCGTCTGGCCCGTCTGCCTGCCAACGCGCGCTGATGTCCGGGGCGATGCAGGCAGTCGCACAAACCACTGATGCCGTGCTGCTGGCCGGTCTGGCGCTGGCCCTGCTGCTGGGCTATGTGCTGCACCGCACCCACTTCTGCACCATGGGCGCCATCAGCGACTGGCTGCTCATGGGCAGCACGGACCGGGCGCGCCAGTGGGCGGTGGCGGTGGCGGTGGCGGTGCTGGGCTTTGGTGTGCTCGCCTGGGCCGACCTGATCAGTCCGCTCAACACCATCTACAACACGCCGCGCCTGCCGTGGCTGTCGTATGGCCTGGGCGGTCTCTTGTTTGGCATCGGCATGGTGCTTGCTTCCGGTTGCCTGAGCAAGACCCTGGTCCGGCTGGGCGCCGGCAATCTCAAGGCACTGGTGGTGGTGGTGGTGGCAGCGATCGCGGCCCTGGCGACCCTGCGTGGTGCATTGGCTGTGTTGCGGGTGCGCGCACTCGAACCAGTGTCGTTGGATTGGGGGCCGGGTCCTTTCCTGTCGCAATGGGGCATGCGTTGGCTGTCCCTGGACGCATCCTCTGCTTCGCTGCTGGCTGCGCTGGCCGTGAGTGCCTTGCTGGCGCTGTGGATCTGGCGCGGTGGGGCTGCGCTGTCCATGAAAGCCTGGTTGGGAGGCGCCCTGATCGGGCTCGTCACTGTGGCGCTCTGGGCGGTCAGCGGGATCGTGGGCTGGGTGCCCGAGCACCCCGAGACCCTGGAGTCGGTGTTTGTGGGCACCCCCAGCGGTCGTATGGAGGCCATGAGTTTCACGGCCCCCTTGGGCTATTGGCTTGATGCCTTGCTCTATTTCAGCGATGGCAGCAAACGTCTGTTCCTGGGCATGGTCATGGTGCCGGGCGTGATGATCGGGGCGGGAGTGAGTGCCTGGCTGGAAGGCAGTTTCCGCTGGGAAGGCTTTGCCGATCTGCAGGATCTGGTGCGTCATCTGGTGGGCGCTGTGCTCATGGGCACCGGTGGTGTCATGGCCATGGGCTGCACCATTGGGCAGGGGCTCTCGGGCGTGTCCACCCTGCACCTGGGCAGTCTCGTCGCGGTGCTGGGCATCGTGGCGGGCGCCGTCCTGGCCTTGCGCTGGCAAATGCGCTGAAAGCCGCCATGAACTCGCCTTCTGATGCTTCGTGGTCGCCTGCAGTGCTGTCTGAAGAGGACGTGGACGAGCGCCGTTTTGGCGGTCTGGCCCGTCTTTACGGCGTGGAGGCGGCTCGCCGGATCCGGCACAGCCATGTGGCGGTGGTCGGCATCGGCGGTGTGGGCTCCTGGGCGGCTGAAGCCCTGGCGCGCAGCGGCGTGGCGCAACTGACCCTGATCGACCTGGACCATGTGGCCGAGTCCAATATCAACCGCCAGATCCATGCGCTCACCCACACCGTGGGGCAGTCCAAGGTCCTGGCCATGCAAGAGCGCATCGCGTCGATTCATCCGGACTGCAAGGTGCATCCGGTCGATGACTTTGTCACCCCGGAGAACTGGCCCGATCTGTTGCCCGCTGACGTCGATGGCGTGATCGATGCCTGCGATGCCGCTGCGGCCAAGCTGGCCATGGCCCGCTGGGCGCGTGTGACCGCTGTGCCCTTTGTCATGGTCGGAGCGGCCGGTGGCAAGCGTCTGGCCCACCGGGTCGAGATCGAGGACCTCGCATCAGTGACCCATGACCCGCTGCTCGCCCGTGTGCGCTACCGGCTGCGCCGCGAGGCCGGTGCACCCCGCCAGGGCAAAGCGCTGGGGGTGCGCTGTGTCTTCAGCCGCGAACCGGTGGCGCCGCCTGATGCTTCTTGTGCGCTGGGGGCAGACGGCTCCCTCAATTGCCATGGCTATGGCTCGCTGGTGGGGGTGACCGCCACCTTCGGTCTGTGCGCCGCCACTGAAATGATCAATCTCCTGGCGACTCCCCGAAAGACCCGTACAAAACAGGCTATAATTTGAGGCTCTTTGGCACTGCCAAGGACCAGAGTGGGACGTTAGCTCAGTTGGTAGAGCAGCGGACTTTTAATCCGTTGGTCGCAGGTTCGAATCCTGCACGTCCTACCACTCTCTAAGCGCCCGTTTGACGGGTGTTTTTTTCGTCAGAAGCTCTCCTCTTGTGGAGGCACTGACCGTGTGGGACGTTAGCTCAGTTGGTAGAGCAGCGGACTTTTAATCCGTTGGTCGCAGGTTCGAATCCTGCACGTCCTACCACCCCTTTCAAAAGCCCGGTGAATCACTTCTCCGGGCTTTTTTTCACCCCTCCTGCATCTGCTGCAGCTGCTCCGAGAGTTCGAGCCAGCGTTCTTCGAGCGCTTCAAGTTCTTCACCCAAAGCCTTGAGCGTTCGGCCTGTTTCGGCAATTTCGGCTGGCGGCATCGGACTGGACAGTTTTTGTTCCAGGTCCGCTTTCTGCGGTTCGATGGCGGCCATGCGCTGCTCGATTTTCTCCAGCTCCTTTTTGAGCGGGCGCGTCTGCGTGGCCAGCTGCTGGCGTCTGGCCGCATCCTGCTTGCGCTGCTGGGCGCCCGAAAGGCGTGGGGTTTCGTCGACCGTCGCTGCGCCCTGCGCCTGGGTGCGGCCCAGTTCGCGCAGCCGGCGCGACTCGTCGAGCAGGTAGCGCTGGTAGTCATCAAGGTCGCCGTCAAAGGGCTGAACCTGACCCCGCCCGACCAGCCAGAACTCGTCGCAGACCGAACGCAGCAGGGCGCGGTCGTGGCTGACCAGCATGACCGTGCCCTCGAATTCGTTGAGCGCCATGGCCAGCGCCTCACGGGTGGCCAGGTCCAGATGGTTGGTCGGTTCGTCGAGCAGCAGCAAATTGGGTTTTTGCCAGACGATCATGGCCAGCACCAGCCGCGCCTTTTCGCCGCCGCTCATGGTGCCCACGCTTTGCTGCACCATGTCGCCGCTGAAGTTGAAGCTGCCCAGAAAGTTGCGCAGCTCCTGTTCGCGTGCGGCTTCGGTGTTCTGCAGCCCCAGTTCGCGGGCCAGGCGCACCATGTGTTCGAGCGGGTGGTCCTGCGCGCGCAGCACGTCAAGTTCCTGCTGGGCAAAGTAGCCGATGTTCAGACCCTTGCCCTCGGTCAGCGTGCCGGCCAGCGGCACCAGGGTGCGGGCAATCGTCTTGACCAGGGTGGACTTGCCCTGGCCGTTGGCGCCCAGGATGCCGATGCGCTGGCCCGCCAGCACCGAGCGGTTCACGCCACGCAGGATGGTGGTGTCGCCGCTGTCATTGCGGTAGCCGAACGAGGCGTCGGTGATGGCCAGCATCGGATTGGGCAGGTTCTCGGGCTCGCGGAACTCGAAGGTGAAGTCCGCACTGGCGAGCACCGGCGCGATCTTTTCCATGCGCTCGAGCGCCTTGACGCGGCTTTGCGCCTGCTTGGCCTTGGTGGCCTTGGCCTTGAAGCGGTCGATGAATTTCTGCAGGTGCGCGATCCTGTCCTGCTGTTTGGCATAGGCCGCCTGCTGCAGTTCGAGCTGCTGGGCACGCAGGGTTTCAAAGGCGCTGTAGTTGCCGCCGTAGCGGGTCAGGCGCGCGTGTTCGATGTGCAGCGTCACGCGCGTCACCGCGTCCAGAAACTCGCGGTCGTGGCTGATGACCAGCAGGGTGCCGGGGTAGCGCTGCAGCCAGCTCTCGAGCCAGACCAGGGCATCCAGGTCCAGGTGGTTGGTCGGTTCGTCGAGCAGCAGCAGGTCGGACGGGCACATCAGCGCCCGCGCCAGCTGCAATCGCATGCGCCAGCCGCCCGAAAAGCTGTTGACCGGGTGGTTCAGTTGCTCGGGCGTGAAGCCCAGGCCCAGGATCAGCGCCTCGGCGCGGGGCAGGGCGTCGTGCTGCCCGGCGTCCTGCAGGTCCGCGTGCAGCTGCGCGATGCGCATGCCATCGCCGCTGGCTTCGGCCTGCTGCAACTGCTGCGTGAGTTCGGCCAGGCGGGTTTCGCCGTCCAGCACGAACTGGGCGGCGGGCTGGTCGGTTTCGGGCATGTGCTGCGCGACCTGGGCCATGCGCCAGTTCGGCGGCATGGAAAACTCGCCACTGTCTTCGTGCAGCCCGCCATTGAGCAGTGCAAACAGGCTGGATTTGCCGGCGCCGTTGCGGCCGATCAGGCCGACTTTCTCGCCGGGGTTGAGGGTGATGCTCGCGTCTTCAAGCAACACCTTGGTGCCGCGACGCAGGCTGATGTTTTTGAGCTGGATCATGCGTGATGGGGGATTTGCCTGTGGGAGCGCGCCCCTGCGCGCGAATCAAAAGGCTGGGAATTCAGGGTCTCAATCTCGGACGTTCATTCGGCCGCGGGGGCGGCCGCCTGCAGGGCAAACAAGGCCTCTCGGGTGACCAGCAAGACCTGGTCGTCGCCCGCGCTGGTGTCCAGCCAGGCGACTTCGAGTTGCGGGAAGGCCGCGACGAAGTGCTCCACCTCGTTGCCGATCTCCAGCACCAGCACGGCGTCTTCTCGCATGCGCGAAGGCGCCTCCTTGAACAGCTGGCGCACAAAGTCCATGCCGTCCGCGCCCCCGGCGAGTGCCAGTTCCGGCTCGGCACGGTATTCGGCAGGCAGGGCATCCATGCGGGCCTGGCACACATAAGGCGGGTTGCACAGGATCAGGTCGAAAGGACCGGGCAGCGCGGCCAGGCCATCGCTTTCGACCAGCGTGATGCGCTCCTGCAGGCCATGCTGGTCGACATTGATGCGGGCCACCGCCAGCGCGTCGGCCGAGAGGTCGGCCCCGGTCACCTGCACCTCGGGCCAGGCCAGGGCAGCGAGCACGGCGAGGCTGCCGTTGCCGGTGCACAGGTCGAGCACACGGGTGGTCTGCTCGGACAGCCAGGCGTCGATGGTGCCATCGGCCAGCACTTCGGCGATCAGGCTGCGCGGCACGATGGCACGCTCGTCCACGTAAAACGGCAGGCCCTGCAGCCAGGCTTCGTGCGTGAGGTAGGCGGCCGGTTTGCGGGTGGCGATGCGTTCTTCGATCAGGGCCTGCACCTGTGCCTGCTGTTCGGGCTGGATTGCGCGCTCGTCGATCTCGCTGTCCAGCGGCAGGCCCAGGCGCCACAGCACCAGCCAGGCGGCTTCGTCGTGGGCGTTGAGGGTGCCGTGGCCAAACGACACGCCCGCAGCAGCCAGGCGCTCTGCGCTGGCCTGCACCAGTTGATGGAGCCTCATGCAGCGAGCCCGGCGTTCAGGTTCTCGAGCGTACGGCGGTAGATGGCCTTGAGCGGTGCGATGTCACTGAGGGCGATATGCTCGTCCACCTTGTGGATGGTGGCGTTGGGTGGGCCGAACTCGATGACCTGCGGGCAGATCTGCGCGATGAAGCGGCCGTCGCTGGTGCCGCCGGTGGTCGACAGCTCGGTCTTCAGACCGGTCTCGTCGGCAATCGCCTGTTGGATCGCGCCCACCAAAGTGCCCGGCGTGGTCAGGAAGGGCAGGCCGCCGATCGTCCATTTCAGCTCGTACTGCAGACCGTGCTTGTCCAGGACCGTCGTCAGGCGCTGCTGAAGGCCCTCAGGCGTGGATTCGGTGCAGAAACGGAAGTTGAAGTCCACCACGCACTCGCCCGGAATCACGTTGCTCGCGCCGGTGCCCGCATGGATGTTGCTGACCTGCCAGCTGGTGGGCGGGAAGAAGGCATTGCCCTCGTCCCAGCGGATGGCCACCAGTTCGGCCAGCGCCGGGGCCAGGCGGTGGATGGGGTTGTCGGCCAGGTGTGGGTAGGCGATGTGGCCCTGGACGCCCTTGACAGTGAGCTTGCCGCTCATGGTGCCGCGGCGGCCGTTCTTGATCATGTCGCCGGTGCGCTCGACCGAGGTTGGCTCGCCGACGATGCAAAACTGCGGGGCTTCACCGCGGGCCTTGAGCCGTTCGCAGACGACCACGGTGCCGTCCACGGCCGGGCCTTCTTCGTCACTCGTCAGCAAAAAGGCGATACCCAGATCAGGGTCGGGGTTCGCAGCCAGGAATTCCTGCACCGCCACCACCATGGCGGCCAGCGAGGTTTTCATGTCGCTGGCGCCGCGGCCAAAGAGCTTGCCGTCCCGGTGGCTGGGCGTGAACGGGTCGCTGGTCCATTGCGCCAGTGGCCCGGTGGGCACCACATCGGTGTGGCCCGCAAACGCCAGGGTCTGGCCGGAGCGGCCCGGGCGCTTGGCCCAGAGGTTGCGCACGCGGAAAGTCTCGGGGCCGGACTCGATGAACTCGCAGGCAAAGCTCAAGGGCTTCAACGCATCCGCGAGGATGTCCATGCAGCCCGCATCGTCGGGCGTGAGGGACGGCCGGGCAATCATCTGCTCGGCCAGGCGCAGGGTGTCGTGGCAGGTTGTCATGTTCAGGCCTTGTTCGGGTGCTGGCGGACAAAGCGGGCGATGCGCTCGGCCGCTTCCAGGCATTCGGCGGTTTCGGCCACCAGGGCCATGCGTACGCGGCCACGGCCCGGATTGACGCCATGGAACTCGCGCGCCAGGTAGCTGCCGGGCAGCACGGTGACGTGCTCTTTCTCGTAGAGCGCCTTGGCAAAGGCCGCGTCGTCGCCTTGCCAGCCGGCGGGCACGCCGGCCCAGAGGTAAAAGCTGGCGTCGGGCAATTTGACCTCCAGCACCTCGGACAGCACCGGCGTGACCTGGGCGAACTTGGTGCGGTACTGGTTGCGGTTGTCCACCACATGGGCCTCGTCGCCCCAGGCAACCACGCTGGCGGCTTGCACCACCGGGCTCATGGCGCTGCCGTGATAGGTGCGGTAGAGCAAAAACTGCTTGAGGATGGCGGCGTCGCCCATCACAAAACCGCTGCGCAGGCCGGGCACATTGCTGCGCTTGGACAGGCTGGTGAAGGCGACCAGGCGCTCGAAGCTGCGGCCCAGTTTGGCGGCGGCCTCCAGGCCGCCCAAGGGCGGCTCGTCACGGAAGTAAATCTCGCTGTAGCACTCGTCGGATGCGATCACGAAGCCGTG
>Ga0255182_1001323_pt1 | contig 13111 bp, 7 predicted proteins | sample Atl_UVDOM_RepA_8_FD_188420 | JGI IMG/M metagenome (GOLD analysis project Ga0255182, IMG submission 188420) | Freshwater microbial communities from Altamaha River, Georgia, United States - Atl_UVDOM_RepA_8d | ecosystem: Environmental > Aquatic > Freshwater > River | place: USA: Georgia | collected... | reverse complement strand
TCACGTTCGACCGCAAGTCAGGGGGTCGCATCGAGATCGTCGATCGTTTTGGTCCACGGAGCACTGAATGAGGGCCTTGCAGGCATGGCGAAGCCCGCCTGCCCGAGTGCCTGCTGTCGATTGCCGCCCGATGAGCTGAATGAAACGCATACTGAGGCTTGACCATGACTCCCACTTCCCACAGCGCACTGTTCGCCATTCCGAGGTTCCAGCCTGCCCGACCAGCAGTCGAGAGGCAGCCTTGGAAGGCGATAGGTGCGTGGTTATTGCCGGCCGTGATCGTGATTTCAGCCGGTGTCTTGCCCCTGCGGTGGTGCTGGGCGAACGACGACGACAGCGTCGTGGTGCGGGTTCCAGACGAGATCATCGATCGCTTCTGCGACGCGGTGTGCCCGCTTCAGATCAGCGGTAAGAAGCGCGTCAGCGTAACCTTGCTCGGCAGGCAGGTGTCGCAGGAAGTGCCGTGGACGGCGGTCGTGACCGCCCCGCGTGTTTCAATCACACGCGACAAACAGGCCTTCGTGGCAAAGGTCGAGGCGACCACTTCCGCGGTCCCGAGCGTCGTCTGGAGTGACGAAGTGACCGGCGAACTGGATGTCTCTTACGACGCGAAACGCGAGGCGATCGTCATACGCGTAGTGAATGTGATCGCTCCAATAGCGATCGGGCCGCTCAAGATGGATGTGGACGTCGCCCCTGATATCCCCGAAATGGTGGTCCTGTTTCGCGTTCCCGACATACGTGTTCCCAATCAACGAAAAACAGTCTCCGTCGATATCGAGCCGTCGATCAGATTCGAGGAAGACACGGTCGTAGTCACCGGAAAGCCGCAGTTTGGCAAAGGCAAGGAGTCTTCGCCGCCTCGCGACGGTGACCGCTGACACTGGCGGGGGAAGGGCGACCATTCCTGAGGTTTCGTACCGCCGAATCGGTCGACACCGAGCCCCTGCGGACAATCGCAACATAGACGAGATTCACGTGCGCAGAGGCTTCGCGATGCGTTCTAGGCAGACTGCCATGATTCGTTTGGCTGTGGCGGCAGTGGGGATGGTCGTGTCGGGGGAGGAAGCCCTTCGGGCCGATGATGCACGTGGTATCCCCCTTCCGAGTGGAAGTTCGCTCGATCTCGGGGCGATCGCCGCCGTCACCGTCCCTCCTACGGAGAGGGGTATATCCCGCATGCAAGCAGCAGGTGCGTTTCTCATCGAATACCCGAGCGGAAAGCCCTTCGCACTCTTGCAAAACAAGAGCGGCAAACTGCACGGGGCGTGCTTTGCCTGGCATGAGAACGGTGCCCCCATGCTCGTTGGCCATTACGAGCAGGGCGAACGTGCCGGAGCCTTTCGGATCGCAGCCGACGACGGCACTCCTTTGATGGACGCGCAGTATCTCCGCGGAAATAAAGACGGTTTATCCTGTTATTACAGTGGGGGCAGCCTTGCCCTTGTTCAGGAGCATGCCAAGGGTCGGTTGTCGTGGAGCCACCGTCTCGAAAGCCAGGCGGTGGTCGAGAGTGTTGAGCATGTCGCGTTTGAGCCCGCGAAGCCATCGGCGGACATGGATGAACTGCTTCAGTCGCTTGCCGGGTTCGAGAAGCGGCTGAAGGTGAATGAATACGACATCAAAAAGCTCGTCAAGGAGCTCGAGGATGACATCCGCAAGCAGCGGGCGGCCATCCGGGGAGCATTGAGCCAGCGAATGATCCAACAGCGAATCAATGCCCGTGCAGCAGAGAAGGCGGCCCTGATATCGGGGCTGCGTGCCATTTGCGGCCCATAGCGTTGGTCTTGCTTGAGCGATCAAGTCTTCAACGGTCGTTTCCCGGCGGATTCACGGCTGAGCACCCTATCATTCCAAGCGAGTATGCCCACGGGCGACTGTCTGCGTGAGCAAGAATGCCCCACGAAGCGAGAACCACGATGCGCCAGCGAGCGATTGCCGATCGGAGTTGCCTCTTTCGATATTGCACCGGTCTCGGCACGGTGCTGATGGTTCTGCAGTTCGCCGCTGCCCACGGGCAGATCGGTGGCCGTAAATCACCCGAACCCGGCCCGACGCAGCCGAAGGCCGATGCCCGGGTGCTCCGTGCCCTCGCTGACGCGAAGCTGAAATACTCGGTCAATAAGTTTGGGGACTGCGAGCTTCTCTTCTCGCTCGACGATGACCGCACGCAGGTTGTCTTCGTCAACTCGGAGACGGAACACTGGGGCGAAATGGAGATTCGCAGTGTCTGGGCGTTTGGTTACCTGTCCAAGACACGCCTTTCGCAGGCCAAGCTCGAACGGCTTCTCAAGCAGAACGGCAAGCTCAAGTCAGGCGCCTGGCACCTGTCGGATGGGGAAACGATCGGGGCCGTGTTCAGCGTCAAGGTTGCCGCAGACTGCGACGGCAACGCGCTCCGAACGGTCGCCACCGGCGTCGCGGAGCAAGCCGATGAGATGGAGAAACTCCTGACATCCGGGAGCGATGAGTATTAGGTATGGAGCGATGGCGTCTCGCCGCATTCGCTTGCAGGTGCGCGACGTCAGCTTTCAGGGCCTGACCGGCTAGCGCCCGTCGTTGCCTTTCGGCGGCCGTAGTCCGATCAGCGTGAGTGTCAGCAATATGCACCCGTGCACGCCCAGCATGACCATGGCAGGCAGCCATGCGGGCGGATCGGTGCCACGTCTGCAGTAGTCCTCGACGCCACTGGTCAGCGCCTGATAGGACCAATAGGTGGACACGAAAAGTCGGGCGAGCCACTGAAGCACACCCTCGAGCGGGGCGATGACATTGGCAAGCACGATCTGCGGAATCAGGACGATGGGGACAGTGCGCACCGCCACCTCTTCGGACCGTGCCAGAGCTGAAATCGCCAAGCCCGTCAAGGTGCCTAGGGCTGCCACCGCGGCGACCGTGGCAGACTGCCTGACGATGCCACCGAGTCCTTCGACAGCCGGCAGCCCGCAGTAGGCATTCACGATGCCGAAGACGATGAAGGCCTGCATCAGCGCGCTAAAGCCAAGAACGGCGAGTTTGGCCATGTAATAAACCGCGGCATCGACGGAGACGGCCCGTTCCCGCTCGAACAGAACCCGCTCCTTGACGATCTCCGGTGCGGCGTTGTTGCAGCCCAGCCAGAATACTGAGACGAGAAGAAGGAACGCCGCATTCTGCCGCTTCATGAGCCCTGTCACGACATCGTCAGCCTGCTCGAGGTCGCCAAAAAGGGCGGCCAGCATGAGTCCGATGAAGACGGCCTGTCCCAGCGACAGGCCCAACGACTTGAGATCGGTCAGTTGGAGTGTCGCCACCCTGCCCGCCAAAAGGCTGAACTGTCGCGAGATGCTTATCGGGCGCCGCGTGGATATCGACCTAAAGCTGCCCGCAGGGATTGCCGCCGCCTGTTGCCCGAGTGAGGGAAGCCGTTCCTGCACGTAGCGCTTATGCAGCGGGTGCTTCCGGAAGCGGCTCTCCCATTCAAGCGGAGTGGCCTTCGCCATCGCGGAATAGAGGTCGCCCAGCCGGCTCACCTTGAAATAGCTGCTGACCTCAGCCGGACTGCCCACGCACGCGAGCCTGCCGCCGGTAGTGAGAACCACGACGAGATGGGCGTTGCGCTCGATGTTGAGCGTGTTGTGCGTGATGCATACGACCGACCTGCCCTTGTCGACGAGTTCCCGAAAGAGCTCCATCATTTCCGCGTCGGCAAGCTCGTCGAGGCCGCTGGTGACCTCGTCAAGAAAAACGAGGCTGGGCTTGTGTGCGATCTCGTTCGCAAGGCTGAGCCGCTTGAGCTGGCCGCCGCTCAAGTCCCGCACCCGCACGGCCTGTCGTTCCGACAGGCCCACCTCTTGCAGCAGGCCGTCGACGGCTGCGTCGATCTCGCGGCTGGAGGTGTCGGACGGGAGTCGCAGCCCGGCCGCATACCAGAGCGACTGCCGGACGGTGAGGAAGCTGTGGAGCGCGTCACGCTGCGGGACGACAGCCAGATCGTGCTTGATGGCATCGAACTCGGCGTGGAGATTTCGGCCACCGACCACCACCTGGCCGCTATCCGGACGCGTGCGGCCCGAAAGTATCGAAAGCAACGTCGACTTGCCGGAGCCGCTCGGGCCGATGAGGCAGACGAGCTCGCGAGGACGCAACGCGATGGAAATGTCGTGGAGCAGCGTCAGCGCCGAGCCATCGACACGGTTCGTAACGACCCTCCCCAGCCGCTGGCAGCAAAGCGAGAGCTGGGTCGTGCCACCGGCTGCTTGAGGGACGAGCGACTTGCCGTCGAACAGGAAGGTGTACGGCCCGATCGTGATCCGCGATCCCCGGCCGATCGCCCGCTCCCGGCGCACCCGCTCGCCGTCCACGAACGTGCCGTAGGTGCTCCGCAGGTCGGTGATCATCCACTGGTCGCCGCGCTGCCAGATCTTCGCGTGCCGTTGGTCGATGGTCGGGTGCTGCAACACCACACTGACCAGGCCCTCGCCGCGGCCGAGCAGCATGGTGCCTGCGACGGGAATCGACGATGGGCCTGCTGATCTCGCGCCGGGCATCGGGTTCGGCTTGTTGGGTATCAGGACCTTGCCCCTTGAAAAGGTGGTGCGCTACCGCAACAATGCGGTTCTGACGCGGCATTGTCCCCCTCGGACGCGTGGAAGTGCAAGAGGGGAACGACTGGGTGCGCGACTGGGTGCTTGACTGAGTTGATCGCGGCAATGCATGTGCATGAGTTATTGCCCGTGCATGACCGCGCGTATGCCGGGAATCGTCCGCCCACGGGGAGGTCGGCAGCGCTCCGATGGATCGGAACGCCGCTTGGAAAGACCGAGGAATCGAGGATTTGGAGCCGATGATCCACCACCAGGACTCCGGCGATCAGGTCGCCATCGACAGCTCGGCTGCAGTCGTCAAGGTTCCGCTGCTCAGCCGCGTGACATGTCCGCACTGCTGGCATCAGTATCCCCCTGAAGACAGCGTCTGGATCAGCAGCGACCACAAGTCGCTGCGCGGCGATCCGAAGGCGGGCGAGGATGCTCCGCGACGGTTCAGGGCGGAGCGGTTCGATGTGCAGGGCAACGCGCTCGATGCCCGCGAAGCGCGGGCCCAGGGGCTGGCCTGCCCTCGCTGTCATCTCGAGGTGCCCCGCGCCCTCTACGAGTACAAGCCTTTTTTTGTCTCGATCGTTGGTGCTCCGGGGTCGGGCAAGTCGTTCTTTCTGCCGGCAATGACCTGGTTTCTGCGATCGTCGCTCCCAGACAAGTGCGGTGTCAGCTTCCAGGACGCTGACCCTCGGCTCAACGTGCGCCTACACGAATACGAGACCACGCTCTTTCTCAATGCCGACCGGGAGACTCCCGTCACGATCGAGAAAACGCAGATGATGAATGCGCGGGATCTGGTTGACGAGGTTTTTCTCGGCAACGAGCCGGTCGAACTGCTGCGACCCTTCGTGTTCCGGCTGGAGCCGACGAGCGACCATCCGATGCGCGGCCGCATCGCCTCGGAGTCCCGGGCAGTCTGCATGTACGACAATGCCGGCGAGCATTTTCTCGCTGCCACGGAGGGAAGATACAGCAGACTCACGAACCATCTCGAACATTGCGATCTGACGCTCTTTTTGTTCGACCCGACTCAGCATGCCCGCTTCCGGCAGGCAGCTCGATCCGTATCCGAGGACCCGCAGTGGACCCGCAAGGTTCCGCCCTTGCTGCAAAACACCATCCTCGACAACGCCGCCACACGGCTGCGGAATCTGCGGAGGCTGTCGCTTCAGCAGCGCTACAACGGCCCACTCGTCGTGGTCATCACGAAGTTCGATGCGTGGGCGAACCTTATTCCCGCCAAGATCCGTACGTCCCTCTTGTCGGCCGACTATCTGCCGAAGATGGCCGGAGAGACGACCGGTCGGCTGCGCTATGACGCCGTTCAAGCGCTGTCTGGGTTCTGCCGGACGCTCCTCAAGCAGTTGGCACCCGAGATCGTTTCGGCGGCGGACGGGTTCTCGAGCGACGTCACGTTCATCCCCGTGTCCGCGACAGGCTGTGCCGTTCGTGAACTTCCCAATGGCCAATATGGCGTCAGGCCCCGGCACATCCAGCCCAAATGGTGTGAGCTTCCCCTGCTCACGGGCCTTGTCCGCGGCAGGGTGCCGCTGATTCGCACGGCCGTCGCCAAGGCCGCGGATTGAAAAAGAGCGATTGCGAGAGAGAACCCAAAGGACAAGCCGGCCAACGAGGAAACAGCCTTGAACGAACTTTACTTCACGTCGGCGGAGCGAGGTCTTGATCCGGGCAAGCCCGGATACACCGTCGTGGGCCGAACGGCAGGAATGAGCGGCGATCTCAAGCAGATCGCTACCGGTCTCTCCTCCTTCACTCCCCGTTACAACGACCCCAATGCGTTTGCCTTGGAGCCGGTGAACTGCCTCCATCTGATCGCCGACGGGGGTATTCATGTCGTCTCGCGCATTGGTGCCTGCAGCGCTGATTACACCCGGCGTTCCAACTACCTCGCGCACCACATGTTGCTCGCACCGCAGGAGTTGGAGCGATGCCCAGGCGGGCCAGCGGAGTTGCTGGCGATCCCAAACTTCTTCATGCAGGAGTGGACGGGAGAGCCTCGCGAGTTCACTCCGAGAGCGCTCCCCGCGCTCGATGTCGGCCGTCCCACGACGGCCGGCGTCGAGGCTGCCGGACTCGACGTCGGTTGGGCTGAGGCGCTCGCTGACCGATTGCGGGATCGTAGCGTGCGGGAGACTTTTCTCGTCTATCCGTTGGGCATGGACATCCTCGCGGTCTTGCGGAGTGTGCTGTCGCACCTGACGCCCGAGGAGCGGTGGGCTGCGACCTTCACGACGTACGCAACCAGTAACTTTCTCGGAAAGACACCGGCAGGTCGCTCGCTGCATGCACGCATCAAGTGCGTCGTTGCGGGGGATGGTTATGCCAACGAGGTGCTCGGCAAAGAGGGGGCCTTCGACCTCGCGAGTCGCCCGGCTCCCCCGGCTCGCAGAAATATCGTGCCCGTCGCGAAGCCGACCACCGGGGTCAGGGCTCGCGCCACAGTCGGGGCAGCAGTGCCGCGCACGACAATTCGGACTGAGCCGGCGGCATGGTCCGGTGGTGGTGACGATATCGCGGGTTCGCTGCAAGGGCTGCCTGATGCCTCCACCCATGCATCAGCCCGCTCCTCGCGGTCGGGCCGCACTGACCTGGCTTGGTCGAGCCCGTGGTTTGTGCTGCCTTCGCTGCTCTCCATCCTCATGACCGGAGTATCCATTTGGGCGATCCTCGGTTGGAGCGGAACGCAGCAAGAGTTGTCGACCACCATCCTCGACCTGGAGAAGTCGCGGAAGGACTTGGGCAAGAAAGGAGACGAACTCTCCGAGATTCAAGCCAAACTCGCAGAGCAGCAGAAGCGCGCGAGAAAAGCGGAAGGCGATTTGGAGAAACTTCGGACAGACGCTCCGACGCCTGAAGCCGCCGGAAATACGAGTCCCACGCCTGCCAAGGAAGCAACGACGGCCCTGCCCGCCCCCATGGCATCCCAGCAGGCTGCCCAGCCCACGGCCACTGCAACTCCAGAAGACGGAGGAGCTTCGAAGACTGCGAACGACCAGTCCGCTCCAGAAACTCTCACGAGCGATTTGCCGGCGGGCGGCAAAACGCCGCCCGCGAGGGGCGAAACTCCACGACGCGACACGAAACCACAAGTAATTAAGGACGCTGTTAAAGACGCTATCGCCAAGCCCAGTAAGCCGGTGACGCTTGTAACAGGACTAAGCGAACCTCTGCCGAGCGATTCAATAAGTGCTGCAGGCCCCGGCGCTGACTTCATCAAGCACGACCTTAAAAAGTCTCCCGGAACCAGTAAATGGCAGTTGTACGTCGGCAACAGAGTAGCGTGCATTTTTGAACAGGACACGATCACACATGATCTGTCGATCAAGGTAACGCACGCCTCTCCCCTACTGCGGTTCCTCGCCGTCACGGTAACCTCACCGGTGGGCTCGGCCGAACGGATCCCGCTTGGACAGCCGCTTCGACTCAAGTTGCAACTCCGGCCGATAGGCAAGCAATCGGTGCAGCCCGAAAACATCAAGACGATGCTCGATTACAAGTGGGATATTTTTTCTGAAGACAACGCGAAGAACGATCGGGATGCAGAAGACGCGGAGCTGCAACAGATCCTTGAGTTATTGAAGTCAGACAAGAATGACAGCCGCTTGTACTACGTTATTGAACTACCGAACGCTTGCCAGGGTAAATACGAGCCGTACGTCGGAAAAGATGACGAGCCACTCATAGGCCTAGGATGGGAGGCATCGGAGGAAGGTAAAGATTCCTTCATTGCTGGAGCCATGCTTGGTCGAAAGGAAGGCCAATCCGATAGCCCGCTGACCTTTCAAATGAAGGGGTTATTCTGGAAAGGGGACTTTCACCACGGTCCGGACTTAGAAGAGAGCGTGAAGGAGCTCAGCTCAGCTGTTGTTAAGGCTGCGAGGAATACAAAGGGTTCTGAGAAGGACAAGCTAGCAGCCATGGACGTAGCGCAGGCTAAGAGGAATCAATTCCTTAACGAAATGAGCCGTGCCTACGAGCTGTTTACTCGATTTCAGAGCGCACCGATACCAATGCGGTGGAAGCTGTGCCGGCCAAGAAATCCTGATAATCTTCGGGATGGCTTTGATGATCAGCACGGGCTTGTGATCATCGACTCTCTGGGCGGCACGCGATAGTCAGGCAATGCTTCGGTCGTTTGCGATTTTACATGCCCGCGGGGATTTCTGTTTTAAGCAATCGCTCCCATGAACGACACGAGCATCTACGATCTCGACGATGTCCGCCGCATCTCTCGCCGGCTCGAGACGGCCATGGATGGTTTTCACCTCGGCGACGTCACTGAATTCGCGGAGGCGATGGTTGAGTACTGCGGTCTGGTCCGGTACTGCAACGAGCGACTCCTCGCGGCTCACAACAGGCTCCGTGAGGGGAATCGGAGTGACGCCGTCGAGACGATCGAAGCGGAGCCCAACGTCCTGGACTGCCTCCAGGAACTCGACGCGGTCGATGCCCGCATTCCTGAGTGGAGCGACACGCTAGAGCTGAGCGATATTCGCAAGCCGGAGCGGCTGCTGACTGAGCTTGCGGACGAACTCAGCCAGCAGTACGACGTCAAGCATCAGTTGGACGAAGAACTACGTGCCCATCGCCTCCTCGCGATCGGTAACGGGCCGATCGAGCAGCGGGTCGCAGTCCTGCGGCGGATGCTACGACTCGACCCCGGCAACAAGAATTGGGAAAAGGACCTCCAAGACTACGAGCGGCATTGCCAGAGCCGGCTCCGAGCCGAGTTGCAGGAGCTCGATAGGGGGTTGCGGGGTGAGGTGAGCCCACAGGCTGCGGCACGTGTCAACTTCATCGCGAAGCAGTTGGCGGACGTTTCCTGGCAGGATTCGGTCGACGCGGCGGTGGTGCGCGAGGCCCAGGCGGTGCAGCGAAAGGTTCGGGGCCTGTTCGTCCGTGCGGAACTCGCCCGCCTCGGTGACACCATGCTTCGGTGTCGTGAGGGCGATGAGACGGAGCGGGCTGCACCGCTGCTGGCGCAGTGGGGCCGACTCTCCGACGAGATCGGCCTTTCCGAGACAGACCCCCTGGTCGTAAACAACGAGGAGAGCATTGCCTGGTGTCAGGACGTCGCCAATCAAAAGGCTTTCGAAGATGCCCTGGCGGGCGAGGTCCGTCAGCTTTCGGCACTTCTTGCGAAGCCGATTCCCGCCACGCCGGGCCCCTCGCGGCAGTTGCACGACGCCTTGCGCATGGCTCAGCAGCGCGTCCGTGCGGCTGCGGCACACTCAGCCGATTCCTCCGCGGCGAGACAATGGATCGAAGCGTCATCCGTGCGTATGAGCGACATTGACCGGCGCATTCGCGCGGTATGGTGGGGCGGAGGGGCGGCTGCCTTGGCCCTGCTCATGGCTGTCGGAGCGCTCGGCGGCCTGGGCTGGCGAGCGAGTTCGACTTCATCGGCCCGGGAAGCCCTCGTCGCCCGTATCAAGAGGCTACAGGATGACGGCAGGCATCTTGACGTGGCTGAGATTATCGCAGCTGCTCGTCCGGATGTGGTAAGGCATTCCAAGGTTCAGCAGGCGATCGACGATGTAGAAGGCGAGATCAAGGTTTCGAAGGAGAATCGTCAGCGAATCGATGACGCGTTGGCCGCGGCCGAGGAGACGATCGCGACTGCCACGAGCAGTGTGAGTGCGGCGACCGCCCATAAGAGCCTCGATGGTGCGGCAGCGGCCGCCTCCAAGAGAGCTGAGGTCGACCTATCCGGGATGGATACCGCTCTTTTCCGAGCGGGGAAGGCGGCAGAGTCGGCGGCTTCCGCCGTGTTCCTTCACGGGGAGGGTGTCGATGGCCGGCTGGGGGAGCTTCGCAGCCTTGCGGACCGCCAAAAGTCGCTGTATAAGCGATGGATTGCCGGCGTGCGCGACGAACAGCACGCCAGGTTGGTGAAGCGGCTCGGGGAGCTGGGTCGCTCGAACGATGAGAAGGCGAGCGCATCCGCCTTGGAGGAGGTCGAAGCCGACCTCAAGACACTCGAGTCGTTTGCCGGCGAGGAGGACAAGATTCTCCGCGACCTCATGCTCGAGGCCAAGAGTAGGTATTCGCAGGCAGCTGCATTGACGATAGTCCAACGAGATCTTAACCGCGCATCACCGGATGGCCCGGAGGCGCTCCTTCTCGCCTTGTCCAAGTCCGCGGAGCGTCTGGGCGATGGGCGGCGGGGTGCGCAGGCGACCGAGGTCGCCGCCTCACGAGACAGTGTTTCCGCAGCACTGGCCTGGTCTGCCGCTGCCCGGAAGTGGCGGCCACGGATCGTCGGCCCGCGGAGCGACCTGCGAGACTGGCTCCTGGCGATCGAGGCGGCCGCGAAAAGCCGCCCCTCCGGTGGGGAGTTTGCTCCTGAGAATGAGCGTCTCGACGAACTGACGCAGTGTCTGCGGCAGATGGCCCAGAACGAGTCCGATGTGTCCGAGGAAATGCAGCCTCTTTCGGATTATCTCGATTCGCGAATCTTCGCGGAGACTGTCCGGGAAATCGACTACGAGGGACATCCTTACTATTTCCAGAGGCCAGACACTGCCGGCGGCCGGGCAAGACGTTTTACGGACGAAGACAACTTGGACGACGGGGCGAGTGTCATCATCAGCAACGTCATCACTAAGGAGATGCTGGCCGGAAATGATCGCCCGGCGCGGCATGCGGAACTGGCGTCACGACTTCGCAAGACCATCGCCTCCGTTCGGGAAGGTGAGGTCTGTCTCGAAGAGGGGCTGCTGGCAATGCTCGGCGATCTCTTGGAGCTGCCGGGCGTAGCCGGGGTGCCTCCCGATGAGCTGCTGCGAGCCAGGCTCCTCACGGACGTCCTCAACCTGGCGCTGAGCCGGCACCTGCTTCAGGGAAACAAGCCGTTGGAGAGGTTCCAAGAGGATCTGGCTTCGAACGTCGGGGAGGGAGTCGCCTGGGTCACGCGATACGACCCGCTTAAGAAACGTCTTCTTGAGCCCGAGGCTCGGGGGGCCGCAGCAAAGCTCCTGCACAAGGGGGCGCAGCGGATGAAGGACATTCGTGACAGCTTCAGGGCGCGGGTTGAATCGCTTGGGGTGCGGCCATCGTTCTGCCGGAATCTGGAGTACATCGGCTGGGCCGACGACTCAGGCGGAGCCTTGCGGTGCTCCCTCATTCCGCGGAACGCCGTGTTGGCCAAGGGCGTTGGCGCCTTGTACACCGTTATCAAGTTGCCAGAAGACGCTTTCGCTTGGAGGCTTTTGGAGTGTGGGGAGCTGCGCAACGGTATCGCCAGCGTTCGTACGGTTGATCCGGCGATGTTCGGGCGACCGCTCTTCTTGGAACTGCGCACGGCTCAGAAGTAGTCGAGAGCCATTGTTGTGACACAGTCGACGGATGGGCATCGAATGACACACCCAGACAGCACTGGCTCGTGGTATGTGAGGGATCGTGGCCGGACGGAGGGGCCGTATTCCCTCGACGCTCTGCGGAGACTGATCCAGACGAAGCGACTTGCTCGGCATCACCAGGTTTCAACTGACGGCGTCACATGGGATCGGGCAGTCGTGGCGTTGCCGCCCGAGGTTTTCGGCGTCAAGGCGTTAGCGGCATCTCCGCCACCCCCCCCCGAAACGATTGGGGGGCTCAACAGTTCGGCAACACCCGGGGGGGATCCCGTCCCCGAACCGCCACCAGTCGAGCCAACATCGTCAAGTCCCATGATCCAATGGGCTCAGTTGGGGCCAATAGTGCTGGGACTTGCCACCCTAGGAGCCATCGCGGCCGTTGGCAGCCTGATCGTGTTCACGATACTGCCCACGCGACAATCCGACGACGATCTACGAGCGAGGCTTGGCCCCAGTTTGGTAGCTCTGCAAGGTCTGCATCCCACAAAGGGCAAAATCCAGTGCTACGGTTTGCTCGTCTCAAGACAGCACATCGTTGCCCCCATCGTGGCGGCCTCCCTAAAGGCGCCGAAGACGCAGATTGAACACAAGGACGGAAAAAACATCTGGCACTCCACCTACCTCCTGATGGCGGACCCGCACACGAACCTCTGCGTTCTTCGCGCGGACGCGGGGTCGGATGTCACTTTCCTAACACCGCCGAGTGACGCCCATCTACCATCCGACAAGGAGTCTCTTCGGCTGATGAAACCAGGAAAGGAGGATCGCCGTGCAGTCGAGTGGGGCACGCTCAGTCGCTTCATCAACGAAGACGGTCCCGACGAGATGATGATCGTCGAGTTCGACTACGACGCCGATGCGGCCGATGCGCCGCTTGGCCGCACCGTCGTGAACACGAAAGGCACGCTGGTGGGCATGGTGGTCGGAAGGGCCCCTGACGGCGACGCGATCTGCGTTCCCGCCCGGGAAATCCGCGCCAAGCGAAAAGACGCGTCCGCCCTTCCGGCAGATCATGTCATGGATCCGATCACGCCTCCCGAGGACCGAGTGTCCCCGGGCCCGCCAGTGGTCAAGGATACATCGTCGCCATCGGCGGAGGAGTCTTTTGAGAATGCGCAGCAAAGGAAGCCGGGTGATGCAGGCCCCGACGAGAAC
>Ga0255182_1001321_pt1 | contig 13118 bp, 18 predicted proteins | sample Atl_UVDOM_RepA_8_FD_188420 | JGI IMG/M metagenome (GOLD analysis project Ga0255182, IMG submission 188420) | Freshwater microbial communities from Altamaha River, Georgia, United States - Atl_UVDOM_RepA_8d | ecosystem: Environmental > Aquatic > Freshwater > River | place: USA: Georgia... | reverse complement strand
TCAGCACTGGCGCATCGGCCCGGCCCACGCAGGAACGGAACTCGCTGGTCAGCTTAATCAGCTGCGACGCGCTTTCAACATTGCGCTTGAACAGGATCAGGCCAAACGGATTAGCCGACGTAAACAGGCGGCGCTCAGCTGAGCTGAGCGCCGTCCCTTCACATGACAGAATGGCTGATCGAGGTGCAGTCACGATAAGGCATCAGCACCCGATTAGCGGCCAACAACCATGCAGCTCTGGGCCGAGGCCTTGAGCGCATCACAGATCTTCTTGCCCTGATCGGCCGAGACCGGGCCACCCTGAATGCGCCAGTAAATACCGCGCGCCCCGAGATTGACCTGCTGCACCGACACGTCAAGTGAACCGAGCTGGCTGGGATACTTCTTCTGCAGGCGCGACCATTCAGCCTTGGCCGCTGCTTCTGTACGCACAGCACCGAGCTGCACCACGCGGGCCGACACGCCAGCGGCCGGCTTTACACTGGCAGCAGCGCGCGCTTCAGCCGGTGACGGCGATGCGGGCTTGTTGTTCTGGGTCAGCTGAACCGGAGCTGCCGGAGCTGCAGCCTGCGGTGCGGGTGTGGCAGCGGCTGCACTGGCAGCAGCAGTTTCCTGCACGCTGGGCTCTTCATGGTCGATCTGCGGCGCGGCAGCGGTCTGCTCGGCAGCAGCCGGCAGCTCGATACGTTCAGCCGAGGCGACGGTCGAGGTCTGGCCCTGCGCAACACCTTGCGGCACCGAATTAGCTGCCATTTCCAGCTGCTGCATGGCCTGCTCACCAGCATCGCCACGCTGCATGGTGGCACGGCGCTGCTCGTGCAGCATGCGGATTTCATCAGCGGTCAGCGCGGGCGTGCCGTCCGGGCGGCGCGGCTCGGGCAGATTGTCCGGCATGGCCGGGCCATCGATCGGGGTTTCAGCCGCCGGCATCAAACGCTCCAGACCGGGGCGGGTGCCGTGATTGTCCAGCTGGTCGTACACGGTGGAGTCACGGTTAGCGACCTGCATACCGCCCTCTTCTGCCGGACGTTCGCGCAGCGGCGCGTTATCAGCCGTGATGAGCGGTACCTGGCTGGGGTCAGTGGGCTTACCCTTATAAGCGCTCACCACAATCGCACCAAAGGCAAACAGGCCAACCACAGCCAGCGCCATGGCAGCGCGGCGGATCACGCGCGGCATTACAATCTTGCTGTTGGTGGTGGTACCGGGGCGCAGCGGGTCCTGATTGGGGGCGGGCGGCATTACGTTGCTCATCAGCGCATCTCCTTAACGGGTTCAACCCCTAGCACCTGAAGGCCAGAGGCAATAACGGTCGCAACAGCCTGAACCAGTGCCAAACGGGCCCCGGTCAGCTCGGCTGCATCCTCACGGACAAACCGCAGACTAGCATTATCACTACCCTTGTTCCAAAGGCTATGAAAAGTTGCAGCCAGTTCATGCAGATAATAGGCCACGCGGTGCGGTTCCTGCGCGGCGGCGGCCTGTTCGACGAGTCGCGGCCATTCTGCCAATTTCTTAACCAGCCCCAGCTCATCCACATCCGTTAACAGATGGCTGTGCGCCGGATTGGCCGAAAGGTTAACAGCCTGCGCCTGCCGCATGACCGAATAGCAGCGGGCATGAGCATACTGCACGTAGAACACCGGATTGTCCTTGGACTGCTCCACCACCTTGGCAAAATCAAAATCGATGACTTCTTCCGGGCGGCGCGAGAGCATGACAAAGCGCATCACATCGCCCCCCACCCGCTCGACCAGGTCATTAAGGGTGATGAAGGTACCGGCGCGCTTGCTCATGCGCACGGGCACGCCATTATCAAACGTGTTGACCATGGCCACCATCTTCACATTGAAGTTGGCTTTGCCGTCAGTCATGGCGGTAGTGGCAGCCTTGATCGGGCGCACCCAGCCCCCATGGTCAGCGCCAACCACGGTCACCATCATCGGGCCGGAGCGCACAAACTTGTCATAGTGATAGGCAATATCCGGCATCAGATAGGTATAGGTGCCATCCTTGCGGCGCACCGGGCGGTCGGTCTCGTCGCCAAAATTGGTGGCGCGGAACAGCTCCAGCTCGGTCGGCTCCCAATCCGGAATTTCCTTGCCCTTGGGCTTTTCCAGCAGGCCGGTATAGATCAGGTCTTTCTCGCGCAGGCGGGCATAGGCTTCATCCACCTTGCCGCTGTCACGGATGGCTTTTTCGGAGGTGAAGACATCCATCTTCACATGCAGGTCGCTCAGATCCTGCTTGATGGCGGCCAGCATCATGTTCATGGCAAAGGCCTTGATCTCGGGCAACCATTGCTCTTCAGCAGCGTTCAGCCACTTGTTGCCATCGCGCTCAACCAGTGCCTGCGCCACGGCCTTGAGATACTCACCCGGATACAGACCTTTGGGGATCTCGCCAATCGCCTCGCCCAGCGCTTCGCGGTAGCGCAGATAGGTGGAACGGGCCAGCACCTCCACCTGCACACCGGCGTCATTCACATAATATTCGCGGGTGACTTTATAGCCGACCTTGGCCAGCAGGTTGGACAGCGCATCGCCCAGACAGGTGCCGCGCGCATGCGCGGTATGCATGGGGCCAGTGGGATTGGCCGAACAATATTCCACGTTAAAGCCAACATTGCCGCCAATGTCACTATCACCAAACGCGGTTCCGTCCGTCAGGATGGCGGGCACCTGCGCCTGCCAGAATTCCGGCTGCATGGTGACGTTGATAAAACCCGGCCCGGCGATTTCGACCTTGGCGACGCCTTCAATCTGGTTGAGTTGCGGCGCGATCTTCTCGGCCAGCGCGCGCGGCGCACTGCCCACCTGCTTGGCCAGCACCATGGCGGCATTGGTCGTCCAGTCGCCATGCGTGGGATCACGCGGCAGCTCTACCGCCAGACGTGCCTGCGGCAGCCCCAGCGCAGCACAGGCCTTTTCAACAGCGGACAGAAAATCGCGAAATACATTCAGCATCATAAACTCCTGCCCCGGTTTTTAGAGCAAATTCCACCAAGATGGAAACAGAGATTAAGCGGCCCACCGCCTCTACCCAGCTTAAAGAATGGGCAAATCCACTAAACCAGCCACAAATACCAGCCGAGCTATTACAGCTGGTACAACTTAAAGCTGGTACAGCCGGCGGTGCTCGGTAATGGCAAAGCGGTCGGTCATGCCAGCGATATAATCGGCTACCACACGGGCGCGCACGCGCTCGCTAGCCCCAGCGGGAATGGCCTGCTGCCAGCTTTCCGGCAGCATGCCCGGCGAAGACATGAACATCTCGTACAAATCCTGCACGATGCGAATGGCCTTGCCGCGCATGCGGTTCATGCGCTCGCTCTTATACACATTGCGGAACAGATATTCGCGCACCACCTTCTGCTGCGCGAACATGTCCGGGCTGAACTGGACAAAGGGATGGCCAGCGCCCCGCACCTCGTCCACCGATTGCGGCTTGCTCTGCGCCAGACGGCGGCGGGTTTCGGCCAGCACATCTTCTACCAGTGAGCCGATCATGCGGCGGTGCAGCTCATGGCGGCGGCGGCGATCAACCAGACCGGGATAAGCCGCATCAATCGCGGCCAGATGCGGGCCGACCAGCGGCAGATCACGGATCTGCTCAATGGTAATCAGCCCGGCGCGCAAGCCGTCATCAATATCATGCGAGAGATAGGCAATATCATCGCCCAGCGCGGCTACCTGCGCTTCAAGCCCGGCAAAGCCGCCGAGCTCCAAATCCCACTTGGCGTTGATCTCGGCGATGGTTTCGGTCACGCCCTCACCATGCTTTTTCATGTCAGCCTGCGGGCCGGTCAGCGGGCCGTTATGCTTGGCAATGCCCTCAATCGCTTCCCAGGTCAGGTTGAGGCCATCAAACTGGGCATAGCGCTGCTCGACATGGGTGCAGATGCGCACAGTCTGGTCGTTATGATAAAAGCCGCCCACATCCTTCATGCATTCAGCCAGCGCGTCCTCGCCGGTATGGCCAAAGCAGGTGTGGCCAAGGTCATGCGCCAGTGCCACCGCCTCGCCCAGATCTTCATCAAGATTCAATGTGCGGCAAATGCTGCGGGTAATCTGCGCCACTTCAAGGCTGTGGGTCAGGCGGGTGCGGTAATAGTCACCCTCGTGATTGATGAACACCTGCGTCTTGTATTGCAGCTTACGAAACGCGCCAGAATGCACGATGCGGTCACGGTCGCGCTGAAACTCGCTGCGCCCGCTCTGGCTGGCTGGTTCAGGGAACAGACGCCCCCGGCTTTTCGCGGGATCGGTTGCATATGGGGCACGGCGGGTCATGGTGTTTCTCCTGAGCGCCCTAAAATGCAGCAAAATCCGGATTTTGTCAGTCCTGAATTTTGACTTTGCCCCATAAACACCCTATATTTTGCCCATGACCCAGCCCCCCAGCCTCTCTGCTTTCTCGCTAACCCCTGCTGCAGCGGCCCGCATCAAGGCGCTGGCAACCCAGCAAAATGCGGCTGGCCTGCGTGTTTCGGTACTCGGCGGTGGGTGCTCCGGCTTTCAGTATGAGTTTGAGCTGGTCAGTCATGCCAACCCGGAAGACCTCAATGTAGAGCGAGACGGCGCGCAAGTGCTGATCGACCCTGACTCACTCGACCTGCTGCTGGGCGGCGAGCTGGACTTTGTCGATGACCTGAGCGGCAGCTACTTTAAAATCAGCAACCCCAATGCCACCAGCCGCTGCGGCTGCGGCAATTCCTTCTCGGCCTAGCAACCCATTAACCCTGATTTTGTGGGATTTTATGGTTAAAACTGCTTAGCTTTGTTGCAAGCAGGTGCCTGTTCATGGCATAAATTTCAAAACCGCCCCACGCATTTGAAAAGGACCAGACCCATGGCCAAGGCCCCCTCGTCTCAAAGCAATCCCACCAGCTCATTCAATCGCGAAAAGCGCGGCGGCTTTCTGCTCTATACCCCGGAAGTGGCCAAGAAACTGGCCAAGCTCGCCAAAAGCGGCAATGATCCGGTTTTGACCCAGCTGGAAAAGCTGGCCAATACAAATCCGAAAATGGAAACACCGCCAGGTGATCATCAAACAGGATCTCTTTTTTACCTGAGCGGCGGACATACACGTAACAGTCTCGGTGTCTTGTTCATCCATGACCAGAGCAAAAAGATGCCTTTAACAGTAGTTGACCTTGTCAGTTACGGCGACATGATGAACCTGCGCCTTATTAACCCCACTATTCTAAAGGAAATTTCCAAAGCTGCCGATAAGCTCGTGGCAACATACAGTCCGGCACCCGACCAAAAAGGGCCAGAATACCGCGTTTACCGCCCGCGCAAAGGGCTGCAGCCGAGCGTTTAACCGGAATGAGCCAGGAAAGGCGCGCTTGAACTGGGCGCGCCTTTTTGGCATGGTCGCGGCACGGAATAATTCCGGAGACATGATTTGGCTAAAAGCAAACACGCCGAGCATCCACTGCTCGCCATCATGAATGACCTGCTGGCCATGCGGGAAGATGAGCTGCGCACAAACGCACTGCGCAAAGTCACCCGCACCGCCTTCAACAAGACCATACAAAGCACGCCCCCGACCATTGAGGGGATCCGCATTACCCCGCCCAAGGGGCTGAAACTCTATCAATAAGCCCTATTACAAACCTTGGCAGCACGGGCTAACCGTCCTAAGCTGCGGGCATGAAAATCGCCAGCTTCAACGTCAATTCTGTTCGGGCGCGTCTGCCCAATGTCCTGAGCTGGCTTGAGGCAGCCCAGCCGGATGTTGTCTGCCTGCAGGAAATCAAGGTTGAGACCGACAGCTTCCCGCGCGATGAGTTCAGCGCAGCACATTATCACCTGCTGGTGCATGGCCAGAAAAGCTATAACGGCGTAGCCATGCTGGCGCGCGCCCCACTCACCGAGATCAGCCACAGCCTGAACCCGGATGATCCGCAGGCCCGCTATCTTGAAGCGCAGGTCAACGGTATCACCATCATCAATATCTATGCGCCCAACGGCAATCCGGTGGAGAGCGAGAAATTCCCCTACAAGCTGGACTGGCTGGACCGCCTCATAGCGCGCGCCCGGCACTTGCTGGCGGCTGAAACTCCGTTTCTCATCACCGGCGATTACAACATCATCCCGCAGCCGCAGGACTGCCACGATCCCAAAGCGTGGGAGGGGGACGCCCTCTTCCGCCCGGAAAGCCGGGCCAAGTGGCGCACGCTATGCAATCTCGGCCTGACGGATGCCTTCCGCGCCCTGCACCCCACACAGGCCAATGCCTATACCTTCTGGGATTATCAGGCTGGCGCCTGGCAGCGGGATAACGGCATTCGCATCGATCATGTTTTGCTCAGCCCGCAACTGGCCGACAAGTTGGTGAGCTGCCAGATTGACCGCAATCCGCGCGGGCAGGACAAGGCATCGGACCACACGCCTATTCTGGTGGAGCTCAAGCTATGACCTTCTGGGGACAAGATCTGACACCGCTGGAATGGTGGGAGCTGGGCAGCTACGTCATCACCGTTTTTGGTTTGCCGTATGCCATTGTCCTGTTCTGGTATGAGCAGCGGCGCGAGCGCCAGACCGAAGAAGAAGAAATCTACCAGCGCCTGTCCGATGAATATGCCGACTTTTCCAAACTGCTGCTTGATAATGCTGACCTGCGCCTGATTACTGGCGGCGTGCCTGATGAAGCCCTCAGCCCCGAGCAGCATGAGCGCAAACAGATCATCTTTGAATTGCTGATTTCACTGTTTGAACGCGCCTACATTCTTGTGTATGAGGATGATATGAACGCCCAGCAAAAGCGCCTCTGGGCCAGCTGGGCTGACTATATCGACTTCTGGTGCCAGCGCAGCGACTTCCGCGCTGCCGCTCCCAAAGTGCTGCAAGGTGAAGACCCTGATTTTAGCGCCTACATGCACGGTATCTTGGGCAAATACGCCCATCTGTTACCGGACGCAGACTGACTTACAGACATGTAACTACTTGGCAGCCCCGCTGCATGCCCTACCTTGCGGAAGGCCATGACGGCTTAACCTCAAGGAGTATCCAATGAAGTTGTATTATTCTGCCGGTGTCTGTTCCATGTCGCCGCACATTGTTGCTGTAGAAGCTGGCCTGCCGCTCACGCTTGAAGCGGTTGACCTCAAGACCAAGAAGACCGCCACCGGCAAGGACTTCAACCAGATCAACAGCAAAGGCTTTGTGCCCTGTCTGGAGCTGGATGATGGTCAGCTGCTCACCGAGGGCTCGGCCATTGTGCAATATCTGGCCGACCTTGCCCCCGCCAGCCAGCTGGCCCCGGCCAATGGCACCTTCGAGCGCGTGCGCCTGCAGGAATGGCTCAACTATATCACCAGCGAAATGCACAAGGGCATTGGCCAGCTGTTCAACCCCAAGATGCCGGACGATTACAAGGTCGTGGTCAAGGAGATGGTCGGCAAGCGCTTTGACTGGCTGAGCCAGCAGCTTGATGGCCGCGACTACCTGATGGGCAAGCAGTTCACCGTGGCTGATGCCTACCTGTTCACCGTGCTGGGCTGGACCAACTGGGTAGGCATTGACCTGTCCAAGTGGCCGGTTCTCACCGCCTATCAGGCCCGCATTGCCGCCCGCCCGGCCGTGCAGAAGGCGATGGAAGCCGAAGGTCTCAAGAAGGCGGCTTAACCCCCCTAATCTTGTCTCAAGCGCAAGGCCCCTGCCCGGGGCCTTGTTGCTTTTTGCATTTAAAACAATGACATGCACTTTAAACTTGCTGTTAATCAATTGGGCAATATAATGGCGTCTGAACAGTTAAAAACGCAACCGGCCTTAACAGTGGAGTAAGACATGAACACGATTGCCAAAATTCTGACCGATGATTCCGGCGCCACCGCTATCGAATACGGCCTGATCGCCGCGCTGATCGCTGTTGTGATTATCGCTGCCGTTAGCACCATCGGCAAGAAGCTGCGCTCAACCTTCTACAAGGTTGCCAGCAACCTGGTCTAATCCAGCGCTTTTCAGAAAAGCCCCGTACGAGCCAGCCTTGTACGGGGCTTTTTTATTGCTCTACCGCAACTACAATTGCTATCTTGCCCTCACACAGGGGGACAACATGAATAAAAGCTTCAATCAACTCGCACAAATCGAGCGGGACCTAAAAGCCACACGGCTACGCCTCGGCCGCGCCGCCATGCAGCTGATGAGCAAAACCCACCCGGACATGCATAGCGAGCTGAAGGAGGCCTTGGGTAACAAGGGCAGCGCCCTCTTCATGACGGGATATTCCACATACCTAGGCAGCGCGCCCGTGGTCGCGATAGCTCAAGGCAAGACCGAGCAGGTCAAGACCCTGATGGGCAATGTTATCTACGGCAACTATATCTAATTACGCTTCCAGCACGATGCGGTAGCGGGCCTTGCCGGCTTCAAGATGCGCAAGAGCCGCATTGACGTCGGCCATCTTGAACACTTCCACCTTGGGCGCAATGTGATGCAGCGCACAGAAATCCAGCATATCGAGCATGGTGGCAGGGGCGCCTACCGGTGAGCCGGAGACGCTGCGCTGTTTGCCGATCAGGCTGAACGCGCCAATCTTCATCGGCTCCAGCACCGCGCCCACCATATGCAGGCGGCCTTTGGGGCCAAGCGCGTTGATATAATCATTCCAGTTGAGCGAGACATTGACGGTGTTGATGATAAAATCAAACTTGCCGGCCAGCTTGGCCATAGCCGCACTGTCACGCGAATTGACCACATGATGCGCGCCCATAGCCTTGGCTTCGTCTTCCTTGCCGGGGGACGAGGTAAAGGCCGTCACCTCACAGCCCCAATGGCTTAAAAACATCAGCGCCATATGGCCCAAGCCGCCAATGCCGATCACACCCACCTTATGCGTGGGCTTGATGCCCAGCTGCACAATGGGGTTAAACACGGTAATGCCGCCGCAAAACAGCGGCCCGGCAATCTTGGCATCCAGCCCGTCCGGCAGGGGCAGCGCCCACTCCCAATTGCAGCGCACCACATCGGCAAAGCCGCCATGGCGGGCGACGATGGTCTGCTCGGCGGTGTCGCACATATTGAGATCGCCATTACGGCACGGGCGGCAATGCAGGCAGCTGCCGGAGTTCCAGCCCAGGCCAACGCGCTGGCCAATCTTGAGGCCCTTGGCATTGCTGCCCAGCGCCATAATGGTGCCCACCGCCTCATGCCCCGGCACAAACGGGTAGCTGGTCATGCCCCATTCGTTGTTGCGCATCGACAGGTCGGAATGGCAAACGCCGCAATACTCAACCTTGATGTCCACCTGATCGGGGCCAAGCGGGCCCAGCTCATAAGTAAACGGCTCCAGCGGAGCGCCGGGGGCCTTGGCTGCATAAGCGTGAACAACGGTCATGATCGCTCCTTGGATAAAATCTGCGACTACTAAACTCAGGCAGAAAAACCGGCGGCTTTACGAATGCGCCGCAGCACCGGCCCTGCCACATCACGGGCCTTCTCGGCCCCCATTTTCAGGATGCTATCTAGTTCGCCGGGCGCGGCCATCAAGCGCTTATATTCATCGCGCGCCTTGCCGAATTTGGCCTCGTGCGCGGCCATCACTTCCTTCTTGGCGTCGCCATAGCCCATGCCGCCGGGCAGGAAGCGCGCCAGAAAATCGGCATGCTGTTCTGGCGTGCTCATGGCCTGATGGAATTTGACCAGCAGGTTATCCTTATCCTTGGGTTCAGCCGGCAATGTGCTGTCGGTCTTGATCTTTTTAACGATCTTCTCAACCTCGGCGGCTTCAGCAAAAATCGGCAGGACATTGCCGTAGCTCTTGCTCATCTTGCGGCCGTCGATGCCCGGCACTTCCTGCGTGTCGGCCTGATAGACGCCTTCCGGCAGCTTGAGCAGGTCCTGACCATAGGCATTATTGACATAACCGGCAATGTCGCGCGCAAACTCAATATGCTGGCGCTGGTCGCGGCCCACCGGCACGCGGTCAATATCATACAGCAGAATATCTGCCGCCATCAGGATGGGATAATTGTACAGGCCCATGTTGATGCCAGAGTCAGCATTTGCTTCATGCTGCTGCATCTCGACAGAAAGCCGCCCTAACGTTTCTGGCGACCATTTATCACCTTCAGAAAGCATCATCTTCTTTAGATCATCTGAAGGAGTAAATGATGTGCCATATGCAGCAACCGCCGCCTTATACGCATGCGAACGGTTCATCAGCCCTTTTGGGGTGAAATTGGTGAGGAACGAGGCCAGCTCAAACACTTCCGGCACGTCGCTCTGGCGATAGAAAGTGCAGGTCTTGGGGTCAAAGCCCAGCGCGAGCAATGTGGCGGTCAGCTCCCGCCCCAGCGGGCCGAGATTTTTGCGCGCGTCAGCATTATTGAGCGCGTGGTAATCAGCCACGAACATGAACACATCCTGATCGGCATGATTGGCCGCCAGCTGCAACATGGGCAGCAACATGCCGGCATAATTGCCGATATGCGGGGTGCCCGTGGGTTTGATGCCGGAAAGGATGCGTTTTTTATTGTTTGTGCTGCTCATGACCATTCCACCCCGCTCGATTTCACCGATCGTCATTCCCGCGCAAGCGGGAATCCATACCCCAGATAGCGCTTGTGTATAAATGGATCCCCGCTCGTCTTTGCCAAAGACAGCATTGGCGCGCGGGGATGACGAAATGTTACACTGACTTAGTAGCACGCGCCCGGAAATAGGCAATAATGCCGGGCAGCAGCGAAACAAAGATGATGAGCAGGATTACCGCGCTCAGGTTCTTTTTAATAAAGTCAAACTGCGCGAGGTGATAACCCGCCTGCGTCAGGCCAATGACCCACAGCGCCCCGCCCGCTACGCTGGCCATCAGGAAGCGGCCATAGCTCATTTTGGCAACGCCCGCCGTAAACGGCATGAAGGTACGCACCAGCGGCATGAAACGCGCCATCACCAGCGCCTTGGCCCCATATTTTTCGAAGAAGCCATGCGCCTTCTCAAAACCCTTGCGGTTGAAGAAGCGCGAATTTTCCCACGCAAATACGCGCGGCCCCACAAAACGGCCAATCCAGTAATTGAGGTTATCGCCCAGCACCGCAGCGCCATAAAGCGCCAGCGTGAGATAAACCATATTCATGTCACCCGTGGCGGCCACAGTGCCTGCCACAAACAGCAGGGAATCACCGGGCAGGAATGGCGTGACCACCAGCCCGGTCTCGCAGAACACAATGGCGAAGAGAATAGCGTAAATCCACGGGCCATACTGGGCCACCAGCTCCGGCAGGTGCTGGTCAAGATGCAGGATGAAGTCGATAAAGAAGTGCAGCAGTTCCATGCCCGCCTATCTAGGGCAGAACAGGCGTGCCGCCAACCCTTGATTTATGAAAGCCGCACCATGTTAAGAATTGCGCGGCGATTCTGATTTGCGGCCCCGGCGCATGGCAAAGCCCATCGCTAAGCCCCCTAACGTCCCCAAAGCCGGCACCATGCGATACAACATAAAATCATTGAGCTTCTGCGGGCTTGGCGCTGTCATGATGTGTTGCGCCGCATCGGTCAGGCAGGTGCTCAGGCGCTTGGGGTCAATCACATCGTCATCGGCGCGGGTGCTTACATTGCTGCTATCAAGGCAGCGGCCCATAATATTTTCGGCGCGCGCGCCTAACATTTTAGGCCTAAACGCCAGAGCCAACGGCAACGGCATGGAATCTACCACTTGCGCCATTTGCTTAACCTGATCCGCTGCAATGCGCGCGCGCTGTTCACTCAGATTCTGCTCCGGCGTATCAAACGGGGCCCCTGCCATCATCGCAGAGGTAGTGCCAAACAAAAGTGCGGTCATCACAACCGGCGCCCCCACATAGGCCGTCACACGACTTTCAAAAGCACGTTCAAGCACGCTGTCAGCCCGCGCCATCAGGCGGCCAAAAGCGGTGGCTGGTTTGGTCTTCTCATTGCTCATGATATTGCCCTCTTATTAATCCCTGTGGTTTTGAATATAATCCAGCGCGCCTTGCAAAATGTAGGCAGCCGCTAATTTGTCTACGACTTCGGCGCGGCGAGCGCGAGATAAATCAGCCACCTCCGTCAGCTGACGCTGGATGACGGCGGTGGAGAAGCGCTCATCCCAAAAGGCCATGGCCGGGGCGCAGGCTTTATCAAGATTAACAGCAAAGGTGCGTACGGCTTGGGCAGCCGGGCCGGTGCCGCCGTCCAGCTGCAGCGGCAGGCCCAGCACCAGCGCACCAACCTCCCGATTCTGCATGATTTTTTGCAGCTCCTTCAGCACCTCGGCAAATTTGCCGCGCGCGATGGTGGTCAGCGGGCTGGCCAGCCGCAGGCCGGGGTCACAAATGGCTAGGCCAATATGTTTGCTGCCATAATCAATGCCAAGCAGGCACTGATTCTTGGTCAGCATTTTGGGCAGGTCAGCGAGGTTGCAGATAGGCATAGTGAGTGCTAGTTTCCGGACTGCATCCTAAAGGTAGGTTTCTCCCATGTCCATCGATCGCGCAACTGTGCAAAAAATAGCCAATCTGGCCCGTATCTCGGTTCCGGCTGACGAAGAAGAGCAGCTGGCCAAGCAGCTCTCCGGCATTCTCAGTCTGGTTGAGCAGCTTAACGAGGTGAATACTGACGGTGTTCAACCCATGACCACCGCCGCCAAGATGAAGCTGCCCCGCCGTACCGACGTGGTGAATGATGGCGGCTACGCGGCCGACCTGCTGGCCAACGCGCCTGAAGCCACCGGTGATTTCTTTGTTGTTCCGAAGGTGATTGAATAATCATGACCAGCCTGACCCATCTGACCATTGCCGACGCGCTTGACGGTCTCAAGACCAAGAAGTTCAGCGCCGCCGAGCTGACCGAGGCCCACATCAAGGCGGTTGAGCAGACCGATCCCCTGCTTAACGCCTACATCACCAAAACGCCGGACATTGCCCGCGCGCAGGCCAAAGCCGCCGACGCCCGCTATGCCGCTGGCACCAACGGTTTGCTCGACGGCATTCCGCTGGCCATTAAAGACCTCTATTGCACCAAGGACGTGCTGACCACCGCCAGCAGCCACATTCTTGACGGCTTCAAGCCCAAATATGAAAGCACCGTGACGCAGAATCTGTGGAACGCGGGTGCGGTCATGCTCGGCAAGGGGCCTGGATGAGTTTGCCA
>Ga0255182_1001319_pt1 | contig 13132 bp, 8 predicted proteins | sample Atl_UVDOM_RepA_8_FD_188420 | JGI IMG/M metagenome (GOLD analysis project Ga0255182, IMG submission 188420) | Freshwater microbial communities from Altamaha River, Georgia, United States - Atl_UVDOM_RepA_8d | ecosystem: Environmental > Aquatic > Freshwater > River | place: USA: Georgia | collected... | reverse complement strand
GCGGAGGAAGCCGCGTTCGAGGCCGCCCGGAAGGAAAACGCCATCGGCACCACGATGCGCGGGATCGGCACCTGCTACCGCGACAAGGCGGGACGGACGCACGCCATCCGGATGGGAGACCTGAAGTATCCCGATCTGCTGGCCAGCCGCGTGGCGGACGTGGTCGCCCAGAAGACCCCCGTGCTGCGGGCGTTGGCTCCCACTGCCCCCGATCTCGATGCCCGGCAGATCACGGAAGAGTATCTCGCCTATGCCGAGCGCCTCCGGCCACACATCCTCGATACGACCGCCTGGCTGCATGCCGCCCTCAAGCAGGGGAAACGCCTGCTGTTCGAGGGGGCTCAGGGAAGTCTGCTCGACGTCGATCACGGGACGTATCCGTTTGTGACCTCGTCCAGCAGTTCGGGCTGCGGCATCCATTCTGGCAGTGGCGTTCCGGAACGCCAGATTGGCAAGATGATCGGCGTTGTGAAGGCCTACACCACCCGGGTGGGCGGGGGGCCATTCCCCACCGAATTGCTCGATGCCACGGGACAGCACATCCGCGACGTCGGGCGGGAATATGGAACCGTCACCGGGCGTCCGCGCCGCTGTGGCTGGTTTGACGCCGTCGCCGCCGGTTATGGAGCCCAGGTCAGCGGTGTGGACTGCATCTCGGTCATGCTGCTCGATGTCCTGAGCCAACTGGATGAAGTCCGGGTTTGCACGGCCTATGATATTGATGGCGAACGGACGAATGTCTTTCCCAGCCACATCCAGCAGCTTGCGAAGGCCCAACCGGTCTACCGGACGCTGCCTGGCTGGAAGAAGGACATCTCCGGACTGCGGCGCCTGTCCGACTTTCCCAAAGAAGCGCGGGCCTACCTCGACACCCTGGCCGAAATCATGGGATTGCCGGTCTGGCTGGTTTCGATTGGTCCCGACCGGGAACAGACCATTCTCTGCTGAGTCATGACTGCCTCACTCGCGGAACAACAGGTCCTGAACAAATCCCGTCGGGCTCTGCGGTTCATCGGGCTGTCATTGCTGGTCTATCTGTTCGCGGGGTTGGTGTCGCTCGTCGGGTTCCGCTGGATTCCGCGCTTGGGCTCGCCCCGGGAAGCGGTGTTTCCCACGGTTTTCTGGCTCAGCACCCCGGCCCTCCTCGCGGGCAGTCTGGCGTTGCATCGGGCGGTTGGCTTCGTTCGCCTTGAGAAACAGCGGCCATTTCGGCAAGCTCTGGTGAAGGCACTGGCCCTTGGTGTGATCTTCGTCGGACTTCAAGGATGTGGTCTCAAGATGATGCTCGACCACCAGGACCCCTCCGAGTCGCAGACCGGTTCGAATGCGTTCCTCACGGTGATCTCGGCTCTGCATGCGATGCACTTCACAGTCGCCCTGTGGTGGTTGTTGTGGGTGTTGATCTCCGCCTTCGACGACCGGTACGACCATGAGTCGTACTGGGGGGTGACCGCCTGCGGCTGGTTTTGGCATGGATTGGGGATCGTCTGGGGAGCCGTTCTACTGGTCTTCCTGATTGCCACCTGTTTCCAGTGAATCAGTTTGTCCCACAGTTCGCACACCACCCGGAACAGCCCGGTGGCGCGCTGGAGTTCCTCCAATGTCTGCCTGGAAACGATGTGCCTGTCTGCTGCTCTGCCTGGGGGCCCTGTTGCTCGTGGGGGGCACCGCACCGGCACAGGAGGAATGGAAAGAGGGTTGGGCCAACTCTGATGGCGTGAAGATCCACTACGTCACCGCCGGGGAAGGCCCCCTGGTGGTGCTGCTGCATGGGTTTCCCGATTTCCATTACACGTGGCGCGACCAGATCCCGGCCCTGGCCAAAACGTGCCAGGTCGCGGCCCTCGACCTGCGCGGCTACAACGACAGTGACCAGCCCGAGGGAGTTGAGAACTACTCCCTCGACAAACTGGTGGGCGATGTGGTGGCGGTTGTCCGTCATCTCGGACGTGAGCGGGCCACGATCGTGGGACATGACTGGGGCGGGGCGATCGCCTGGAATGTGGCCATGCGGCATCCCGGGCTGACCGAGCGGCTGGTGATTCTCAATCTGCCCCATCCCCGCGGTCTGTTGCGGGAATTGAAATCCAATCCCGAGCAGCAGAAAAACAGTGCCTACGCCCGCGCCTTCCAGTTGCCCGGCGCGGCGGCGGTCCTCACCCCCGAGGCGATTGCCGGCTGGGTCCGTGAACCCGAGGCCCGTCAAAAATACATTGCGGCCTTCCGCAAAAGTTCCCTCGAAGGGATGTTGAATTACTACAAGGCCAATTATCCCCGGGAGCCGTACGACATCCCGGCCGAACTCCCCCAGGTGAAGTGCCCGGTCCTGATGATTCATGGACTCGACGACAAAGCGCTGTTGCCGGGGGCTCTCAATGACACCTGGCAATGGATCGACAATGAATTCAGCCTCGTGACGGTTCCCAAGGCGGGGCATTTCGTCCATCGCGACCAGCCCGAACGGGTGACCCGGATTCTCGCGGACTGGCTGGCGGCCCATCCCGTCGCTCAGTGAGTGGCTTGGGCGCTTCTCCCGGGTGAGTTCTGGATTCCTGCGTTGACCCTGTTGGATTTGCATGAAACGGATTCCCTGTTTCCAGGTCGATGCCTTCACGGATCGACCCTTTGGCGGTAACCCCGCCGCGGTCTGCTGGCTGGACCAGCCGGCCGACCCCGCGTGGATGCAGGCGGTCGCCCAGGAGATGAACCTGTCGGAGACTGCGTTTGTCTCTCCCGGCCGGCGCACTCTCAACCTGCGGTGGTTCACCCCGGTTGTCGAGGTGGATCTGTGCGGCCACGCCACTCTCGCGACGGCTCATGCCCTGTGGAGTGCCGGGCTGGTCCCCTCCGATCGCCCCCTGGAATTCGAAACCCATAGTGGCCTGTTGACCTGCCGAATGATATCGGGCTGGATCGAACTCGATTTTCCATCCACGCCACCCACCCCCTGCGACGCGCCTCCCTCGTTGTTTACCGCCCTGGGAGCCGAGGGTGACTGGGTCGGACGCAGCTGTTTCGATCTGGTGGTGCACTACCCGAAACCGCAGGTGCTGCGTCAGCTGGCTCCTGATTTTGGCCAGCTCAGGCAGATCGAAGTGCGTGGGGTGATCGTCACGTCTCCGTCCGATCTGCCGGGGGTCGACCTCCTGAGCCGGTTTTTCGCTCCGCAAGTGGGGGTGGATGAAGACCCGGTGTGTGGTTCGGCCCACTGCTGCCTCGCTCCCTTCTGGGCTGGGCGATTGGGCAAACCGCAATTGGTAGCCCGCCAGGTGTCACGCCGGGAGGGGCACCTGCAACTGCGGGTTGAGGGGGACCGGGTCGTCCTGGGAGGACAGGCCCGCACGGTCTGGCAGGGCGAATTGCTCGTCTGATCTGTGGGGTTGCCCGTGAGGGACGCTGTTCGTCCGGGAATGCCCCCCGGCGTGCGAGACACCGCACGCCGGGCCGGTTACACTGCCTTTTCGCCAGCCAGCCGGCTGGATTGCCGAGAAACTGCACCCAGGTTTTTGTTTGGAGTCGTGTCTGTGGCCAGCTCTCCCTCGTCTTCCGCCAATGCGGCCCTCGAGCGGGCCGAGCAACTGCTGGTTCCTGCGGTGAATGCCGCGGGATTGGCCCAGGGATTGTTCGCCGGTGAGTTCCGACACGATCAGGTCATCCCCTGGCCCCAGCCCGGTTCTCAACAGCAGGCGCAGACGGCCCAGGAGGTGGCATCGCTGAAGGGATGGTTGACCGAGTCGGTGGATGCGAACGCCATCGACAGTTCCGCCGAACTTCCGGCCGACCTGATGACCGGACTGGCGATCCGCGGACTTCCCGGGGGAGCCGTCGAATCGTTCCAGGGGGGGACAGGCCGCACGTGGCGCAGCCTGGTCGCCCTGCTGGGAGAGTTGGGGGGGCATTCTGCCGCAGCGTCGACCGTGTTGGGGCATACCATGGCCAGTCTGCAGGGACTCGCCCGGCATGCCAGCGAGGCGCAGAAAGCGGCCTGGATGCCGGCCGTGGCCCGCGGTGAAAAGCAGTTGGCGGCCGCGTTCTGGGAGGCGCAGTCGGGTTCCGACAGTGCGGGCGTGGCGACGCGGGCCCGCAATGCCCCGGATGGTCAGGGGTTTGTGCTCAAGGGAGAAAAAGACCACGTGGTGCTTGGGGGCGTTGCCGAGGCCCTGCTTCTGCTCGCCCGGACGCCGGCCGCATCACAGTCGGAAGGGCAGGTCACGGCACTCCTGCTGTCGACCGGGCAACCGGGTGTGAAAGTGGCCGAGGCTCGTCAGGCCAGTTCGGGCGTTCGGGGGGTTCCCTTCGCACGCCTCGCCTTCGAAGAGGCCCCGATCAGCCGTGCCAGTGTCGTCGGGCCGATTGGCACCGGGGTCCGGGTTGCCCAGGATGTCGAGGCCTTCGGACGCCTCCTGTCGGGAGCGACAGCCACCGGTCTCGCCGGAAGCGTTCTTGACTGGATCGTACAGCGCGTGCAGCACGGCGAGCAGTATGGACAGCCGCTGCTGTCGCAGGGGATCTGGCGCAATCTTCTCGCCAGTGCGGCCGCCTGGCAGTTCGCCATGGAGACGACCACCGACCATGTGGCCCACCTGTTTGATACGGGATCGGCCATTCCAGCCTTCGAGGCGGCGCTGCTGAAACTGTTCAGCAGCGAGGCGGCCCAGCAGGTTGTCTCGGCTGCGATCGGGCTGTCCCAGGGGGGAGGCAACTTCCTGGGATGCAAGCTGGAACGGGCCACACGCGATGTGCGCTTCCTCCAGCGTGACTGGGGAGCCAATGAGCTGTTGCAGGGGGCGGTCGGGGCTGCGGGGCTGAAAGAACTTGCCGGTGGGGCCGCGGCGACCCGTCCCGCCCCGTGGCGTCTGGCGCTGCCCAAGACCCGGGCGATGCCCGCCATTCCGGTGGCCAATCCACGATTGCAGCCGGCCGTCTCTGTGCTGTCACGCCAGATCCAGCAGTTTGGCGCGGCGGCTCAGGGGGCGCTCTCCGGAGCGGGAGACCGGCAATTGACCACCGCCCGACTCGGAGCCGTCGCGGCCGAACTGTTCGCCGCCGGTTGCGTCTACTCGCGCCTGTTCCACCTCGTGTCGCACTCCGGTTCGCACGGGGCCCAGACCGCCCGGCAACTGCAGGCGGGGTTGCTCTATCTCAATCAGTCGGCCCGTCGCAATGACACGCGATTGGCGGCCCTGAAGGAAAACGACGACGATGAAATCCGGCGGACCGCGGACGCGTGGGGCGGCGGAAGTCACGCCGGACACTGACCCGGGATCGCCGCAGTCCAGTCATTCCGGTCAATTTCAACAGGCTCGCCTCAAGAACTGGTCCCTGCCAACAGGCCGTGCCGGACGCGGCCATTCGACTGTCCTGTTTGCGTCCCCGACTCCGCATCGGATTGTGCGCGGTCTCGCGTCGTCATGTGTAGGCCGCCTTGGCGATTCCACCGGAATGGCCGGGTGATAGCGACTTCGTTGGGCGATGCGGCTCGCTCGACAACCCGATTCGCTCCGTTCAGTGACGAAGTTCGTGGACCTGCAATTGGTCGGCCGGGACAGCCTCCCGGGCGAGATCGACCAGTCGGGGGTGGTGCGTCAGGAACAGCACCTGGGTCTGCGCGGCGAATTCCGCCAGCACAGCGAGGGTTGACCGGGAACGGTGATCGTCAAAGTTGATGAGGATGTCATCCACGATCAGGGGAACACGGGCCGACGAGGCCAGTTGTCGTTCGAGGCTGGCCAGCCGCAGAGCCAGGAACAGTTGGTCGCGGGTGCCGGCACTCAGCCCCGCGATCTCGACCTCGTCACCGCCGTTCCGCACCCCCTTCAGGATCTTGCGGTCTTTTTCATCGTAGTCGGGTTTGATTCCCTCGAATGCACCATTCGTGAGGCGTGAGAAGAGAATCGTCGCCCGCTCGAGGACCGGATCCTGGTTCTGCTGGCGATAGGCTTCGAGATGACGACGCAGCAGTCCCTGGGCCAGCCGCAGCCGGGCGTACTGTTCCGCCAGCGGGCGGATGGCTGCGAGGGCTTCCCGCGCCTCCTGCTCGGCATCCGAGGCGAGACTGCCGGTGGTGTGGCGGGTCAGTTCTCCCTGGAGTTGACCCAGTTCCTGTGAGAGTTGCGTCCGGCGTTCATCGAGTTCATGCAGTTGCCGTTGCAGTTCGTCAAGCCGCACGGGGATCTGGTCGGCATTGAGCAGGGCGACTTCGTGGATGAATTCATCGAGATCACGCCCCGCGGCGGTGTGCGAGAGTTCGGTCCGCAGTCCCTCCAGTTCCTGCTGCAACGCCTCAATCCGGACACTTTCGGATTCGAGGGAAGCCAGTTCCTCCTCGCTCTGGCAACCTGCCTGCCGGGCCAGTCGCCCGAGTTCGGCGGCGGCCTGCGCCCGCTGCGCTTCGACCGCGGCGAAATGCTCCCGGGCTTCGCTGAGATCCTCTTCCAGCTGGCTGCGTTGCCCGGCCGCTCGCCCCGCCCTCGCCACCCGCTCATTCAGCTCCTTCGCGATTCGGGCTGGTGATTCCGGCCCGAATTCCGGCCCGAATTCTGGGAGGTGCGTTCGGGCCAGACGTTGGGCCACGGCGCTGACCTGCCGGATGTGCTGGCGCATGTCTTCGATCCGCCGTCGCAGCGACTCCTGCTCGGCGACATTGTGAGCCACCGCTTCCAGAGTGGCAAACAGCGTTCTCAGGTCTTCGGGGTCGTTGGACGACACCGGGAAGCTGCGAACGAACTCCCCCCACTCCCCGAGCCAGCGCGCCTGTCGCTCGCGTTCCTGCTGCTCAGCCGCGATGAGGTCTGTCAGGTCGCGCTCGAATCGCTCCCGTTGTTTCCCGGCGGTGACCCGCGACAACTGTCGGGCCTCGAGTCGTTCGACCACTCCCGTGCCGTATTCCAGCAGTTGGGGGACCGATCGACCGGTGGGGATCGTTTCCTGCAGACGCTGCAGCTCCTCTGCGATCTGCTGAACCTGGCGTTCGAGGCGATTCTCCAGGTCGGCCTGCCTGACCAAACCCTCGGCCTGCTGCCGGGCCAGTTGCTGCATTGCCCGGTGATGGGTCAGCCATGAACGCATTTCAGCCGGGCTGCGCGGCTCGAATCGGCAGGGGGCCCAACAGGCCAGCCAGCGCGCCGACAGTTCCCCGGCAGTCTGGCTCAGCGCCTGCTGCTCTTCCCGCAGTCGGTTCGATTCGCGTGTCAGACGGTCGCGGTTTGCCAGCAACGTGGCCTGCCGCGCCACCCGGTCGGCTTCGCGGCGGAGACGGTCGGCAATGTCGTCCGACACTGCGATCGCCGATTCCAGTTCTTCCGCCCGGAGAGTGTTCTCTTCAGGATCCTGGCGGGTTGCCTTCTCCCCGGGAGCAACCCCGTCGGTCCAGGCGATCCGGATTCGGGACCAGAGCCCGTCACGTCGCTGGCGGGCTGCCAGGAGATCGGCTTCCGTGGGAACATCCCCCTGTGCGGCCAATTGCTGGAGTTCCTGTTCGGCGTCATCGAGTCCTCGTTGCAGACGCCGATGTTCGCCGTCGAGGCGCTGGCGATCGGACGCCAGGTTCCGGAATTCCGTGTCGAATGTATCGATGGTCTCCGTGGTGGGGGTCGGCAGGAATTCGAGTTCGGCGATGGTTCCCTGCCAGGGATGCAATTGCGACAGGCCACCCTGAAGCCGGCGCTCGGCCTGGGCCAGCTCGCGGACCACCTCGTCGTTCATCGCAGATAGGTTTCCCTCTGACGCAATCCGCTTCAGAAGGCTGCGCAACGGAAGTGGATCGGGGAGACTGGCTGTGGCCGCGACCTCGGCTTCGAGTTGCCGAACTTCCGACTCGAGGTGTCTGCGCTGCTTCTCCAATTCTTCGAGCCGGGTATCCAGCTGGGTGCGCGAACGCAGCAGCTTCTCCAGCGTTGCCCGCTGGGCGGCTGTGGGTCTGAGCCGGGCGGCTTCTTCCACCGACAGCGCCTCCGTCAGGTTTTCCAGTCGGTTGCGATTGTCGGCCTGGCCATCCTGCAGTTGTTGCTGCAGCTTGCTGAGGTCGCGGGTGGCGATCTCGTAGCTTCCGATCTGTTGCTGCAGCGCCTCGATTTCCGGTTTGTCAGCCAGCAGCGAACCCGACTCGGGAAGTCCGGCCAACTCCTGCTGTCGACGATTCTGCCGCACTTGCAACTCGGCGATCTTCCGTTGCGCTTCGGCGGCAACCTGCGATGCTCGGGCACGCGCCTCCCGGGCCGCCGGTGAGACCAGTTGTCGTTGCGGCAGTGCTGCCAGCTCGGCCTGTTTCTGTCGGTAACCGGTCACCAGTCGCAGCGCCTGCTGGTACCGTTCCAGTCGTTGCCGCTCGGTCGCCAGTGCCGTGTGCTCTTCCGTGACCTGCTTTCTCTCCTGGGTTTTCTGGGCCACCTGCTGATTCAGGTTCTTCCAGTCGGTCACCAGGAACATTGCCTCCCTGCGGCGGCCCTGACGTTCCTTCCAGAGTTCGATCGCCTTGTTCAGTTCCTGGGTGGAGCCGCGGCGTTTGAACAGACGCTCGGCCTCTTCACCCAGTTCCTGCTGCAGCCGTTGGACCCCGAGGACTCCCGCCCCGGCCTGGAACAGGCTGCTGGCCAGGTCTCCCTTCCCTTCGCGCAGTTCGTCACCCCCCTGCACCATCAGGGGATGGTCGAGGCGAAACTCCGTTTCGAAGACCTCACGGGGCACTCCGTGGAGCAGGGCCTCGAGACGCGACTCGTCAACCGCTTTCCCGGCTGAGTTCAGGAGGGTCTCCTTGTTCCCCTTGCGGCGAATCAGTCGGTGCTCCCGGCCGTCATCATCGAGCAGCCGGGCACCGATCCGCAGGTCGGTGTTCTTGTGCAGGAAGTTGTCGGTGGAACGATTGGGAATGCCGTAGAGAAAGTCGGTCAGCCCGCGGAGCGCCGTGCTCTTGCCCGCCTCGTTGGGACCATGAATCACATGCAGGCGCGGACCAGCAGGTCCCAGGTCAAGCCGGGTGTCGGTGAAGCAGCCAAACTTCAGGAACTCGATTTCCAGGAACTGCATGTCAGGAAGGCTCCTGGTTCAACAGGCGGGAGGTCAGCAGGGCTTCCACCTCGGGAAGCAGACCGGCGATGGTGGCCGGATCATGCAGGTTCAGAGGCTCCGGGCCGTCGTTCAGGTCCGTGGGCAGCTTTTGAGTCAGGTCAGCGAGGTCGCCGGCGAGGTCGGTCAGCAATGCTTCGTTGCTGGAGGCGTCCCGCAGGAACTTCAGCAGGTCCCCCACCGCGTCGGCCCGGTCATCCAGCTGGTCGACCTGTGCCGCGGGGGGCCGTGTCTGCAGTTTCACCTTTTCGATCCAGACGGTGTTGGCCGAGAGATTGGCTGCCAGGGCCCGGCACTCGGCCACCAACTGCTCCCGCCTGAGAGCCAGGGAGGCATGGGCGGGTGAGGCTCCTGTGAACCGTAACCGCAGTGCCCAGGCGAGATCGTCCCCGGTGTCGAGGTGCGCTGACAAGGCCTTTGAGGTCTGCGACAGGACGGAATCAAGATCGTGGGCGGTGGTGAGATCGATGGCCAGCTCGTCCCACCGCAGCACATCCAGGTTGTGGTGTTGCACCTGCCGGATCGCACCCCGATCGACAGTGACGAGGGTACAGCCCTTGGGACCGGTTTCGCGGATGTGCCGCCCCTGGAGATTGCCAGGAAAGACAATCCAGGGATCCTCGCAGAGAACCTCGCGCTGGTGGACATGTCCCAGGGCCCAGTAGTCATAGCCTTTGGACCTCAGCCCCTCGATGGTGCAGGGGGCGTAGTTCTCGTGCCCTTCACGCCCGGTGGCGCTGGTGTGCAGAAGACCGATGTTGAACCAGCCCGATACCGGCGCGGGATAGTTTCGGGAGAGATCCTCGGTCACCGCCCGCTCGGCATAGCTCTGGCCATGCAGGGCGACCTCGAACTCCGGCAGCCGGACAGTCTCGGGCCGGTTGTGCGAGAAGACATGCACCCGGGCAGGCAGGGTCAGCGACTTCGAGACCTGGCTGGCGGCATCGTGGTTTCCCTTGATGACGAAAACCGGGATGCCCGCCCGGGTGAGTTCCGCCATCTGGGCTGAGAAGAAGAGTCCGGTGTTGTAATCCCGCCAGTCTCCGTCGTAGACATCGCCGGCGATGATCACGAAGTCAACCTGCTGCTGGATCGCGAACTCAACCAGGTTCTTGAGTGCCTGGCGAGTCGCCCCCCGCAGCTGCTCCACGGGAGCTCCCTCGTAGCGCTCGAGGCCGTCGAGTGGACTGTCGAGATGCACATCGGCCGCATGCAGGAATTTCACGAGGATTATCTCCCTGGAGTCTCGGGCCAATCCCCCGGCGGGAGCGGGCTTGCCCTGATCGTGTCCAGCGTAGCGATTCCCGCGGCGCGGCGGGAGTGGTGACCCCGGTTCATGCCCAGTGGCGGAATTTGCGTTGGGCAAGGTGACTCACACAGGTTGTCGCTGTGACGCCAGGCCGGTACCCTGCAGTCCATCAACAGGTGTCTTCAACCATGGATCCGCGCAGGCCGAGAGCATGAACAAGCACGAGCAGAGGCGTTGTCTGGTGGCGGCATTGTGGGCCGTGCTTCTCGCCGGTTGCTCGGGGGCGAAATCCACCGCGCCGCCGGAGGCGAAGCAGGAACGCAAGGGGGTTCTCGGCAAGACAACCCAGGAGATCGGGGTCTTCGATCCTCAGGCTCCCCAGAAGGTGAGTGACCAGAAGATCCAGGCGAGTGATCCGGTCACGGCACCACTCTCGGCGTATGGCCCTCTCGCCGAGAAGGCTTCGATCCTCGCAGTCGATCAGGCGATCAACCTGTTCCAGGCGACTGAGGGACGCTACCCGAAAGACCATGCCGAGTTCATGGAGAAGATCATTCGGGCGAACAACATGCGCTTGCCGGTCCTGCCCAACAAGGGGGAATACCGGTATGACGAAAAGAGTCATTCGCTGGTGGTCGTTTATCCCCAGGAGTCACCCGCCCCCTGACACAGCGGCCCAGAGAACGGATCCACGGATACCGGCGTTACAGAGAACTCCGACAGTCGAGCCGGATTGGACCGGAGGGGGGCACACCAGACGCCTCATCCCTCCGTGGCTGCTGACAGACCTGCGGAACGCGACGGCAGGGGGATCCGCAGGCCGTCATAGGCCAGTTCGACACCGGCGGGGAGCCGGGCGTTGGTTGTGTGGTAATCGAGCAGGTGTGACAGGTGGGTGAGATAGGTCTGGCGCGGTTTGACCCGTTCGACCACTTCCAGGGCCTGCCCGATGCTGAAGTGCGTTGGATGAGGTTTGTCGCGCAGGGCCCCGATCACCAGCGTGTCGAGCCCCTCCAGCAGCGGCCAGCTCTCCTGGGGGATTTCGCTCACATCAGTGCAGAACGCCCAGTCGTGGATGCGGTAGCCAAGAATTGGCAGTCTCCCATGCATCAGGCGAATGGGACGGACAGTCACCCCCAGGAGTTCAAACGGTGATTCGCCGATCGTCTGAAGTTCAAAACGGGGAGTGGCTCCGGCATGCAGCCACGCGGGAGGTTCCTGGAATGCATACTCAAACGCCTGCCGCAGTCGCGTCTGCACGCGTGGCTCGCAGTACAGGGGAATCGCCCGGTCGAGGTAGTAGCCGAACAGCCGCAGGTCATCGAGTCCGAACGTATGGTCGGCATGCTCGTGCGTGAAGAGGGCGGCTTCAACCAGGGGGATCTTCTCGCGGATCAACTGCAGCCTCAATTCGGGCGGTGTGTCGATCAGGAAATTCCCGTTGAGGGTTTGCACCAGCACTCCGGTGCGCGAACGCTGGTTGCGGGGCTCGGTCGACAGGCAGACCGGGCAATGGCACCCCACCATCGGGACACCGGTACTGGTCCCTGTGCCAAGCAGGATCACCTGGGAAGTGGAGGTGGCGGCGGAATCGGTCATACCAGACAAGTTAGGGAGTCGGTCCCGGCCGGAAAAGTGAGGGAGAGCCCGGATGGCACTGCCGGGGACCGATCAGCGACGGTCGGTTTCCTGTGGGGCACCCCCGTTCCCCGGGGGGGAGGGGCGAGATTCGCATCCGGCATCGGTCTGGAAACAAACCCGTCGTGAATCACTTTTCGGCAGTGGCTTTTCGTTTGTACACTCAGGGAATGGGACTGAGTTCGGGGGCCAGAGGTCCTCGCGTCCGACAGTTTGCTTCCACGAGACCCAGCGCATGTTTCGTTGTTTGACGGTTCTGTCATTGGTGACTGGCATCGGTCTGGCCCAGGGCGATTTGGCCCGGGGGGCTGATCCGGCACCCATCAAGATTCTCTTTCTGGGTGACAATGGTCACCACCGGCCTGCGGAACGGGCAGCGCAACTGGTGCCGGTGCTCGGCAAACGGGGCATCGACATCCGCTACACCGATGATGTCTCCAGCCTCAATCCGGAAACGCTCGCCCGGTTTGACGGCCTGCTGATCTACGCCAACATCGGCGAGATCACCCCGGCTCAGGAACAGGCGCTTCTCGACTACGTCGCGTCTGGCAAGGGGCTGATCCCCCTGCACTGCGCGACCTACTGCTTCCTGAACTCCCCCAAGTACATCGCTCTGGTGGGAGGGCAGTTCCAGCGGCACGGTTTCGAGGTCTTCCGGACCCGCATCGATGAACCGGGCCATCCGATCATGCAGGGATTCACCGGGTTTGAAAGCCTCGATGAATCGTACGTGCATCACAAGCACAACGAAGAAGATCGCATCGTTCTGGAACGTCGCGTCGACAACGAACGGGCCGAACCCTACACATGGGTTCGCACGCACGGGAAAGGACGCGTCTTCTACACCGCCTGGGGCCACGACGAAAAGACCTGGGGGCATCCCGGATTCCAGAACCTGGTGGAGCGGGGGGTCCGGTGGGCAGTGGGCCGGGACCCGCAGGAAGTGCCGCGGTATGAAGATCCGCAGGCATTCTCCCTGCTGGAGGTGAATTCGAAGTCGACCGAGGTCGCCAAGTTTGAATACGTCGATGTGGGCAAGAAGATTCCGAATTATCTCCCCACCAAGCAGTGGGGTTCGCAGGGAGAAGCCTTCTCGCAGATGCAGAAGCCGCTCAATCCCGAGGAATCTCAAAAGCATTACCAGGCCCTCGAGGGCTTTGCGGTTGAACTGTTCGCCTCCGA
>Ga0255182_1001317_pt1 | contig 13146 bp, 15 predicted proteins | sample Atl_UVDOM_RepA_8_FD_188420 | JGI IMG/M metagenome (GOLD analysis project Ga0255182, IMG submission 188420) | Freshwater microbial communities from Altamaha River, Georgia, United States - Atl_UVDOM_RepA_8d | ecosystem: Environmental > Aquatic > Freshwater > River | place: USA: Georgia... | reverse complement strand
AGGAAAGGTTGCCATATCGGCGATCGTGTATTCATCGCCGGCTAAATATTTATTTTTAGTTAAATGTTTTTCCATCACATTGAGCAAGCGAACAGATTCTTCGTAAAAACGCTGAATCGCCATTTGATTTTTTTCAGCTGCGCGAACATGAAAAAATCCTAATTGACCAAATATGGGCCCAACACCGCCAACTTGCCAAAAAAGCCATTCGTTGATTTTGGCTTTGGTAGTTGGATTTGTAGAATAAAATTTTTGATATTTTTCAGCCAGGTAAATTAAAATAGCTCCGGATTCAAAAATAGTTAAGGGTTGTCCGTTGTGTAAAACCTCGTCGTCGACCAGAGCAGGAATTTTGTTATTCGGACTGATTTTTAAAAAATCAGGATGAAACTGTTCGTTCTGGGTAATATTCACAGTGTGCAATCGATAGGGCACGGCCAGTTCGTTCAGTAAAATTGAAATTTTTTGTCCATTCGGAGTTGGATAATAGTAAAGATGAATCATTGTTAATTCCTTTTACCAGATTGTAAAAGATAATTATACCGATTCATCGTATAACTGACAAATCCAATTGTTGATCGAATGTTTTTTGTCAGGATCTTAAAGCGGATTTCCGTCGCTATCCCATTGAGCACTGTTGTACCAGTTTTTATAAGTAGTAGGGTCAACACACAGACGAATTTCTAAATTCATGGCAACATCGCCAATCAGTTTCACTTGATTGACATATATCCATCCACCACGTGGTGTTTGATATAAATAAGGTGTGGCACCGCCATACGTTGTCCCGCCAGATATACGAGGTAAAGCATTTCCCCCTTCAGTGATGTACGATCGGTATTCTTGGCCATTAAACATGTTTTCCAAGATGCGACTCATTTGCATCGAATCCCCAGGTAAATTTGGACTGTTCAAAGCTTCTGAATAAGTCGCTTGTGGCGCTGAATTCATTTTGATGGCCAAGGCCTGTTTGGTCGTTTGATCCCAATAAGTCAAAGTCATCATATCAAAATACTTTGTGCCCGGTGGTACATAGATTCTGTATTTTTGTGTAGATGAAGCCGCACGCAACGAAGTCGCATGATGACGAACTTGCATATTATAGCATTTCACACCAGGGGCAAAATCCGCTGCCACATCCATTAATGTCATGTTGTCAGGATGATAGATTGTTTTAAAGTTTTTAAATCCAGCATCAAACGCGCTGCCATTAGCTGTGTAACCGGTCAGTGCGACGTAACTGCGATCAATCGTATAATTCGATGAAGAATTATTTCCAGGCGACGGACTGGGTTGGGGAGCGGGGCTCGGAGAAGGTGTGGGGCTAGGTGTGGGCTGAGGATTCGGTGTGGGATTTGAAATCGATAAATGATAGACATTCACAGTTTGTGTTGTCGGTGTGCAGTTTATAAAGCTGCTTGTCGCAGTCAGTGCGCGAAAACGCAGAACATAATTTCCAGTCGGAAAATATCCTGCAGGCCAGCTATAACTGCCGCGAGTCAATCCTAAATCCGAATAAGCAGCGTTATTAACGCTGAATTCAATTTTTGAAATATTTCCAGCAGATAAAACATTTAACGAAATAGGCTCGAGTTGATTCACGCTTGTTGCAGATACACTGACCGCGCAACTGGAGCTGTTCGGGGTATCTGCTGCAGGCGTATTTGTGCCTGTATTTTCTTGTGTTTTTTGGCCAGATGCAGATTCGTCGATTTTGGATTTTAATTGACCCGTGCAATTCGAAAATAGCATCGCCGTGATTAATGTCATGGTTATATTCAATAGAATTCGATATCCGATGGGCATTTCATCTCCTCGACTTTGGCCTATCGGAATCAGTCGAAAATAACTTAATTGTCTCAGTGTGAGACTGCGCAGCCGTTATTTTTTTTGAGCTCGATCAATTAAAAAACGGACATCCGGATTGGGATCGCGACGTTGGCGCGTAATTGCATAAAATTTTTGAATGACTTTGTTCAGGCGGGCGACGACAGTGACTTCTTTGCTGATAATTTCATTGATAATTCCCATTTCGGGAATGACGACGGCGCTATCTGATTTGATCGCTAAAACCCGTAACAAGGCGGTGTCGTCGACTTCACCGGCGATGTGGATGCTTTTGAATTTATCCAAGTAAGCATCTAATTCAGGTTTGGCTTCGAAATTTCTTCCCGGAATATAAATTGAATTTTCAGATATCAATTGATCTAAATTTTTAAGATCTCTGGATCCTGATTTCTTTTTTTTGACGATCACCAACGGGGAAGTCTTGATCACATGAGAGTGAAAATTGATTTTACTGTCAGTGGTGGCATTTTTTGAAGTTAACACCACATCTAATTGATGATCACCTAGTTGACGCAATAGATTTTCTTGGTCCCCGGTCGTAATTTCAAATTTCATATTTCTTTCGTTCACCAAAGGTTCGATGAATTCATATTGGAAATTACGCGATAAACCCGAGATTGCTCCGATGCGAGTCATTCTTTTTTTAGGTAGTGCTCCGCTGGTTGCCCAGTTAATTAATTCGCGACTGGATTCAAAAATTGAATCTGCATACTCGGCCACCTTATGACCGGCTTCTGTTAACTGGGGCTTTCTTGGATTGGTTCGATCGACCAGTTCCAAATTCAAAGTCTCTTCGAGCTGTTTGACCTGTGAAGTGACCGCTGATTGCGCGATTAACAGTTGCTGGGCTGTTTTGGTAAAGCTTAAGTTTTTTGCAAAAATAAAAAATACATAAAGATGGTGATGATTCAGTCTTTGCATAGTCTTTTTATATATAAAAAACAGATTAATATCAACTATATTATCTATTTTTAATATTTAATAAAAAAGGCCATCCTAAGACAAAGGAGTTAATTATGCGAACAAACAGAATTACAGTAGCTCATGGTGATGGAATCGGTCCTGAAATTATGGCGGCCACTTTGAATATTATGGAAGCGGCTCATGTGAATTTGTCATACGATACGATTGAAATCGGTGAAAAGGTTTACCAGCGCGGGCAATTGGCGGGCATTGATGAAAAATCATGGGAAATTCTTTTGAAAAATAAAATCTTTCTCAAAGCTCCTATCACTACTCCGCAAGGAGGGGGATTTAAAAGTTTAAATGTGACTGTTCGTAAAACATTAGGTTTGTACGCCAATGTACGTCCGTGTCGGGCTTATTCACCTTTCGTTCAAACAAAACATCCTCAAATGGATCTGGTGATTATCCGCGAAAACGAAGAAGATCTGTATGCGGGGATTGAACATCGACAAACAGATGAAGTCTATCAATGTTTAAAATTAATTACTCGCCCGGGATGTGAAAAAATTGTTCGCTATGCATTTGAATATGCTCGTCGTAACAATCGCAAAAAAGTCACTTGTTTTACCAAAGACAATATTATGAAAATGACAGATGGACTTTTTCATAAAGTCTTTGATGAAATCGGATCCGAATATCCAGAAATCGAAAAAGAACATTGGATTGTGGATATTGGCGCAGCAAAAATGGCGGATACTCCCGAGGTCTTTGATGTCATTGTCATGCCGAATTTATACGGTGATATCCTCAGTGATGTGGCCGCGCAAATCGCAGGTTCTGTCGGTCTTGCGGGATCTTCGAATATCGGTGAACATTGTTCGATGTTCGAAGCCATTCACGGATCGGCTCCGCGCCGAGCTGGACAAAATTTAGCTAATCCCAGCGGTCTTATTTTGGGAGCCGTTCAAATGTTAACACATATGGGTCAGGGACAATCCGCAGCCAAGATTCACAACGCTTGGTTGAAAACAATCGAAGATGGTGTTCACACTTATGATATTTTCCGTGAAGACGTCAGTCGTAAAAAAGTGGGCACTCAGGAATTTGCTAAAGCCATCATCGAAAGAATGGGCGAACAGCCGAAATCGCTAGCGATTGCTGAATACAAGGACAGTGCTCCCTTGGATTTGAAATATCAAAAGCCACAGAATTATGTGCCGGCTCGAAAAGATTTAATTGGTGTCGATATTTTTGTTCAGGAAAATAATCGCAATCCGGCGCTGCTGGCTGAAAAATTAAAAGCAGCGACTCGTCATATTCCACTGGAATTACAAATGATCACGAATCGGGGAGTTAAAGTTTGGCCGAACGGATTGGGTGAAACTTTCTGCACTGATCACTGGAGATGTCGTTTTGTAAATACCAACAATGGTGTCAGCAATATGGCTGTGAACTGGATGTTGATGAAGGCTTTAACAGAGTCGGCTGTTGATATTGTTAAAACAGAAAATCTTTATCTTTTTGACGGAGAAAAGGGTTACTCGTTGGGGCAAGGGCAATAATCAGCGATTGAAGGGTTGTCTTTATAGCTTGACAATAGTTTCCTAGGAAACTATAATGAATTTTTGTCAGGAGTAAAAAATCATGCCAACCCGATCTGATACAGCAGTCACAGAATTAAAATCACATATTGGCTACCGCATGAGAGTCGTCTCGAATGCGGTTTCATATTCTTTTGCGCGACAACTAGCGGGCAGCGATGTGACCGTAGCTGAATGGGTCATATTGCGGGAAATGTATTCTCAGGATCAGACCACTTCACCCAGCACGGTGGCGAATATAACGGGCTTAACTCGTGGAGCCGTTTCCAAATTAATAGATCGACTTCTGCAAAAAGGTTTTGTGGCGCGTGCTGAATCAACAACGGATCGTCGTTATCAGGAAATCAAACTTACAGCTGTGGCTAAAAAATTAGTTCCCAAGCTGGCGCGAATTGCTGATGAAAATGACGATCGTTTTTTTTCAGTATTATCTGATTCGGAACGAAAAACCTTGATGAAAATATTAATCAAAGTCGCTGATATTCACCAATTAAACAGTAACCCTATCGAATAACAAAAGAGGTCATCATGAGCAAACTTATTCAAAACCTGACCGAATCCCAAAAATATGCGATGTCGATCCGTCCCCAGGTCGGCGGATTTCCTGTCCTGGCAGAAGTCCTTCGTCAAGCAGGCGCATTGATGAACAAATGGTCGTTGCCGTCCTGTCAATCGATCTACATCATGAAAAATGGTGCGGTTGTTCAGCAGGGGACTCCGTTGGTGACGGGCACCTATGAAATTCCCCAGTTCAATCGGGATGCTTTGATTACGGCGATCCGAACAGACCAACAAGGAAAAAGCACATTTCCCGAATTTTTGAAAGCCACTTGGGATGCGGGTGTTGTCAGTTATGATGCCGACTTTGAAAAGCGCAAAGTGATCTATTACGGTGTTAACGGGGAATCTTACGAAGAAAGCTATCCTGCGGTTGAATTAAAAAAATAATTTTCTATACATCGATCATGAATTTTCAAATAGTTAAGTGAATTGAAGTGATATTTTTTGGATGTATAAATTTTTAATATTTTTTTAACTAAAAGTCTGGTTCAGAGAAAGAATATTGTCATATAATTAAATATTTGTTTATATTTTTTAGGAGGCAATATGAAAATTGGTAACTACGATTTTGATTTAGTGACGACAGATTTAAACGATATATTAAATGTCAGTGGCGTTTATGTCATTATATGTAATGAAAATGGCAAAAGGTTTGTCATTGATGTTGGAGAATCCGGTTCGCTTAATGATCGGCTTAACAGCCACGACCGTGAAGACTGTTGGAAGAAAAACTGCAAAGGCGAATTATCAGTAGCCATCAAATACTTGAAGGGTCATACAGAGTCACAGCGTCGAGATATTGAATCCGATTTGCGTACTGCATTTAATCCACCTTGTGGAAAAAGATAGTAAGTAGCGCTGATTTCTAAGTATAAACCATATTCAATTCAAATATATAAGCTTTGGTTGCAGTTGAAGTTAAATATCTAAAAGTTACAAAATTTTGTAACTTTTAGTGTAGATTATGCCGATAGGAAGTAGTACGATGAAGAAAAGTGTTGAAAAAAAATATCATAGAGGGAAGGTTAAAACAGCTAAATTGCCTAATGTCATCAACTTCAATGGTAATAATATTACTGAAGCTGTAATTGAAATTGATCATATTAATTATGGGATAAATAAAAAGACAAACTGTTTGAATAAAAAGCGACGAAGTCATTTTTCGATCCCTCAAGTGATTAAGTTTTTGGAGTTACTAGATGGTGAAGATTTGTATCCGCGATTTTATCGAAAAAGATACTCGCATTTTGAACACCGAGTTACTTGTCCGGTACCTGGAAAGTTTTACGGCAGACAGTTTTTTATGGTTTTTGAAACTAACTTTGATAAACCCGAACAAATACATTCAATTACGCTATTTTTAAAGGATAAATAAAGGACTAAATCATGAGAAAAATTTCAAACAAAGAAATGATTCAAATTGAAAATCGAGTTAAAAAAAACAGTAAAAATCTGACTCATATAACAGATAAGTCAAATCTATCAATGGAAGATAGAATGAAATTGAATTTATGTAAGCAGTTTGTACGGTATGGGAATTCTAAAAAAATGCCTTTGAAGGATTTAGCAAAGCAAGTTGGTGTTCCAGTTCAAAGAATGTCTGAAATAACTAATTATAAAATTAATTTATTTAAAATTGATAAATTAATTCATCACCTCAATGAACTCTCTAAGCATGATCCTAAAATCAGAGAGTTTCTTAATTTATTGGAGCAAACAACAGATATACGCGTGCCAGCAGTTGCATCCGTCAGGCGTATTACGCGAGAAATAACACAACTGTCTGCAGACTCTATAAACGTATAAATAATACTTTTTAGTTCTGTTTAGTTATAACAGGTTTAATTTTTTCTGAGTTTTAGATAAAAATAATTCTTGGCTCGGATCGAACAATTATATTTAGGACACAGTTACCAGATTTTTTAAGTTGCAACTTATTTACAATTCCTAGCGACTCGCATTTACTGTAAGGCATTTTTGGATCACAGTGCATGCCGAACCAAGTTGCCGACAAAAAAGAAAACTAAATAAAAAAATCTAGTACTTATGGAATGCAGACCTTTTTTAAATTCTCAGAGGGGGCATTTTGAATTGAGCCCTTCAAAAAGAAAAGACCACCCAAAATATTATTCCAATAGTTCAGTCCAAATGTGCCTTTGCCTCTATTCCAACCCATATCAAAAGACATTGCGCCCGAACCAGAATCTAAACGAAAAAAGAAACCAAATTTACTCAAACGCCCGACATCAGCTCCGTGATGAAACACAGTTTCATTTTCTAAATCAAAAGAATGCTCAAAGGTTTGCGTGTTACCGTTATTAAAGTACCAAACACCACAGATTCGTACTTTTGATTCTTCCTGATCAATAAGGATCTCTGATTGTTCTAAGTTTTGAAAGAAATTTTCTGATTTATCTGGCACGCCGAGATAGTAACTTTGCTTTGCGTTGGAGGCTAATGAGTTCAAAAATATGATAAGAAACAAAAAAGCGATCTTCATGTAAGTCCCCTTTATGGAAAAACTTTATCAAAGGCCTTATGTATGTCAATAACCTAATCTCTGTGAGTCACCGCCATGTCGAGTCGATGCCTCCTATATAGAAGCAGAGGACGACGGTCGCCAAAGTCCACTATACGGATTCTGAGTGTCCTGCGAGCGTCCGATAGTTAAGGTGGTTTTTATGTGTGGACAATGCCAATAATTTTATTTAACAAGTTGATATGAAATACTTGATGATAATACTTTTTTCGTGCTTGTTTGGTTTTGGTGCGTGGGCTGGCCATCCAGATATTAAATATTTAACTATTTCTAATGTCGAATATTCCTGTCATCCAGTCGACTCTCCTCAATATTGTCCAAGTATCTACCATGACGTCCCATTAAGCGTAAGGATTTCATTTGAAAGACTTAATTGCTTAGACTCCATAGATAAGGCCAATCCAAATATTAAAGCTCAAATTAAAGAATGTTTTTTAAATTCTCGACTACAGAAATTTTATGAAGATCTTCAGTTATATGATGTGAAAACTTCCTGCCTAAAAGAAAATCTGAAAGCTTGCAGCTCATATGACCTGACTTGTGCTGATGCACCTTGTGGTGATTTAGGAAGTTTCATTAAAGAATTAAAAAAACGTAATCTTAATGGATTTGAAAAAGCAGATGGCGATGAGGCTTGTAATTCGCTACTTCAATAGTCCTTAATTTGAACAATCGACTTAAGCAAATTAAAGACATCCATTTAGTCCAATCCTTTGGAGTTTTTGCAATTTGCTTATGAGATTTAAGAATTTTTGTTAATTCGGTTATAAGAAAATGGTGATTCCGGTACGACTCGAACGTACGACCCTCTCCTTAGAAGGGAGATGCTCTATCCAGCTGAGCTACGGAACCACTTAAGATAAAGTTGACCATAACAAATCTGGGGGGCTTTGTTAAGATCTTTTAAAAATTTTTTGCTGTAAAAATGCACAGAAACTGACGCCCGTAAGGATAATATACCAGACCACCAATAGCCATAACAAGAATATCGGGAACGATGCCAGGGAACCGTAAATTTTATTCTGCTTAAACAGTTTCAACGAAGCCCATAGGAATGAATTTTGTACAAAGCTGAGGGCGGCGCTGGCCAGTATCGCCGGAGCCAGGGACGCTAGTAAATTCACTTTGGTCGATGGAATAATCGTGTACATGACCCATAAAACAAAGGCCGTGGTGATCGAAACCAAAAACTGATGCTCGATCGTCTGGCTGAAATAACGGAAATAATCCACCGATTTCAGGCCAATAAACGCGCCCACAAATAGCGGCGTTAATAATAAAATTAAACTATATAACCACATCCGCACATAATAAGGCTTTGTAATTTTAATTTTCCAAATTTTGTGGACGGCCACATCCAAACTGCGCAGCAATCCAAAATTAGAAATCGCCAATAATAATAAACTGGAAATTCCCAGCGTCTTTGCCTGCACCTGATAAATGGCACCCTTTAAATACTGGGTGACGGTCGAACCCGTGGCTTCTTTCAGGTAACTTAATAACAAGGCTTCGACTTCGGGATAATATTTTTCCAATCCACCAAAGGCTTGGAAAAATGCCAAAACCACCACCAAAAAAGGAATCAGTGCAAACAATGTCGAAAAAGCCAAACTGGCCGCAGCAAAACGGATTTCCGTAAATTCATCGACAATTTTATTTATAAAATTTTTAACCAATGATTTCATAATTGGATTTGAAATCTTTCTTGAACTTTAAAATCTTCTTTTTCAATTTCCACAGTCGCCATATCGCAATACGGATCGTGTTCGAAATAATAATAAGTTTTTTTATTTTGACTCAGTTTTAATAGCTGTTCTTTTTCTTCGATAATTTGCAATGGATTTAAATCATAACCCATCACCCACGCCAATCGCACATGGGACGATGTCGGAATCACATCCCCACAGTAAATCAAGCGGGCTTGGTCATCCTCGATAATCACATTCTGATGACCGATCGTATGACCATGGGAAATTTTTAACGAAACATGCGGCAATAAATTATTTTTTTCGCCATCCAGGATTTCCAGCACCTGGTGCTGAATCAAAGGTTCAAAATTGGCTTTGTAATAACTGGCGCGCTCGCGGCGATTCGGTTTGATTGCGGTTTCCAGATTTTGCTTTTGAATATAATATTTCGCTTTTGGAAAAGTCGGCACCAATTGGCCATGACTTTCCGTCGTAGCTCCGCCGGCGTGATCAAAATGCAAATGCGTTAAAATTACATCTGTGATGTCTTCGGGATTCAGTCCGTGCTGCTTCAAGGATTTAATGAGGCTCGGTCCTGAATCATCCACATTATACATTTCTTTGAATTTTGATCCCAATTTTTCGCCATATTTTAAAATAAAATCAGAACCATTTCCTGTGTCGATTAAAATATTTCTTTGGGGTGACTTTAATAATAAGGCGCGGGCTTCCATTAAAATTTTATTTTGCTCATCCGGTGGATTTGATTTTTGCCATAAAACTTTCGGTACTGTGCCGAACATCGCGCCGCCATCCAAACCAAATAAACCCGTAGGCACAGGTAAAACTTCATAAGGTCCAATTTTTAAATTTTTAATCGCGGTAGGGTTCATTTTCCTCCTCGGCATCAAAATTTGTTAATTGCTGTAACGAAGTAGGGCTGTCGCTCGCCACAATATTTTCATCTGTTAAATCATCAGGGACAACGGACGGATCGATGGTTTTTACCCAAGCAATATAATTTTGATAAACGGTTTCAATATCTGTGGGTTCTTGAACAGGACCAATATGAACAGTCAGTTTTCCGGGCTTGGCAAAAATCGCCCCTTTCGGCCACAGTCTCAGGTTACCATCAATAAATAAAAATAAAATCGGAGTTTTCGTTTTTTCGGCAAAAATACTGATACCGCGTTTGAATTCACTGATTTTCCCATCGCGTGAACGTGTGCCTTCAGGAAAAATAATCAACCACATGCGATCTAATTCTTTCAGCAATGTCAAAATTAATTGAACCGCTTCGCCTTTGCGATCGCGACGATCAATCGGAATCGCGCCTAAACAGTGCTGAGAAAAAAAAGTAAACAATGGATTTGAAAAAAAATAATCTTTGGCAGCAGCAATATATAAATCAAACCAATGTTTTCTGGGAATACTGGCTGCAATCGAAGTCGCGTCCAAATGCGAAGCGTGATTGGAAATGATAATTAATTTTTTATGATTTTTATAAAGCTCATCAAAGGATCCACCTTTCACACTGAGGCGGATATACATCGTGTAAAACCAATTTTTCAAAATCAGCGACCAAATAAATCGAATCAATCGACTGGTTAAATCATAATGATATGTAAACAAAGGTAAATGCCGAGCATAGTTCGGTAATTTCGTCCATTGTTCGTTATTGTAATTCCACTTCTTCATTGATGATCCTACATGTGGCTCAGGCCAAGCATCACAAAATAATAAATCGGAGCTACGAAAATTAAACGATCCATTCTTTGTAAAAAGTCACCGCGACCTAAAATAAACTGTCCGACAATTTTAACACCGGCATCTTTACGGATCACCGACATCACCAGATCGCCAATCACCCCCCCAAAAGAGGCAACTAATCCAGATGCGAGCCAGTATTTTTCACTGCGATCAGGTAATAAATGGCGCATGCTATAGGCCAACAGCATTGTCAGAAAAATAGATATCGCCGTACTGGCCAATGTACGACGAGAACTGATTTCCGCCCACAATTTTGATCCACGAAAATAACGGCTGATTGATAAATTCGTATTATCGCAAAATTCAGTCAGGATAATTAAATACATCACCTGGTAAATTCCGTTTTCAAAATTCAGGATTAATCCCAGATGCATAAAACACCAGCCCAGGAAAATAAATCCTAATAACGTCAAAGACATATATTGAATCATATCTTTGTATTCACGTAAAATCAGTGGCACTAAACAAGACAAACCCAGAACCAACATGGGCATGATGTTGTAAATAACCAGGTTGTCATAGTAACAGCTGATTCCCAGTCCCACGATACCCGCGTAGCAAATGTAAACAAAAAAACTTCTGTGAAACATGCCCATGATTTGAAAAAAAACTTTTGATCCAAACAAAGCCAACAACGTTAGCACAGTGATTGGAAAAGGTTGCTTTAAACCCATCAGCCCAAACATTAACGGCGCGAACACCAGCCAACTTTTGATCGAAGCCCATGCGATCATTGAATATTGGTTTTTCTTTCTGAAAAAGAAATTGATCATGGCTCCCAAAAAAATGGCAGCTAAAACAATCAATGCAGTCTGTTGATAAATGGGACTATCCCAGCCGGTAATTTCATTCATGGTTAATTCCGTGATCCTTAATTTTTTTATACAAATTTGATTTTGAAACCTTCATCATTTCCGCGGCTTGCTCGACGGATTCAGCTTTTTCAAGATATTTCAGAATGAATAACTTTTCTTGATGATTCATATAATCTTCAAGGCTGGTGTCCATCGACATCGTAAATGACTGAACGTTATAGTCTGGATTAATAAATCGTTCAACGTCTGATTTTCTGATAATTGGCAGTGGTGAAGTTAACAGCAATTGTTCACAGACTCTTTTTAACTCGCGCACATTTCCTGGCCAATTGTATTTTTTCAATGCACTGATGGCCTCTGGTTCGAAAGTTTTATTGCGACGAGGCTTTTCAAGTTCCAAAAACAGCTGACACAAATCATCAATGTCTTCGGTTCTGTTACGCAGTGGAGCTAATTCAATTTTTTGTGAAGATAAACGAAAGTATAAATCTTCACGAAATTTTTTATCAGCAATCAATTGTTTTAAGGGCTGATTCGAAGCTGCGATAATTCGCGTCTGTACGATTTGCGATTCCTTGGCGCCGACTTTACGAATTTCCCCAGTTTCCAAGAAACGTAATAGCTTGGCTTGTTGGGAAAGTGGAAGGGCTTCGATTTCATCCAAAAACAAATCGCCTCCGTGGGCGGCTTCGGCTAAACCGATTTTCTGGGTATCAGCTCCAGTAAAGGCACCTTTGACGTGACCAAAAAACTCAGATTCAAATAAATTTTCGCTTAAGGCTGCGCAATTGATTGTGACAAAAGGACGAGACCCCTCCTGTTGATTCAGAAAACGAGCGACCACTTCTTTGCCAGTACCAGTTTCGCCTTCGATTAATACCGCGGCCGTTTCATTTTTTAATGAAGCAATTTTTTTTCTCAGGTCCTCTGTCGCAGGCGATTGCCCCGCTAATTTCAACTGAGTTTTATTTGTGGATTCAGATTTTCGCAATTGCCAATAGGCCAGAATTTTTTCCAACGTCAAAGTGACTTCTTCGGGCGATAATGGTTTGGCTAAAAATCTTTGAGCCCCGGCTTTGATGGCCATTTCCATATTTTTTCGATCTAAATCGCCGGACATCGAGACAATTTCAGTTTGCGGATTTTTATGCAAAATCTGACGAATGATTTCTGGACCGTCGGGGATATCTCCGACTTGGGTGTCCAAATGCATATCGACCATGGCGGCATGAAAGAATACATGATCAGGAACCAAAGCTGGTTTATTAGCAATAAAAACTTTGAATCCATTCGGCACCATCAACTTGATTGAGGTGGCCAAAATTTGATCATCTTCTGCAATGAGTAAGTTAAATAATTCTGCCATATTTATTATTCAATGGTAGACTTAAATGCATGTCAAAGGCTAACACAAAAGG
>Ga0255182_1001316_pt1 | contig 13155 bp, 9 predicted proteins | sample Atl_UVDOM_RepA_8_FD_188420 | JGI IMG/M metagenome (GOLD analysis project Ga0255182, IMG submission 188420) | Freshwater microbial communities from Altamaha River, Georgia, United States - Atl_UVDOM_RepA_8d | ecosystem: Environmental > Aquatic > Freshwater > River | place: USA: Georgia | collected... | reverse complement strand
TTTTAGTAAGTTTGTTTGTCTGGGTTTCTGGCATTATTCGTTGAATTAAGTTTAGCCGTTTGTAAATAATTTTTGTTTTTGTATGCAATTGTTGCTAATAGAAAAAACAATTTTGGTTTTTAAGACATGATTGAATGTTCGGATTCAGGTTTGTCTTTAGACATTAAGTTTTCTGAAAGGAAATATGACAACTTGCCAAACGCGGCTATAATATCCTAGTAATGGTCCATGTTGCGGATGTGCGTAAACAATTTGATGAGTGCCAGTTGGGCTAGGAATAACCCACCGCCAATCGCCATTCATAGTATAATTATTATGTTGGTCTAGATACCAATCCCTAGCTGACTGACCAAGCTTGTCAGTGCATTGATGGCGCTCTACTCGTCCGATTGGGCAAAATGGGCGGCGATAAATAACAGTTAGTTGCCCCGGTTTGGTATTTTGACGTTCAATAGCAAATGCTCGGGCATCCGCAAACATATGGTATCCAATAAATCCCGCTGCTCCTAGCCAAACCTTCATAAAGTTGCGTTCCAAGATTCCGGCCATTTTAGCTTATATAGTTGATGTGTAGTATTGGTGGTTATAGTATTGGTGGTTATAGTAATATTCAAATAAATAGCAAAACAGAAAAACAATTTTTGACTTGAAAATTATTATCGATGGCTTTAAACCATTAGTGAATTTAGGCCAGTAGTAATGGTTTCGGCACCGGCTTCAGCACCGGCTTCATCAGTTTCAGCGCCGGCGCCGGCTTCATGCACGCAAGTCGTATCCACTTTACGACGGCAAATCGGACAAGATTTGGCATTCCCGCCGCTTTGCAAAGTCTTATAGCACCCGGAACAGCAACAGAGATGTCCACAAGGGACTAGAATAATATTGGGAACTTCGGAATAGCAAATAATACATTCTTCCACTTGAAAAATCTTAAGTTTGCTCATATCCACCGGGGTCGCCAATGGCCGGATATTAGCCTTATTTACACGGTAAAATGGCGCTTTCCCTGGTTGGCTAACTAGGGTTAAATCATTAGGTCCGATTTCATAATATTTGCCTTCTTCACGGATATCACGTGGGAACATAGTATTATAATTCTGGTTATATACACCAGTATAGACTTTACCTTCATTGTCTGTAAATGAATGAAACCGGATACGCAGTTTGCGCCCGACTTTCACACATTGTAGTACGATTTTACTTGCTGATGCTGCGGCTGCGGACATTTTATTTGGTATTATTTGCTTTTAGGTGTTTATTATGGTTTGAGTAATTGGTGTTATAAGGTTATTATGAATTGATAAATTGGGTTTATGTAAAAATAAAACAATTTTTTATTCGCTGTGTGGTATGCTAGGCCTAGGTTAGCAAATAAGGAATGATAACATATGCGCTATATGTATATTATCATCTATCAATCGGGTTATGGGTATTAGCGTTTGGAGTTGCCGGATGAATTTATCAATTTCTTCAACTATTCTGGCATCAGGACTGTTCGGGTGGATATCTTCTGAATCAAGTAATTGTTTGCGTAGCCTAGTATCCAAATTATAATATTCCTTTAATGCCGAATGAATCCGTGCTAAGTTATCCCCTAATAGCATATTTTTAATACCATCTGCCATTGTTTCAAGTGATTGTATTTTGGCAGAAATCCGACCGCTCATGAATTCCAACCTATCGCAACATCTAGGACACCGGCCACAAATAATATGATTAATTAACTCTTGTATTTTCAATTCAGTGGTCATGATTTTTCTGGGATAGCGCAAGAAACCATTAGCTAAAGCACCACTAATGCCAATTCAAATAATGCCTAGTTTTACTTTTTAATTAGGTAATTTCTTTTTGATTCTAACTCTCACCCTCAAAAAATAATAACAATTTTCGGACGCAGAAATTTAGATTAGTCCGTGAGCCGCAGATGGTCTAACATACAAATTAGATGGCAAGTTTCCTGACTGTCTTGGACCTTAACAAGAATAGGAACGCGAACCCGGAATTCTTCAATTAGGTTGCCTAGATTTTCAATACGGATTTGGTCGCTAGGGTTCCATTCATTAACAAATACCCACATATCAACCCTTTGATAGTCATCATTTTCTCTCAATTTATGGTATTTATCAAATGCTTCATTTATCCTAGTTTTATTTTCAACCAGCCAACTATTGGTTTCATCAATTAATGTATCTAGTGCGCAATCAGGTAGGCTTTTATACACTTGACCCTCTGAAAAACATAATCTTTCACCACATACACATCGGCCACATAAAATGGCTCCAAATACCGCATAAAAATCATTTAGATTTTCAGACATAGATGATTTTAGAGGGATTAGTTTGGCAAATATTAATAATATGATTTGTGTTATCTATAGATATAGGTGTTTTAGATAAACAATTTTTGTATTTTCTATTTTGGTTTTATTGTTTTGTTTAATTTTTCTTTTGTTCGGTGAAAATTGTTTTTGGAATATTTGCACCAAAAATAAAATAATAAATATCATACTTGACATCTATATGGTAGAGGTATCATATAATACAAACATACTAACCTGACTAAAGATGGAACCAATACAAAGCACAGACAAATCAATCATTAAACAGCGGCCGCCAACCAAAATTCCAGTTAATGAATGTTCCCCAGAACGCATTAAGGTGTGGTATCACGAACAAGTTGATTGGTATCAATGGGCAATAGAATATTCATTGTCGGAAGCTGAAAAAGTGCGCACTGAATTAGAACAACTCCGGGTTAAGGTAATCGATTTGCCAAAACTCAAACTACTTATTGAATGTAAAGAACTGGAACTAGCAGAATTAGAAAGTGATGCTAGGTCATTGGGGGATATTCTTGAAACATACCGCGAATTGGCAGGCGATGATGAACCTAACGCCGCGCAACACCAAAATGATTGTTTTGATTAAAATGAGCGTATTAACCTTGTTTTTTGCATTTTTTTGTTTGACGAATATTTAATACCGGAACTTATTGACAAACTTTTAGTTTTTAGGAAATTAGTACTATCTAGTTTTCGCATATCTCTTTTTATATCAACCAAATATTTTGCGCGCATTTTAATAAATTCAGCATAATTTTCGGCAAATGATTTTCTTAATTTTAAAGGTATGGGATTCGCTGAGGATATTCTTAATCGTGATAAATTAATAGATTCTAACCCAGCACCTGATTTTGGTTGTAGTTTTGATGGTTTTTGTTTAACACTCGGTGGTTCTACCATTAAGTATTCAGCATAGTCTTCATACCTTTCAATATTATTGGTTTTATAAATTTCAGCTACACGGGCATAATGTTTTTTATCAGATGTTATTATATAAGTCAAATATTTTGTATATGGTTGTGAATATTTATTACCCATTAGTTCTAAAATCTTATTAAGATGAAAATAAATAAATTTATAAATCTTATCACAGAGTTCGGCCAACCTGAAATTTTCGGTATTTCCATTAATAAAAAATGTAAATATTTCAGATAGACTTGAATTTGAAAATTCATCTTGCCAATCATCTATAATTATTTTATTAATTAATAAAATATCATCCTTAATCTTTAGTAATTCGTCTTTTTTTTGTTTGTCAAACTCACTTAGTGCTTTTGTCGCATCATCAACTAATTTACTTATTAATTCAAGAATATCAGTTATAGGTGATAATAAAATTCTATTCCTAGACTGTAAATATTTGTCTAATTCATCATAATCTATTTTTTGTGGATTACCTGATTTATTTACAGATTTGTGGCTAGCGGCATCATCTGATATATATATGGGTAAAAAACCATATCCTTCGTAAAATGTACGTTGTTCAGTTAATAATTTATAAGTACTGAATGAAATAACCATATCTTCTTTATCCGTTTTAATGTATTCAAATTTAATACTAGCACCATCTTCCAGCTCAAATATAGTAGGATTAAATTTCAATGCTGGTATTTGGTAAAAAACTTTTATTAAATTATAAATTAAGTCAATATAATATGTTCCATTTGTATTTTTTCGGCAAATATGTTCATCCGGGATACCATATAATAATTGTCCTAAATGAATAATTTTTGTTGATTTTTTATAAAATAATACAACACAATTATCATCATTACCAGATTTCCTGATGTAGAAATTATATTCATCACCTAGCGGTATTTCCTTTCCTTTTAATTCTTCACTTATTATATTTATGTTATCATTTTCATAATACAAAGTAAAGTTCAAGTTTTCTACCCCTAAAGATTTACTTTTTAAAGTTGTATATTTTCCAGGACTAGGACGTTTTGATTTCAATTTTATTGACATCACTTAATTTACTTTGGTATAAGATTAAAAAAAATCCGCAAAGAATTCAATCCACGGTGTAAATGGAGTATGCCTAGTGGCTTCAAGTAATTTGGGTGGGATATATTCACATTGTGTTTTGAAAACCGACCTTTCCGGGTGTGGCATAATTGCTATGATATTAGCACCTTGCCATTCATTTATTTTTTTACTAGTTGTGCTAGTCCTCGTCCGGATTCCAATTGCATTGAACTGGCTGCCATTCGGGTTAGCTGGGTATTCTGCGCTAGTATATTTCCCGACTAATTCTATTCCGTTGCCGATACTATCCTTGGGAAATTCAAATTTCCCCTCAGTGTCGTTAGACACGCAAGGGAGTTGAAAACGACCTTCGCCATGTGCGCACCATATACCTAGCTGTTGTCCATCCAGTGTATCAACCGGTAAGAACCAAGATTCAAATCGCTCACTGTTATTGGCAACTAGTTTAACTGGTGTTGGAAACAGACCTAGTGCTAGTATGATTTGTGCACCATTACACACACCCAATATGAATTTAGCCGGGTCGCGGGATATTTGTTGAATGATGGCAAGTAGTTCGGGTCGGGAACTAATTACTTGGGCGGTTGCATTCCCTGAACCTAGCACATCTCCATATGCAAACCCGCCGACAAATACTAGCCCATCACAATTAAGGATTTGTTGCTGTGTGTATTGTGTTTGCGGTGTTTGCGGTGTTTGTTGTGTTTGTTGTGCTAATGGATTTGGGTTGTCGGTATCTCCTAGTAGGTCATTAATAGTTATATCTAAGACTTCTATACAACCTAGCGCCAGGAATACAGCTGCCATCTCACGATGGCTATTACTACCCATATCCCTAATAATAGCTACCCGGCGACCATTACCGATTTTTAAGGCTTCCTCGGCAGTTGGCAGTCTTTGCATCACTTCAGGCGACCACCGGTATTCCCACGGCTGATAAGACAAATATTCCTTGGAGTCTAGTAGTATTGGCATTTGTTCAAGAGTAGTAGCCATTCTCTTATGGAATAATTGATGGCATCTTATAATCCAAGGCTCACTAATTGAATAGATTTCGCGGGAATTAGGTAATACCCGACCTAGCTTAAACACACCGGGATAATTTATTAGTAGGTCTTTGGGGGGGTCTTGCGTGGATTGCCAAACTAGCCAATGATGCCGATAATTACTAAGCGGATTTCCTACATCCAGGCAAATATTGGTGAATGCTAAATCGCATTCAGTATCAAAACCATGATTGCTTACTAAACACATTTCTTCAATAGTATCTCTCAGGGTATCGCCATCGTGTATAGCTAGGATACTGCCATCCCGGACACTGGTAAAAATCCATCCTAGCACAGCTTTAACTTTCTCCGGGTCGGCTGATGCTAATAATCCCATTAAATCTAGACCCCATAACCAAGTGAATTCATCATAATCTCCATCTCGGCCACGGGATGGTTGTCCTAGCACCGGTGTCGCCCGTGGCGTTCCACTAGGCATACTAGCATATCCAGCCAAAACAAGGCTAGGCGGACTAACAATACGTTCCCCATCTGGCATATCAATACTCATACTCAAACTATCTTTACCGCCATCAATAGCCAAATCTAGGCTAATTAGCCCATCTGTTAGAGCCTTGGCACATTGTACCATCAAATCACAATATTCTGGTGATTTAATATACCACATCCAATTCGCACTTAATTTGACTTGCGAAAGGTCTTGAATACCCGACCCGGCTAGATTCCCCACTAGTTCGGCAATACACTTTAGGGCGAATTCACGGGGTGTTTGCCCTATCCAAATATTTTCGCCTAGCGCACTAATTTGCCAACCACCTGAACCATCTGGATTAGCTGCTAATATTCCATAATCGGACATCGGCAAACCATATGGTCCTACATGTGGTTGTTGGATAACACACCCGCCCACACTTCGGTCAATCTTAGAGGTTAACCAGAGTTTCAAATCCCGTTGAGGTTCTAGGTTGCGTAATTTCATTTTTAATGTATTATTGCGTGCCAGGTGATTAATCATATATAACCCTTCCGGATTCGGTTCATCTGGACTTAACATTAGACGATTGCCGGACATAGGTGCTTCATACCCGGATAAAATGGGATTAAACCGCTCTGCTAATTCATGGATTTCGCGGGAAAGTCGCTGGTAGTAGAAATCATATTTTTCGCTCGCAACGCCAATTAGATGAATAACTGGCTCTGTGCCTGTTTCCGGCTCGCTAGGTGGTAAAATCCGGCCTAAAACATATAATCCGCAACCTTCTCTAGCTGCTAGCCTTTGGAGTTCATCTAGGTTCCCGGCCGGTGCAGTAAAGACCATTTGCTCTTGATATTCACTCAACCAACATTCCAAAGTTGTCATCCCGGGTGCGTGTGGTAGCGCGGATAAATTTATTTCGGCTGAATAGGGTTCTACTAATTCTTTGACTACATTACCTAGACCACCTGCGCCTTGGTCATGTATCTTATGAATTAGTCCGCCCTGTCCATCAGTCCGTAGTTGTGTAGCTAGGTATTCGCAAAATCGGATAACCTTATTTCCTTCATATGGGTCGCCGCGTTGGACTGCTGTTAATGCGTCTTGTGCTCCGTTCGCGCTGTTATCTACACTTGACATGAGGCTGCCACCTAACCCGATTTTAAATGCTTGTGGTCCGACTTTAATAACTAGGTCGTCTGGTTGAACTTGTGTTTCAGGTGTTAATAGTTTATCCTCTGCAATCCACCCTACTCCGGCTGTATAAAGTATAGGTTTTGCGAAAATTGGGTGCCATCTTAGATATCCACCTAGTAGTGGTTCACCGACTTTATTGGCATAATTACTAGCACCATCACTGGCATGCATCATCATATCCAAATCCGACATAGAATACCCTGCCCAACTAGCGGATGAAAGCGACCCGGTTCCCACTGCTAGGTTATCACGGATTCGGCCACCAATCCCGGTATTTGCGCCTTCAAATGGATGATAATAAGTTGGGAAATTATGTGTTTCTGCCGTCAGACACGGGTGCATTCCCGGGCGGTCTGAGGACTGCCACACGAATCCTCCAAGATTGCCTAATGGGTCGCCAGTCCTGGCCAAATAATTTGCGCGTGGGATAACCGATTTAATCGCACTGGAATTATCACTGAATGCAACTAAGGAATTTGTCTGCGCGCGGGGATTAGCAGTTAGGGTGCTTTTAACTAGGTCAAATAGCGACCGGTTGCCTAGATAAGGAATAGGTGTGCGGAAAAACCAATGCCGGCTATGTTCGCTATTACATTGTTTCCAATCCTCTATGTCAAATCGAGTTGTTTGAATATTTGCTAGACTACTAAGTTGTGTGACAAGTCCTAGTTCCCGGATTAGTTCATCTGTTGATAAGGTCTCGAAATCATGGTTTTTGGCAATAGGTTCTTGTGTCGCGACCGCGGAACCGTTTGATGAAACGGTAGTGCCTAAACACTGGGCTAAAAACCCAGTGTTGTCGGAATATTCATCTAGGTTGGAATAAACCCGGTGTGTTAATTTATCATATTCAGTTGTCAAATCATAGTCTATTGCCTCAATTCTAATAAGTTTAATCCCGGTGCCAACTGGTAGTAATCTGCACTTATTAATAATTTCAATTAATGTAGTGCTGTCGGTAGTAATGAAATTGGTGTAGGCCGCGATAAAAGGTTTATCCTGTGCCGCGCATGAGTTGGCCAAATCCTGGCCTAAAACTTTGGCAATCGTGGCTATGATTTGTCGGTGTATTTTTTGGTGATGGTATTCCAAGATACAATCGAGATTTAGAATATCACCCGGGAGTTGGTATTCATATTGGATTAAATATGATTTACCCGATTTGAAAGTAATTATTGTTGAAATGTAGTGATTTAGGGTCGTCATAATTATTTTAGGCAGGTTATATGATTATTTTATCCTTGCTAAGCTAGGTTATGTTTAATCGTGTTTATTGGTATTTCTACTTGGGTAATAAGTTTATAATTAAAGCCAACTACCGGATGAAATAATAAATAGCATCCAACAAAAAATAACACGACCCGATTATGCGGACTGAATGCGGGATTTTCGCGGCTATCGGACAACATATACCCGCCGAATTTGTGCTGCATGGTATGCGGAATATACAACACCGTGGACAAGATAGTTATGGGTTGGTGAGTATTAGTGGTGGATTAGGAGTAGTTAGTGAAATAAAGGAATTCGGGTTATTACCGAATAGTTTATTGGATTTATTAAATGTTGAACCTAGCACCACTCAGTTTGCTAATCCCAGCATTGAGAAATCCAGCCAAGAATTAGTTCTAGAATTACCTAACCCTACTGACATAGTATTAGGGCACACCCGATATTCCACCGTTGCTGCGACAGTTGATAAAGAAGCAATCCAACCAATTGAACTATCTGTGATGGATTCTAATTCCGGAGCAATGGTGTATATTGCTTTTAACGGAAATTTGCCTAATGTGGATGCGAATATGAAACGGACCCTAGGTATACAGGAGTTAGAGGGTCCAAGCGATACATTCCTATTCCGGGCAATTTGGCAACAGCTTGAAAAACAAAAAAAGGAGAAAGGAGAGGAGCTAGCTGACCTAGCTGTAGAATTCGCGAGGTATTGTATCACCCGAATTCCTGGAGCATATTCCTGTGTTGTCTTAGTCGATAATAAACTTATTGGTTTCCGGGATAGATATGGTTATAAACCGCTTTGGTGTTATTGGCCGCGTATGAGTTGCCAGCCACAAACAATGGGATTTGTGAGTGAAACAGTCCAGCTTAACCAATTAGGGCAAGCAAATCACTTGTACATACTCGCTGGTTATAACCTAGTAGAAGTCCCACCCGGCAGTTATTTAATCCTAGATGCTGATACACCAATCGTCGTGCAACCAAATATTAATTCAGTCATTAGTTTGCCACGGCCAGAATTAAGCCGGTGTAGTATGGAGGTAATTTATTTCATGCAAGATTCTAGTTTGGTTGAATATGATAACCTAGCAGTACCAAATGGTGCACTAACAATCCTGGATATTAAATATCGGCTAGGACAACAATTGGCGAAAGAAGAACTAGGAGTTCCATTCGAGGCACAAGTTATCTATGTTCCCGAAAGTAGTTATAATTACGCGCTTGGCTACTCACGCGAATTGGGTTTAGAATTCATTAGTGGTGCTATTAAGAAAATATATAACATTCGTAGTTTCATTGAAAGTAATACAGAAGCCCGAGTTGGCAAGATTAAACGGAAATTTGAATTCGCATTTGACCTGATTACATCACCGGATGTAATACTAATAGATGATTCCCTAGTTCGTGGTAATACAATGAATTATATAATAGGCCAACTCCGTGAATTACGACCTGAGCTTAAGGTTCATATCCGGATTGCCTCACCAATTATCAAAGACCGGTGCTGGTACGGGATTGATATAGCTGAACGCGATGAATTAGTTTGGTGGCAAACCGGTGCTAACCTAGATGCGCTCCAAAAATATTTGGGTGTCGCCAGTATCCAATATTTGTCCCCGGATGGTTTGTCATCGGTACTAGGCTCGGGATATTGCCAATACTGTTTCGGTGGTGAATCTGATGCGAACCGCAGGACTTTAGAATGGTAATCCGCGACCACTACTATTAATTAGGGGTCATCGGGTTCAGGTAGTGAATTAATGTAATCTATTGCCATTTGTTTTTGATATTTATCTAATAATATTTTAGAACTACCGGAAAGCACAGATACTTTATCATTTAGTTCTTTAATAACCGATTCATTGTTATTTTCATTAAGTAAGAATGCCTCCAAGAATTTGAGGTCGGGTTTACGGTGTTCCGGTATATTATCTTTATGTGTTTCTATGAAATTGTCTATTTGTCCTAGATGTGCCATTGCAATATCACCAATAATACTTTTCGCGCTACCATTATTAATACCGTGTTCCTTATCTAGGTATTTAACTTTTTCTCCTTTTCTATCAGTTATACAAATATTATGATTAGCCGGTGCTTCATATACACTATCAATAAATTCCTTGAACGCGTGTAATCTTTGCAATATAATATACATTTGCCGTTCTGGGGTTATATGCGCTACACTTTCATTACATATTGGGTTTAGGAAAATATTTATATTTTGCTGATTATTATTGGTTATATTATTTGTTGTATTTGAATTATTGGTAGTATTATTCGTAGTATTATTTATTTGTTGCCCTATTTCTTGGTTTATTTGTTGTTCAATAAATGTTTGAGGTTGTTTTTGTTTTCTAGGTCGGCCATTACGTGGTAATTCATCCGTTATATCATCTACCTGATTTATACTTGGAGGTAAATTAGTAAATATATGTGGAGTTTCGGTAGTTAATTTATTAAACAGTTCTACTACATCAATATATGATTCAGGAATATTTGGTATACCGGCACGAACTAATAGCTTATATTGATATGAATCTTTATATTTATGCTTGCATTTCAATTTATGTGATTTAATATTATGTTTACTGTATAATTTATTACAGAAATTACACATTGTTTTAGGATTTATATTTGTATGACTCGATTTATAAGCTATATTTCCTTGAGGTATTTGCCCATTATTGATTTGTGTAGTTTCTGTATTTGGTAATTGATTTGTAATTAAATTAGCATTGGGATTTTCCAAAGTTGGGGTTTCTAAAACGTGCGGTGTTTTTGGTTGTTCGGGGTCAATTGTGCGGCATTTATATTTTATCAGGTGTTGTTTGTAGCTATAAAAATGATGGTAAACCTTGCCACAAGCGCAGACTATATCCGGTTCGGGTGTAATTTGATTGGTACTGTCCATTTTAGACTAGTTTAATTTTTTTTTTTACGATACTATTAGTATTATTATATATATCTTTTAGCAAAATCTTTAAACTAACGCACAATTTAAAAGATTACAAAAAAAAATACCTGTCGGAGCACTCCATTAGGAAAATAACAAAAAATCAAATTAGGAAAATACGCATCGGAATTCGAGCAATGTAGAATTTTAAGGTAAAAAACAATACTTCTAGCATTTTTTCAAAACCTTTCACCGGCCTAAAAAAAGTAGGTTTTTTGTTGTAAAAAATGCCAGTTTTTCACAATTTTTCGACGCCACTTTTAGCCCTACATTTACATAGGTTTTTTTTGGTATGATAGAAATGTTTGAAAGGGGTGGTCATGTGCGCGTGCGCGCATGCGTGTATACATACCTACTTTATACACCATTTTAGGCTATGTGATGAGTGTATAGTTTATGGTATATGGGTGTAATACAGTTTAAAATCCTACTTTTATCCTACTTTTAAAAGTAGGATGCGCGAGATAAAAAAACCCCCTACTTTTTTTTTCAAAAATTTTTTAAAAAAATTTGCCGAGGTAAAATCCGGATGCACATCATTTTTTCTTGCCTAAACCACTGGTAATTCGTCAATTCAAAAAAACATTTAATTTTAGGAGGGTATATTTATTTCTACCAAGAACATATACAGCGAGTTAGCAATAAATTTTCAAGATTTCAAATATGTAATAAATCAGATATACAGTTATGTAATTATTTAATAGGATATATTATGGTTTTAATTATTTGATTTGGTATTATATACCCGCAAAATCATCATTTGTAGAAAAAAACTACTTTATTACAAAGTGATTTACAAAGTCTATAATTTTCTAATGTGGATATTAAAACTAAAGTTTTGTAAATGTAAAAGAAATAAAATTGGTCTCCTGAAATGGCATTGAACTGTTAATTTTGTGGGTCCTATATGTCCACTGAGATTGATTTTGTCCGAGATTTTCGTCCGGGCGAATGAGTATCATATTGATGCAAGTAATTAATGTCGTTTATTTTTTTTGTGATTGCCGAAAATATGTAGTCCCGACATAAATAATATTAATTGACCTCAGCAGTTAGAAGTTGTGCTAGGATAATTTTTTTCCCAATAATAACATTTCATATTCAAAAAGTAATATTTTCTATCAGCAAGGATTAGTAGAAATAAAAGTTATCTTAGCATAGCATCTTACCCTAGAACTTAGAACTAATTTTCCCTGACTGATTAGATAGGCATAGATTAGATGTTGTGCTAGGACACTAATTTATTTCTATTGCTACTTAATTCATATTAAACCTAGATAACCAATAGGTCATATAAATAAGATTAAATCCAAAATCCAAAATACTAGTGAATAAATACTTTATCCATACAAATACTTAAGATGACACGAATTTATGTACTAAAGGAACCAACTGGGCGATTTTCGGCGACTATGACATTACTGTATAGATTAGCTGAAGAATACCATAAGCATAACCAGGGTTCGGATACCGGATTAGTTGTTCGCGAATTCACATCTGATGAAATCGTGGAAATTTGCAGTAGCTTAATGCGTGAAAGTATGCAGAAAGTTAGGTCAGTTAGAGATAACCCGATAATATTCATAATTCTAGGTGAAAATGATATAGTTAAATGGGGACCACAAATCCGCAACCTAGCGCCAGGCCAGGCTATTCACTTTTACCCGACATTAGTATCGGCAATGATTGAAACTAGTAAAATATATTGCCGTGGAGTATTGGGTGAATTGGATAGTGGCAGGTATAATCCCAAATATAAATCATTATGTTCAGATAGCCCAGAGTTAGATAAGATTTTAGGCAAACCGTTTAGTGAAGAAGGAATTAATCTAGTTGATTGGGTTATTAAGCGTGATGGCCTAGCCAGCGGTAAGGGTGTTTGGGTAGGTGGTGCGCATTATGATACTCACGCTGAAGGCCAAGAATTACTAATGGCAGCCTTAGAAAAAGACCATGTCCT
>Ga0255182_1001315_pt1 | contig 13165 bp, 12 predicted proteins | sample Atl_UVDOM_RepA_8_FD_188420 | JGI IMG/M metagenome (GOLD analysis project Ga0255182, IMG submission 188420) | Freshwater microbial communities from Altamaha River, Georgia, United States - Atl_UVDOM_RepA_8d | ecosystem: Environmental > Aquatic > Freshwater > River | place: USA: Georgia... | reverse complement strand
TCGAATTTCTTGCCGTTGCGTGGGGTGAATACCAAAAGGTGGTAGGCGAGCGCCGCGAAGTTGTGCCCGACATGTTTTATCGCGATGGTCTGCGCAACCAGATGGGTGGCACGAGTGAGCCCGCCGCAATCACCGCCCGTCTCGGTTGGTGGTGTTTTGAGACCACCACACCTCTCACCGAAGGCACCTATCAGGCGGCGCGTGCCGCAGTCGACACCGCACTCACCGCCACCGACATGGTGCTCGGCGGCGAGCGGATTGTCTACGGCTTGTGCCGACCGCCAGGTCACCACGCCACCCGCGATCTCTACGGCGGCTACTGCTTCTTCAACAACGCCGCCATCGCGGCGCACGACATCGTCAAGCGCACGGGCGGCAAGGTCACGGTGCTTGATGTCGATTACCACCACGGCAACGGCACGCAAGAAATTTTCTACGACCGCGACGATGTGCAATATGTGTCGTTGCATGGCGACCCGCGGCGCGCCTACCCATATTTCACCGGCCATGCCGACGAGACAGGCACTGGTAGAGGTCTCGGCAGCACCTTCAATGTGCCGCTGCCGAAGCGCACGGCCGACGACGACTACATCTCAGCGCTCTCGACCTGCGCCGAAAAGATTGCGGCGTTCAAGCCCACTGCTCTCATCGTGTCGCTTGGGCTCGACACCTTCATCACCGACCCGATCGCCGACTTGGCAGTAACCACCGAAGGCTTCTCACGCAGTGGGGCATTGCTCGCGCAACTCGGCCTCCCGACAATCGTGTTGCAAGAAGGCGGCTACGACGTGCAAGCGCTCGGGCGCAACGTGCACGCCTGGCTCACTGGTTTCGGCGCCTAGTCGCGGCGCTGGTCGCGCAGATACGCCTCGAATTGGGCAGCCAACTCTTCGCCTGAGGGAATGTCAGCCGTGCTCTCATCACGCTGGTGAGCCGCGTCGTAGGCCGACTCAAGCTGACCGAGCAGCTGCACATGCTCGGGGTTGGCGGCGACGAGTGCATCGAGTCGCTCGCGGTGTGTGGCTGCTTCGCTGCGGGCGTCGCTGACGTCAAGCGAGATGCCACCGGTATCGCAGACTGCCGAGAGCAACGCGACAGTTGCAGGCGGGTAGGGCATGCTGGTGGCGTAGTGCGGCACCTGGGCCCAGATGCCCACACTTGAGATTCCGCGCCCAGTAAGCACGTGTTCGAGCACGGCTTCGATGCCAGCGGGAACATCCACCGAACTACGCACGTAGGGCAGCGAAACGATTGCGTCACTCGAGGGCGAGGTGCACGAGAGGTTCACTGCGCGCGTGTGCGGTGTTGCAAACGGATACGCGCCGAGCCCAATCATCTTGCGCACACGCAACTGCACCGCCAGTTCGCCGACCACCTTGGCGAAATGGTTCCACTTCGAGTCTGGTTCAGGGCCCGTCAAGAGCAGCACTTCTTTGTCGTTGATATCGCGGCCGAGCATCAGCTCGGTAGTCGGCCAATCGAGTCTGGTGTTGATGCCCTCGCGCAGCTCCATGGTGGGGCGACGAGCACGAAAATCGATGAACTCGTCGGCATCAAAGGTGACGAGCGTGGTGGCACCAGTCGCGGTGATGAGGCGAGTCATGGCGGCGTGGGCGGCGCCGCTCGCATCAATCCACCCTTGCAACATCACCACGAGCAATGGGGAAGAGAGCGACGGCATCTTCGCGTAACCCTCGTGCAACCGATACGACATCTACGCGTCAGTGTAGGCGCCACCGCGCCTTGTACTTCAACGCAAATGCCCTGCGAACACGGTCGAATGCCCCGCGACTCAACGCAGGCGCGACAGATAACGGTGTGCAGCTGTCACAGCCGACTCAACTTGGGCAGCAAACGGCGCCAACTCGCTGGCACTTCGATCGCCCAATGCGCCACCGAGATATCTGGCATACACGCCCTCAATGATGCAGGCAAGCTTCCAGAACGCAAACGAGGTATAAAAGTCGAGCTGTGACACATCGCGCTTGGTGATGCGCGCATATCGCTCGACGAGATCTGCCCGATTGAGGAACCCTTTCACCCGATTGGCTTGCGCTTGCCACGCCGACGACTCGTCGTCGGGCCCGGTGTAATACGCCATCAAGAGTCCGAGGTCGGCGAGCGGGTCGCCGAGCGTGCAGATTTCCCAATCCAACACCGCCACGATGCGGCCATCATCGTTCACGATGCAGTTGTCGAGCCGATAGTCGCCGTGCACAATCGTGGCTGGACCTTGTTCGGGGATTCGCGCCGCCAGTGCATCATGCACCTCGTCGATCAGCGGCAAGTCACGAGTCTTTTGTGCGTTGAACTGCCCGTACCACCGCTTCAGCTGGCGAGCGATATACCCCTCATGCTTTGCGAGGTCGGCAAGACCAACAGCGTTCAGATCAACTGCGTGAATTGCCGCCATCGTGTCAATCAGCGATTCGCTCGCCGTGCGTCGTGCCGTTTCGCTCAACACACGCTCGGCGATCACGGCATCACGCACGACATGGCCGTCGACGAACCCCATCACATAAAACGGTGCACCATTCACTTCCACGTCGGTGCACATCGCAAGTGCTGGCGCAACCGGCACGTTCGTGTTGCGTAGTGCATGAATGATGCGGTGTTCGCGACCCATGTCGTGCGCGCTCGCCAGGGTGTGTGACAACGGCGGTCGGCGTAACACGTAGTGCACGCCCTTGGCGTCGGTGAGTTTGAACGTGAGGTTCGAGTGGCCTCCAGCGATCACCTGTGAGGTGAACGGGGCAGTGAACCCTGCCACATTGGCCACCAGCCACGGCGTGACGGTGTCGACATTGATGCCGTCGCGGGCTGCATCGACCATGCGACGAAACTACTCGCCTCTGCCCACCGACACACCGAGCGGTATCGTGGGCGCGTGAATCAAGTGGTGAGTGTCATCGACGTCTCTGACGCCACCTTCCAACGTGACGTGCTTGAGCGCTCAAAGACGACCCCCGTCATCGTCGATCTGTGGGCTACGTGGTGTGGGCCATGCAAAACACTCGGGCCGATTCTCGAAAAAGTGGTGAAAGCGACCAACGGCAAGGTGGTGCTCGCCAAGGTCGATGTCGATCGCAACCCTGGCATCGCCCAGGCATTTCAGGTGCAGTCGATTCCGATGGTGGTGGCAATGAAGAACGGCCAGCCCGTCGATGCATTCATGGGTGCTCAGCCTGAGCACGCGGTGCGCGAGTTCGTCGGCAAGCTCGTGCCCGAAGGAGAAGTGCTTGACGTCGCCGCACTGCTGGCGCGTGGCGACGAGGCCAGTCTGCGCGAAGCGTTGAAGATGGAGCCGCAGAACGAACAGGTGGTCTTGGCCCTTGCCGCGCTCTTGCTGTCGCGCAACGACGTGACCGGCGCGCTCGAGATTTTGCAGCGAGTGCCGCAGTCGCCAAAGATTGCAGCGCTAGTCGAAAAAGCAAAGGCCATGTTTGTGCCCGAAGACAATTACGCGACGCAACTTGACGCACTGCTGCCATTAGTCAAGGCCGACGAAGAGGCACGCAAACGCTTCCTCGAGATTTTGGAGACGATGGGCCCGGGTGACCCGCGCACCTCGGTGTATCGCCGGCGCATGACCGGCATGCTCTACGCCTAACTCGTCACTCGCATTCGCTGCACCCGCCGCCCGCATCCGCAGTTTTGCCCGAGTGCCGCATGTCGCTGCCGTGTTAGGTGGGTCTACTCGTGGCAGGACCGCCTCGATGGCGTACGGTCGTAGATATGGACACACTCGGCGGAATACCTTCCCATCCACTTTTCGTGCACCTTCCAGCGGTTCTCATTCCGCTGGCAACACTCGGTGTCATTCTGATGTTGGTGCGCCCGACGTGGTGGCATCGCTATCAGTGGGCCACCCTGACTGTCACTGGCATTGGAACTCTTGGTGCGATCCTGGCTGCAGGTTCGGGTGAGGCGCTCGAAGAGGGTGTTGAAGACACGGCAAATCGCTCACAGCTTCGCGCTCACGTTGAAGCCGGTGAGGCGGCTCGCACGATGTCAATCGTGTTCTTTCTTGTCGTACTGGTCGCCATCGTCGTGGTGCCATGGGTGATAAAGCGTCGATCGGCGGCTCCATCGTCACCGAAGTGGCTACGTCTGGTCGTGGCTGTCGCTCTGGTGGTAAGTGCAGGCGCCGCCAGCTGGACAGTCTTTGATGCAGGTCACTCAGGAGCCAAGTCGGTCTGGTCTGACGTCAAGGTTGGCGAACGCGGTGAGCGCGGCGGCGAACGCGGTGAGCGCGGCGACGACGACTAGCTCGGAGTCTCAACGCTGCCTCGCTGACGCGTTGGCCCTGCGCTGACCCGTCGACCCTGCACGGTGGTGTTGCCGAAACCGCCCACCCGCGCACACCACGGGTGTGGAACCGTTACGTCGATTGTTCGTGTGGTGGGGCTGGCAGCGCGTCGTGGCGGCCGTCTTCGGTGTGCCGCTTGCGGTGTTCGCCGTCTGGTGGATGGTGCGTGCGCCGGCCCCACCCGTTGAATCACAGATTCCCTATGCGCCTGCGACCAGTGCGGCGCCAGATCTTGGGCACGCCGCGCTGGCAACACCAGACGTTGGGGCACTGCTCACGCCCGTTGCGCTACCCACACCCGTTGCGAGCCTCACGATTGTCGTGCACGTTGTTGGCGCGGTCGCCGAACCTGGTGTCTATGAATTGCCGGTCGGAGCACGTGGAGACGACGCCGTTCGCGCCGCAGGTGGGCTGACGAGCCAAGCCGATGTGCGCGCCGTGAATCTCGCGCTGCAACTGGGCGACGGCGAACAGCTGGTGATACCGCGCAAGGGCGAAACGCTGGCGCCAGCCGGATCACGTTCAACGTCAGGCGTCTCAGCCCCGCGCCTCGTCAATATCAATCGCGCCAGTGTCGCTGAGCTCGATCAACTGCCCGGTGTCGGCCCATCGACGGCTCGCGCAATCGTCGAGCACCGCGAGCGACACGGCCCGTACGCAACGGTTGACGACCTACTTGCGGTGCGCGGCATCGGCCCAGCGAAACTGGTGGAGATGCGGGCAATGGTCTCGGTGTCGTGACATCGAATCGACGAACTCTGGCAGTGGTGCGGCGAGCGCCGGCTACAGCGTGGCGAGTGCAAAGATTCCGAAGCCAACGAATCCGCCGAGTGACATCATCACGGCGAACGGCGCAAACTTCGCCCACCACGTTCGCCAGTCGGCGACTGCCTCACGGGTAGCCAGATGGGCGGCCAACTGCCCGACGACGAACCACAGGGCGAGGCTTGTGGCGACTCCGGTCGCAATGGTGCTCAACCCCGACGCAATCGGCACACCAAACGCCACGAGCACCGGACAACTCGCAATGAGCAACGCAAAGCCGACCAAGCCCGCGATGCGCCCCGGCAACAGCAGCAACACACCACCGCTCACGGCGACACTGGCGGCGCCAATCAGGGCGACGACACCACCGCGACGACGCAACATCGTGCGGTAGGCGACGATGCCACCGGGTACCGACACGCTCGCCATGTTATGCGAGACCACGGCGCGCGCTTGGCACTCGTCGCGCTCGGCTGCATCGTCGCGGCACGAGTCGGTATCGAGTTGGCGTCGCGATCTACGACGGTGGTGGTGCGGGCGAGTGCCGTGTGGTGGTTGGTGGCTGCAATCGCGGTCTCGGTCACGGTGTGGCGTGCACTCACGAATCGCAGAATCGTCGTTGCCGTCACCGCCGTGTTGTTGGTGCTCGCCGCACATGGTGCTTCGCATTGGCAAGCACTCATGACGCTGCAACTAGGCGAGTTCTCGGGTGTTGCCACTGCTGTGAGCGATGCACAGAGCCGCCGCGGCGCAGTCACCGTCGCGGTGCGTGTTGCGGGCGAACGATTCCGCCTCACACAACACGGCACGGGTAGGGGAGCCCTGCTTGCGGTGCGTACGGGTGATCGCCTTGTGCTCGATGCAGAACGCGCCGCCCTCGATGCACGCCGCCTGCGCTTTGTGGCCGGCCGCCATATTCGAGGAGAACTGCGCAACGTCACCGTGCACGCCGTGTTGTCCGCGGTGGCGCCGTGGCACCGGGCCGCCAATCGGGTGCATGAAATGATCGACCACGGTTTGCGCACCACACACCCGCACGACGCCGCCCTGGCTCGCGGCCTCGTGTTGGGTGATGACTCGGGTCAACCCATGCGCATGACCGAAGTGTTTCGTGCGTCGGGCCTCGGTCACCTGTTGGCCGTGTCGGGGCAAAACGTCGCCTTACTTCTGGCCAGTCTCACACCGGGCTTGCGTCGACTCTCGCGTTGGTGGCGACTGGCGATGGCACTCGGCATCATCGCATTCTTCGCGCTCGTCACCCGCTTTGAACCCAGCGTCGTGCGCGCTGCCACCATGGCGGCGGTGGTGCAGGTTGGGTTTGCTGTCGGGCGCGATGCCTTGCCGCTGCGCGCACTCGCCATCACGGTGATGCTGGTGGTCATCGCTGACCCACTCGCGACGATGCAAGTTGGCTTCTTGTTGTCGGTCGCGGCAACCGCTGGGCTCGTCGTGCTCGCGCCACAACTGAGCGACGGCGTGCGCGAGGCCGTGGGCAAAGTGGTGCGACACGTCGTGGGCATACGCGTCACTCGATGGATGGGTGAAGTCGCCACCGCCACGCTCGCTGCACAACTTGCTGTCGCACCGTTTTCCCTCTGGTGGTTCGGATCACTGCCGAGCGTGTCACTCATAGCAAACCCGCTGGCGGTGCCTGTCGCCTCGATCGTGATGACCACTGCCGTGCCGCTCTTGGCCATTGCCGCCGTCGTACCCGACCCGATCGCAGTCGTCGTGGTGTCGCCAGTTGTGGCGTGTGTGCGCTGGGTGTGGTGGGTGGCCGAACTCGGCGCACGCGTCGGCCCTCGCGGCGTCGCCAATGCCGTGGTATGGATTCTCGTGTTGCTCGGCCTGGCTCGCGCCGTATGGGTCGCGCGACCGCTCACCCTCATGCCACGCTGGAGGGGTGCCCACCTACCTCGTCAGCGGTGACGACGAACGACTCATCTCAGCGCGACTCAGCGAGCTCGTTGACGAACTCGTCGGTGACGCCGACCGCTCGTCGGTCTATGAGTCATATGACCTCGCCGAAGTGCAGGCCGACGACCGCGACGTAATGGTGCGCCAAGTGGTGAATGCCGCCCAGACTCAGTCGCTCTTTTCTGACCGCCGTGTGGTGGTCGTGCGCAACGTCGACACGACGCCGCTCGACTCGGCTCCACTTGTTGACTACCTGCGCGCACCTGCTGACCACTGTCACCTCGTCTTCACTGCCAAGGGGAAAATCGGCAAAGCGCTGAATGACGCCATGAAAAAGTCGGGCACCGCAATCTTCGAAACCACGCCGCCGTCGAAGCGTCGCGAACTGATGGAGTGGTACAAGACCAAGTTCATCGAAGCTGGGCTGAAAATCGACGCGCTCGCACTCGAAGAAGTTGCCGATTGGCTCGGGCAAGACGCAGCACGCCTGCCCGGCCTCATTGAGGTGCTTACCTCGACTTACGGGCCCAAGCATCGCCTGACCTTCGACGACGTTGACCCGTTCCTCGGGCAAGCCGGCAGCGTGCAGCCGTGGGATCTCACCGACGCCATCGACTCGGGCGACACGGCCAATGCGCTCTTCATGATGCGGCGCATGGTGCGAAGCGGCGAGTACCACCCGTTTCAGCTGATGGCGCTCTTGCACAACCACTACACCAAGGCGATGCGACTCGACGGCTCGGGTGCGTCTGACCCGGCGCGTGCCATGGCACTCATCGGGTCGCGCAGCGACTATCAGGGCCGCAAGTATCTCGAGCTCACGCGCGCGATGGGGCCGAAGAAAATCTTCGAAGCAATCAACCTGTTGGCACGCGCCGATCGCGCACTACGCGGCGGCACCGGTCTTGAAGACGAGATTGTGCTCGAGGTGCTCGTCGCGCGGCTCAGCCGCATGATGCCGGCGCGTCAGCAGCAACGCGGCGCCAAACGTTCGGCAGCGCGACGCTAACGAAGCAACGAGCGCGCGGGGCTAACAGACCGGGTCACGCCCGGCGAGTGCGGGTTACTTCGCGGCGTTGAGCGCGCGCATCAGGCGGCTCTTCTTGCGAGCGGCCTGCTTGGGGTGAATGATTCGCTTGGCGGCGGCCATATCGAGTCGCTTGACGGCCATTCGCAGCGCCTCGGCGTTCTCTGGGGTGCCCTTGGTCTCGCGGGCGGCCTTCACGCGGGTGCGCACTTCGCTCTTGACGGCCTTGTTGCGCTCGGTGCGCTTGGCGTTGGTGATGACGCGCTTTTTCTGACTCTTGATGTTTGCCATGGCTCGCCCACGCTACCAGCGATGTTGCGCGTGACGCACTGCACCGCCCAACCGCCGCAGCGCATCAGCCATGAAGTGAGCGAAGAGTAGAATTTTCGTTGGTTTCGCCTCGTTTCGCGCGGGTCGCACCAACCCCTTCATGGAACAGTCTCGCATCCGCAACTTCTCGATCATTGCGCACATCGACCACGGCAAGTCGACGCTCTCTGACCGCATTCTCGAGCTCACCAAGGCGGTCGACGCCCGAGAGATGCGCGCCCAATACCTCGACTCGATGGACTTAGAGCGTGAGCGCGGCATCACCATCAAGGCTCAAAATGTGCGGGTCGAGTGGAAGGGCCACACCCTGCACCTCATCGACACCCCGGGCCACGTCGACTTCGGATACGAGGTCAGCCGGTCGCTCGCTGCATGCGAGGGCGTGGTGCTGGTGGTTGACGCCGCGCAGGGCATCGAGGCTCAGACACTCGCCAACTGTTACCTCGCACTGGAGAACGACCTGGAAATCGTCGCAGCTCTCAACAAGATTGACCTTCCTGCCGCCGACCCCGATCGCTACGCGATGGAAATTGAGAAAGTGCTCGGCATCGCTGCTGAAGACATCTTGCGCATCTCAGCCAAGACCGGTCAGGGCGTTCCCGAGTTGCTCGACGCCATTGTCGCTCGCATTCCCGCGCCGCAAGGCAATGCTGACGAGCCGCTGCAGGCATTGATCTTCGACAGTCAATACGACCAATACCGCGGTGTGGTCTCGAGCGTGCGCGTGATGAACGGCCGCATGCGCAAGGGCGACAAGTTGCTCTTCATGCAGGCCACCGCCGAACACGAAGCATTGGAAATTGGTGCGCGCCGCCCAGCAACTCAAGAGGTCGCCGAACTCGGCGCGGGTGAAGTGGGCTATCTCATCGCCGGTGTCAAAGACGTCGGAGAGGCTCGTTCGGGTGAAACCGTCACGCATGTGGCACACCCAGCAGCGTCACCACTTGAGGGCTATCGCGACCCCAAGCCGATGGTGTTCTGTGGTCTCTTCCCAATTGACGCCGACGATTTCGAAACGCTGCGTGAAAGTTTGCAGAAACTGAAGTTGAACGATGCATCGATCACGTATCTGCCCGAGTCGTCTGGTGCGCTCGGTTTTGGTTTCCGCTGCGGCTTCCTCGGCTTGCTGCACATGGAAATTGTCAAAGAGCGTCTTGAGCGCGAATTCAATTTGGCGCTCATCGCCACTGCGCCGTCGGTGCAGTATCGCGTGTTGCGCACTGATGCCGAAGTCGAAGTCGTCGACAACCCAAACGACCTGCCGCCCTCGGTCAATATCGACACCATCGAAGAGCCGTTCTTCAAGGTCAGCATCATTACCCCGAAGGATTACACCGGCGCCTTGATGGAACTGTGCCAATCGCGGCGCGGTGAGATGACCAAGCTCGAGTATCTCTCACCCGAGCGCGTCGAGATGCAGTACTTCATTCCGCTTGCCGAAGTTGTGGTCGACTTCTTTGACCAGCTGAAGAGCCGTTCGCAGGGCTACGCCAGTCTCGACTATGAACTGCATGGCTACCGACCGAGTGACCTCGTGCGAGTCGACATCTTGCTCAACGCCGTGCCAGCCGATGCCTTCAGCACCATCGTGCACCGCGACAAGGCCTATGACTACGGCAAGAAGATGTGCGAGAAGTTGAAAGAACTCATTCCGCGACAGATGTTCGATATTCCGATTCAGGCGGCAATCGGCGGCAAGATCATCTCACGCGAGACCGTCAAGGCCAAACGCAAAGACGTGCTCGCAAAGTGTTACGGCGGCGACATTTCTCGCAAACGCAAGCTGCTCGAAAAGCAGAAGGAAGGCAAGAAGAAGATGAAGGCCATCGGGCGCGTTGAAGTGCCTGGTGACGTGTTCATCTCTGCATTGAAGCTCGATGGCTGACGCTGAGCCACTCGCGGCTACCGTCCAGCCGCTCGCGCCGCCAACGGCGGCCATCGCTGCGCCCGCGACCGGCATCTTTCGCTCGCTCAACTTCTTCAACGCGCGGCTGTATTTTCTCGGCCTGCTGCTGTCGAACATCGGCAGTTGGTTGCAAGGCACCGCGATGGCCTACCTCGTGTACCGCCTCACGGGTCGCGCATCAGACCTCGGCTACAACGTGGCATTTCAGTTTTTGCCAATGCTGTTTCTCGGCACCTGGGCGGGAGGCGTCGCAGACCGTTTCAATCGCCGCACGATCATGCTCGTCACGCAGACCTTACTTGCGGTGCAGGCACTCGTGCTCGGCGTTCTCGACATCACGGGCCACATCTCGCTTGGTCTCGTGTGGACACTTTCGTTCTTCTACGGCGTGTTGCTTGCGATCGATAATCCGGCCCGCCGCGGGCTCATCACCGAGCTCGTGCCGATCGGGCAACTCAGCAACGCGATGTCGATGAACACTGCAGTCATGACGGGTTCGCGCGTCTTCGGCGCAGCTCTCGCAGCCCTCTTGGTGGGGCCGATCGGCACCGGCTGGCTCTTCGTCATGAACGGCGTGTCATATGCCGCGATGATCTACGGCATCGTCGGTCTACGTAAGACAGAGATGATTCCTGCCATTCGGCGCGCTGCCGGCGGCCAACCGGTGCGTGAGGTACTCCGCTTCGTGCGCACGAACCGTCGCTTGTCGTCGATGTTCTTTGCCTACATCGTCGTCAGCACGTTCGCGTTCAACTACAGCGTGGTGTTGCCAAAACTGGCAGACATCAACTGGGGCAGCGAAGACGCTTTCGGTTGGATGCTCACCGTCACTGGCGTTGGCAGCATCGCCGGAGCCCTCGTCACGGCAAAGTTTTCGCGTGTGTCGTTGCGTTGGCTGGTTACCGCGGTGGCCGTGCTCGGTGCAAGCAACATCGCCGTTGCGTTCTCGCCGAACCTGTGGGTGGCGTATCTGTTTTGTCTGCCGCTCGGCTTCGGTGGGGCAGCGATGATTGCGTCGGGCAACGCCATCAGCCAACAAGAGTCACCACCCGACATGCGCGGCCGACTGCTCGCGCTCACCGCAGTGGCATTTCTTGGCAGCACGCCGATTGGTGGGCCGATCACTGGTCTTATCGCCGACTATGTGTCGCTCGAGTGGTCGATGGCCTACGGCGGTGTGCTGTGTTTTGCCTGCGTCGCAGTGCTTGCGTGGAAGTGGCGGTAGTTTCGCGCCATGGCCGCATCGATCATCTGGTTTCGCCGCGACCTGCGTCTCGCTGATCATCCGGCGCTCTCCGCTGCTCTTGCGCACGGGGTGACCACACCGCTCTTCGTGCTTGATCCGCTTTTCGTGCAGCGCTCTGGTGCGGCGCGACTCGGCTTCTTGTATCGCAACATACGTGCTCTTGATGCATCGATGAATCGCGCCATCGTCGTGCGTCACGGCGATCCGCTCGACATCGTTCCGCGTTTCGCCAAAGAAGTAGGTGCCGACACCGTGTTCGTCAGCGAAGACTTCGGCCCGTATGGCGCCAAGCGCGACAGCGAGGTCGCGAAGCGTCTCGCTGCGCAAGGCGTGCGGCTCGAGCGCGTCGGCTCGCCGTATGCAGTGAACCCGGGTGTGGTGCGTAAGAACGACGGCACACCGTTTGCGGTGTTCACCCCGTTTTCGCGTGGGTGGATGTCGGTGGGCTGGCAACAGCCGCTTCCTGCACCAACCAACATGAACCTGCGCGGAGCCCCCGACGTGAAATGCGACGGCATACCGAAAGAGCCTGAGTGTGGCGCCACGTTGCCCGCCGGTGGCGAAGAAGCCGCATGGGCGCGGTGGGATCACTTCGCCAGCGACGCACTAAGTCGCTACAAAGAAGAACGTAACAACCCCGACCGTGATGGCTGCAGCATGCTCTCGCCGTATCTGCGCTTCGGTGTGCTGCACCCGCGTCAGTTGCTCGCCGAGTTGCGCCCCGACAAGAACCACGATCACTACCGCAGCGAACTGGGTTGGCGCGAGTTCTATGCCGACGTGTTGCACCACCAACCGCGCACCGCGTGGGAGAACTTGCAGTTGAAGATGAAGGCGATGCCCGTCGACACCGATGACCGCGCCAAGCAGCGCTTCGCCGCGTGGTGCGCCGGCAAGACGGGGTATCCGATCGTTGATGCAGGTATGCGCCAGATGCTTGCCACCGGGTGGATGCACAACCGCGTGCGCATGATCGTGGCGAGTTTCCTCGTCAAAGACCTGCACCTGCCGTGGCAGTGGGGTGCCAAGTTCTTCATGAAACATCTCGTCGACGGTGATATCGCATCGAACAACCATGGCTGGCAGTGGACCGCCGGCACCGGCACCGATGCTGCGCCGTACTTCCGCATTTTCAACCCGGCCATGCAGGCCGAGAAGTTCGACCCGAATGGCGTCTATGTGCGCACGTGGCTGCCCGAGTTGGCGAGCGTGCCCGACAAGTTCGTGCACACGCCGAGCGAAAGCCCGACGGGTGTGCCAAACGACTACGTCGCGCCGATCGTCAACCACGGTGAAGAACGTGACGAGGCGTTGCGTCGCTACAAGGTCGTCACCGGCAAATAGCACGCCGTTCGCGAGTCGCGGCGCACACTCGCGAGCCGCGGCGCACACTCGCGAGTCGCGCGCTCAGTAGCCTTGGAGAGAACCAACATGCCGACGAGTGGTGCCGACGACCGCAAAATTGCCATCTTGCGCAGGGTGATCGAGCATTATGTGTCGACGGGGCAGCCCGTCGGTTCGAGCCATATCGCTGCGTTGCCCGGTATCTCGGTGTCGGCTGCCACCATCCGCAATGACATGGCTGCACTCGAGGCAGAGGGCTATCTGGCTCAGCCGCACACCTCGGCGGGTCGTGTGCCAACCGACAAGGGCTATCGCCTCTAC